>ERZ777305.42-NODE-42-length-182802-cov-18.599982_pt1 | contig 182802 bp, 142 predicted proteins | sample MGYA00374965_ERZ777305 | MGnify/ENA primary metagenome ERZ777305 (study PRJEB29328, sample SAMD00013331) | mouse gut metagenome | study: EMG produced TPA metagenomics assembly of the Metagenome analysis of fecal microbiota from mouse which was promoted...
GCAGAGGCATTTTTTTTATGGACTATCTTAACAGTTGTTATGAAACACCCTCTTAATTATAGACCAAATACTTACTGATATAATACACTTTTCTATATAAAACCGGGCTGCCCCGTGATGATTATGCAGGGCAGCCCGGTTTATGGCATGTTGTGGAAAATCAATATCCGGTGTAGGTGTGGGGCGACAGACGGTGCAGCTCCTCTTTCACCTCGGCCGACACGTTGAGTGTGTCGATGAAGGCTGCGATGCTCTCGGCTGTCACTGTAGTGTTGACGCGTGTGAGTTCCTTGAGTGTCTCGTATGGCTTGGGATATCCTTCGCGGCGCAAGATGGTCTGTATGCCTTCGGCCACTACGTTCCACATGCCGTCGAGGTCGCGGTTGATGGCGGTCTCGTTGAGCAGGAGTTTGCCGAGTCCCTTGAGGGTCGAAGCGATGGCAATCATCATGTGAGCCATAGGCACACCGACGTTGCGCAGCACGGTCGAGTCGGTAAGGTCGCGCTGCAGGCGGCTTACGGGCAGTTTCGACGCGAGGTGGTCGAGTATGGCGTTGGCTATGCCGAGATTGCCCTCGGAATTCTCGAAGTCGATGGGGTTGACCTTGTGGGGCATGGCCGATGAGCCTACCTCTCCGGCCTTGATTTTCTGCTTGAAGTACTCCATCGATATGTACTGCCACATGTCGCGGTCGAGGTCGAGGATGATGGTGTTGATGCGGCGCATGGCGTCGAATATGGCGGCCAGATTGTCGTAGTTGGATATCTGGGTGGTGTATTCCTCGCGTTCGATGCCGAGGCGCTCGCTGAGGAATGTGGCCGCGAATTTGCGCCAGTCGATTTCGGGATATGCCGTAAGGTGGGCGTTGAAGTTGCCTGTGGCGCCGCCAAACTTGCCGCTGACGGTTGTGGCGTCGAGCATGGCGAGCTGTTTGCGCAGGCGGTAGCTGAACACGCGTATCTCTTTTCCGAGACGTGTGGGCGATGCGGGCTGGCCGTGGGTCTTGGCGAGCATGGGCAGGTCGGCCCACTCGTCGGCGCGTGCCTCAAGATGCTCGATGAGCTCTACGAGCATGGGACGGTATGCCTCGGCGATGGCTTCCTTAACCGACATGGGCACTGATGTGTTGTTGATATCCTGCGAGGTAAGGCCGAAGTGGATAAACTCTTTTACGCCGGTAAGGCCGAGGGTGTCAAACTTCTCCTTGAGGAAGTATTCCACCGCTTTTACGTCGTGGTTGGTGACGGATTCTATCTCCTTGATGCGCTGTGCGTCAGCAGTCGAGAAGTCCTTGTAGATGGCGCGGAGGGCGGGAAACAGGGCGTGGTCTACCTCCGACAGCTGGGGGAGAGGTATCTCGCAGAGGGCGATGAAATACTCAACCTCCACGCGCACGCGGTAGCGGATGAGAGCATATTCTGAGAAGTACTGGTCGAGAGCCGCGCATTTACCGCGGTAGCGTCCGTCGACGGGCGATATGGCTGTAAGTTGTGAAAGTTCCATTGCTTATTGTATGAGGGGGATGATGTGGTGAAAAAATGGCCATAGCCCCAAGGCAGGGGCTATGGCATGAGATTATTTACGGGCGATGTAGATGGTACACACGCCGAATGTGAGAGGATGGTGCTCTGTGGCCGAGAATCCGGCTTCGCGCATGAGGGCGAGCATCGATTCGCCCTGAGGCACCGCAGCGATGCTTTCGGGCAGATAGCTGTAGGCGCGCACGTCGCGGCTTACGATACGCCCCGCCAGGGGTATGATATGGCGGGTGTAGAAGCGGTAGAGTGGCTTGACCAGCGGCGATGTCGGTGTCGACAGCTCGATTACACAGAGTGTGCCGCCGGGCCTCAGCACACGGTACATCTCGCGGTATCCCCGGAGCAGATGCTCGAAGTTGCGCACTCCGTAGGCGGCGGTGACGATGTCGTAGGTCCCGTCGGGCATGGGGAGGTGGAGGCAGTCGGCGGCGAGAAATGTCATCTTTGTTCCCGAGGCGGCGGCTCCGGTGTCGGCGGATGCCTTGCGGCGCGCCACCTCAAGCATGCCTTCGCTCAGGTCGATGCCTGTCACTGTAGCCGGGCGGAGCGAGCGGGCAAGCAGCAGGGCAAGGTCGCCTGTGCCTGTGGCCACGTCGAGTATGTCGGCATGGGGCCCGGAGGCAAGCATGCGCACTGCCTTGCGACGCCACAGCCGGTCGATGCCGAAGGTCATCATCCGGTTCATGAAGTCGTAGGCGGGAGCTATGGAGTCGAACATGTCGCGCACCTGCTCTGTCTTGCATCGCGTGTCGCCTCGGTAGGGGTTGACGCGCTCGGCTTTTACATCCATAAGAGTCTGTTATTTGCGGGCTTCGAGCCAGGCTGTCACTGACTTCTCGATGCGCGAGGCTATGTCGGCTGTCTCTGCGTCGCGGTCGAATTTCTCGCCGGTGATGTGCTCGTACAGTTCGATGTAGCGGTCGCTTACCGACTCGCAGTAGGCGTCGGTCATCTCGGGCACCTGCTGGCCCTCTTTGCCCATGAAGCCGTTTTCGATAAGCCACTGGCGCACAAACTCTTTTGAGAGCTGCTTCTGGGGCTCGCCCTTGGCGAAGCGCTCCTCGTATCCGTCGGCATAGAAGTAGCGCGACGAGTCGGGTGTGTGGATTTCGTCGATGAGGTATACCTTTCCGTCGCGTTTTCCAAACTCATATTTGGTGTCGACAAGTATCAGACCATGCTTTGCGGCGATTTCCGAGCCGCGCTTGAAGAGCTCGCGGGTGTACTCTTCCATCTGCTCGTAGTCGGCTTTGTCGACGATGCCCTGGGCGATGATTTCCTCGCGCGAGATGTTTTCATCGTGTCCGGCCTCGGCTTTTGTGGTCGGGGTGATGATTGGTTCGGGGAATTTCTCGTTCTCCTTCATCCCGTCGGGGAGGCGTACGCCGCATATCTCGCGGCATCCTGCCTGATAGTCACGCCATGCGCTACCGGTGAGGTAGCCGCGGATAATCATCTCCACGCGGAATCCCTCGCACTTGAGTCCGACTGTCACCATCGGGTCGGGAGTGGCGAGCTTCCAGTTGGGTACTATGTCGGCTGTGGCGTCGAGGAACTTTGCCGCAATCTGGTTGAGCACCTGTCCCTTGAAGGGTATGCCTTTGGGGAGAATCACGTCAAATGCCGATATGCGGTCGGTGGCGACCATCACCATGATGTCGTCGTTGATGTCGTATACGTCGCGTACTTTACCGTGGTACACGCTCTTTTGGCCGGGAAAATTGAAATCGGTCTTGGTAAGTGTCTGTGCCATTGCTGTTATGATGTGATAGTTGTGATTGAATTCGTGGTTGTTGGCGGTCAGTCGGAGAGTTCCGGCTGTTCCGGGGTGTCGCGTTGGGATTTCATTTCATCGTCGTAATGCTGGTAGGCCTCTACGATGCGTTGCACGAGATGGTGGCGCACGATATCCTTTTTGCCGAACTCCACCATGCCGATACCCTCTACGCCGTTGAGCACGTGGAGGGCCTGCACGAGGCCTGAGCGTACCGAGCGCGGGAGGTCGATCTGGGTCACGTCGCCGGTGATTATCATCTTGGCGTTCATGCCCAGTCGGGTGAGAAACATCTTAATCTGGTGGGTGGTGGTGTTCTGGGCCTCGTCGAGCACGATGACGGCGTCGTTGAGTGTGCGTCCGCGCATGAATGCGAGGGGAGCTATCTGGATTACGTTGTTGTCCATGTATTCCTTGAGCTTTACGGCCGGAATCATATCTTCGAGTGCGTCGTAAAGCGGCTGGAGGTAGGGGTCGATTTTGTCCTTCATGTCGCCGGGCAGGAATCCGAGTTTTTCTCCGGCCTCGACTGCCGGGCGCGAGAGGATAATCTTGCGCACCTCACGGTTTTTCAGCGCTCTGACAGCCAAGGCAATGGCTATGTAGGTCTTGCCTGTACCGGCGGGGCCGAGGGCAAATGTGAGGTCGTTGTGGATAAATGCGTCGACGAGTTTCTGCTGGTTGGGGTTGCGTGCGGCGATAGGCTTTCCGTTGATGCCGTAGATGATTACGTCGTCGCGTTTCATCTCTTTCGGGGAGTGGCCTTTTACGATGTCGAGGATTACGTCCTCGGGCAGTTTGTTGTAGCGTGAGCAGTAGTCTTCGAGCTCTTTTATGCGCTTTTCAAACTGTGCGGTCTCCTCTTCGTCGCCGATAACTTTTATTACCTGTCCGCGTGCGGCCATGCGCAACTTCGGGAACAGGTTTCTGATTAACTGCATGTTGCAGTTGTTTACCCCGTAAAAACTTACGGGATCCACGCTGTCGATAATTATAATACGCTCAATCATCCGTGAATCGTGAAATATGTTTACAAAGTTACAACAAATCTCGGATACGGAATGATTTTCAGCATGCAATTTTCAGATGATAATCTGAGAGCTTGAAGTCATCTTGACATCAAGCTCTTATTCGGAGACAAAACAAACACTGAGACACCGTTCCCCGGTATTTGTTGACAACGCCGGGACCGGATTGGTGTTCAGTCGCCGGGCTACGCCGGGCATTTTGAGGGATGGGGCACCAACCTATGGTTGCGAACCGCTAACGCGGCTCTTACCATAGGCTAACGTTGTGGACGCCCCTAAAGGGGCTATGCGCTAACGCGTCGGGTTGTGGATGGAGCCCGAATATTGTGGAACGTGGTCTTAGAAACTGTTTAAATTTATATGATACCGATTTTGATATGGATTGTCAGATGGATTTTTGCTTGTGATGAGGGAGTGTAGCAGTAGCTACATGACCGAAGAACAAACGAAAAGACGCCGACAAGACTCTCAAAAGCAAAGTAATATGAATTTTAAACAGTTTCTTAATTTTTGACGAGGTCCATGCCGCGTCGGATGGCCTGCTCGTTTAGTGGGAGCAGGTGGTGGTGACGCTCGGGGAGGGTCTTTTTAAGCCCGCGCAACACGGCGTCGACGTCGACCACCGGTTTCATGCCGAGAATGGCACCAAGTACAATCATGTTGTATGTCTTGGAGTTGCCCATCTCTACGGCTGCATCCATTGCCGGTATCTCGCGTACGATTATGTCGGTGCGCCCGGGGCGGCGGTGTATGCCGTAGGCATCGTATATGAGGAGTCCGCCGGGCTTTACCTTAGACTCGAATTTGTCGAGGCTCTGCTGGTTGAGCACTACGGCTGTGTCGTAGGTGTCGAGCACGGGCGAGCTAATCGGAGTGTCGCTGAGGATTACGGTGACGTTGGCTGTGCCTCCGCGCTGCTCGGGGCCGTAGGCCGGCATCCATGTCACTTCCAGATTGTTCATAAGCCCTGCGTATGCGAGTATCTTTCCCATCGAGAGTACTCCCTGTCCGCCGAAGCCCGATATGATAATTTCTTCTTTCATGCTAGGTGTCTTTTAGCTCTTAACTCTTATTGGTCGAGGGTATTTTTGAGGTCGCCGAGAGGATAGGCTGGGAACATGTTCTGCTCCATCCACTCATTTGACTTGGCGGGCGACATTTTCCATCCGGAGTTGCATGTGCTTACCACCTCGACCACAGATGTTCCGCGCCCTTCCATGGCTGCGGCAAATGCTTTTCGCAGAGCGGTCTTGGCCTTGCGCACGGCGGCAGGAGTGTGTACTGCCTGACGGGTTACATAGCATGTGCCGGGCAGGAGGGCGAGCAGGGGTGTTATGTTGAGCGGGTGTCCGTTGAGGTCGGTGCGGCGTCCGTAGGGGGTGGTCGATGTCACCATCCCTTCGAGTGTTGTCGGTGCCATCTGTCCGCCGGTCATGCCGTATATGCCGTTGTTGATGAATATGATCACGATGTTTTCGCCACGGTTGGCGGCGTGTATGGTCTCGCATGTGCCTATGGCTGCGAGGTCGCCGTCGCCCTGGTAGGTGAACACCATTTTGTCGGGGCTGAGGCGCTTGACGGCTGTGGCCACGGCCGGGGCGCGTCCGTGGGCGGCTTCAATCCAGTCGATATCGATGTAGCGGTATGCGAATACGGCACATCCTACGGGCGCTATGCCTATGGTCTTGTCTTCGAGGCCGAGCTCTTCTGTGATTTCAGCCACAAGTTTATGTACTACCCCGTGGCTGCATCCCGGGCAGTAGTGCATGGTCTCTTCGGTCAGGAGCGACGGGCGCGAGTATACTCGGTTTTCTTCCTTTATGATATCGTTGAGTTCCATATGTCAGTTCTGTGGGAAATGGTTGAAGAATGCGTCGAGGATTTCCTGTGGGTTGGGGACGATTCCGCCGAGGCGTCCGAAGTGGTATACGGGCACTGAATCGTGGCATGCGAGGCGCACGTCCTCGATCATCTGTCCGGCGTTGAGCTCCACCACCATTATGCCTTTCACCCTTGCGGCAAGGCGCTCTATCTCCGCCGAGGGGAACGGCCATAGTGTGATTGGGCGTATGATGCCTATCTTCACGCCCTGTTCGCGGGCCATCTCGATGGCTTTCTGCGATATGCGGGCTATCGAGCCGAAGGCCACGATGAGGTAGTCGCAGTCGTCGATGCCGTATGTGGCAAATCTCACTTCGTTTTCCTCAATCATGCGGTATTTTTGCTGAAGGCGGATGTTGATTTCCTCCATTGCCTGTGGCATGAGCTCAAGGGTTGTCATGATATTGCGCTGACGCGATGCGGGTTTTCCTGTTATTGCCCACGGGCATTGTGCGGCAATCTCTTCGGGGGTGCGCCTGGGGCGCTGGGGAGGGAGCACCACCTTTTCCATCATCTGCCCGACGATTCCGTCGGCGAGTATAATGGCCGGAGTGCGGTATTTGAAGGCGAGATCAAATCCGAGGGCCACGAAGTCGGCCATCTCCTGCACGGTGGCCGGGGCGAGTGTAATCAGGCGGTAGTCGCCGTGTCCTCCCCCCTTTGTGGTCTGAAAATAATCGGCCTGTGATGGCTGTATTGTGCCGAGTCCGGGGCCGCCGCGCATCACGTTGATTATAAGTGCGGGCAGCTCTCCTGCGGCTATGTAGCTGATACCTTCCTGCTTAAGCGACACACCGGGCGATGATGACGATGTGAACACGGCCTTGCCGCAGGCGGCGCCGCCGTATACCATGTTGATGGCCGCTACCTCGCTCTCGGCCTGAAGCACTACCATGCCTGTGGTGTCCCACGGCATCAGTTCCTCAAGGGTCTCCAGGACCTCGCTCTGCGGTGTGATGGGATATCCGAAGTATCCGTCGGCTCCATACCTTATAGCGGCATGTGCAAGGGCTTCGTTACCCTTCATCAGTCTAACTTCTTCGCTCATAAATGTGTATAGTCAAAATTCAACATGATGGGGGATACTATTTCTCGAGGGCACGATATACCTCAATGCATCCGTCGGGACACACCACGGCACAGTTGGCACATCCGATGCAATCGGCGGGGCGCACGGTATATGCGAAGTGGTAGCCACGGTCGTTAACCTCCTTGCCCTGCAGCGAGAGCACATCTTTCGGACATGCCACCACGCAGAGATCGCATCCCTTGCAACGGTCAGTGTCGATTACCACTGCTCCAAATACTTTTGCCATATCGGTGTAAGTTATGTTAGTAATGTGTGATGTGGAGTGATGTCGTAAAGCATAAACAGCTTTTCCGACAGCAAATATAATTAAATAATTGGATGGTAAATATATTTTAACATATACTTAACCTATGGCACACCGCGGGGTAAAATGTGCGAAAAAAGCGTATGTTGAGAAAAATGATTCATATATCGAGAGTCGGGGTAATGAATTGTAGCCGGCACGGGTGTAATCTGCCGATATTGTTAGCGGGAAAAGAAAACGTACACTCAGCGTATGCGCTTCGGTCGATGAAAAGCGATGTCTGACAGGTCGGCCGGAGGGGGCATCTGCGACGCTACCCACAGGCCGATGGCGCGGGTCATCAGTATGTCGTCGTGACATCCGTGGCGAGCGGCGTATCTTCCCGAAGGGTCGCGCTCGTATACGGCAAGCTCGTTGCAGGCCTCAGTGTCTCGCTCGATGTAGGCGCTGTCGCGCACGAGGCTTATCAGATGGCCTATGACCAGGGCCTTGGTCTGACGGTTGGTGTGAAATCCGACACGGTTCTCAAGGGAGTGAGTGGCCGAGTCGAGTGCCCGCCGTCGGTAGAGGTTGGGGTAATGACGGTTGAGTTCCGACAGCAGTATGAGGGCATTGTCGGTGTCGGGAGTAGTCTGGCTTTCAAGTGAATTGCTCTCTACGACCAGCAGTGCGTTGCCATACCACGACGCTATTGCGGCTGCTTTTGCGGTGAGCAGGTCGTGGTCGATGTGTCCTCTCCACTGTGCCACTATTTCCGGTAGCCCGTGTGGCGGAAACCGGTCGATGACGGCTATTACGGAGAAGTCGGCTCGGTCGGTGCGGCCGCCTATGTCGACCGACACTACGTAGCGGTCGATGCCGTGGCGAGGTCTCGACCATACTTTCAGATGTCCGCATGGGTCGGCCACGAATCCGTTGACGGTCATGGCTCCAGGAAGCAGTGGCGATGCGGTGGATAGTTCGCCCAGCTCGTAGGAGTCAGAACACCGTGCCCGTAGAGTGTCAATCAGCGTCGGGGCAAACACTCCGCTTCCGGTGTTTGCAAAGGCTTCGGTGGCCGATGATGGGAATTCGGCCTGCATCAGATGGCGCGACGGGTATTCGCTCAGTTTTTCGCGGTACCATTGTATCTGGTCGAGTGTGCATCCGAGCTGCCACAGCCAGCGCTCATAGTCGGACATTGACCTCCATAGCGCTTCGGCATCGGGGACTTCGGCGGTGTATATGTCAATCTCATACCACGGCACGAACACGGCGGCCTTGTCGCTGCGGCCGGCCTCTGAGCGGAGCCATTCGGAGTGGAAATAGTTGCCTACACCGTTGGCTGTGCTTTCGAGCGCAATCAGGGTGTCGGGTTGGCGGACTATGCCTCCGCATATGGCGCGGATGAATCCCTCGGGCGACTGTGTCGGCGAGTCTTTCCAGAATGCCACCTCGCTCAGGTGGGCCATTGCGTAGTCGGCTCCTCGCACGGCTTCCTGTCCCTCTGACGACCCTACAGTCACACGGCAGTCGCGCCCTGTGATGACGCGTGTGTTGACCGAGCGCTCGAATGGACGGAAGTCGTGGGGAGAGTCGTCGGGCCAGAACTCGTCGGGGTAGCATGCGAGCATCTTGGTGTACATGCCCCGTATGGTCGAGGCTGTGTCCTTTACGTGGGCGCATATCAGGGAGTGCCAATTGCGGTGGTGGATGCATTGAATCCACGCCATATACATCTGTATAAGTGTGGAGCCGCCCCATTGCCGGGCCTTCAGCATTATCAGGCGTATCGGGCGCCGGGCCACGCGCATGCCTTCGAGCACGGCAAGCACCCGCCGCTGGGGGCGGTTGAGCACAAACGGTATGTCGCGTCCCGATAATTTGTCTTTGATTCTGACGCATGTGGCGGCCCAGAACTCGAAGTCGTGGGAGAAGCGTAGCATGCACCATGCGTGACGGTCGCGTGCCACGGTGAGAATGGCGGGGTCGTCGGCCATTGTCTGAGGTATGCGGCAGGGTGTGCCCTTGGGATCGATGGCCTCGACGCGAGGCAGAGGGCTTCCTTGACCGGTGAGCGGGTCGTAGGGTGCACGCATGGCGGCTGTGCGCCGTGCGTTTTCGGCAAGTATATCGGTGATGTTTTCCATAATATATATATACAGTAGGGGGATTAGAAAATGAGTCTTTGCCCGGTCTGGAGGAGAAATGATGTAATGCGCGTATCGGCCGAGACGTGTCCGTAGAGCGAAATGGTGACGTATCGGTGGGGATGGGCTATCACGGGCAGATAGAGCGGGGCTGATATGCCGCCGACTACCGCGAGTCCGGCAAAGCGGTGGGGCTTGTCGGTGCCATTGTCGCCGAGCAGGTCGATCGACAGGTCTGCGTCATTGGCGGCGACCACGGCAGTGAGGGCGCGTATGCGCGGCACGGTGTCATCGGCTACGCATATGCGCATGCACCACGATACGGCAATCGGCTTGTCGGGGTCGGCATATTCGCGTGAGGCGTTGAAGAATCCCGACGAGGAGGCTATGAACAGAGTGTGTGGCGCCGCGCAGAATGCTTTCGGAGCTATGTCGGTGCGGGTGTAGGTGTGTCCGAATCGGTCGATTATCACCGGACGCGGCTTTGCGGCTCCGTCGGCGGGGAGGCACCACAGTTCGCGGAATGATGGCGACCATGTTATGGCCTTGAAGGCGCCGGGGTGTAGTACGGTCGATTGTGTGCCGTTGAGGCATATCACACCCGATGGAGTGGCTGCGTATACACCCTCGGGCCCAACGGCTACCGCTTCGGAGGAGGCGACACCATCCGACGAGATAGCCGATACGGCCATCTGCATGGAGGAGCTGACGCTCACGGTGTGGATGCCGGCCATGGTGAACACATACAGGTGGCGGCGTCCGAAGGCGATTCCGGAGGTTGAGCGCCGGGATTCGGTGATGGCTGTGACGGCCGAGTCGATGGCCGCGGTGCCGGCGGGGATGAGCGGTGAGGCTGTGGCGGCTACCACTACCGATGATTTGTGGCATACGGGTTTGCGCTCGGTGACAGCCCTCATGGGCGACACCGTGGACTCAAACGATGAAACGGGAATCGGGCGCAGGGAGGGCTCGACATAGCATGCCGCGGCTGAGGCGGGCGTTGGGGTGAGGGGGAATGAGCGGGAGAGCGTGCGTCCGTCGGTCGTAAGCTCGATGTCGATTCGGGATGCTCCGGGATGTGGATAGGAGAGCATAGGGAGCAACGCTTCGGGTATCGGACCCTCGCCTGCCGACTCGGCGCACAGGCGTTCGGTTTGGCCCCGGGAGTTCAGAAGGGTTACACACACTTTGGCTTGCCACGGGCCATAGCTTTTCCCGGCAATCCATGCTGCGTTGATCGGCATGGGGAGGGTGTGTATGGGTGTGATGCCGCCATAAGCTGTGATATCTCCGGCCACTGTGGCCACGGATGCGGTGAATGTATGGGGCATGGAGATTTCGCGCAGTATCGACGTCGTGGCGTCGGAGGCAGTGTGGCCCGACATGGCGTTGCGGAGGAATTTTGCGGTGTTTCCGGGATTGAATTCCGCAGGGATGTCGGCGATAATGCCTGATGAGTACAGTTCTCCGGAGGGATTGAAAGGGTCGTGGATTACTGCGGCGACTTCCGACACTTCGTCCAGACGGTCGAGCATGGCTGGAACCAGTGCCTTCTGTCCGGCCAGTCGAGGTATGGCAATGCGCAGCTGTCCCTCGGTGGCAGTATGGCCGAGGCGTGTCACGTAGGGTGTCGCGGAGTAGTCGACGAGGTCGGCGGGCGGGGCTGTCATGAGTTCGAGCACGGCGGCACGGTGTGATGCGTGGGGTATGTCGGTGTCGCAGATGCGCAGACCGATTCTGAAGCCGGTGACGCTTATCGCGGTCGGCTGCACTTGTCGGTAGGAGCCTGACGACACAGCTACGCTGACATCGACATGCCCGGGACCTTGTATGCCGTCGGGAGTCACCATCACGGGGCTGGAGCGGAACAGTTCGCGTCCGGCGGCGTCGCGCAGTCGGTACCAGGCGAGTATCGGTGCAGCGGCGCATCCGTCGGCCACTGCGGCGGCTGTGGCATCGGAGATAGCTGCCATAACGCTGCTGCCGAGCATGGCTATGTCGGTCTTGTCCATGGCTCCGCTCCATGAGGTGTAGTCGCCCTTGAGGGTGAGGCGTGGGGTGGCGGCGGTGTGTGTGCGTGGTTCGGTGGGGAATATGGCTACCGGAGGATATTGGCCATAGGCGGCTGTGAGGCTCCATCGGCCATCTGCATCGGGAGCGGCTGTGTATACTCCGTCGGGGGTGAAAATGTGTATCCCTTCGGTTGTGGAAATTGCGGCTGTGGCTTTTGCTGGGAGTGTGCCTACGCTTACGGGGACGTCGGCGGAGGCGGGGATGGCCCACAGGGCGAGAGAGTCAGACTGGAAGAGGCATGTCGCGGTGCCGTCGGGTGCTGTCCACGATGCTATCGGTGTGCCCGACTCGCGGCATATGCGTGTGGGCGGGGATACGGGACGCAGGGAGTTGCCCATAATCGGGCGTCGCAGGTTTTGTGCTGAGCACCGGTAGGTGTCGGGTGCGGGCAGTGTGGCCCGGATTGTGTGATTTTTCATAATGTGAAATGAGTTGATTAAGATTGTCGGTTGCGGTCATCGTGGGTGGGTTGGATGCCGCAGTGTTTCGTGATGCAAATTTACTACAATTACAATGGTGTTTGCAAATATATTTGGAATTTTAACATGTATTAAATGCGATTTTCTTTGAGCACAGAAAAAAATGCGATTTTTGTGATTTTTTTTGCTGAAAAATTTGGAGAATGAGAAAAAGTGCGTACCTTTGCAGTGTTGAAAGCAACAAGCTAACAGCAAAACAAAATGGTGATTTAGTGTAGTGGCCTAGCACGCCACCCTCTCACGGTGGAGACCCGGGTTCGATTCCCGGATTCACTACTTACCCAAGCGGTTCACTCATTGAGTGAACCGCTTTTTTGTGTCCTGTCCCGAAATGGAGCGCGCCGGCATGTGGGGTCAGTAGCAGTGTGACGCAGTGGGTCGGGTTGTGTGTTTCCTTTGGGGTTGGGTTAGTCGCCGGGCTACGCCGGGCACGTGGTTGGTGGGGCGTTGACCTATGGCTGCAAACCGCTGACGCGGCTTTTGCCATAGGTCAACGTTGTAGACACCGCTAAAGCGGCTATGCGCTAACGCGTGGGGTTGCTGTTGTGGCCGCGGGGTTGTGGGGATTGGGTTGGCGTTGTTGCAGTCGTGAGGATGGGTGATAGATAAATTAATAGCCCGGCGTGAAGGCCGGGCTGTTAATTTATGGAAGGGGGAATGTTGTTGCGTAGGGTGCGGACTTCCGCCGTGGGGGCATGGATGCCGTGGGACGGGGTCAGTGCATTGTCTGTTTTGAGAATGTGAGGTAGAGATGGATGTTGGAGAGATCGAATTTTACCATCGCCGGGGTGTCGATATATGGTGTGATGGCGATTACAATCTCGGTTGTGGAGTAGTAGCCGTCGGAAACGGTCTCGGTGACGAGATTGATGGGGGTGAGCACATATTCTCCGTCGGCATCTGTGAGAGTGCCTTCGTCGTCCTTTTCTATGGCATCGATCACAAACTGACGCATGTTGGTGAAGCTGTACATCTTTGTGGTCGAATTGTATGTGGCATAGAACGAGGTGGCATTGTCGGTGAGCTTGTTTTCCTTGAAGAATTCCGTGCGTTTGTCTTTCTTAACGAGGAGTATGTTGGCCGGCGGGTCGATTTCGTAGTCGTTGGCTATGGCAGATGCGGGCACGTGGAACGTGAGGTTGTTGATTACGTTGTTGTTGCCGGCCTGTCGGCGATAGCTTTCTACGATTTTCTTTATGGGCAACTGTATTTCGGTGTCGTATCCGATGGGGCCTACGGCGATTGGTTCCTGTGAGGCCAGAGTCTTTATCTCCGGGCTGAGGGTCTGAGAGATATGGTTGTTGAGCACTACCTCGGGGGTGATTGCGAGGAATGAGTCGATAAACCGGTAGGTGGTGTCGTTGCCGGCGTCGGTTGTGCCTTTGTATGAGAGGTAGAGATATACGGCTGAGTTCTCAAAGCGCATTATGCGTCCAGAGCCGTAGGAGTTTTTGACATAGAGCCCGGGGAACCATTGCTGGAAAGCGTCGGGGTCGTTGAACAGAGCGGGGCCGTCGGTCGAAAGGTACTTGCGGTAGAACTCCTGTCCGAGCTGCTGTGGCAGTTTGACGTATACTACGCGTGCTTCGTCGGTGGTTGAGCTTGAGTAGGTATAGTCGGCCGCGATGCTGTCGGGGAGGCCTACAACGGTGGCGTTGTAGACGGTCGAGGCTATTGGCGCCGATGGGTCGTAATAAGTGTCGACCGATGAGCCAGAGGTGAGGCCGGATGAGGGGAGGGGTTTTGTAAGGCGGAATACCTCAAGGCCGAGGGGAATCACGGAGTCGCCCACCATGTCGCCTTTGCGCATCACCATGGCGAGTCGTATCGAGTCGACATTCTCGGGGCCCATGCCGTGGCCTGTAGTGAGCTTGTTTGAGGGCATGAATCCGCTGGCAAAGTCGGTGGCAAGATATCCGTAGCCTTTGGCATCGATGCTTCCGAGCAACTGATATTCAGAGCGTGACACGACACTTTCGACAGGCACGGAATGTCCGGTGACTGTGAATGCGGAGTCGATGACTATTTCCACTTGGTCGCTGACAATCGACGATCCGATGGAAGAACCTTCCTCGCATGCCAGGAAGGCGAGCGAGGATATGGCGGCAAGGGGTATGAGCCTTGAGTATTTCATATAAGGATTGGGGGGTAGGGTATGCTGCTACTGGAGAGATCTGTAGAATTCGGCGAAGCGGTTGGCGCGGTCGGCGGTATCTGTCTCCGAGAACGGGAGGAACGGCTTGCCTGACTTTTCGATGTAGTCGAGGAGCTCGGGGTCGATGTCGGGCGATGACTGGGCCACGGCGTCGGAATAATCGATTGCGAGTTTGTTGAGGGCTATCCAATCGACCGGCTTGTCGGCGATTGACGCGATGTCCTCTTGGGAGAATCCTTCGAGGAGCAGTTTTTCGGCAAAACGTGGGTCGAGAGTGCCTTCAAACTTGTCGCTGAAGAGAGAGTAAATGATTTTTGAGCCTGCGAATGTGGGGTCGTCGGCGAATATGCGTCGGAGATACATGGGCGAGAGAGAGGAAATCCATCCGATGCAGTGCACAAATCCGGGGTCCCAGCGCAGTTTCTTCACAGTCTCCACCACACCGCGTACGAAGAACATCGAGCGCTCGTCGTTGTCCTCGGGCGAGAGGCGTATTTCAAGGTCGGGGGCTGTCTGTGTGCGCAGGAAGTAGTCTTCGTTGTCGATGAAGTATACCTGCATACGTGTGGGCAGGAGTGTGGCAACCTTGATTATGAGTGGATGGTCGGAATTGTCAATCTCGATATTCAGGCCTGATAGGCGTATGACTTCGTGGAGCTGGTTGCGGCGCTCTTTTATCAGGCCGTACTTAGGCATGAATGTTCTCACCTCGAATCCTTTATCCTGTATGCCCTGAGCGAGGTCGCGGCTCTTGTCGGCTATGTCGGAGGCAGGGACGTAGGGTGAAATCTCCTGCGAGATGTATAATACCTTCTTTAAATCCATATCAGTGTGAAAAATTTGGATGCAAAGGTAGTGATTTTTTCTGAAACAATCACTAAGAGAAGTGTAAATAGACGTCAAATTACGACGAATGGCACGATTTCGAATTACAAATGTTAGAGCATGCAAAAAATAAAGCCGACATGATGTATAATACAAACGGTTGCATTTTATGTATAGCCGATTTGATAAATGGAGGTAAACATGCACATATTTGCTTATATTTATGTGTTAATGCAAAAAAAATGCTAACTTTGGGAGAAAATTAACAGTACCGACTTTAACAGACATGATTAGAAGGATTATGCCCGGACGAGCGGCGATGTTCGCAGCCGGCGCCATGCTGCTCTGCGGATGCGGGGCCATGCGTAATGACAGATACTATGAGAAGAGTGTAGAGATTCCCTCCGACGCCACGGCCGAAGAGCGGGTCGATATCGCATCAAGGGTTGTGCCTACTCCACAGCAGCTTGCATGGCAGGAGCTCGGGCTTACGGCCTTTCTGCATTTCGGAGTAAACACGTTTACCGACCGGGAATGGGGTGACGGTACTGAGAACCCGGATGTGTTTGCTCCTACGGCCCTCGACGCCGAGCAATGGGTGTCGACGCTTAAAAAGGCCGGCTTTAAACTGGTGATTCTTACCGCAAAACATCACGACGGTTTCTGTCTGTGGCCCACAGCCACTACCGGCCATTCGGTGGCTTCGTCGGGATGGCTCGACGGCAAGGGCGACGTGGTGGCTGCCCTGCGTGCAGCCTGCGACAAATATGACATGAAGCTCGGTCTGTATCTGTCGCCGTGGGACCGCAATGCTCCATGCTACGGCGATTCGGAGGCTTACAACGACATGTTTGTGGCACAGTTGCGCGAGCTTCTCGGCAAATATGGAAAAATCGACGAGGTATGGTTTGACGGAGCCTGCGGCGAGGGCCCCAACGGCAAGCGTCAGGAGTATGACTGGGAACGCTTCCGCAAGGTAATGGAGGAGCTGCAGCCTGAGGCCGTGCTCGCCATCACAGGCGACGATGTGCGCTGGGTAGGCAACGAGAGCGGGCTTGGCCGCACTACCGAGTGGAGCGTCACTCCGCTTGTGCCGTCGATATTCCCCGACAGCGAGGCGGCCAACGCCAGGCTTGGCATCAACGCCATGTCGGCCGATCTCGGGAGCCGCGAGCTGCTGGCAAAGGCCGAGAGTCTCCACTGGTGGCCGTCGGAAGTCGACGTGTCGATACGCCCGGGATGGTTCTACCACCCCGACGAGAAGCCAAAGAGTCTGCGCGAGCTTGCCGAGATATATCTTCAGTCGGTAGGGCGCAACTCCACCCTGCTGCTTAACATACCGCCCGACAGGCGCGGACTTATCGCCACGGCCGACTCGTTGCGCCTGATGGAGCTGGGCGAGTGGATCGACACCAATTTCTCAAATCCGGCCGGTAGGAGCGAGACCGGCACGATAATCGCCTTCCCCGAACCGACGGAAATCAACTGTGTAGTCGCAGGCGAGGATATATCGAAGGGGCAGCGTGTTGAAAACTTCATGATTGAGGTGCTCAACAGCGGCAAATGGCGCATGATAGCCGACGGCACCACGATAGGCCACAAGCGTATAGTGATGTTCAATCCCATAACTGTCGATGCCGTAAGGCTTACCATTACATCAAGCCGCGGCGAGCCCAACATGAAGCCGCTGGAGGCCTATCTCGTGGAGATGCCGGCTGCCGAGCAGGCCGATAGCACCAATGTGCCCGCCGGATACCGTGCGGTCGACGGGGCTACCGCATCTCTGCATGGCGATGCCATCCAGATATCTCTCCCCGAGGTGACAAAGGTGAGCGGATTCATATATACCCCTCATGCCGATGCCCGTCCGGGCACTCTCTACCGCTACAAATGCGAGACAAGTGCCGACTGGGGCACTTGGACAGTGCCTTCAGGCATAACAGGCGAGTTCGGCAATATCATGCACAATCCCACTCCGCGCACTGTCATATTCTCCACTCCGGTCGATGCCCGTGTGATGAAACTGTATCTTAAGGAGGATACCCGTGGAGCCTCCGGTGTATCGCCCTCGTGGGCCGATATTACCGTCCTCACACAGGAATAACCTGAATAGGCCATATTTGCGGCCTGCATGTATATCAAGGCGTTGCCTCTCTGAGAGGCAACGCCTTTGCTGTGTAGGTATGTCAGGATTTGCCCTCGGGCTGTCGCGGGGCGCCGTCGGGATTGTGTGGAGGCTGCTGTTGACCGGCGGAAGCGGTACGGACACCGATGACGTATTCCTTATAGTATGCGAGCAGCAAAGTGGTCATCGGCAGGGCTATAATCATGCCGATAAGCCCCAGCAGCGACCCCCATACCGACAGGGCGAGCAGTATGATGGCCGGATTGAGTCCCATGGTCTTGCCCATTATTTTCGGGGTGAGTATATAGTCGCAGATACACTGGCTTACAGCATATACAATCAGACATTGGCCAAGCTCGGGCCAGAAACGCACGTTGCCGCTCATGGAGTCGATGAGGCATACAAGAGTCACCGGGATGAGGGTGACATACTGGAAATATGGTATTATGTATAGTATGCCCACGGTGATTCCGAGCACAATGGCGAGCGGTATGCCTACGATTGAAAATCCTATGCAGTAGAACACGGCGGCACAGCCGGCAATCAGTATCTGTCCACGGAAATAGCGGTTCATATTGTCCTTCAGGTCATCCTCTATGCGGTAGACTGTCGGGCGATACTTCATCGGTACCATACGTCGGAATCCTGCCATGAGTGAAGGGTAGTCAATCAGAATGAATATCACATAGACAAATGTCAGCAGCCATTCGAGCGTGTGGAGCAGAAACTCAACAGTGGCGGCCACAAAGCTGGTGCCCTTGTTGAGGAGTGACTGTATGCGGGCGTTTCCCAACAGGTCGCTCAGATCGAGCGATGCGGCCCATCTCCTTATCGGCTCGATTATATTGTCGGGCACAAACGGCACTGGCACGTCGCTCCCCGAGGATGCGCGCAGGATATGCTCCAGCTGGTGCATCTCTTTTATTATCGAGGGCACGAATATGTGTCCGGCCAGAATTATCAGCGCGCTCACTCCCGCGAGTGTGAGCAGTGTAGGTATGACTCGTCCCTTCAGATGCAGTATGCGTTGCAGAAACTCAACCGCAGGCTCAAGCAGGTAGGCGATGAGGCACGCCACACAGAAGGGGAGCAATACGTTGCGCAGAGAGTTGACAAACCATATGCCGCCGGCAAGCAGCAGGACTGACGCAAGGATGCGCACTACACGGTCGAAGGTATATGGACGGGACGATGACATGACACTACTGCATTATCACATAGGGTTATGGCGTGGGGCGTTAGCATGCGGCGTTGACTACAAGGTAGACCATATAGGCTATATACACACCCGCGAGTATGGCTCCCTGCAGACGGGTGATGGTGCGCTTTACTATTACGTCGCCGAACAGCAGCACCAGCAGCGACCCCAATACCAATGTGCCGAAATCGACAAATGTGAGGCTGCCGGCGTTGAGCGGTTTTACCGTGGAGCACAGCCCGATTATGAAGAACACGTTGAATATGCATGCACCCACTACGTTGCCGATTGCGATTTGGGGCTGTTTCTTTATGGCGGCGATTACCGAAGTCGAGAGGTCGGGAATCGAACTGCCGATGCCTACGATTGTCAGGCCTATCAGCGCTTCCGACATGCCGAGTCGGCGGGCAAGTCCGGATGCTCCGTCGACGAGCCATTGTCCGCCGAATACGAGTGCCGCCAGGCCACCCACGATACACACGGCAGCTACCCAGGGTTTCATCCGGCGGGTGTTGTCGGCCTCGGTGGCCTCGGCTTTCTCCACGCTGTGGTGGGGTATGGCGGCGGCCGTTTTCGGGCGTGTGGATATCGGTTTTGTGGAGTGCGACCTGGCCATCTCCATGGTGTAGCACATGAATATCACGAATAGCGACAGCAGCATCAGGCCGTCGGTGCGGTTGACAATGTTGACATTCGTGCCGTCAACTATACGGTCATCGCCGCATATAAACAGTGCGATTGACGACAATGCAAGCATCGGCAGGTCCTTGAAAGCCATCTCCGAGCTGATTCTCACCGGCGCAATCATGGCTATTATGCCGATTATGAGGGTTATGTCGAAGATGTTGGCGCCGAGAACGTCGCCGAGCGCCAATTCGGATTTCCCGGAAAGCGTAGATATGAAGCATACTACAAAATCCGGCGTCGAAGAGCCGAAGGCCACGATGGTCAGACCGATTACAAGGCTCGATATGCCGAACCGCTTGGCCACCGACACGGCTCCGTCGGTAAGATAATTTCCTCCGGCTATTATGAGCACGAGGCCGAGAATCAGAAACAGAATGTCGTGAAACATAGTGCGTGAGTAGTTTATGTTGGTGCATGTTTAAAAGAAAGATTTTTAACATGCTCTGATATTTTAATAACAATAGATGCGGCATAAAAGATTTTTCAAGTATTTTGGTCAGGCACGAAATGATTGCTAACTTTGGGGTATGGAGCAGAAGATTGATCTGGACAACCCGGAGTTTCAGAATGTGTGGAAACTCGTCAGCTATACGCGCCAGTCGGTATTCATGACCGGAAAGGCCGGTACCGGCAAATCGACATTTCTCAAATACGTGTGTGCCCACACGCGTAAGAAGTTTGTCGTGCTTGCTCCTACGGGTATTGCGGCCGTAAATGTCGGCGGACAGACTCTTCATTCATTTTTCAATCTGCCGTTCAAGCCGGTAGTGCCCGATGACCCCGAGTTCATGCCGCGCAATCTTAAGAGCCGCATGAAGTATAATGGCGACAAGGTGAAGCTGCTGCGGGAGCTCGAGCTGATAATCATCGACGAGATATCGATGGTGAGAGCCGACATCATCGACTTTGTCGACCGTATCCTAAGGGTGTATACCGGAAACACCCGCGAGCCTTTTGGCGGCAAGCAACTGTTGCTTGTGGGCGACATCTTTCAGCTCGAACCGGTAGTGACGGCCGACATGCGCGATATCCTCGGCCGATTCTACAGTCAGAATTATTTTTTCAACGCCCGTGCATTCTCCGAGCTCAGGATTGTGCCTGTAGAGCTGCGCAAGGTATACAGGCAGAACGACGAGGGATTTATATCCATGCTCGACAGGGTGAGGGTAGGGCGTCCGGCGCGTGAAGACATCATATGTCTCAACAGCCGTCTCTCTCCGGCGGAGATACCGGCCGGAGGCGGTGCTGACGGAAAGATGCTGATGACTCTTGCCACACGCCGCGACATGGTCGACTCAATCAACAGCCGCCATCTTGCGGCCCTTGATGTGCCCGAGGTGACATATACCGGCATCGTCTCCGGTGAGTTTCCGGAGAGTTCGCTCCCCAATCCGCGCGAGCTGACACTGAAGGTTGGCGCGCAGGTGGTGTTTGTAAAGAACGACGCCGAGCGCAGGTGGGTCAACGGCACAATCGGCCGTGTCTACATGGCCTCCGACGACACCCTTATCGTAGAGACAGAGGATGGCGAGAAGCATCATGTGGAGCCTGCGGTGTGGGAGAATGTGCGCTATTATTACGACGAGAAAGAGAAGAAAGTAAAGGAGGATGTGCGCGGCACCTTCACGCAGTATCCCGTGCAGCTGGCGTGGGCCCTCACCATCCACAAGAGCCAGGGCCTGACCTTCAGCAATGTGCGCATCGACCTTGGCGAGGGCGCGTTCAGCAGCGGACAAGCTTATGTGGCGCTCAGCCGCTGCCGTTCGCTGGAGGGGATGAGCCTCGTGAGCACTATCAACGAGAGGGATATATTTGTAAATCCGGCCATTGTGCGGTTCAGCCATACGTTCAACGATTCGGCGCTTATAGCCTCGGCCCTTGAGCGAGCCCGGGCCGACGACGAGTATGCACGCGCGCTGGAGTCGGTGCGGGGAGGCGACCTCGCGGGAGCTTTCGACCATTTTACCGAGGCGTTGCGTTGCCGCAACGAGCTTGGCAACGCGCTTATGATGAGGTTTGCCCGCATGCAGTTGCGGCGCGTGGAGAGTATGGGCGACGAAATTGACACTCTGCGCCGGCGTGTGGCCGACGATGAGCGTCGCTTCTCTGAACTTGCCGGCGAGTATGTGGCCATGGCCGACGAGTGCCGCCTCGAAGGTATGGACCCGACTCCGGTCATCGCCAACTACGACAAGGCGCTCAGTCTCGCTCCCGACCATGTCGGTGCGCTGATGGGGAAAGGACGCACATATTTCGACGCCGGAGCTTATGAGGATGCTCTCGGATGCTTTGACCGTGCGGTCGAAGTGGCCTCCGCTCATGTGGCCGTTTCAGCAGATTCCGATAACGGCGAATCAGATGAAAAGGCATCGCGTGGAGGAGTGACGGATTATTCGCAGGTATTGTCGGACGCCCTGTTCATTGGCGGCCGGGCATGCAATCACGTTGATGATCCGGCCGGAGCGCTCGACCGTTATCTCAGGGCCGAGGCAGGTAATAACGGCAAGAATCCCGAACTCCACGACTGCATGGCCGACCTCTACGAGTCGGTTGGCGACGACACCTCAGCCTCTACCCACCGCGCCATCGCCCGCAAGCTCCGCACAGCTTCCCGCCGCCGCAAAAAGTAGTTGAGATTAAGAGCTTGTTTAATAATAAATGTTGCCGACAGGGTCGTATAGCTTGATGCGATTTTCGACATGTGACGAAGGAGTGTACTTTATGTACATGACTGAGGAATAGGGCGAAAAGCGGCCAAGATATACGAGACAAAAGGTAACTTTATAACCTATACAATCTCTTGGCTGCTTGTAACAACAGTTCGGTAATTTTTGAGCAGGCATAGCTGTACCGAACTGATACACAATAGTTTGCATTGATATTGAATTGTTATTGCATCTTATTGATATTCAATTGAATATGCAAATTTTACCGAACTATTGTGTAAGGTAAATGCAAAAATATATCAACTATATGAAACAAATTACCTCTCGTCGGCCATTCGCCGGCATATTTCCGCCCGTTCTTCGGTCGTTATGGAGCCCCATATCTCCCTCATCACAAGCGAAAATCTGCTCGCCGACTGACCGCCCTGACGGTAACATTTATTATTAAACAAGCTCTTAAATGAAAGAGCCGTGATTGTTGCGTAAATTAAGGCTGATTAGTGGGAGATTTACGAAAGAAATGATTAAATTTGCACAGAGAGAGATTACGAATAGTCATCTCGCTTAACCACACTATGGAACTTATTCTTAACCCAATAAAACAGCTTCTAACATCATGGACATGAAAGAGAACATCCGCAAAGTGTTTGCGGATCGCTTCGGCACTGCCGGCACACTTTACGCATCGGCCGGACGTATCAATCTTATCGGCGAACATACCGACTACAACGGCGGCTTCGTATTCCCCGGCGCTATAGATAAAGTGATTATGGCCGAGATGAAGGCCAACGGTACCGACAAGGTACGTGTATTCTCCATCGACATCAACGAGTATGCCGAGTTTGGCCTCAACGAGGAGGACGCACCCAAGCAGCAGTGGGCCCGCTATATATTCGGTGTATGCCGTGAGATAATCAAGCGTGTCGGTGTTGTCAACGGCTTTGATGCCGTTTTCGCCGGAAATGTACCCCTGGGTGCCGGACTTTCGTCGTCGGCAGCTCTCGAAAGCTGTTTTGCATTCGCTCTCAACGATATGTTCAACGACAATAAGATTGACAAGTTTGAGCTTGCCAAAATCGGCCAGTCGACCGAACATAACTATTGCGGCGTGAACTGCGGCATAATGGACCAGTTTGCTTCTGTGTTCGGCAAGAAGGACCATCTCATGCGTCTCGACTGCCGCTCGCTCGAGTATGAGTATTTCCCCTTCAAACTCGACGGCTACAAGCTCGTGCTTGTCGACTCGAAGGTGAAGCATGAACTCGTCGACTCTCCCTACAACAAACGTCGCGCCTCATGCGAGAACGTGGCCCGTACACTCGGCGTAGAGACACTGCGCGACGCAGAGATGGCCGACCTTGAGAAAATCAAGGACCGTATAAGCGAGGAGGACTACAACCGTGCGGTATACGTTATCGGTGAGAAGCAGCGTGTGCTCGATGTGTGCGATGCTCTCCAGAAGGGTGACTATGACACTGTAGGCGACCGCATGTACAAGACCCACGAAGGCATGTCGAAACTTTACGAGGTGAGCTGCGAGGAGCTTGACTACCTCAATGACATAGCCAAGGAGTGTGGCGTCACCGGCTCGCGCATCATGGGTGGCGGCTTCGGCGGCTGCACCATCAACCTGGTGAAGGACGACCTCTACGACTCGTTTATCGCCACTGCCAAAGAGAAATTCAATGCCAGGTACGGCCACGAGCCCGTGGTGTACGATGTAATCGTAAGCGACGGCGCCCGTAGAGTCGAATAACATAGGCATGACTATATAAGGTGTATCATGATTCATCCCTGGCGGGATATGTATTATGATACACCTTCATGATTACTCCACGGAAATATTACAGAAATGAAAATTGAAAAAAAGTTTGAGCAGACTCCCCGCGGAGAGGTGACGCTCATCACCATAACCAACGACAACGGAGCTTCGGTGACTCTATCGACACTTGGCGCCGGTATCGTAAGCGTTGTTGTTCCCGACCGCGACGGCAATATGGCCGACGTGGCTCTCGGCTATGGCTGTGCCGCCGACTATATCGCCGACGGCCCATGCATGGGAAAGACACCAGGCCGCTACGCCAACCGCATAGCCAAGGGACGCTTTACCCTCGCCGGCAAGGAGTATGAGCTGGCCGTCAACAATGGTCCCAACGCCCTCCACGGAGGTCCCGAAGGGTTTATGAACAAAATCTGGAAAGAGGAGTCGCGCGGCTCGCAGGTAAAGATGGAGTATACATCGGTCGACGGCGAGGAGGGATATCCCGGCACACTTACCGCCACCGTACTCTATACATGGACCAACGACAACGAGCTTGTCATCGACTATCTCGCCGTGTGCGACAAGAAGACAGTGGTCAATCTCACCAACCATGCCTACTTCAACCTCGACGGCGAGGGCGCCGGCTCGGTGCTCGGCCATAAACTTACTCTGGCCGCATCGCGTTATCTGCCTACCGACGACACTCTGATACCCACCGGCGAGATGGCTCCGGTAGAGGGCACTCCGATGGACTTCACCAAGGGTCGTGTGCTCGGTGATGACATTAAGGCCGACTTCCCCGCGCTCAACTACGGAAAGGGGTACGACAACTGCTGGGTGGTCGACAACTGGCACAAGCACACGGTAGCTCCTGTGGCTCGCCTGGAAGCTGAGCATAGCGGACGTGTGCTCAAAGTGTCGACATCACAGCCGGCCGCACAGGTATATACCGGCAACTGGCTCTCGGGCTGTCCCAAGAGCAAGAGCGGCAAGGAGTATGCCGACTACGACGGTGTGGCCATCGAGTGTCAGGGTATGCCCGATGCCCCCAACCACCGCAATTTCCCCTCCCAGATACTCGGTCCCGGCGAGGTATACGAGCAGCGCATCATCTATAAGTTTGCAACAGTTTAACCAAACATATATCATTTCTCCCGTTCAAAACAGCCGCCGGCTGTCTGTGACAATCTCGCGGATGCTTGAACGCACTTTTTTAATCTTATGAAACCGACATTATTCGTACTGGCCGCAGGCATGGGCTCGCGCTATGGCGGCCTCAAGCAGCTCGACAGTCTCGGTCCCAACGGCGAGACAATCATGGACTACTCGATTTACGACGCTATCCACTCCGGATTCGGCAAGGTGGTATTCGTAATCCGCAAGGACTTCGAGCAGGATTTCCGCGACAAGATTCTTTCCAAATATGAGGGCCACATCCCCGTTGAGGTTGTGTTCCAGTCGACCGACGCTCTTCCCGAAGGCTTCACATGCCCTGCCGACCGCAGCAAGCCCTGGGGTACCAACCACGCCGTGCTCATGGGCAAGGATGTAATCAAGGAACCGTTTGCAGTAATCAATGCCGACGACTTCTATGGCCGCGACGCATTCCGCGTAATCGCCGAGGAGCTTCAGCGCCCCCGCGACAAGAAGGGCGACTACTGTATGGTAGGTTTCCGCGTAGGCAACACAATGACCGAAAACGGCTCGGTGGCCCGCGGTGTATGCGAGACAAAGGATGGTCTGCTCACCTCTGTAGTGGAGCGTACCGCCATCTCCTACGACAAGGACCACAATATCGTGTTTACCGACGAGAACGGTGTGGAGCAGACACTCCGGCCCAACACCCCTGTGTCGATGAACCTCTGGGGCTTTACTCCCGACTACTTCGACTACAGCGAGCGTGAATTCAAGAAATTCCTTGAAAAGGATATCAACACTCCCAAGGCCGAATTCTTCATCCCCCTCTGCATCGACACACTCATCAACTCGGGCGAGGCTACTGTAAAGGTGCTCGACACAGAGTCAAAGTGGTTTGGTGTGACATATGCCGCCGACCGCCCCGGAGTTGTTGCCAAGTTTGCCGAACTCCACCGCGACGGCACATATCCCGAAAAACTTTTCTGAAAAACTGTGTGATGCGAGGAATATCGCATCGTGCCGTATAAGTTAAGGGCTTAAATTCGGATTAATCCGAATTTAAGCCCTTTTTAATTGGTATGTCAGGGAGGTCTATTGCCTGGAGTTCCGCAGTATGAACGGCCTGATGGATCTCAAGAGCATCACATTCACCAAGGCATAAATATACGACACCGTGTTCAGCCATCAGGGTTCAGCCATCAGGCCGGCACGGTGTCGTAATTTACGGTAATTGTTTCAGTTTAGAACTTAACTTTGAAGCGGGCGGTCTGTCCGTCGGAGGTGGTGGCTGTTATGACGTAGACTCCGCCGGCAAGGCCTGATGTGTTTATTTCAACCGAGTTGTCGGCGCTGCTGAAGGCTCTTATCGTCTGTCCCTGGAGGTTTACGATGATTATCGAGGTGATGGCTGAGGATGCGCTGACTGTTACCGTGCCCGGGGTGATGACGAGCGCTACAGGCTCTCCTTCATTTATGGTGTCGATACCGGAGGTTGCAGCTTTCTTAATCGAAAGATTGTCGATACGCAGGTTGGCGTATGTGCATGTATTGACGTTGTGGATGCCGAGATGGTAGGTGCCCGCTTTGGCAACATTGAACTTTACTTCTACGTGGGCCCAGCCTTTTGTCTCTGTGCCGGCGAGGTTGGCTCCGTCAGGGTCGTATACTTTGGCGTCGGTCACTGAGTAGATTGATGTGGTAAAGCTGTCGGGCGACCGGCCGTCGGTGCCGAGACATATTTCATATGAGTGGGTGTCGTATGATGCTCCGTTGGCATAGTAGTCGAGGATGTAGTCGCCTGCCTCAAACTCTATCGCGGGCGATATGAGCCAGTCGTCGGCCGGCTTGCCGTTGGTGCTTCCGATTGCGGTCTTTTTGCCGTCGTAGATGTAGCTCTTTTTGCCGATTGACCATCCCGCGCTTGCCGGATTGTTGATTATGGTCCATTGTGAGCCGTCGCCGTCATCCTCGAATCCGGTGAAGTAGGGTATTGTGGCGGTAGATGTAAGCACGAATGTCTCTGACTTTGCGCTCACTCCGGTGATGCCGCCGCACAGAGGTTCGATTACGTAGAAGAATCCGCCATTGTCGGTGATTGTCTCGGAGAATTCTGTTGACGATATGCCGGTGGCTACCGGAGTCACTGTCTCGCCAAGGCCGCGGTATACGTTGTAGGTGATGGCGTTGTAGTCGGCATATCCGCCGTTGACAGTTGAGGTCGGGGCTTTCCATGTCAGGGTGGCGGTACGGTCATCCACGCTGAATGCTATGTCGGTCACTGCGTTGAGACGGTCGTAACCGGCAAAGAGGGTTATGAACGCCGGGAATCCGTCGCCGGCTTCGTTGCAGGGTATTACCTCGTAGGTCACTTTACCGTCGCCGGTCGCATTGTCGGTGTATGTTGTGGCGTCGGCGCCGAGAGTGGCAATCGGTCCGGATGTGCCGAGGCGGTATATCTTGATGCCTGTAGGAGCTGCATTCTCTCCGGCATAGTTTTCTGTGGGAAGAGCCCATGACAGCTGTACGGCGTTGATGTCGGTCTTGTCGATTTCAGCCTTGAGGGCATCGACCGCTTTGAGCGACTGCTTGCGTATAGTTTTGTCCTTGAAGAATATGGCAGTCACCTGGGCGTCGTCACCAAGTTTGTTGAGCTTGTCGTAGTCGGTGCGGAAGTCTACGAATCCGCCGGGGATTGCCGTTGTAAGGTCGATTTCGCAGAAGTGAGCATAGTCGGGATGCTGCTGGCCCCACCACAGTCGGCCTTCGGCGTCGAATGTCATCGACTGAAACTGTGAGGCTGTGCCGAGATTATGTCGTTCGCCCACCTGTGTCAGCTTTGCCGTATGTTTGTCGATTTTATAGAAATAGCGGTAATGGGACATGGCGTAGAGCTGCCCGTCGGCGTCGCATGCGAGAGTAATCAGAGCGTCAATGTCCTCGCGTCCGTATCCGTCGATGGCTTTCAGCTCTCCCGGCGAGCCTATTATGGTGTATTCTCCGGTACTCATGTCGATGGCACACAGACTTGTGGCGTCTACCACCCCTGTTGTGTACTTGTCCTCTATCAGTCCGTACAGAGTGTTGGTGGTATAGTCGAATGTCATGTCGACCATGCGGTTCATCGCATACATGTTTTTCTGTTCAATCTGCTTGAATGTTTCCCCGTCGTACACGGCCCAGCTGTCGGAGCTGATGCCGGAAATTTCGCCGAGCTCTACCTGATATGTGTATATCCTGCCGTCGACATATTCGCCTGCCGAAGGGTGTATATAACTGTATACACGGTTTTTGACGGTCAGTTTCTGTGGATTGTCGATATCAAACGATACAAAGCCGTTTTCTCCGGTTTTTGAGCCGAAGAGGTAGCCGTAGGCTGTTTCTCCGGCTATTGCCGGGGCATTCGCCATAATCATGCATGATAGTGCGAGTGGTAAAAGTTTTTTCATACGCAGTGTTATTTTTGTTGGAATGAGTTATATGATTGTTGATTATTGTGTGAATGTTTGGTGAAATCTGTTGATTTTGCAAATATATGTTTTTGTTAGTAAATTTCATAATGGATGGATTAAAAATTTTACGACTTACTTATGTGTTGGATTATACTTTTTGCCATGGTGGAAGCGTTAAATATGTGCAATGAGAATAGAAACGACTATTTTACGATATATATCTTTCGCAGTCGCAGTGTTGTGGGCTGCGTGCAGTCCGGCAATGGCCGAGTCGGTAAGGATACATGGGCGCATCACCGACGGCGACAACCGAGCTATGGAGTTTGTCACCGTGCGTGTGGCCGGTACGGCCATAGGCACAATGTCGGGGCTTGACGGCGATTACAGTCTGTCGACAGCCGAGGCCGATACGATAACCGTTGTGTTTACCTGCATCGGCTACAAGGAGCAGCAGCGCAAGCTGGTCGATGCCAAGGGCAACGTGACTCTTAACATGCGCATGTTCCGCACTGTAAAAGAGCTGCAGGAAGTAGAGGTCAGCGAGGTGAAGAAGCAGATCGGGGCCATGCAGTCGGTCGACGTGTCGGCCTACCGTCTGTCGCCCGATGTCAGCGGCGGGTCGGTCGAGTCGATGATAAGCACGATGGCCGGCGTGACAGGCTCCAACGAGATGTCGTCGCAGTATTCGGTGCGCGGAGGCTCGTATGATGAGAATCTCGTATATATCAACGGTGTGGAGGTATACCGTCCACAGCTTATCACCTCGGGACAGCAGGAGGGACTCAGCATCATCAATCCTGATATGGTGGGTAAAGTCAACTTTTCTACCGGCGGATTCGGCGCGGAATATGGCGACAGGATGTCGTCGGTGCTTGATATCACGTATCGCCAGCCCGAGGCATTCGAGGGGAGTGCCTCACTAAGCCTGATGGGGGGCAGTCTGTCGCTCGGCTCGGGGAGCGGACGCTTCTCGCAGCTCCACGGATTGCGCTACAAGCGCAACAACTCGGTGTTGTCGAGCATGGAGACAAAGGGTGAGTATGACCCCGACTTTTTTGACTATCAGACCAATCTCAACTTCCGTCTTTCCGACCGCTGGCACATGGCGTTTCTTGGCAATGTGGCCATCAACAACTATAAGTTCACTCCTGTCAACCGCGAGACCGCGTTTGGCACAGCCATGGACGCCAAGAAATTCAAGGTATATTTCGACGGTCAGGAGAAGGACCGTTTCGAGACATATTTCGGAGCTTTGTCGCTCCGCTACTCCGCATCGCGGAGTTCGAGCCTTACGCTCTTTGCCTCGGGATTTCTCACCAACGAACTTGTGGCCTACGACATAAGCGGCGAGTACTGGCTCGACCAGGCAGGTACATCCGGTTCCGATGGCGTGGGCGGTGAGCTTGGGGTAGGGCGATATCACGAGCACGCCCGCGACAGGCTTAAAGCCTCGGTGATGACTATGGCTATGCGTGGTGTGACCGCCATAGGCAACCATCAGATAAGCTATGGGGTGCAGTACAACCACGAGAATATATATGAACGCGCGCGCGAATGGGAACGGCGCGACTCGGCTGGATTCTCGCTTCCTACCGACCCCGACCTGCTGAGAGTGATATATAATCTGAGTTCGCGGCAGGATTTCTCGTCCAACCGTGTCAGCCTCCACGCGCAGGACACATACCGCATGCAGACGGAGTCGGGATTTCTGTCGGTGTCGGGCGGACTGCGCATGTCGTACTGGGATTTCAACAAGGAGTTTCTTGTAAGTCCCCGTGTCAGTGTGGGTTTTGTCCCTGCGTCCAACGACCGCTGGGCTTTGCGCTTTGCTACCGGACTTTATTATCAGGCGCCTTTCTATAAGGAGTACCGCATGATTGTGGCCGACGACAACGACAATAGTGTGGTCGAGCTCAACCGCGACATAAAGTCGCAGCGGTCGTGGCATTTTATACTCGGCAGCGACTATACCTTCAGGGCTATGAACCGGCCTTTCAAACTATCTGCCGAGGCCTATTACAAGGCTCTGGGTAATCTGGTGCCATATGAGATTGACAATCTCAAGCTGGTATACGACGGAGTCAACGCCACGAGCGGATATGCCATGGGGCTTGATTTCAAGCTGTTCGGTCAGTTTGTGCCGGGTTCCGACTCATGGCTCAGTTTCTCTCTGATGAAGACGCAGGAGACCCTCAGGGGGGTGAAGGTACCACGTCCAAACGACCGGCGCTACAGTGTGGCCCTGTACTTTACCGATTACTTCCCGCGCATACCGAGGCTCAAATTTAGTCTGCGCGGCATATTCATGGACGGCCTCCCCGCTACAGCTCCGCGCTCGACCCGCGACAGGGGATATTTCCGAACGCCTGCCTACAAGCGCGTCGATCTGGGTGCGTCGTATGCGTTGCTCCCTCCGCTCAAGGAGGGCGAGAGCCGTAGCGGTGTATGGCGCCACTTTAAGGCTGTGTGGCTTGGACTGGATTGCTTCAACCTGTTTGACATATCCAATGTCAGCTCCTACTATTGGGTGACTGATGTCAACGAGCTCCAGTATGCTGTGCCCAACTATCTTACGCGTCGCCAGATCAATGTGAGGCTTACCGTGGATTTTTGAAACACCGTTAAGTGGGTTCGGAACATTCTCGTAACACTCTTTGTGAACTATAAAATGGCTTTACCGCGATATTTTGGCAAGAAATCCGAAGAGATAATCCAAAAGTCTCGGAAATTTGTTGTAACTTTATAGACTACTTAATAATAGGAGATAAAATCATGGCAAGACCAATAGCAGAAACACCGATTCTTACAGGCGATGATGCTGTGCGCTTTGAAAAACTCAGGATGGAAGTCGAGAGTCTCAGCAAGGAGCAGCGTGCCGAGAATACAAAAAAACTCAAGGAGGCGGTTAAGAAAGCTAAGGAATACATTACCATCTGCATATAGGAAGTGAAACTTGTAAAACTTACTCCCGATACCGAACTTGCAGGGTTTGATTGCGGTGATGAAGATTTGAATAATTTTCTTGTCGAGGATGCCAAAGGTTTCCTCGACAAACGTATTGCCACATCTTATATTCTGGAGGATGATGGAAATATCGTTGCGTATTTCTGTCTTCTGAATGACAAAATTAGCCGTCAGGATGTGACGAACAGTCAATGGAAGAAGATAAAGGGAGGATTTCCTGAGCGTAAGCAATTCGGAAGTTATCCGGCAATTAAGATTGGCAGATTCGCAGTATCGTCACAGTACAAAGGTCGTAGCATCGGTACTGACCTGATGAACCTACTAAAAGGTATGCTCAACGAGAATCCCATTTACTCCGCTTTCCGTTACCTGACTGTTGATGCGTATCTATCCGCCATAGATTTTTATCAAAAGAATGACTTCAAGATATTATCAGAGAAGATTTTGGGCGACCACACCCGTTTGATGTTCTTCGATATGATGGAGTTGGAATAATTAGCTCTTACGCATAACTCGCATTTTGAGATGAAAACGGCCGACGATTTCTTCATTCCCGATAATGAGGTCAAGCTCCCTGAAGAACTTGACTATAGCCGAGTGTCGGAATATATTAGGTCGGCAGAGGCTTTTTCCCGCTCAACATATCAGAGTGTCTATATTATCGACTATTTTAAACAGAATTTCCTGTATGTGTCGCCCAATCCGATGTTCCTGTGCGGACTGACACCGGAGCAGATGATGAGACTGGGCTACCGTTTCTATCTGGAATATGTACCGGAAGATGAACAGCAGTTTTTAATTGATCTGAACGAGGCTGGATTTTCATTCCATCAAACAATTCCAGTCAATGAACGCAAAGACTGGTACATTTCTTACGACTTTAATATACTGAACGGTGGCAAGAAGATTCTCGTCAATCACAAGCTCACCTCTCTTGTACTGACATCCGACGGTCGTATATGGCTTGCACTCTGTGTTGTTTCGGCATCGCCCCACACATCTCCCGGTCATATTGAGATGCACCGTGTAGGTTCTTCAGAATATTTTGAATATAACCGAAATACACGCAGATGGGACAAACGGCAGATGCCGACTCTTACCGATGGGGAAAAGGCTGTGCTAACTCTGTCAATTCAAGGCTACACCATGTCTGAGATCGCTGCCCGAATATGTCTGTCGCCAGACACCATCAAGAAATACCGTCAGCGCATATTCGAGAAACTTGATGTGCGCAATATATCCGAAGCCATAGTTGCCGCTACAAACAATAAACTACTCTAAGAGCTTGTTTAATAATAAATGTTACCGACAGGAGGTAATTTGTTTCATATCGTTGATATATTTTTGCATTTATCTTACAAGTAGGCAAGAGATTGAATGGTTATAAAGCTACCCTTTGTTTCGTATATCTTGGTCGCTTTTCGCCCTGTTACTCAGTCATGTACATAAAGTACAATCCTTCGTCACATGTCGAAAATCGCCTCAAGCTATACGACCCTGTCGACAACATTTATTATTAAACAAGCTCTAAATTCTTGCACAAATAAAATCGTGGAAAATGTTTGACTTCGCGTCCGACGGCGATGTTGGCTGCTATCCGTGCACACATATGTGCTGCGGTTTTTAATGCCGCACTGCTCGTCACGCCGTTTCTAATGTCTGACAGCGAATCACGTAACCAGTCGCAACCTTCCACATTCCAAAATGCACAGTAACCTGCCATATATGTTGCCGCCCATTGCCGGAATTTAGGTTTGCGTAACATATCCTTTTCATCGTAGGGCATAACAACGATAGCACCGGCTCCATTTACAAAATCGAATGACAATATTAAAGGAATAGTCGCATCCTTTGATAAGCAAGAATTGCCTTCATTGACATTTTCTACAATAATATCAACTTTACTCGGCATTGTCATTTCATCGGAAGGTGATATTATATGAATGTGCTTAAAGCCCGGCTGCTTAAGTTCAGCTTTGATGCAGTCTATAGACTTTATCGTCCCTATAACCGCAATTTGGCAGTCTGCAATCCGGCATTTTTTTTCGCTTGTCATACTCATAATTGATTTTCACTGCAAAATTAGAACTATCCCCTCTGTTGTGCCATACCTAAAAGTGTATGTTTTCACAGCTAAACGCATTTGTACACTTTTGGGTATGGTATGGAATTTTTATCAGTAGTAATTTTGCATCATAAAAATTTTAGTTATGAACAAGACTCTTTTTATATGTTGCTTATCATTGTCTTTGGCATCATGTACTATACAAAGACTTCCGCCATTCTCCTCTATGAGCTGGCATATTGACAGTTATTCTGGGAATGCCAAAAGCGATACCGGTCTTGAATTCGGATTCGGTTGCGAATGGATGATTACAGACACCGCGCTGATTCAGACATCTGAACAAATTGCATCATTTCCCAAACTGGCCGAATATCTTACACAAGGGATAAGGCAGTTCCCGGAGATTGTCGTGGATTCGATATACTTTTATAATCCTGCGCGCGGTTTATTGTTTGTCTCATATCATCAAAAAAAGCCGTTGAAACCCAATACAGAGATTACTCTTTATAATGATTCTATGGCAGTCTATAGCAAAGAGTTTACACGCATATTCGGGTGGATGAATACATATATTGAAGATGACGGTTGGGAAAACGGACCTGTAGAATCAGTTTATTCCAATATGCATTACAACAAGGGGGACAAGCAATTTGTATTGCTACAACGCATTCCCTACAAGGACAAAAATATCGCAGTGTTCCATATATGCTCCACCAAGCCAAAGAAAGGTAAATGGTGGGAGGAATATCCTCAAGGTATATTTTGGAGAGTAGATCTTGGGAATGCAGACAACATCGAACATATAGCTTCTTATTTAAACTCTGCAAGAACAGTTGCAGTTTCGAATTTACAAATAATCCAATCGAAAGAATAACTATGAGAAATATTATTGCAATATTTATATTTGCAGTTTCAACTGTTATAGTTTCGGCACAGGGTTCAATGGATACAATCGCCGTTCAAGAGTTGAAGGAGATTGTAATTGAGGCTCCAAAGGTAATTCACAAAGCCGATATGGATGTTTACCATCCGTCACGAAGCGCAGTTGACAATGCAAAAAATGGCATCCAACTTCTCTCTAACCTGATGATACCGTCGCTATCGGTTAGCGATGCCCTCGGAACCATCACCTCTGCCGGACAAGCTGTACAGGTACGCATCAACGGTCGCGAGGCTTCTGTAGATCAAGTCAAAAATCTGTTGCCGACAACAATCAAGCGCGTTGAATGGATTGAAAATCCCGGATTACGCTATAACGGAGCAAACACCGTGCTGAACTTTATAGTTGCCAATCCCACTGTCGGAGGCTCGATGATGCTTTATGCAACTCAGGCGTTGAATCAGGCATGGGGACAATATAACAGTAATGTGAAGTTTAATTTCGGTCGTTCGCAGATTGAAGTGGGTGGCGGTTATAAACTGACCGAAAACCTCAAAGTTCATCGAAACTATACTGAGACATTCCACTATCCTGACGGCAAAACACTGACGCGCAACGAGACATCGCGAGGCGGAAATATCGACAATTCCATTGCAAACCTTTGGGCTACATACAACTATATAAAGCCCGACACCACTGTGATAGTTTTGGAGGCACGAGGGTGGCACAAACCTTCCAACATGCAGGCTTACTATGGGTTGATATCCTCAAGTGATGCGGCTAACGACTATTTTCTTACCGACATCAAAGGCGACAAAGGTGTACGTCCATCGTTTTCGGCTTATTGGGAACAGCATTTTGCAGGTCGGCAATTACTTGTGGTCGATTTCAAAAGTCAATTATATACAGGACGAACCTTCTCCGACTATATAGAGCAAAATCCATCGACACTCAACTGTCTGACCGACATTCACACCAATATCAAAGACCGTAACCAGCTCTATGCAATTGAGGCCGATTATATCAAGAATTGGAGTAAGGCGCGACTTACAGCCGGTGCGTCCTATACCGCCAACCGCAACCGCTCTGTTTACGAAAATCTCGGCGGAGAGGTATTCCATCAGCGTCAGGACAAAGTCTACTTTTTTGCCGAATACTTTCAGCGTATTAACAAAGTGACTCTTACCGCAGGACTCGGTGCGCAATATACCAATTTTCTTTTCCGGGAAACAAATCTCGGAAGTCATTCATGGAACATGCGCCCACAGGCCGCCGTGACATATTCAATAAATCATAAGCATCAGCTACGGCTGAATTTTGAATCATGGCAATCCACTCCTTCTCTTGCAGAGACCAATCCAACGCCACAGCAGCTCGACGGTTTCCAATGGCGCATTGGCAATCCTGATCTTAAGACCGCCAACAGCTATATGCTTACTTTACGTTATAATTTCCAGATTCCCCGTGTTTACGGCCAGTTCGGTGTTCGTGCTTATACATCGCCCAACGCCATAACGCCTTTACTCGAATGGCATGATGAAAAACTGGTCACAACCTACGAGAACAGCCGCGGATTGCAAAACATCTCGCTATTTCTTGCTCCTCAGGTGGAAATCGTGCCAAAATGGGTAGTTCTAAGCGGTTATCTTCAATGGCGTGCCGAATGTATGCGCGGAGCTGGTTACAATCTTCATAACAGCGCATGGAGTGGCAATGCATCTCTGCAAGTAATGCACTATGGCTTCACCCTTTCGGTTCAGTATGTTCGTGCACAACGAGACCTTTGGGGCGAGAGAATCTCATGGGGAGAGGATATAAATCTCATAGACCTCACCTACAACTGGAAGAAATGGTCGTTCTCAATCGGCTGCATCATGCCATTCGGCAAGTACGACCAAGGCTCAATGTCTCTTAGCCATTGGAATACCAACGAAAGCCACATGCGAACCTATTTCCGAATCCCTTACATCGGTATAAACTATAATCTGCAATGGGGACGTCAGAAACGTAAGGCAAACAAGATGATTAACGCCTCGGGAGAAACAGACCAATCAACAGCCGGGGGACGGTAGAATCTAAGAGCTTGTTTAATAATAAATGTTGTCGACAGGGTCGTATAGCTTGAGGCGATTTTCGACATGTGACGAAGGATTGTACTTTATGTACATGACTGAGTAACAGGGCGAAAAGCGGGCAAGATATACGAAACAAAGGGTAGCTTTATAACCATTCAATCTTTTGCCTGCTTTTAATGCAAATACAAAAATATATCAATTATATGAAACAAATTACCTCCTGTCGGTCATTCGCCGGCATATTTCCGCCCGCTCTTCGGTCGTTATGGAACCCCAGAACTCCCTCATCACAAGCGAAAATCTGTCCGACGACTGACCGCCCTGTCGGTAACATTTATTATTAAACAAGCTCTAAACTATAATCGTGTTAAAAATGAGAAATTTTATAATATTCTTGATTTTGGCAGCAATAAATGTGGCTGCGTATGCAAAGCCACACTGTCAGGGATTCAACAACTACGACAACAAAGTGACTATCGTCTTTACGGATGATAAGGCCGGAAATCAATATACTGTTTCCGATGTGATACTCATTCCTTCTTGGAAAGGGAGGGAATATAAAGCCGCCTCCGTCAGAACAACGGTTGAGAATGGCGTGGCTACTGTGACCCTCGTCTTTCCACATATAACCCAATTTTCAAATCCGAAAGTAACCCTCCGGATTAACGGTAAAAAGAGAACTTTCAAAGTATGCCAATAAAAGCGGATACAAGGGTAATTAACCATAGACCAAGGTTGATAGAACAGAAATAATTCATCCAAGGTTGAAAAGCCTCCTAAGTGACACCGAGAGGCGAACAAGAGCAAATGCCAATAACGTGAGCATGGTATATCTGCGCATGCTCAGTGATTTGTGACTTTAAATCGCTGAACATTAGGTGCTTGTTTTGCTGTTGTGAGAGCTGCGTTCCGAGGGCTTTGTGTTTAGAAGTATTATAGCTAAATTTGCGTTCTTTCAGTTCGGAGAAACGTTTTTTCGGCACGTGCTGAATGCAAATTTTAATTTATTAATACCAATCAAAGTAAATGGCAAATACCTCTGATACCATGGCGTCGGCGCAGCGTCTTGATGTAGTTGATGCACTGCGCGGATTCGCACTTCTTGCGATAGTGTTGCTCCATAATCTTGAGCATTACAATATTTTTTATGGTAATCTTGCAGTCCCCGACTGGCTTGGCGCGACCGACAGAATATTGACTGATGTAATTTATTTCTTTTTCGCCGGCAAGGCATATGCCACTTTCTCGCTGCTGTTCGGATTCAGTTTCTATATACAGATGAGGAACGCGCGTCGCCGCGGACATGATTTCAGACTCAGGTTTGCGTGGCGTATGCTGTTGCTTGTGTGTTTCTCACAACTGCATGCATTGTTTTACAACGGTGACATACTGCTCCTTTACGCCTTCTGCGGACTGTTGCTGATACCGGCTTCGGGATGGAGCGACCGCCGTGTGCTCATAGTGGCTACTGTGCTTATGCTGCAGCCGTATGCCTGGGGCAAGATGATTTACGGATGGCTCAATCCGGAGTATGTCGACACCAACTCTCTGTTCGCGCAGTTTGCGGCTGTGGCCGAGGAGACCGGACGCCATGGCGGCCTGCTTGCTACGCTTGCCGACAATATATGGAACGGTCAGCTCTACAGCAATTTTTGGCAGGTAGAGGCGGGCCGCCTGTTTCAGACTCCGGCGCTGTTCCTGTTAGGGATGTGGCTTGGGCGCAGGAATCTGTTTTCTGACGATGCCGCCAACCGCATTTTCTGGAAGAAGGCGCTCATGTATGCTGCCGTGGCCGCGATACCATTGTATGCACTCAAGACATATGTGCCTCAGCATATATCGAATATCACAGTGGCATCCTACTACGGAATCGCAATCCCGATGCTCTACAACTTTGTGTTTATGGTGATTCTTGTGTCGCTCTTTATACTGGCATGGTATGGGCGCGGCAATGGATACAGATTTCAGCGTTCGATAATAGCCTACGGGCGCATGAGTCTTACCAACTATATCACACAAAGCATAATAGGCGTGGCCGTGTACTACAACTTCGGTCTCGGGCTGTGGGATTCCGTAGGGCCGGCTCTGTCAGTGCTCATAGGTCTGGCCATATTCATGGCTCAGCTGATGTTTAGCCGCTATTGGCTCGGCAGGCATAAGCAGGGTCCGCTCGAATATCTGTGGAAACGCGGCACATGGATAGGAGCCGGTACACTGATAACCACCAGGGCCTGATACCGGTGGACAATGGATTCTCGTGTGATGCATGGCATAGCCGGGCTACAAGTGTGTGCTTGTAGGTAAAATTACCGTGGTTTGCCGGTGGAATGTCGCGGAAGTTGCGTAACTTTGTGACGATATGACAAGTGCTGCCGGCCACAGGCCGCGCCTACGGGTTTCTGAATGACGCTTTTCTACAAAATACTACGTACGATACTGGTGACGCTGGTGCTGCTCGCACTGGTGGTTCCATCGGTCATGTATGCAGTATTGTCGTTGCCCGGGGTGCAGCGTACTATAGCCGAGCGCGGCAAGGAGGAACTGACCGCGTTGCTTGGCGTGCCTGTGGATATCGAGAGAGCCGAAATAAGGCCGTTCAACAAGGTGACACTCCACGGAGTAAGCGTGGCTGTGGCTCCGGGCGACACTGCATTGAAAGTATCGCGCCTTGGAGCCGGACTGCGTATGGGCAAACTGCTTATGCACGGGCGCCTGGTATTCTCCTATGCCGAGATTATCGGCCTCGATGCCCGGCTGTGGCGCGACTCGGCGTCGGCTCCGCTCAATATCCAGCCTATTATCGACCATCTGAAGCCGCGCGACAGAAACAAGCCCCCCACGATTTACGACCTTGCCATCGACAACATAGTGATACGCCGTAGCCGGCTGTCGTACGATGTGCATTCCGAGCCGGCGCCGGAACCAGGCAAGATTGATTTCAAACATATCGCGCTCAGTGATATCAAAGCGGATATACGCCTGCCGCGCGTAAGCAACGACTCTTATGTGGCCGATCTCAGGCGTCTGGCCGCTACCGAGCGTTCGGGGCTTGTGCTCAATGCTCTGTCGGGACGTGCCAGTGTGTCAGACACCCTGCTTATCGTCGACAACATGCATATCGAGTTGCCGTCATCGCAGCTTGACTTCGCTCCGCTGAGACTACGGTATGAGGGATGGAGCGACCTTACGGCACGAATCACAGAGCATACATTCACTGTCGCCACTCTCCCCGGAAGCCAGATAACCCCGGCCGACCTCGCTCCATTCTTCCGTTCGTTCCTGCCCTTTACCTCTCCTATCGGTATTGACCTCAAGGCCGGCGGATGTGTCGCAAATCTCACCATGCCGCGTCTGACGCTCACCTCGGCCGACGATGTGGCGTCGGTAGAGATAGAGGATGCTACCGTCAGCGGTCTGCCTGCAGTCGACTCGCTGAAAATACATCTCCCCAAGCTGCACGCGCGTGCCGATGGCCACCGTCTGGCCGAATTGTGGCGGCAGACCGGCTCGATGCCTCCGAAGGCTGTGGCCATGGCCGACACGCTCGGAGTGGTGGAAGCCGTAGTCGATGCTACTGTGGGCGACGGCACCACACTGCTGAGGCTTACGCTTGACTCAGAGCCGGGTGTACTTGACTTCGACGCACGCTATACCGGTCCGTTCAGGCATTCGACAGGCCCGCTAAAGGCGTATCTCACAATCGACAGCATCGATGTCGGTGCCATAGCCGGAGTCGACGGACTTGGCCGCGTGAGCGGCAATGTGGCGTTTGAGGGCAGTCTCATGGGGCAGAATCCGCCTGTGGGACATGCAGCTGCTGAAATCGACCAGATACAGTGGAAGGGGTATGATATAAACAGTATCACAGCCGACATCGACCTTACGCGCACCGATGTCAGGGGCACCATAGTCGCCGATGACCCGATGCTCGGCGCGACAATCAAAGGCTCGTGTGGCATAATCCCCGGGGAGCACCATATCGATGCCGACATAAGGATAGCGTCATTATGTCCGGGGATGTTCGGCATAATCAGGCAGGAGCGTTTTATGGGGCATGTGCTGAGCGGACGCATAGAGGTGGACATGCATGGCCGTGAGTATGATTCGCTCGACGGACGTCTGGAGCTTACCGAGATGCGCTTCACCGATGCCGCCAGAGCCGACGCGCTTGCTCTCGACCATCTGTCGCTGATGTCGTCAGGCACCACATCGCCGCGCTTCATCATGCTCCACAGCGACATAGTCGACGCACGCGTGGAGGGTGAATACCGTTTCCGCGACATTGTGCCTGTCGCGAGGTCAATCCTCGCCGATGTGTTCCCCTCGCTGCTCTCCGCGCATTCTACTGCAGTGACGCCTCACAGAGGCGTTCGCGGCAATGGAGATGACGACGACAGCCTGGCGCTTGACATGACTCTCGACATGCAGGTGCGTCAGAATGCGGCCACCGACAGCTGGCTGTCGTTCTTCAAAGTGCCGGTAAGGCTGTTGCGCCCTGTCACGGTCAAGGCTATGATGAGCGGTGCCAACAGGCTTATTGAGGCGAGTGTCGATGCACCCAATCTGCTGCATAAGGACAAGTTTATTGACAATTCTTATATCGGCCTGACTGTCGACGGAGAGAGCGACGACGCAAGAATGCTCATGAGCACGGTGTATCCTACCAAGAAGGGCGACGCCACTATCAGCCTTGTGGCCACGGGGAGCCACGACTCTATAAACGTGCATGCCGGGTGGGATATCGACCGGGAGCGCATGTTTCGCGGAGCTGTGGAGCTTGGAGCCATGTTCTCCCGTGTGCCCGACGCCCATATTCCGGGCGGCATGTCGACAGCAATCGATGTGCGCCCCTCGCGCATTGTGATTAATGACAGTGTGTGGCGCATACGCCCGTCGATGATTGAGATAGCCCACGACCGTCATGTTGATGTGCGCAATTTTGAAGTAAGCCGCCACAACCAGTTTATAAAAATCAACGGCTCGGTGTCGGAGAACCCCGCCGATTATCTTTGTCTGGAGTTGCAGAGTATCGACCTCGACTATGTGTTTGAGACACTCGATATCAGTGCGGCCATGTTCGGCGGTATCGCTACCGGCAAATTCTATGCTTCAGGCCTGATGAGCGGAGAGCCCCGTCTGGAGACTCCGCGACTTGATGTGTCCGGCATGACCTACAATCATTCGCCTCTGGGCGATGCCGTAATTGCATCGTATTGGGACAATGCCACCCGCGGTGTGGTGATAAACGCCGACATCACAGGCGAGAAAGACGCCCATTCCTATGTGGACGGGGCCATATACCCTATGGCCGACAGCCTCGACTTCCGTTTCAAGGCCGAGAGGCTCAATGTAGGGTTCATGCGTCCGTTCATGGAGGCATTCACCTCCGATGTGTCGGGTTACGCTTCCGGCGAGGCACGACTCTTCGGCACATTCAAGTTTATCGACATGACGGGCGATATATTCGCCGAGAATCTGCGTCTGAAACTTGATTATACCAATACATATTACTACGCTACCGATTCAATACACCTGACTTCGGGGCGCATCAGCTTTGCCGATGTAAAATTGCGCGACGCCATGGGCAACAGTGCTCTGCTCAACGGTTGGGTCACTCATAAATGCTTCAAGGAGCCAGAGTTTGAATTCCGTGTGAGCAATGCCCGCAACCTGTTGTGCTACGATATCACCGATAAAATAAATCCCGACTGGTATGGACACATACTTTGCAACGGTTCGGCCTTTGTCAAAGGGGTGCCGGGATTTGTCGATATCAATGTCAACATGTCGACTGCCGCCGGCTCTGTATTTACTTTCGTGCTTTCCGACACTGAGGCGGCGGGAGAATATACATTCCTTACCTTCCACGACCGCAACGAGCTCCGCGGCGACCTGCTGCTCAATCTTGAGGACCCGCAGGAGGCCGCCTTGCGTCAGCTGAAGGAGCGCATACGCAAAGAGCGCGAGCAGGAACAGGGCTCTTCGGTCTACCGCATCAACCTGCAGGTCGACGTCACCCCCCAGGCCGAACTTGTATTGGTAATGGACCCGGAGGGTGGCGACAACATAAAGGCCCGCGGCAGCGGCAGTCTGCGTATGGAGTATAATTCCAACGACGAGGACCTGCGCATGTTTGGCACATACTCTCTGACCCAGGGAAAATACAACTTCACGCTGCAGGACATAATTATCAAGCCTTTTACCATCAAGCCGGGCAGTTCCATCTCGTTCCATGGCAGTCCCTACTCGGCGGTGCTTGACATCAATGCCGTGTACAGCGTGAATGCCAATCTGAGCGACCTCGACGAGTCGTTTCTCCAGGACAAGGATCTCAACCGCACAAATGTGCCGGTGCATGCTCTTCTCAAGGTCTCCGGCGACATGCAGCAGCCCGATATCAGTTTCGACCTTGAGTTTCCGACGCTCACACAGGACACATACCGCAAGGTGCGCAGTATCGTGAGCACCGATGACATGATGAACAGGCAGATTATCTATCTGCTTGCCTTAAACCGGTTCTACACACCCGACTACATGGCGTCGACGACCAAGGGCAACGAGCTTGTGTCGGTGGCCTCGTCGACAATCTCATCGCAACTCGGCTCTATCCTCGGACAGCTCAGCGACAAATGGAACATTGCACCTACATTCCGAAGCGACCGCGGCGACTTCTCCGATATGGAGGTCGATCTTGCCCTCTCGAGCTATCTGCTCGACAACAGGCTGCTATTCAACGGCAACTTCGGCTATCGCGACAAGGCGCTCAACAACAATTCGTTTATCGGCGACTTCGATCTCGAATATCTGCTCAACAAGTCGGGCAACATACGCCTGAAGGCCTACAACCGCTACAACGACCAGAACTATTATGTAAAGTCAGCACTTACCACACAGGGCGTGGGCATTGTGTTCAAGCGTGATTTCGACGACATCTTCTCATGGCTAAAGCGTCTGCGCCGCAAACATGAGCAGGAGAAGCAGGCCGAGCAGGAAAAAAAAGCACATGAGGGCGCCGGGCCACAGGCCGGACAATGACAATCGTTGCTTACTATTACAGCTACCGTCATTATCATAATACCGACAAGGGCTGCACCGCAGGTTGAATAAGCGGTGCAGCCCTTGTTGTTGTAGAGAGCGGAATTCAGAATCAATAGCTGTGATGGTCGGAGTCCATCTCGGCCGGAGTGAGCGGACGGGCATTCATCTTATACCATACGTAGGCGATGTATGCCACAACAAACGGTACGAGCAGGCTGACTACGCTCATTACCTTGAGAGTGAACTGTGTCGACGAACTGTTGAATATGGTAAGCGACGACGCTGTGTCGGCTATCGAGGGATAATAGGGAGTGTCGTTGTATCCGGCTACCCAGAATAGAGTAAGAACCACAAGCACGGTGCCGATGCCCGACCACCATATGCCTTTGGTGTAATGGCGGGCAAACACCGACTTACCGACGGCATATAGCACCATCACCACTCCTGCGAGGAACAGCACCAGACACCACCACATATCCACATAGTTGTGGAAATATTTGTAGGGCACCGGCTCGAAGCTGTGCAGTCCGGTAGTCTGTAGTCCGGTATGAGTGAGCAGCAATGCCACGAATGCCAGGAAGAACACAACGAAGATAATGCCGTTGACAAGCACACGGCGGCGGCACAGGTTGAAGAATGTATCGCCGGCCTGAATGTTGTTCATATAATAAAGCGCACACTGTGTGCGGGCAAGGAACAGCACCGCGAATCCCAGAATCCAGTTGCGCCAGCAGAATATCGCCTCCCAGCCATGTCCGGCACCCCATTGTGATATCACAGGCGAGCCGGGGTCAAGTATATTGCCCATAGTCACCTTGAAGTCGGCGCCGAAAAACATCATCGAGACGGCTACTCCGAGCAGAAAGCAGCCTAACGCGCCGCTGATTACCAGCAGAATGTCGAAGAAACGGGTGCCGTAGAGATTGCCCCTCTTACGTCGGTACTGGTAGCTGACCGCCTGGGCTACAAAGGTAAACAGGATGAGAATCCAAAGCCAGTAGGCACCACCGAAACTTGTGCTGTAGAACAGCGGGAACGACGCGAAAAACGCGCCTCCGAACACTACTAGCGTAGTGAACGTAAGCTCCCATTTCGTGCCTATGGAGTTGACCATCAGATTGCGCTCATCGTTGCTGCGCGTGCACATCAGCATCGACTGGCCGCCCTGTACAAATAGCAGAAACACCAGCGCGGCGCCAAGCACCGAAATCAGAAACCACCAGTACTCCTGGAGTAAGAATGTCATATGATCTGTTTCCATGATTGTCATGATTTAGCGATTTCGTTAATGTTCTCTTTCGAGTATTTGTTGATTTGGGTGGCCATTATGCTCATTTCCGCCACGAGAAGCACGGTAAACACCACTGCAAACATGAAGAATGTGGTTATCACCGATGATGCCGCGATGTCGCTTATTGCCGCACGTGTAGGCAGGATGTCCTGGATGACCCACGGCTGGCGGCCCACTTCGGCGGTAATCCATCCGGCCTGCGAACAAATCCATACAATCACTATCGACAGCATGCCGACGATGCATGCCCACTTGTTGGTAAGCCACTGCCGGCGCCAGTAACTGCCTACAAACGCGAATGCGAAAAAGAGCAGCAGATAGCCTCCGGCAATCACCATGATATGAAACGAGTAGAATGTCATTGCCACCGGCGGAACCGCTTCCTCCGGAGAGTCAAGATAGCCGTAGCCGAAATAGGGATAGTCGGCCTTTAGATCAACGAGCGCCGCATCCATGGCCTCCTTGTCGCCGGCGACTGCGGCCGCATCATAGGCCCGCAGGGCTTCATGAGCCTGTCGGCCGCGCACAATGCGCTCGGCGTAGCTTACAGTATGGATAGTGTCGCCCTCCGGAGTAAGCTCGATGCCGTCGATGAGGTCGTTGATGCCGGGTACGAAGCTGTGGGGGTCGTGGGTGGCGAGGAATGACAGTCCGTAGGGTATGCTGATGTCAAACAGATACGGGTCGGTAGTGTCGTCGCCGGCTTTCTTGTCGGGATTGAGAATGCCTGCGGCCACAATCTCCTGGCCGCATGAGCCGCGGTAGAGGCCTTCCATGGCGGCGAGCTTCATAGGCTGGTGGCGGGCTACATTTATTGCCGACATGTCGCCTGTGGCCAGAGTCACGAGTATGCCGGCTCCTCCTACCCATGCGGCCACCTTTATCGAGTCGAGCGCCATCTCGACGTTGCGCTTGCGGATTATCCACCACGAGCTTACACCGATTACAAACACTCCGGCGAGAGTCCATGCGCTCGCCACCGTGTGTGTAAACTTGGCGACAGCGGTGTCAGAGGTAACCACACCCCAGAAGTCGGCCATGACGTTGCGCATCTGTGCCGGGTCAAACTCCATGCCCACAGGCTGCTGCATCCATGCGTTGGCGATAAGAATCCATAGTGCCGACAGGCATGTGCCGGCGGCGGTGAGCCATGTGGCCGCAAGGTGGAATCCGGGGCTGAATTTCTTCCAGCCGAAAAACATTACGGCGATAAATGTCGATTCCATGAAGAATGCGACTATCCCCTCGATGGCAAGAGGGGCTCCGAAGATATCGCCTACAAACCAGCTGTAGTTTGACCAGTTGGTGCCGAACTCAAACTCGAGTATGATGCCTGTGGCCACGCCGATTGCAAAATTGATGCCGAACAGGAGCATCCAGAATTTGGTCATTGCGAGCCATTTGACGGCACGCGTGCGTACATAGATACTCTCCATGATGGCCACTATCAGGGCCAGGCCGATGGTAAGCGGTACGAACAGCCAATGGTACATGGCTGTAAGGGCAAACTGCCACCGCGACCAGTCAACTACGGTAAATAAGTCGTCCATGTGTATAGAATGTAGATTATGTGTTAGATTATTTCAGAGAATATAGCCCCGGTTGGGGAGGTGGAAAGCAGATGTCCAGGCAGGCAGTCGCCGGGTTAAGAAGCGCAATGTGTCAGGGTGAGCCTATGAGGCTGGTGCGCACAGCCCGGGCGCGTTGAGCGTCGTCGGCATAGTCGCGTTGGAGCACATCGGGGAAAAAGAACAGCCGGAACACGAAAAACAGGATGAATAGCTTAACGAGTATAAGCACCCATAGATACCGCCCGACTGTCATGCTGCGGAATCCGTCGCGGTAGAAGCGATATATGCGAGCCGGCAATGCGGCTATCTGGCGCGGGGCAATCATAATAAGAACTTGCTTAGAGCTTGTTTAATAATAAATAAACACCCTGTCGGATTATAATGTTTCAGCATCCGATATTGACAGTGTTGTCAAGCAGATAGTCGTTTCCCTCGACCAGACTCCACAACACGGCGCGCACGGCTGCCCCGGTGTCGCCGCCCGACGCAGGGATGCGTATGCAAGTGTGCCGGGAATCTCCGTAACGCGGGTATACATTGATATCGGTCGTCGTGTCATTGCATGTTATCGTCATCGAAGAGTCGAGCCCTTCCCAGCGTGCTGCCACGATATCGGTATCTCCCGGAGCCACACCGCAGGCTCCACTTGTCTGTGCCAGGCGGTTGCGCGACACGATGTCGGCCTCTGTAAACGCTACCCTGCATCCGGTGGCTGCCAGAGCCTTTACAAGAGAGTCGCGCAGACCGACCGCATTACCTGCGGCAACGGCATCAGGAATTTCTCCTGCAGAGAAGACTATGATACGGCGTACGGGGAATGGAAACGAGACTGTGCCCGGCGGGAGTCCGCGCGAGGTCACACGACGTCGGTAGGCCGGCATAGGGCCACGCCGGTGCTCTTCCATCTTTCGTTCAAGATAATTGTCTGCCATGCTGTGAATGTCGGATAATAAGAATGCCCGGATTCACGCCCATGAACAGGAGCGTCCATCCGGACATTCAATATGTATTGTGATTATTTAGCGGGCCTCCCAGCCAAGTGCGCTTGCGCCAAGCACGGCGGCATCGCTCTCTTTAAGCTCGGAAAGGAGCAGTTTGGTCTTTCCCTTATAGATATTGAGTGTGTTGCGGTCCATGGCTTCCTTGATAGGCTTCATCAGAAGTTCGCCCGAACGGCTCAGGCCGCCGAACAGTATGATTGCTTCGGGGCTTGAGAATGCGATGAAGTTGGCAAAAGCCTCACCCATAATCTTGCCGGTATATTCAAAGATTTCCTTGGCAAGTTTGTCTCCCTGCACAGCTGCGTCGTATACATCCTTGGATGTGATACCTTCGATAGGGAGGTTGCGCAGGAGCGACTTGTCGGTGCGTGTCTCAAGGAATTCGCGGGCGGTGCGTGCCACGCCTGTGGCTGAGCAGTAAGCCTCAAGACATCCTGTACGACCGCAGCCGCACATACGTCCGTTGCTGGGCTTCACGATAACGTGACCGAGTTCTCCGGCAAATCCGTCGTGACCGTATACCAGCTGGCCGTTGACTACGATACCGCTACCTACACCGGTGCCGAGGGTAATCATTATAAAGTCTTTCATGCCCCGGGCCACACCGTATGTCATCTCACCGATGGCTGCGGCATTGGCATCGTTGGTGAGGGCGACAGGAACGCCGAATGCTTCTTTAAGCAGCTCGGCCAGAGGTATTCTTCCCTTCCATGGGAGGTTGGGAGCCATTTCGATGGCGCCTGTGAAATAGTTGCCGTTGGGAGCGCCCACGCCTATACCTGCGATTTTGTCGGTAGCGTCGTTGGCCTCAAGAAGATTGTTGAGAGAAGTCTTGAGCTCTTCTACATAATCCTTGATATCGGCGTGTCTGCCTGTTTTGATGGAACTGCTGGCAACGACATTGCCACGTGCGTCAACTATACCGAACACGGTGTTGGTACCACCTATGTCGATGCCTACTACGTAAGGTTTCATGTTTTGATGTATTGTTTAGATTGTTGGGTAAAATTCAGTTATGATTCGTCTCCACTTCTCATGGTAACCGCTATAGAGGAGAAATAGGGGGGAGGTGTCAACTACATTGCAAAGATAGGGAAAATCTGCAAACATGTATCATAATCCGATATTTTTTACGATAAAAAAATGCCTCTGTAGGCTCTATATGCTTATTTAGTCATCTTTTTGCCGCTTTAACTGTTTAATATTTGGGCTATTCGGATAAAAATCACTAACTTTGCACCGTCAAAAACCAAAATACTTATTTTTCATGGACAAAAAGCCGGTAAACATCGACCTGCTGTTTGAGACAAGCTGGGAAGTGTGCAATAAAATCGGTGGTATTTATACGGTTCTTTCTACAAAGGCCAAGACACTACAGAATCTTTATAAAGACAAAAACATCTTCATCGGCCCCGATGTCTGGACAGAGGATACCCCCTCACCTTATTTCACTCCGTCGAGAACTGTGCTGAAAGAATGGAAGGCCCAGGCCAAGTTGCCCTACGGCATCACTGTGAGATGCGGGCGCTGGGAAGTGCCGGGACGCCCGATTGTGGTACTTGTAAAATTCGATGGCCTATACCAGGAGAAAGACTCTTTCTACGGACGTATGTGGGACCTCTATGGCGTAGATTCCCTGCACGCTTATGGCGACTACGACGAGGCGTGTGCCTTCTCCCACGCAGCCGGGATTGTGATTGAAAGCATCTGCGACTTTGTCGGGATACGCGACAAAAACGTTGTGGCCCACTTCGACGAATGGACGACGGCCATGGGTCTGCTGTATGTAAAGGATGTGCTCCCTTCGGTAGCGACCATATTCACCACCCACGCAACATGTATAGGCCGCAGCATATGCGGCAACGGCAAACCGCTGTATGATTATCTCCGTGCGTATGATGGCGACCAGATGGCGCGCGAGCTCAATATGGAGTCGAAACACTCCCTTGAAAAGGCCGCAGCCCACCAGGCCGACTGCTTCACTACCGTGAGCGACATTACCGCCATAGAGTGTGAACAGCTGCTCCAGCGGCGCCCGGTTGTGACCCCAAATGGATTCGAACAGAATTTTGTGCCCAACAAAGGGAAGTTCCCCAAGGTACGCGAAGCCGCACGTAAAGTACTGCTCAACGTAGCCTCTTCGCTTGTCGGAAGAAAACTCCCCGAGGATACATTCATAGTAGCCACATCCGGACGTTGCGAATACCGCAACAAAGGCATCGACCTATATCTTGATGCGATAGCGCGCCTACGCGACCTTGCCCCAACACGTACGGTAGTGGCGTTTGTAATGGTGCCCGCATGGTGTCGCGACCCGCGTCCCGATCTGCAGCACACACTCCCTGCCAAGCGCAAGACCCGCCTTCCCGAGCCGGAGCTTACCCATACTCTCAACAATCCCGATTCCGACCCGATTATCTGCCGCATACGCCAGATAGGATTCGCCAACGAAAAGGGCGACAAGGTCAACGTAATCTATGTGCCATGCTATCTCAACGGCGCCGACGGAATATTCAATACATCTTATTACGATCTTCTGATTGGTATGGATGCCACGGTGTTCCCCTCGTACTATGAGCCATGGGGATACACGCCGCTCGAAAGTGTGGCTTTCGGTGTGCCTACAGTCACGACAACCCTTTCGGGATTCGGACAATGGGTACTTGCCACCGACGAAAACACCTTCGACGCATGTGGTGTCAACGTTATAGCGCGAGGCGACTTCAATTACGACGAAGTGGCCACACGCATCGCCAACTCTCTTAAATATCTGATATCAGCCGACCAGCAGCAGACAACCCTTATACGCAGCCGTGCCATAAATCTGGCATCGCTTGCCGCGTGGAGCTATTTTATCGAATACTATGTAGATGCATTCAGAATCGCTCTCGACACTGCTCGCCTGCGCGTCACCGAGGGTTGACCTCCGACTGATGGACGGTATACATTATTATATACGGTATACATTATTATATATAGAGTAATATATATATTAAACGTACAGTAAGGATTAATAAAAACTCTATTCACATAAATATTATTTATGAAACTTCAAGTAAGCAACACTAATGCACCCGTGTGGCGCGACGTAATGGTGAAATCTGACCTCCCGGCAAAACTCAAGCCGCTGGAAGTCCTCTCACGCAACCTTTGGTGGGTATGGAACAGCGAGGGCAAATCGCTTTTCCGTGATCTCAATCCCGATCTCTGGCGTGCCGTCGGCGAAAACCCCGTGATGCTTCTGCAGCAGCTGGGCTTCGAGCGTCTTCAGGAAATCCTCAAGGATGCCAAGCTCATGGAACGTATCGAAAAAGTGTATGCCGACTTCAAGGCCTACATGAAGGTGCCCATGCGCAAGGATGTACCCTCGGTAAGCTACTTCTCGATGGAGTACGGCCTGTGCAACGCCCTTAAAATCTACTCCGGCGGCCTCGGTGTGCTCGCCGGCGACTATATCAAGGAAGCCTCCGACAGCTGTGTCGACATGACCGCTGTAGGTTTCCTCTACCGCTACGGATACTTTACCCAGACTCTGTCGGTGGACGGCCAGCAAATTGCCAACTACGAGCCTCAGGATTTCAACATGCTGCCGCTTGAGCAGGTGCTTGACGCCGACGGCAAGCCTGCCATCCTCGAAGTGCCTTTCCCCGGCCGTATCGTATACAGCCATATATGGCGTGTGAATGTAGGCCGCATGTGTCTCTATCTGATGGATACCGACTTCGACATGAACTCAGAGTTTGACCGTCAGATTACCCATCAGCTCTACGGCGGCGACTGGGAGAACCGTATCAAGCAGGAATACATGCTCGGTATCGGCGGTGTGCTCATGCTCAAGAAACTCGGCATCAAGAGCGAGCTCTACCACTGCAACGAAGGCCACGCAGCCCTGCTCAACCTCCAGCGTCTGGTTGACTATGTACAGGACGACCATCTCGACTTCAACACCGCCCTTGAGGTAGTGCGCGCATCGAGCCTCTACACAGTGCACACTCCCGTGCCCGCAGGCCACGACTACTTCGACGAAGGCCTCTTCGGCAAATATATGGGCGAGTTCCCCCAGAAGCTCGGCATCTCGTGGAGCGATCTCATGAACATGGGCCGCGAGAACCCCGACAGCCCCGAGCGCTTCTCTATGAGCGTGTTCGCTCTCAACACATGTCAGGAAGCCAACGGCGTAAGCTGGCTCCACGGCGAGGTGTCGAAGAAGATGTTCGCAGGCATCTGGAAAGGCTACAACTGGGCTGAAAGCCATGTAGGCTACGTGACCAACGGTGTGCACATGCCCACCTGGGCCGCATCGGAATGGAAGGCTCTCTACGAGGAAAAACTCGGCGCAGAGATGTTCCAGCACCAGAGCGACACCAAATACTGGGAGAAGATTTACGATGTGGCCGATAAGGACATATGGGCTCTCCGCACAACGATGAAGAACAAATTTATCGACTTTGTGCGCCGCGACTTCAAGGAGAAGTGGCTCAAGAACGCCGGCGACCCCACCCAGGTAATGTCGATTACCGAGAAAATCAATCCCAACGCGCTCATCATAGGCTTCGCCCGCCGCTTCGCCACATATAAGCGCGCCCACCTTCTCTTCTCCAACCTCGACCGTCTGGCCGCTATCGTCAACAACCCCGACCGTCCTGTACAGTTTGTATTCTCAGGCAAGGCTCACCCCGCCGACGGTGCCGGACAGGGACTCATCAAGCGTATCGTAGAGATTTCACGCATGCCCCAGTTCCTCGGCAAGATTATCTTCCTTGAGAACTACGACATGATTGTTGCCAAGCGCCTCGTCAGCGGTGTCGACATCTGGCTCAACACCCCGACACGTCCCCTTGAGGCATCCGGTACATCGGGCGAGAAGGCCGAGATGAACGGTGTGCTCAACTTCTCCGTGCTCGACGGATGGTGGTACGAGGGCTACAAATTCTGCGAAGAGGGCGGATGGGCGCTCACCGACAAGCGTACATTTACCGACCAGGGCCAGCAGGACAAGCTCGATGCCGAGGTTATCTACACCATGCTTGAGAAGCAGATTATACCTCTCTACTTCGAAAACCGCAAGGGTGGTTTCTCAGCCGAGTGGGTTAAATATATCAAGAACTCTGTGGCCAAGATTGCTCCTCACTTCACCATGAAGCGCATGATCGACGACTACATCGAGCGTTTCTACGACAAGGAGGCCAAGCGCTACAAGAAGCTCCACGCCCACGACTTCGCTCTTGCAAAAGAGATTGTGGCTTGGAAAGAGAAGGTGGCTCAGGCATGGCCCGGCGTACACGCCGTGTCGGTTGAGGAATTCAACGCCGACCCCGCCAACACCAAGGCCGGCGAACCGTTCCGCACAATCATCAAGCTCGACGCCAACGGCCTCGGCCACGATCTCGGCGTAGAGTGTGTAATCTACAAGATTGAGGACGGTCAGGAGAAATACGAAGGCCGCGAAGAGTTCAAGATGGTAGGCGAAGAGGGCAATATCTGCACCTTCGAGCTCAAAACCAAGCTCCGCGAGGCCGGTACATTCCGCTACGCTTACCGCGTATATCCCAAGAATGCCGAGCTTCCCCACCGTCAGGACTTCGCCTACGTGCTTTGGGTATAATCCTACAGTCAGTAGCATTATTAAACAAGCTCTAGATACAGAAAGGCATCGTGCATACCGCACGATGCCTTTCTTGTCATTCATACCGGTGAAATACCCTCTGCCGGCAATCCCGGCAGAGGGTATGGAAAAATAAGGTTGTCACTCCGATTAGCGGATGAGAGCGCGACCGCCCCATACCAGGAGCACGCCGAGGATTACGCTCAGAGCGAGGTAGAGGATAAATGTTGTCCAGTCGCCTTTCGAACCGAGTACCCACATATCGTCGGCAAACGATGAGAATGTGGTGAAGCCGCCGCAGAATCCGGTAATCAGCAATACGTTTTCGCCCGGTGTCATTACGTGTGCTTTCTCAAGCAGTCCGAAGAAGAGACCGATGATGAATCATCCGATGATGTTGACTAGGAATGTGCCCATTGGGAATGAGCCGTGCCACATGCCGGCACACCATTTTCCGACCAGATAACGTCCGCAGGTGCCGACAAATCCGCCGCAGCCCGCCAGTAGCATAGCTTTAATCATAGTGAAGAATTTTGTGTGTTGATACTTAGATGTTTACATTGATCCTACAGGTAATATTCCTTTATAACAGAGAGCTTGTCGTCGAGTTCGAATACCCAAGGCTTGCCTGTCGGAATTTCGACCCCTACGATTTCGTTGTCGTCGAGATGGAGCAGCATCTTGGCGAGAGCTCGCAGACTGTTGCCGTGGGCTGCCACGAGCACTGTGTCGTAGAGGTTGAGTTTAGGCTCGATTATCTCCGACCAGCAGGGTGCCACACGTTTTATGGTGTCGGCAAGCGATTCGGTAAGCGGCAGTTCCTCAAAGGCCAGCCCGTCGTAGCGTGGGTCGTTGCCGGGATAGCGTGGGTCCTCGATGTCGAGCGATGGGGGTGCCACGTCAAAACTGCGGCGCCAGATGTGTACCTGTTCGTCACCGTACTCCTTGGCGGTCTCCGCTTTGTTGAGGCCCTGGAGGGCACCGTAATGGCGTTCGTTGAGATGCCAGTCCTTTATCACCGGTATCCAGCAGCGGTCCATGGCTGTGGCGGCTATATCGAGGGTGTGTATGGCGCGTTTCAGATAGGAGGTGAAGTAGTAGTTGGGCAGTATGCCGGCAGCGAGCAGTTTCTCGCCGGCTTCCCGTGCTTCCCGGCGTCCTTGGTCGGTAAGTTCGACATCGGTCCAGCCGGTAAATCTGTTTTCCAGATTCCATTGGCTTTGGCCATGTCGCAGAAGAATAAGACGTTTCATTAGAGCTTGTTTAATAATATATCGTTGATATATTTTTGTATTTGCATTAAAAGCAGGCAAGAGATTGAATGATTATAAAGCTACCCTTTGTGTCGGCAACATTTATTATTAGACAAGCTCTTAGTGTGCTGATTTTTGGCGTGATTCCTAGAGTTTGTACATCGGGAGCATGAATATCCATGTGGCTATACAGAACGGTGCTGTGAGTGTGGCCAGTCCTACGGGCTGGAGCAGAATATCCATTCCGAACTGTACGAATACAGTGAACACCACTGCCGACAGTGAATAGAAGAATGATTTCAGTCCGGGCTTATAGAATGTGCATCCGACAGCTATGCCTGTCAGTACGGGCGAGAATCCGTAGAGACCCTCTGTGATGTCGGGGTGGGAGGCTCCAAAGAATATAGCCATGAAGAGGGCCACTGCAGCGCTGAGCATAGCCCAGAAAGCGGCCCAACGGCTACATAGCGCAAGCCCTACGATGAAGAAGATGCCTGTAATCCATGAGTTTACGAGGAACACCTGAGAGATGCCTTTTAGCCAGTATACTACAAGGTCGGTGAAGGTATACTGAAGGTCGCCCGAGGTGATTTCCGTAGGGAGCGAGGCTATGGACTCGCCTACCGGTGTAAGGTGGGCCATATCGCGCGCCGACAGGAGTATAAGCCACGATATGAGGATAAAGGGGAATGTGTAGGATGTGGTCTTGAACGGAGCGAAGACATTGTTGAGCCCGCGCCGGGCTACTACGGTAAGGGCCGAGCCTATGATCATGGCAATCCACGACCACACTGTGTTGTCGAGGAAAGTGAATACCGCACATCCCACAAGTATGCCGTTGAATCCCCACAGTCCCTGGTCGCCGTCGGTCTTCGACTCAAATATGTAGCCTGTGGCTGTCGACACGATAAGTCCGGCGAGTGCACCCCATGCCACTACAGGCATGTGTTCGCCATACGGTGCTTCGAGATAGCATCCGGCGAAAATGCCGATGATAATTAGCAGGCCGGTCCAGGCACTTCCCTGAAACATGACCTGTCCGGCGCCTTTGAGAGTCCCGTTCACATAAGTGGCGAAGCTCCGGTTGTTAGGTTGAGTAGACATATGTTATGATTTTTATAGAGCGCGAGTCAGATGTGTCTGACAGTGCCCTCTGGGTTCATCGCCATGGAAAGTCGGGGAGAAGTGGATGCCCCTTGACACTCATCCTTACAGTGGATGCGAAACTTCTAACGGCCTTTTTCACAGGCTCGGTCTCCATACCCATCACCTTGAACAGGAGCCCGGCGTTGTTGGGCAGACGGGTTATGCCTGTGGCGAGGTTGCCATTGTCGCTGAATCCGGCTTCGGTGGCATTGTATATCTCCTCGGCTTTGTCGGGTGGAGTGAGCACAATCACGTTGGCAAACATCTGATAGCGCCCCATGATACCGAGCATCGAAGGGTTCTGGGCCTTTGGCTCGATTACGAACTTCTCGCGGAAAAGCCGTTGGCCGTCGGGTCGCCGGGCCTCGCATGTCACCGACAGAATGTCGTAGTCGAATATTTCGGGCTCGTCGCGGTGCTTACGTCCGCAGGAGAATATCTCGCTGTAGAATAGTGTGGCCGTCGGTGCGCATGTGATATCTGTGAGAGTAACGTATCGTGCCGTGCGGCATGGGATGGTAGGCTCGGGCATAAACTCCAGGTATGAGTCATCCTCAAGCACAATATTCTGACATAGGGCCGAGAAGTTGTCGTTCATCTCGGCTATCTTTGTGGCTGCGCCGGTGGTGACATGGGCAATAGAACCTTTGCGCATCATGATTTCCTGTTCGTAGCGGTCACCGTCGACATTCGGGCCTCCCGACGACAGGATATAGACTACAGGCATGGCAGGCATCCCTTCGTCGCAGTAGAGCTCCTGCTGCACAATCAGCGGAGCCATGCGCTGCAGATCGCGCATTATACTTTTGCCCGACTTGTCGAGCTCGAATCCCAGACGCAGGTATCCAACCTTGCCCGGCGCGCCTATATACATGGCGCGCGTGGGGTGGTTGTATGGCTGCATCTCCCGCGTGGCAGTCACGCGTTGCATTTCCTTGCTGTTGATTACATCTTTCATAATGCTACAGTCGGGCAATCGGTGGTACAAAGTTACTTGTTCTGACCCGGATGGTCAAAGAGTGCCATGGCCTTTATCAGGCTTACGAGCTCGTCGATGCCTTCGCCGGTCATGCAGTTGGTAAATACGAATGGCTTGCCGGGGCGCATCAGCTTGGAGTCGTGGTCCATTACTTCAAGCGACGCGTGCACGTAGGGCGCAAGGTCGGTCTTGTTGATTACGAGAATGTCACTCTGCGATATTCCGGGACCGTCCTTGCGGGGAATCTTGTCGCCGGCGGCCACGTCGATGACGTAGATGAAGAAGTCGACGAGAGCCGGGGAGAAAGTAAGGGTGAGGTTGTCGCCTCCGCTTTCGATAAACACAATGTCGGTGTCGGGAAACTTGGCCTCCATTTCCTCGACGGCGGCTATATTCATCGACGGGTCCTCGCGCACGGCCGTGTGGGGGCACGCGCCGGTCTCTACGCCAATGATACGGTCTTCCACAAGCACACCTTTGAGCATGCGCCTTACATGCTTGGCATCCTCGGTGGTGACGATGTCGTTGGTGATAATCAATACTTTGAAGCCCTCTTTTACAAGAGTGGGAGTGATGGCTTCGATAAGGGCGGTCTTGCCGGATCCTACCGGCCCGCCTACTCCTATGCGGCAGGTTGACATTATACTTGAATTTTGGAGAATAAATTGATGTTATTAATACGGGGACGCGTGGTGTTTAGTTCATGAACATGCGCATCTCGCCCTTTTCATGCAGCGACGCCATAAGGTCGATGCCGGGCACGAATGCCCTCATGTCGTCGTAGTCCAGAGCGCGGATGGCCTCGTAATCTTTTTCGAGCACGGGTGCGAGGTCGTAGAGTATCTTCTGGGTGTCGTAGTGCGATACCCTCACGCAGCGCAATGCTGCGCCGAGAATCATGTTGGCAACTCCGAACGCCTGCGATGTAAACATGTCGCTTTCGGATATTCCGGCGGCATGCATTACAACGGCCTGTACTATAGGGTATGTGCCGTGGATGTCGCCCGAGTTTATGTCGGCGAGCATACGCTCTACCAGCGGCGACGGGGCCACGTGCACGGCGAGTTCGGCGAGTTTCTTACCCATGCGTAGCACCATCTGCCGCGCCTCGTCGTTCATCTTGCAGAGTATCACCTCGGTGTCGGCGCGCTTTATGTCGTCGTAATCTCCGCGCTCGGCGGCCCGGTATGCATGTAGTGATGCTATGCCGTCGGAGTATATGCTCTGGATGGTGGCGGCGCGTACATATGCGGCGAGAGTCGCGGCGTCGTGCACGATATGTTCGTGACTTGCTGTCTCGAGTCCGTTTGAAAATGAGAAGTTGCCTACAGGAAACTGTGAGTCGCTCATCTCAAGCAGGCGCATTGTGGCGGTAATCATAGGCATGGGCGTTGTTTTAGTGGGTATGGAAGGTATGTCCTCCGTCGTGGCTGTGGGGCACTGCGTGTCCGTCGTGTCCGTGGGCGTCTGTTGTGATGCCGGGTGTGTGGTCGTGCACGTGGGCATGGCTCTCCTGCGATGTGCCTCCGAATAGATTGCGTATCTCGTGGGGGGCGAGATAGGGTATCACGGCCGAACCTTCCTCGAAACTGTAGGTTACGCCGGGTATGGCGTGTGTGTCCATTACCGATTTCATTACCTTGCGGTCGACTGTCAGTGGCACATACACTTTGGTGCCTTTTATTACGGCAGGCCAGTGCTGGTTGCCTATGGCGTGGCCGAGTTCGATGCAGGTCTGGATTATCTGTAGCTTGTCGAGTTTCTCGATTTCCGACAGGTCAATCACGAATACGGGGTTGAGTTCGATGGCCGCTACGAGCGCACGTCGGTTGTCGTTGTCGATTTCGAGTATGTCGCCCTCGATTAGCTGGTGGTTGCGTTTGAGGGCCACGGCACATTGTGTGCCTTTGTCGCCTGTGACTATGAAACGGCTCTTCTGGGCCGTCCATTGGTCGAGATGCAGATATTCGATATCGTAACCGTCGATTTTTGCGGCAAGATTCTTGTCGGCGTGAATGTTTCCGATTACTTCGCTGAAAATCTTCATAGTGTGAGGGGTAATATTTTAACTTCTTATAAGGAAAAAAGCGGTGCCGGAGTCTCCGGGGTTGCGGAGCCCGGCACCGTGTATTAGTGTCAGTAAATTGTGGCAAAATGTTGTCAGCTGAACCAGTACAGCTGGGCCAGTGGCAGTACAGGTGCCGGCGGCACGTAGGCGAGCTCTCCGTCGACGTATGCGTAGAATGTCTCCGGATTAATCTCGATACGCGGCATGGCTGTGTTGCGTACCATGTCGGTCTTTGCGAGCTGACGTGTGCGGCTTACACCGTAGCACTGACGTGTAAGGCCGAGCTTCTCCGGCACTCCGGCCTCGATTGAAGCCTGCGACATGAAGTTGACGCATGTCGCTCCGATAGCCTTGCCCTCGGCGCCGAACATCTTTCGCATGTATATGGGCTGCGGGGTAGGAAGTGAGGCGTTGGGGTCGCCCATCTGTGCCCAGTTTATGAATCCGCCCTTGATTACCATCTTAGGCTTCGTGCCGAAGAAAGCAGGCTCCCAAAGCACGAGGTCGGCCATCTTGCCCGGGGCTATTGAGCCGAGTATATCGCTGATACCGTAGCATATGGCGGGGTTGAGTGTAATCTTGGCGAGATAACGAAGCACACGGAAGTTGTCGTTGTCGTCGCTGTCCTCGCGCAGTTTGCCTCGTACTGACTTCATGTAGCTGGCCATCTGGAATGTACGCATGAACGATTCACCCACACGTCCCATGGCCTGGCTGTCGGAACTTACCATCGACAGGATACCGAGGTCGTGGAAGATATTTTCCGCCGACTGTGTCTCCGGACGCACACGGCTCTCGGCGAATGCCACGTCGCTCGGGATGTTGGGGTTAAGGTTATGGCATACCATAATCATGTCAAACAGCTCGGCCTTCGAGTTGATGCCGAATGGAAGTGTCGGATTGGTCGACGACGGGAGCACGTTGGCAAGCGACGCCACTTTAAGAAGGTCAGGAGCATGTCCGCCTCCTGCGCCCTCGGTATGGTATGTGTGGATTGTACGGCCGTCAAGGGCGGCGATTGTATCCTCGACAAATCCACTCTCGTTGAGCGTATCGGTGTGTATGGCCACCTGTACATCCATGCGGTCGGCACAGTCAAGACATGCTCGGATGGCTGCTGGAGTCGCCCCCCAGTCTTCATGAATCTTGAATCCGCACGCGCCGGCAAGAATCTGTTCCTCCAATGTGGCGTTGACCGACGAGTTGCCCTTGGCGAGTGTGCCATAGTTGATAGGTATTGACTCATAAGCCTCAAGCATCTTGTGGACATTCCATACACCGGAAGTAATCGTGGTGCCGTTGGTTCCGTCGGTCGGACCGATGCCGCCTCCGATAAGGGTGGTTATACCGTTGGAGAGGCAGTGGTAGGCCTGCTGTGGATCCACATGGTGTACGTGGCCGTCGATACCGGCGGCGGTAAGGATAAGATGTTCGCCTGAGATGGCGTCGGTCGACGGACCTGTGACCAGTGTAGGTGTCACACCATCCATCACATCCGGATTGCCAGCCTTGCCTATGCCTGCGATTTTGCCATCCTTTATGCCCACGTCGGCCTTGATTACGCCGAGCAGCGGGTCGATGATGGTTACGTTGGTGATGACAAGGTCGAGCGAACCTTCTGATGTTGTGTAGCGGTTGGCAAGGCCCATGCCGTCGCGCAGAGTCTTACCGCCACCATATACTACCTCGTCGCCATAGGTGCGGAGGTCCTTTTCTATCTGTACATACAGGTCGGTGTTGCCAAGACGTATCTTATCGCCTGTGGTCGGACCGAACAGCATGTTATTCTGTTGTCTTGATATAGTAGCCATAGTGCTTATGATTCTTTAGTGGTAAACTCTGCGTCGGCTTCGTCCTCGCTTACATCTTTGAAGCCGTATTCGTTCATCTTGCGGAAAGCCTTCATCTTTACAGGATAGTATGTCGGGGTGTCTTGTCCGCCGGTGTATCCGTTGACCAGGTCGTTGAAACCCCATATACGCTGCTTGCCGCCATAGCTTACAAGTTCTACCTCTTTCTCCTCGCCCGGCTCAAAGCGGATGGCAGTTGTGGCCGGGATGTTGAGGTGGCATCCGAATGCCTTCTTGCGGTCAAACTCCATGTAGCGGTTTACTTCGAAGAAGTGGAAGTGACTGCCAATCTGTACCGGACGGTCACCGGTATTGCGTACCTTTAGCCTTACGGTATAGCGGTTGGTGTTGTATTCGATAGGGTCGGATGCAAGTATCACTCCGCCTACCGGCACGTAATCCTTGGGCTTGAATCCGGGAGTCACAGGTGTGTAGATAGGTGGCACTCCATTGTATACTTCAGTCGGCGTGTCGACCGATTTCGGAGGATTCTGTTTGCTGTATCCGTCAATGTTTACGGGGGGATTGCCCGGCGCCTGCTGATCGGTAGCGGGCTTTTTTGTATTGTCGGTTGCCATGATTGTCTCGCTTTTTAGGTTTGGTTACTTGATAGGGTGGTGTATGCTCACCAGTCGCGAGCCGTCAGTAAACACAGCCTCGACCTGGAGCAGCGAAATCATATCGGCCACTCCCTCCATTACATCGTCTTTGGTAAGAACTGATGCGGCGAGTGTCATTACTTCCTCAACGGTTTTTCCGGCTCTGGCTTCTTCCAGAGCTGCCGACGTGATATATGCCACAGCCTCGGGATAGTTCAGCTTGAGTCCGCGGTTTTTGCGGCGTTCGGCTATGATACCGAGATTGAGCAGCATGAGCTTGTCGATTTCTTTCGGTGTAAGATGCATAGTTAAATGTGGTTATAAGTTCTATGATAATAAACACATGTCGGAATAAAAAGTTAGGAAAAATTCCGACAATATGTGTTAACGTTCATGCCTTCGTGTCAGGCTTAGTGCATGCCACGGTAGCGGGGTTCTATTTCTACGGGGAAGCGCGAGAACAGTTTGGCAACGGCCTCGGCGATGGAGCTGAGGTTGCGGTACTGCGAGTTGCCCGAGTCGATGATTGTCGCTACCGACGATGAGTACAATGGTGTCATCGTGTCGATGTTTACCATATCCATGGTGAGCACGCCCTCTTTGTAGACTCCAGTCACCACCTGCATGTTGGCATATCGGGCTGAGTTCCAGTAGCGTTGACGCGGATATATATAGTAGGGATAAAGTCCGTTGTAGTATGGGCCGGACACAGCTGGTCCAAGTCCGGGACCTGATGGAGGTGGTGGCACCTGCGGACCGAGACCGGGTCCTCCGGATGGTGCAGGCGGTAGCGCCGGTTCGGTAGTCACCTCTTTGTGGATTGTGACGGCGAAGTTTATCAGCAGCGGAGAGGCTGCGCTCTCGGTGTATCCTCTCTCAAGCATTTGCTCGCGTATGGCCGCTGCGATATTGTAATATGTGACCATCTCCATTCCCGGAGGCAGTTTGCCCATCGTCGGGTCTACAATGCGGAAAGTCTTGTATTCCGACAAGTCGGAATTATTGTATGTCTGGCTGTTGACAAGTGCGAACTGTGAGCATCCTGCCACGACTGCCGCGGCCATTATGCCTATGGATGCCAGTAATATGCGGTATCTCATATCTTCACGTTTGATTATTAAACATGGCGCGCCGTGCAATAGTTTTTAAATCTGTGTTGAGACAATGATTTTATGTGTTTCTGATATGATACAATATTAAACTTATTAAAAAATGACAATTAATTTTGAATATATTGCAGGTTGATGTAAATTTGAAGCGGAATTGCCGGAAATGCACTTACGGCTTTAATAAACGATAAATTACCTTAGCATAACATAAAAAACATGAGCGATATTACCGAAGTGTTCCTTAAGGTCATCGGCCAGTATGGAAGCGTAGATATAGCTGATGCTGAATTTAAAAAGATGATTCATGAGGATCCGGAGCTACGTAGCGAGTATCGCGAATGGTGCGACGCGGTAGGCTCCTCGGAGAAAAACGGTTTTCTCGACTACTGCGAGGAATATCTTGACAATCAAAGTTCGATTTATGACACACTCACCGACGATGATATCGAGTTGTGATGCGGATGGCGTGTCATCGCGTCGTCTTCCCGCAGAGTGGGAGCGACAGGGTGCCGTGCTACTTTCCTGGCCTCATGAGGATACCGACTGGGCTCCAATGCTTGATGAGGTAAGAGAGTGTTTCACGGAGATAGCCCGGGCTATTGCCGACGAGCAGACGCTTGTAATCGTTGCCCCCGACACCGCTCCCGCCCGAAAGGCTCTTGAACGGCATCCGCATGCCGGGAGGATATTGTATCTTGACTGTCCCACCAACGATACATGGGCCCGTGACTTCGGCGCTATATGTGTGGAGACGCCCGGAGGCTGGGAAATCACCGACTTCAAGTTTAACGGCTGGGGGCTTAAGTTCTCGGCTGACCGCGACAATCTCATCACGCAGCGCATGGTCGAGGCCGGCCTGTTGCGTGGCAGGTATGTCAACCGACTGGGATTTGTGCTCGAAGGTGGCAGTATAGAGAGCGATGGCCGCGGCACTATGCTTACAACCTCGGAATGTCTGCTGTCGCCAAACCGCAACGGCGACCTGTCGCGCTCCGAGATTGAGTCGCGCCTGAAGGAGTATTTCGGTCTTGAGCATGTGTTGTGGCTCGACCACGGCTATCTTGCCGGGGACGATACCGACAGCCATATCGATACTCTCGCGCGTCTGGCTCCCGACGACACGATACTGTATGTAGGATGTAACGACGAGTCCGACCCCCATTATCCCGCTCTTCAGGCCATGAAGCGTCAGCTGATGGAGATGCGTACCCCCGCAGGGATGCCGTATAATCTCATTGAGTTGCCGTGGCCCGACGCCATATACGACGAGGAGGGCAACCGGCTGCCGGCTACTTATGCCAACTTCCTTATAATGAACGACACGATACTGATGCCGTCGTACGGGCAGCCACGCCACGACGAACTTGCCGCCAGAACTGTGCGCATATCCTTTCCCAACCATAAGGTGAGGAGCATTGATTGCCGCCCTCTGATTAAGCAGCATGGGTCGCTGCATTGTGTGACAATGCAGTTGCCGCAGGATGTGTTGCCGGTATGAGTATGTCGCTGATATATCACAATGTGGCTGATGTATCCAAATCATAACTATCAAAACCTATGAACAAAAAATCAATATTGCGTGTAGGACTTGTCCAACAGGCGAATAACGGTGATATTGCCGACAACCGTTCCCGTCTTTGTGAGAAAATGCGACGGCTGGCCGCTGATGGAGCTCAGCTTATCGTAAATCAGGAGTTGCACGATTCGCTCTATTTCTGCCAGACGGAGTCGACCGACATGTGTGACCTTGCCGTGGCTATCCCCTCGGATGTCACCGAGACATATTCCGCACTTGCCGCCGAGCTCGGTGTCGTAATTGTGACCTCTCTTTTCGAGCGTCGCGCTCCGGGTCTTTATCACAACACTGCGGTTGTCTTTGAGGCTGACGGCAGTGTGGCGGGCATGTACCGCAAGATGCATATACCCGACGACCCGGCATATTACGAGAAGTTTTATTTCACTCCAGGCGACCTTGGATTCGAACCTATCGACACTTCGGTAGGACGGCTGGGTGTGCTCGTGTGCTGGGACCAGTGGTATCCGGAGGCAGCACGCCTTATGGCATTGCGCGGAGCGGAGATTCTGATATATCCCACCGCAATAGGCTGGGAGAGTACTGATACAGCCGAGGAGAAAGAGCGTCAGCGCGAGGCCTGGACTGTGGTGCAGCGCGGCCATGCAGTAGCCAACGGACTCCCTCTCGTAGCCGTCAACCGAGTGGGTCATGAGCCCGACCCGTCGGGCGCCACCAATGGCATACAATTCTGGGGATCGTCGTTTGTGGCCGGCCCTCAGGGCGAGTTGCTGTTTCGTGCGTCGGACAGCGATGAGGCGGTGGAGATTGTCGACATCGACATGCATCGCTCAGAACAGGTGCGCCGATGGTGGCCTTTCCTGCGCGACCGTCGTATAGACGCATACCACGGGCTCGACCGTCGCTATCTTGTGTGACTGTCAGATAACACAGCCAGCTATACAATATTATAAATTAGTGTGGAGTATGCCTGCGAGGGGATTGTCAGCGGAGCACAGTGAATGTCAGCGGAGCCGATGATGTGTGCCGGATACCGTCGGTGACAAGAATCGAGGCAGTGTATGTGCCGTCGTCTACCGGCTTGTCGCTGAGGTCGCGCATGTCCCATTCCCAGGTGTCCTCTCCGGCTATAACTTTGGCGTTGGCCACGGTGTTTCCGTTGCGGTCGGTTATCAGCATCGTTACTTCCGGAGTGCCTGACAGATAGGTGTGCTCAATGCGGAAGATTGCTTTGTCGCGCGCCACTGAGGCAAGACACTCCAGAGAGGCAGACATCTCGGTCGACACATACTCAAATGTGACGTCGCTCATGCTGCGGTTGCCGGCGTTGTCGCTCACGCTCAGGGTGGCGGTATGGCGTCCGTCGGCAAGATTGCCTACAGGCATTGATATCACTGCACTGCCGTCGGTCTGCGGCATGCAGTACACGGCTGCGTTGTCGAGTATTTTCCCGTCGACCCACATATGCATTGTAGTCTCGAGCGGTACGGCTCCTATGGCTATTCCCGACAGGTCGGCTCCGACTACGGCATAAAGCATATCGTCAGGTGATGTCACGATATTTTCTTTATTTCCGGCATAAAACTCAATTATGTCGGGAGAAGTCGTATCCTCTGCCCCGTCGTTAGTCTCTGCCGATACGGTCAGCCCTTCGAGCTCGCCGGATGCGGCCCGTGAGGTATCCTCGGATTCGGCATATACGGTAATACGAATCGAGTTTTTGGCCGCCTGCCGCGGTATGATTACAGTGGCTTCATATTTTCCTCCGGCGACTTCGGCGGCTACAGTCGCTACAGGTATTGATCCGCATATGTATGTCGCTCCCTTGGCTTTTGGGTCGCGTATGCCGCGTGTCACCTGGGGAATGTCTTCAAGATTGACGCGTATTATGGCTTTGCCGTCAAAGTCGGCGATGCATTCGCCGAGAGTGTCGCATATCGTGCCGCTTATTCTTACGGGTGTGAGAGGCGCGATTTCAGTCGACTGACTATCATCGGCAAGCCTGATTGCCGCATTGTATTCGGGGAAGCGCAGGGGCAGTTCGGGGTCGCCGAGAAGATTGCGGTTGAGGTCGTTGATGGAGTAGCGGGTACTGTTCATGTGGTACCTAATACATTCGTTGCGTATATTTAGCCAGAGCTCGCCCAGAGTGATGCTTTTCTTGATTCCGGCGATATGGCGGCCTATTATGGTGTGGGCGTTTTCATTGCCTCTGGCCCATGACTCGCGGGCGTATACGATATTGGCTATCGATGAGTTGGGGGCAAGCAGCGATTCTACCCCGAGAGTCGATTTAGTGCCGTCGAAATGGCCGAGATTGCAGGTGCTCAGTATCATTATCGGCATAGACTCGTTGGTCCATCCAAATGTCTCGTGCGAAGAGATGCCATACTTTCCGGTGGCAAACCCTTTGAATGCGGAATGTCCGATATAATGGATGAATCCAAGGCCTTCGTGTACATGGCGGCTTATTGATTTGTTGAGCTGAGGCGAGGCGGTCTTGTAGTCGTCGGGAAAGAAGTCGATATAATTCTTTATTGTTATGTCGCCCTGTCGGGATGCGATTTCCTGAGCCACTGTGTCGAGATGTTCCGGATACTGCCCTTCGTCGACATTGTCGGCGATGTATATGTGGCTGTTGGCTGAGCGCTGCCAGTAGGGAGTGGTCATGAAACGCCTGATTTTGTTGTTTACGGCAATGGCCTGGGAGGGTGTGTGTACCGGTATGCGTCCTACGGCAATCAGCGGATACTGGTGCCATATGGTGTTGGGGTTGTAGTCGTCGGCAATCATCGCGAAGTAACTGTCGGCGCAGTATGACTGCGACGAGCTGTACATATAGGTGTCCTGCGAGCATTCGCGCACCGGCAGTATCGGCATGGAGTGGGTGATATGGCGCATGTCCTGTGAGCCTGCTCCGTAGAGTAGCAGCGAGCGTAGTTTGCGGGGATTGCGGTCATAGAGCATCTTTACAAAACGGCGTATCGCCATGGCCGAGAATGCTCCGGATGAGTATTCGTTGTATATCTCTTCAGCGTCGGCCACGAGTACATCGATGCCCTGCTCCTTGCGGTGGATTTCGGCGAGCTGCTCAGCCTGCGGGCGGAGTGAGCCAAGGGTCACGATAACCATGTGGGGGGTAGAGGATGCGTGTAGATTCTGATTCTTCAGGCCGTCATCCACGATTTCCGGCACATATAGTTGTGCTTTCGGGTCAAACAGTATTATTGTCGCTGTATTTGACGCAGGGGTGAGTTCGGAGTTTTCTATATGGTAGGGGCGTACCGACTCTGCCGACGACACATCCCAGGCGAGTGCTCCGTCAGGAATGTTAACCAGTCTCATGTTCTGACCTGACTGTACGGAGGCGAACATGCGCCGCTGCGGGTCGCTCCCCAGAGTGTTGAGCCGGGTGAATGATATCGCAGCATGGTCCATGGCTGCGAATGAGCCGCTAGGACGTGGATTTTTAAGGCTGATATCGATGTGGATGGAGTCGGTGTTGGCTTGTGACTGGTCAAAGGTGAAGTCGGTGTATCCGGTGCGGCGCACGAGCGATGAGGGGTTGGATATGCCGAGACCGTTTGATGTGCGCACTTTTACCTGCGGCGAAATTGCTATCGTTATAGAATCGTTTTCTTCCGACACCCAGGCATATCCGAGCCTTACGGTGCCGGAGTAGTCGGCATCGGCTATAGGGAAACGGTAGGATGTGGGTGAGTGGCTTTCAAGCATTGCATCAAACCACCGCTCGCCGAGCGACTCATAGCTCTGTTTCTCTCGGTTCTCGGTGTAGGTGGCGATGTGGGTTTCTGAGGCTCTTGAGTTGCGTTTGTATGGTATCGGCTCAGTATTATATTCCGAGTCGTGAGCATCAGACAGGAAATAGTACCCGTCAAATGTGTATGGGTTGTAGGCAATGTTGGCCGTCATTCCCGACATGGTGATTTTCTCGCCGGCATGGCCGTAGAAAATCAGTTTTCCGTCGGTGTGTGCCGACATCTGTCTGGGCAGGTCGTCGGGGAGAGATGTTGAGAACCGGTCGTCGCGGAACATAGCTCCGCCATATCCGTATACTCCTACTTTCTCCGGATTGTCAAATCCGAGCGAGCGGAGTGTTGAATCTGTTATCTGCTGTATGCCGGTGTGGCTTACCTTTACCTTTACCCATTTTCCTGTGGCCAGAAGAGAGGATTCGGCGTAATATGAACTGTCGTGGGCTGAAACTGCTGTGGCCGACAGTATCAGGGCTGCAATCAGGGTGATAATGGTATGATGTCTCATCCGGGATACGGGTAGATTGGTGTTGATGAATAAAGACAGTTGTCGTTCTCGTCAGGCAAACGTCGGTAATATAAATTGCTACGCAGGCAGAGGCATATGCCGTCTGCCGTTCTTCTCCTGAGGAGCGGTTACTTTATATTGAATGAAAGCAGGGTCGTTCCGTTGATTCCACCCTCCCAGTGTGTGTCGAGTGGCGGGTTGTCCATAGGAGCGAATGTGCACAGGCCTATTATGTCGCCCATCTTCATTGTGGCAAATTCGCTGAATCTCTCTATTATGGCCGGCGCTAGGTCGAGTTGCGGGCCAAGCGATACATTTGTTGTGGGAGTGGACACTTCAATGTTTCTATCGGCGGGCAACGGCATCCAGTCGCCTGTGATGAAGGCTCCGTCGAATGCGTCGAGCAGTCCGTTGGCCGTGTCATGCGGTACGGGCCGCGGCATTACACCGATTGTGATGGCGTCGAAATACCGGTCGGCAAATTTCGCTCCGATACAGTGGCCGAGGCGCGATATGCGCAGTGCCAGCACAGTCTCCAGTCTCCATTCTGGAGCGAAGGGTGGTATGAACCACGGGCGTCCTGTGCGCAGAATGGCGGAGTCGGGGACTACAGTCACCGATGTGGCGGAGTCGAAATGGGCGTCGGGTCGCCTCATGCTTACTACCGCTTTCATGATTCGAGTGAGTTTTTGAGTCCGAGTCTGTTGTACATTACCGCCAGATGTGCGTATATGGATGTATTGGTAATGACAATGTCTTCAGGTGCTGTGATGCGAAACGGCGTGAAGTTCCACAATGCCTTTATTCCGGCGTCGACCATTATATCGCATACTTCCTGGGCTACATGGATGGGCACGGCTATTATGCCGATTTCAGCCTTCAGCGACGGGATAAGCTGTGCGAAGCGGTTCATGTCGTAAATGGGTACTCCGCATATGGCTGTGTCGACGACATCGGGATTGATGTCGAATCCGGCTACTATGCGCAGGCCGTAGTTTACCAGTCCGGAATCCTGTATGAGCGAAGCCCCGAGGCTGCCTACGCCTATCATCACGGCGTTGTGTCCTCGTTTGAATCCGAGGAAATCCTGTAGCTCGTGTTCAAGCACGGCAACTTCGTATCCTATGCGAGTCTTGCCCTTTATGTTGAGGAACGACAGGTCTTTGGCTATCATCGAGGCGTCTACATTGATTTCTTTAGAAATCTGGGTCGAAGATACATAGTCGACTCCCCGCTCTTTCAGCAGCCCTACATAAGCGAGATACCATGGCAGACGGCGCAGCGTGGGCTCGGGGAGCTCACGTAATGGTGCCTGTGATTGTATTTGTATATTTTCGCTCACGTTGATGTATCAGTATTTTGGTACGCAAAATTACAAATTTTTTCTCCGATATGCCACTCTTTGAGTCGTTAAAAGGATATATTGTGTAAATTTGCGCCCGATTTTACCCGTTATTTACCTATGAATAAAAGAGGATTGTTTGCTTTGGCGCTTGGAACGTTTGCGCTTGGAATCACTGAATATCTTACTATGGGTATTCTTGGTATGCTTGCCGCCGATATGGATGTCAGCATATCCGGCGCCGGCGCCTTCATCTCGGCTTACGCCGGGGGAGTGTGTGTGGGCGCTCCTGCTCTGCTGTTTGCGAGAAAGATGGCTTTGAAGAAACTCATGCTGCTGCTTGCGGCTGTCATAATGGTGGGCAATCTGCTCGCTGCTGTAGCACCCGGTTTCTGGACATTCTGTGCGGCGAGATTCATATCCGGTCTGCCCCACGGCGCGTATTTCGGAGTCGGGGCGATAGTGGCCCGCAAACTTGCGTCGCCGTCAAAGGCCGCCAGCGCTGTGGCCATAATGATTGGAGGCATGACTGTGGCCACTCTTGTCGGTGTTCCCGCCGGTACGCTCATATCCAATGTCGCCTCGTGGCGTCTGGCCTATGTTGTGGTAGGATTGAGTGCCGCGGCTACTTTCATGGCTATACGGTACTGGGTGCCTGCCGTGCCTGGGCTTGAGGATATGGGATTCAAAGGTCAGTTCCGGTTTATGCGCACTCTGCCGCCATGGCTTATTTTCGGAGGAGTGCTGTTGGGCCAGATTGGTATCTACAGCTGGTACAGCTTCATTGACCCGCAACTGACGCTTGTGGCCGGATTTTCGCGCGACTCGATGTCGTGGCTGATGGTCCTTGCCGGATTCGGCATGTTTGCCGGTAATCTTGTGGCCGGACGTCTTGGCGACCGTTTCAAGCCGGCAGCCGTGGCCGCGAGTGTGCAGGCTTCGGCCATACCGGTGCTTGTGCTGTTTTTCTATTTGGGCCACTACAAACTCGCCGCCGTATTGCTTATGGTGCTCGGCACCGCGGCGCTGTTCGGGTCGGGCAGTCCGCTCCAGAGCGATATCGTGGGGTATGCCCGCGGAGGCGAGATGCTCGGGGCGGCGTGCATACAGATTGCCTACAATGCGGGCAATGCGATTGCCGCATGGTTTGGAGGGAAGGTCATCAACTATACCGACAGCTACATGGCGCCTGCTGTGGTCGGGCTGCCGCTGGTGGCCGTCGGAGCACTTATGCTGATGTACCTTTATTATCATTACGAGCGGCGCAACGGTGTGCCACAGGCCCGCTGACACGCGTAGTGATGGCGAACTTTAATTGTGCGCGGATGTTTCATCCATGTGCACGGATTTGTCAGAGGAAAAACGCCTTATGGAGCGCTGAAAACCGTCTCCGCGAAAAAATTGGGCATTTTTATAGACAATCTATTAACACTTTTTCCTAATTTTGTCAAAATTTTTCATCCACAAAACTGAAAATGCCTAAGAATCTAGTAATAGTCGAATCGCCCGCAAAGGCCAAAACCATAGAGAAGTTTTTGGGAAATGACTACAAGGTAATGTCGTCATACGGCCATATCCGTGACCTCAACAAGAAGAAGTTCGGCATAGACATCGACAATGGTTTTGCGCCTGTCTATGAGATACCCGACGATAAGAAGCAGCTGGTTGATGACCTTCGCAAGGCTGTCAAGGCTGCCGACGTGGTATGGCTGGCGTCTGATGAGGACCGCGAGGGTGAGGCTATAGCATGGCATCTGTGCGAGGTGCTTGGTCTTGACCCGGCCACCACGCGGCGTATCGTATTCCATGAAATTACCAAAAAAGCAATTGAGGAGGCTATAAGACATCCGCGTGCTATCGATCTCAACCGCGTCGACGCCCAGCAGGCCCGACGTGTGCTTGACCGTATAGTAGGATTCGAGCTTTCACCGGTGTTGTGGAAGAAAATCAAACCGGCATTATCGGCCGGACGTGTACAGTCTGTTGCTGTAAGGCTTATCGTGGAGCGCGAGCTTGAAATCAAGAATTTCAAGGCCGAGCCTTACTATCGTGTCAATGGCGAGTTTACAACCTCGGGTGGAGCGCCTTTGGCCGCACAGCTTGAGCGCCGTCTGCCCGACAGCGCGAGCGCTGAGGCTTTGCTTGAGGCTTGCCGCGATGCACGGTTTACCATTTCAGATGTCATTACAAAGCCTGTCACCAAGTCGCCCGCACCGCCATTTACCACCTCGACCCTCCAGCAGGAGGCCGCTCGCAAGCTCGGAATGACTGTGTCGCAGACGATGATGGTGGCCCAGAAGCTATATGAGGCAGGACACATTACTTATATGCGTACCGACTCGCTCAATCTTTCGACTCTTGCTGTCAACGCAATCTCGGAGGAGGTGACACGACGCCTTGGCGAGGAATATCTCAAGGTGCGCCATTACCACACCAATTCCAAAGGCGCCCAGGAGGCCCACGAGGCTATACGTCCTACCGATGTGCATGTGGCCGAAATCGACGGCACGTCGCAGGAAAAGCGTTTGTATTCACTCATATGGAAGCGTACTATAGCGTCGCAGATGGCTGATGCGCGGATTGACCGCACTACTGTCGACATATCGCCCTCGACATGCGCCGACCATTTTACGGCCAATGGCGAGGTGATACGGTTTGACGGATTCCTGCGTGTGTATATCGAAGGCCGCGACGACGACAGCGCCGACAGCGGCAGCGAGTCGCGTCTGCCTGCCATGAAGAGTGGCGACACTGTAGACATGCGCTCGATTGTCGCCACCGAACGTTTTACACAGCACCCACCGCGCTATACCGAGGCATCGCTTGTGAAGAAGATGGAAGAGCTCGGCATCGGGCGTCCGTCGACATATGCTCCTACTATATCCACCATCCAGGCCCGCGAGTATGTGGAGAAGGGTGAGAAGGAGGGTGTGGAGCGCTTCTACGAGGTGCTTTCGCTTGACTCTGACGGAAAGATAGCTCGTTCGACACGTTCGGAGGTCACAGGTTCGGAGAAGGGCAAGCTCGTCCCGACCGACATAGGCATGGTGGTCAACGAATTCCTTATCAAATATTTCCCTTCGATTCTCGACTATGACTTCACGGCCAGGATGGAGGAGAAGTTTGATGATATAGCCGAAGGCCAGCTTAAGTGGAACAGTGAAATCGGCGATTTCTACAAGGTGTTTCATCCCGATGTGGAGCAGGCCAACAACATGCGCCTCGAACACCGTGTGGGAGAGCGTCTGCTTGGCACCGACCCTGCCACCGGAAAGCCTGTGAGTGTGAAAATCGGGCGTTTCGGACCGCTCGTGCAGATAGGCGGCGCTGATGGCGATGACGACAAGCCTCAGTTTGCGTCGTTGCTCAAGGGGCAGTCGCTGAGTACACTTACTCTGGAAGAAGCCCTGAAACTGTTTGAATTCCCGCGCACGCTCGGCGAGTTTGAGGGGAAGACGGTCACTGTGGCCATAGGGCGTTTTGGCCCGTATGTGCGCCACGACGGCAAGTTTGTGTCCATACCCAAGGAGCTTGCACCTGCCGCAATCACCCTGACTGAGGCCGAGGAGCTGATTGTGGCCAAGCGCGACAGCGAGAGCAAGAAGGTAATCAAGACGTTTGAGGGCGACGGTGACATGCAGATACTCAACGGCCGTTATGGCGTTTACTTCACCTACAACAAGAACAACTATAAGTTGCCGCGCGGTCTTGAGCATCCTGAGAATCTTACCCGCGATGAACTGCTGAAAATGGCCGAAGAGCAGGATGCCAAGCCCAAGAAGACCTCGACACGCCGCACATCCTCCCGTAAAAAATAGGAGAATGTTTGAATTTAACTTTATGAAATCTTAAGAGGTCTTTCCGGCCTGTTTCGAGCTTTCATACAGTCATTATGGAACCTCATAATTCCTTCATTCAATCTCAAAACATTCTCGGAATTTAACATAAGTCAAATCCAAACATTCTCTAAGAGATATAAAATATGGCACGTATATCGCCTGTTACCAACCGTCCGGGTGCGCAGAAGTCGCCTTTCCGACCTGATGTCATCGAGACTTATATTCCGCAGCAGGACACTACCTTGCTGCCGTTTCTTATCGAGTCGATGCCGGGACGCAAAAGGACTACTGTAAAGGAACTGCTTAAATACAACCAGGTGGCTGTGAACGGCATGCCTGTCACACAACACGATACTCCTCTCACCCCTGACGATACAGTCAAGGTCAATCTTACGCGCGAGTTCAAGGTGTTTCATCACCGTCGTGTGAAGCTCGTCTATGAGGACGCCGATCTGCTGGTAATCGAAAAGGGCTATGGTCTGCTGTCGATGGGCAACGACAAGGTGTCGGACGGCACGGCCTATACAATCATGCGCGACTGGGTAAAATGGGAGAACCCCAAGAACAAGCTCTTCATCGTGCACCGTCTTGACCGTGACACATCGGGCCTTATGATGATGGCCAAGAACGAGAAGGCCAAGGAAGCCATGCAGCACAACTGGAACAATATGGTGATTTCCCGCAAGTATGTGTGTGTGGTGGAGGGATATGTCGAAAAAGATGAGGGCGAGATACGCAGCTATCTTGCTGAAAACAGCAAGCATGAGGTGTACTCTACCAATAATCCCGAAGAGGGTAAGCTCGCTGTCACACGTTACAAGGTGGTAAAGCGCGGTCTCGGACATACGATGGTTGAGGTGTCGCTTGAGACAGGCCGCAAGAATCAGATACGCGTGCATATGAAAGAGCTTGGCCATCCTATAGCAGGCGACCGTCGATATGGAGCGAAGGCGTCGATAATCCATCGTCTGGCCCTGCACGCACAGACTCTTAGATTTGTGCATCCGGTCACTCGTCGCGATATGAATTTCGACACGCCTGTCCCCGGTTCTTTCTGGAAACTCGTGGGCGGCAAATAATTGAGGAAACTTACTATAATACGAATCCCGCGTCGGGGCAAATTGCCTGGCGCGGGATTCGTATTATAGTAAGTTTCTGGCCCATTGGACTATGCAATAGTCCAAATAGACATGGGATGTGGAGAGTGTGTTATTCCGCCGCCTTGATGCCTTTTTCAAGGAAGCGGGTGAAGCGCGGAATGCTTTCGTCGTAGGCATAGGGTCCTGACAGGAGCTCGCCGCGGTCGTTGAGTATAACGTAGTAAGGCTGTGCGTTGGCCTGGAACTTATAGCGCTGGAGATAGCTCCATCGTTCGCCGTATGTGTCGAGGCGTATCTGCTTGCCGTTTTCTTCTACGTATTCCGGCTCGGGAAGTTCGCGCTTTTCATCGACCATGAGTTTTATTACCACAAAGTTGTTTTCAATCATGGTCTTTACATCAGGCTCGTCGAGTACGGCTCCCTCCATTTTGCGGCAGTTGACGCAGCCGTAGCCGGAGAAGTCGAGCAGCACCGGTTTGCCCTCTTTCTTTGCGGCGGCCATCCCTTCGTCGTAGTCGGAATATTCGGTGAAACTCTCGCCGTAGAGGTTAAAATCCTGGGTATACAGGGGCGGTACAAATGCGCTTGCGCTCTTGAGTGGCGCGCCCCACAGGCCGGGAATCAGATATACTGTAAACGACAGCGAGGCCACGGCAAGGAAGAAACGCACGGTGCCTATCGAGCGGTCGGCCGGCCCGTAGTGGGCAAAGTTGAATGCGCCGAGCAGGTATGCTCCGAGCAGACCGAATATTACTATCCAGAGGGCAAGGAATGTCTCGCGGTCGAGTATGTGCCATCCGTAGGCGAGGTCGGCTACAGAGAGGAATTTGAGAGAGAGTGCGAGCTCAAGAAATCCGAGCACTACCTTTACCGTATTCATCCAGCTGCCCGACTTAGGCGCGCTCTGGAGCCACGAGGGGAACAGTGCGAAGAGGCAGAACGGTATGGCCAGGGCGAGGGCGAAGCCGGCCATGCCGATTGCAGGGCCGAATTTGTCGCCTGTGCTCGCCGCCTCGACGAGCAGTGTGCCGATGATGGGGCCTGTGCATGAGAAGCTGACAAGAGTGAGAGTGAATGCCATGAAGAATATGCTCAGCAGGCCGGTAGTCTTGTCGGCTGTGGCATCCATCTTATTGGCCCATTTCGAAGGCAGTTTTATGTCAAACGCTCCGAAGAAACTTATGGCGAATATTATGAGGAGGATGAAGAATATTATGTTGCAGGTGGCGCTTGTGGCCAGGTCGTTGAGTTTTGCCGGGCCCCATATTGCAGTCACCAGTATGCCGAGAGCCACGTATATGACTATTATCGACAGGCCGTAGGTCATGGCGTCGGCTACTGCGCGTGCGCGGTTCTTCCCTTTCTTTAGGAAGAAACTTACGGTCATCGGTATCATCGGCCACACGCAGGGGGTGAGCAGAGCGAGGAATCCGCCGGCAAAACATGCTATGAATATGTACCACAGCGATGTGGTGGAGTAATCGGTGATATCGTCGGACGAGGTTGTGTCGACAGGTGCCCACAGGTCGACATCGGAAATCTCTGCCTTGGAAGCGACAACAGGAGCGGCGGCGACTGTGTCGGTCACGACAGTGTCGACCGGAGTCTCAGCGGGTGCTGACGCTATTTTGGCATTACCGGCCATGCTGAACGATTCTTTTGCCGGAGGGATGCAGTTGTCGTTGTTGCATGCCGAGTAGCGTATAAGCCCCTCGATGGCGAATTTGCTCTTCGTGGCGGTAAATGCCTGTGTAATTGTGACGCCTTCGGTCCACCAGCTGAGATTGGCGCCGAACATCTCGTCGTATTTCTTGTGAGGAGTCTTGTCGGCTTTCGGATGTCCCTTCAGTTCCATTCCGTCAAGTGCGGTCCATTCTATGGCAAGAGGCTGCGGCCCTATATCGGGATCTACATCAAGTGAATACATATGCCATCCGGCATCAATAGAGGCAGTCATGACAACTTCACCCTGTGCGTCACCTGTCATTTTTAACTCGGTCGACCAATGTACCGGATCTACAATCTGTGCCTGGCTCCCTGTAGCCCAGAACACCAAAAATACAATAAGAATAGTAATACTACGCTTCATATCGCGGTTTTTGATTTTACGATTGGCAAAGGTAGCGCTTTTTTTTGTAAAGTGCGCTTTTTTCTTTACATTTGCAGGACTGACAAAGTATGCTTTGAATATGGCTCCGTTGTTTTCTATCATTACCGTGACATATAATGCCGCCGATACTCTCCCGGCCACTTTGGCAAGCGTGAAGGAGCAGACGTGTGGCATGTATGAGTATATCGTGATGGACGGAGTGTCGACAGACCGTACTCTAAAGCTCGCCATCGACGCCGGCATACCGCGGGCGCGCATCTACTCGTCGCCCGACAAGGGACTTTACGACGCCATGAACAAGGCTATGGCGCTTGCCACCGGACAGTATCTGATATTTCTCAATTCCGGAGATGCGTTTCATAGCCCCGATACCCTCGAGCATCTTGCCCGGCTTATCACCGACAACGATTTTCCCGGCATCGTATATGGCCAGACTTGTGTGGTCGACTCGTCGCGACGTTATCTTGCCCCTCGTCATCTTGTCGCCCCGGAGGAGCTCACTCTCGATAGTTTTGCCGAGGGGATGGTGGTATGTCATCAGGCATTCGTGGTACTGCGCAAGATAGCTCAGCCCTACAATCTGAAATATCGTTTTTCGGCCGACTATGAATGGTGTATCCGTTGTCTGCAGCGTTCGCGCAGCAATGTCGCCCTTCCTGACAATGAGGTGATGATTGACTATCTTTCGGAGGGGATGACCACACGCAATCGGCGTGCGTCGCTGATTGAGCGCTTTAGGATAATGAGCTATTATTACGGCTTTTTCCCGACATTGATGCGCCATATCGGCTTTGTCGGCCGGTTCCTGCGCCGACGAAGGCTTGAAAAGAGCCTTCCGACAGGATAACAGGTAGCCGATATATTAAAGAATCAAATAATCAAATTATAAGATATGAAGTACTATATCATCGAAAATGAGGCTCCTGTAGGGCCTTTTGACGTGAACGAACTCGTTGCCCGCGGTTTGCGCCCTACCGATCTCGTATGGGCCGAGGGTATGGCCGACTGGGCTACTGCCGAGTCTGTGGAAGAGGTACGTATGGCTCTCTATGGACCTAAAAACAATAATATTGACGCGCCTGTGACATCGACTCCTGTACAGGGTGGCGTGTGTCCTCCTCCTCCGGCTCCTCATGCTCCTGCTTATCAGCAGCCACAGCCCCAATACCAGCAGCCACAGTATCAGCAGCCTATATTGCCACCTGACAATTATCTTGCATGGGCCATCATAGTGACGATACTCTGCTGTGTGCCTTTCGGTATTGTCGCTATTGTTAAGGCCGCTTCGGTCAACGGTCTCTGGAACTCGGGCAACTACGAGCAGGCCTATCGGGCTTCTGCAAGTGCCAAGAAGTGGGTTATTATCACTGCTATCGTCGGTGTCGCCACCAGTCTGCTTTACGGTGGATTTATGATTTTCAGCGGTGTAATGAATTCACTGTAAATGATACTCGTAAATACTACATTTCTTGTAGAGTCGGGCCTTGAAGGAGAGTGGACCGTCTGGGCGCATACGGTATATATACCGACAGCGGTCTCGGCCGGATACCGACATCCGTTGCTCATGCGTGTGTTCTCGCAGGAGGATAACGGAGGCACGACCTACGCGTTGCAGATACAGTGCGACGGCATGCCGGAAGCCTCCGACTGGCTCGACAAGCTACAACCAGTGCTGCTCGATGAAATAAACCGCCGCTGGGGGCAGCATGTGCTCCATTTTACCACGATGATGGAGGAGGTGGAGCGTGTCTGACCTGTCGGCGGCGTCGCAAGCCGCCTCGGGACGATGCCGCAACGAGGCTCTGCGCGAGTGGGAACGTATAATAATAGGAATAGATCCGGGCACCAATGTGATGGGCTACGGCATACTCGGTGTGCGCCGCGGCAAACCGTCCATGATAGCCATGGGTGTGATAAAGCTCAATAAGTTTGACAGTCATTATCTGCGTCTGGGCCATATATTCAGGCGTGTGACCGGCATTATAGAGCAGTATCTTCCCGATGAGATGGCCATTGAGGCGCCATTTTTCGGCAAGAATGTGCAGTCGATGCTCAAGCTTGGGCGTGCGCAGGGAGTGGCTATGGCCGCAGCCATAAGCCGCGATGTGTGTATCACCGAGTATGAGCCTCGCCTGATTAAAATGGCTATTACCGGTAATGGCGCCGCTTCCAAGGAGCAGGTGCAGGAGATGTTGCGCCGCATACTGGATATATCGCGCGAAAGCATTCTCCCCGAACTTGACGCCACCGATGCGCTTGCGGCTGCATTGTGTCACTTTTATGAGTCGAAGAAGCCGGCGATAGCGCGCGGCCCGAAATCGTGGAAGGACTTTATCGCAAAAAATCCCGATAGAGTAAGATAATTGGCGACGGCATCTGTCATGATTGTTTTGTAACGCTAAATAGATTATGGTATGAAGAAAGTAATTTTGTTGTCAATGCTGGCCGTTGTGGCTATGACGGGTATCTGTTCATGCTCATCCAAGGCCGGTGCCGCCAATGCCGATGATGTCGGGCAGGCCGACTCAGTGCCTGTGGTGTATTACATCAAGGATATAAATCCCGAAAATATTTTGAAGATATACCATGCCCTTGGGCGCAAGGCCGACGGCACAAATGTAGCAGTGAAAATCTCAACCGGCGAATCGGGTAAAAGCAACCATCTGAGCCCGGCGCTTATAGCTCCGTTTGTCAACGAGGTGAAAGGTACGATTGTAGAGTGTAACACCGCATATGGAGGCAACCGGTCTACTACCGCCGACCATCTCAAGGCTGCCGAGGAGCATGGCTACACAGCCATCGCGAATGTTGACATCATGGACGCCGACGGCGACACGGCTCTTGTGGTCGACGGGGGACTGCGTCTCGACAAGAATCTCGTGGGACGCCATCTTGTCGATTATGATTTTCTCGTTGTGCTCTCTCATTTCAAGGGGCATGCGATGGGCGGATTCGGTGGTGCGCTGAAAAATGTGGCTATCGGTATTGCCTCGGCCGACGGCAAAGCCTATGTGCACTCGGCCGGCAAGGTTTCCGATCCGGCTGTACTTTGGGATAACATAGCCGAGCAGACTGCGTTTCTTGAGTCGATGGCCGACGCATGCAAGTCAGTGTTTGATATGTATGGTGATAAGAAGCTCTTTATCAATGTGGCCAACCGGTTGTCGGTAGACTGCGATTGCAATGGTAATCCGGATGCTCCCGAAATGGGCGATATTGGCATTCTTGCCTCGCTCGATCCTGTGGCGCTTGACCGCGCATGTGTCGACATGGTCGTCAACTCGGAAGACCCCGGCAAGGCCGCGCTGATCGAACGCATCAACTCACGACAGGGTACACATATTCTCGATGCTGCCGAAAAGCTCGGTATAGGCTCTCAAAAGTACACTCTGGTGACTTTGGAATAAGATTATATCTGGTAATTTCGCCCGTTTTTTGGAAAATTCTGAAAAAACGGGCGAAATTGCTTGGATATGAGTGTAGAAAACGGTAACTTTGTGGGCAATTTTTCCGCACGGGCTCGTAGAAGAAGGCGTTGACGCCTCGCCTGACGGAGTTAACCATCATTACATTAATAAGTTAAATGTACGCAATTGTAGAAATTCAGGGACAGCAGTTCAAGGCTGAGGCCGGCAAGTTCCTGTATGTTCACTATCTCGGCGATGACAAGAAAGAGGGTGAGACCGTAGAGTTTGACCGCGTTCTCCTCGTAGACGCCGACGGTGACGTTAAGGTCGGTGCTCCTACCGTTGAAGGAGTAAAGGTAGTATGCGAAGTAACCGTTCCCCTCGTGAAGGGCGATAAGGTTATCGTATTCAAGAAGAAGCGCCGCAAAGGCTATCGCCGCAAAAACGGCCATCGCCAGTGCTTCACCAAAGTGGTAATCAAAGAAATTGCTTAACCCCCAAATCTTAAAAGAAAATGGCACATAAAAAAGGTGTAGGTAGTTCGAAGAACGGCCGCGAGTCAGAAAGCAAACGACTCGGTGTTAAGATTTTTGGCGGTCAGCGCGCTAAAGCGGGCAATATCATCAAGCGTCAGCGCGGTACTGTGCATCATCCCGGTCTGAATGTAGGCATGGGTAAGGATCACACAATCTATGCCCTCGTTGACGGCGTGGTTGTATTTACCGAAGGCAAGAACGGTCGTCGTTTCATCAACATCGATCCCGAGGTTAAAGCCTAAGCGTTTTACCTGCTGATTAATCCATTTGGGCGCATTCCCCGTCAATCCCGACGCGGTGTGCGCCCTTTTCTATAAGGAAACTAAAAACATGTACAGCCTTGCAAATCGGATTATGCCGATTTGCGGCGTTTATATTACGATGGATAAGAAAGACCTTAAGATAGTATTTCTCGGCACTCCCGATTTTGCGGTCGAGAGCCTGCGCCGTCTGGTAGAGGGCGGATATAATGTGGTAGGAGTCGTGACCATGCCCGACAAACCGGCCGGACGCGGCCACAAGATGCTGCATTCGCCGGTGAAGCAGTATGCCGAGGAGAAGGGGCTTTTCTTGATGCAGCCCCCGAAGCTGAAAGCGCCTGAGTTCGTAGAGCAGCTCCGTTCGCTCGATGCCGATCTCTTTATCGTCATCGCCTTCCGTATGCTCCCCGAAGTGGTGTGGTCGATGCCTCGCTATGGCACATTTAATCTCCATGCCTCTCTGCTTCCGCGATATCGTGGCGCCGCGCCCATCAACTGGGCTGTCATGAACGGAGATACTGAGACCGGCGTGACAACATTCTTCCTCAAGCATGAGATTGACACAGGCGATGTTATTGACCAAAAGAGTATCTCCATAGGGCCTGACGAATGCGTTGGCGATGTGCACGACCGCCTGATGATGCTCGGTGCTGACCTTACGATAGACACCGTCGACCGCATTCTTGCCGGAAATCTATCCTCGATGCCTCAGGATGCGCTTGAGGGTGAGCCTACTTCGGCTCCGAAGATTTTCAAGGAGACATGCCGTATCGACTGGAACCGTACTGCACGCGAGATACATAATCACGTGCGCGGACTGTCGCCTTATCCTGCGGCATGGGCTCTGCTTCCTCGCGAGGACGGCGGGGAGCCGATTAATGTCAAGGTGTTTGCGACAGCGCTGATTGATGGCACGGATGTCGTTTCCGCTATGCCCCAGGTTGGTACACCGGGAACTATACACACAGCCGGAGGCCGTCTGTTTGTTTCTGCAACTAACGGATGGATTGAGATATTGTCGCTGCAGCCGGCTGGCAAGCGGCGCATGCAGTCCGACGAATTTCTCCGCGGATACCGTCTAGCCTCTATGTAGTTATTATTTGTCTGCGGATAAAATTTGAACTGCACTCCGGAATTTTACTTCCGGGGTGCAGTTCAAATTTTTATGGTTCTTTCTGTCTTATATCAGAGTGATGTGCATGTCCTGAATCATGGTGTTGAGATAGGGACATTTTTTGCGCAGCACGGAGTAGAATTCCGAGTCGGTGAGCGATGTTGCCGTGGCCTGTCCCTTGTTGAGCTCGATTGACAACTGCACCATATCATTTTTGAGACGGTTGCGCAGTTCGCCAAGCAGCATGCCGAGGTTCGATATAATACTCCCTTCTATAGCCTCGCTCTCTACGGTCGCGATAAAGTGGTATTCGTTGTGGCGGCGCGGTCGGGCGTTGCGCATGGCGTTGGTTAGGAGTTGCTCGGTAGGATGGCTGTCGATAATCTGTTGCCATGCTTCGGCAAATTCCTCGTCGGTAAATTTCTCCGAGCGCTGTTGGGCCGAGGTCTGAGGGGTTGCCGCCGCATTATCGGATGACTGAGTGTTGCCCTTCGGATTGGTGATTGAAAATCCGGGAATACCACCGATGACCGGCATCTTGCCGCGAGGCATGGCAACAGTCGGGCGAGGCATGGCCGGCGCAGTAGGCATATTGTTATTCCTGTCAGGGGAGGCTGCCGGTGTCGGCTGTTGCGGTGTAGCCTGTCGGTTTCCGTAGGTTGCCTGTTGGTCGGAGGCTATAGGTTGCGGTGCAGTGGTGGCTGTCGTTGTTGCCTGCGGCGCTTGTGCCGATGGTTTTATCGGACGCAACTGCCCTTCTCCGGCGCCGCTTTCATGCGGTGAAGGGCTGAGCAATTGGCACAGCTTGATTAGAGTCAGCTCGACAAGCAGCTGCTTGTTTGATGCTGTGCGGTAGTCAAGGTCGGCCTTGTTGCAGAGTGAAATAGCGTTGTAAATGAATGTCGGCTGACACTTTGCAGCTACTTTGGCAAGCGCTTCGCGGGTCTGGTCGCTTGCCTCAAGCAGACACATTGTCTTGGGATTGCCGGCCACCATGAGGTCGCGCAGATGCTGTGCGAGGCCGTTTATGAAGAATAGTGAATCAAATCCTTTCTCGCGTATCTCTTTGTAAATGAGCAGTGCATCTACGATGTTGCCTGTCAGAAACGCCTCGATGAGTCGGTTGTAGTATTCGTAGTCGAGTATGTTGAGATTGTCGATTGCCGAGGCATATGTCACGTTGCCCATCGACGAGGCCGCCACCTGGTCGAAAATCGACAGTGCGTCGCGCATGGCTCCGTCGGCTTTGCGTGCTATGACATTGAGGGCAGCCGGTTCGGCGATTATACCTTCCTGCGTGGCCACATACGACAGATGGTCGACCATATCCTGTATGGTGATTCTGTTGAAGTCATAAATCTGGCATCGCGACAGAATGGTAGGGAGCACCTTGTGCTTCTCTGTCGTGGCCAGAATGAACACGACATACGACGGTGGCTCTTCAAGTGTCTTCAGAAATGCATTGAAAGCCGCGTTGGAGAGCATGTGCACCTCGTCGATTATAAACACGCGGTAATCGGCATTGACCGGAGGCACCTGCACCTGGTCGATGATATTTTTCATATCGTCGATACCGTTGTTGGATGCGGCGTCGAGTTCTACGATGTTAAGCGACGCGCCCTTGTTGAATTCGCGGCATGAATCGCACTCGTTGCATGCCTCTCCGTCGGCATTGCGGTGGCGGCAATTGATGGTTTTGGCAAATATTCGCGCACAGGAGGTCTTGCCTACTCCGCGTGACCCGCAGAACAGATAGGCGTGGGCCAATCGGTTTTTGCTGATTGAGTTGCGCAGAGTGGCGGTGAGAGCCTTCTGTCCGACTACGCTTGCAAATGTCGACGGACGGTATTTGCGTGCCGATACGATATAGTTTTCCATTAGAGTATGGATAGGCGTCAGGGTGTCTCCCAGTCGGGTATGTCCTTCAGCTTCATGTGGAATACAAGGTTGGAGTAGGGTGGCACACTGCTGTAGCCGGTCGAGCCGTAGGCCGACTGGTAGGGGATTACTACCTCGCAGGAGTCGCCTACATGCATGTTCTGAAGGGCAATCTGCCATCCTGACACTACGCTGCTTAATTTAGTCTCGAATATCGAGTCGGTCTGCAGGTAGCTGGAGTCGAATGCCGTGCCGTTGTAGAATCGTCCGATGTATTTTACATGCACGGTCGATGTATAGTAGGGCTTCAGGTTGCCGGCGGTAAGCGAGCGGTCGTTGAACCAATGCATGAGCACATAGCTGCCCTGGTCGTAGGGTGGTACTACGCGGGTGAAGTAGAGGTCGGACGAACCCTCTTCTGTGCGCGCCGCCTGCTCGTCAAGCCAGGAGTTGTTGGCTTCGCGCCATTCGCGGTAGGTGTCCCAGGTGGTCTCGTCGCCTTTGCACGAAGCGAAAGCCGACGCCATCAGTACCGTGCCGGCGAATAATATTGGTAATCTGTTCATTATCTTGATTGGAGTATTTGAGCGGGAGAGTATTCCGAATGCCGCCGCGGAGGGCTGCGGTGTCAGAATTCTACTGTAGGTGCTGTCTGAGCGCCTTCTGTGGCTTTGAACTGAGGCTTGGGTGTGAATCCAAACCATCCAGCATATATGGTAGTCGGGAATTTCTTTATAGCTGTGTTGTAGTCCTTTACGGCCTCTGTATAGCGCCCTCGCGCTACCGATATGCGGTTTTCGGTGCCTTCGAGCTGCACCTGCAGGTCGCGGAAATTCTCATTAGCCTTGAGGTCGGGATATGCCTCGCTTACGGCAAGAAGTGACTTCAAAGCGCCGGTGAGCTGGTTCTGAGCCTCGGTGAAGCGCTGGAGATTCTCCTCGGTAAGTTCATCGGCATTGATGTTTACGGCCGTTGCATTGGCACGCGCCTGAGTCACTTCGGTGAGTGTCTTCTCCTCATGTGTGGCATAGCCTTTTACGGTAGCCACGAGGTTGGGTATCAGGTCGCTGCGGCGCTGGTACTGGTTTTCTACTTCGGCCCACTGCTGGTCTACCGTCTGCTGCTTGTCAACAAGTGAGTTGTAGTTGCACGAGCTGAGTCCGGCCATGCAGAGCATTCCGGTGGCGATGGCTGTTATGCGGTGTTTGAGTGTCATGATTCTTGCTTTTTATTGTTTGGTGTGTGGCCCACAGGCCCGCAAGCCCGGCTTTAGCCGAGTTTGCGGAGCAGTGAGTTGATGCTTACTGTATCGTGGATGAGGCGGTGGAGATCCTCAACCTTTACGCGCTTCTGTTCCATCGAGTCGCGTTCGCGCAGGGTTACGGTGTTGTCTTCAAGTGTCTGGTGGTCGACAGTCACGCAGAAGGGTGTTCCGATGGCGTCCTGACGGCGGTAGCGCTTGCCGATTGAGTCTTTCTCCTCGTAGTGGGTGGGGAAGTCAAATTTCAGGTCGTTGACAATCTCGCGAGCCTTTTCGGGTAGACCGTCTTTGCGCACGAGGGGCATTACGGCGCACTTGACGGGAGCGAGTGCCGGCGGGAGGTGGAGTACCACACGCTTGTCGCCGCCTTCGAGTTCCTGTTCTTCGTAGCTTGAACAGAGCACTGAGAGGAACATGCGGTCGACTCCGATTGAGGTCTCGATGACGTAGGGTGTGTAGCTTTCGTTGAGCTCGGGGTCGAAGTACTGTATCTTCTTGCCTGAGAACTTCTCATGCTGCGAGAGGTCGAAGTTGGTACGAGAGTGGATACCCTCTACCTCCTTGAATCCGAAAGGCATCTCGAACTCGATGTCGGTGGCGGCATTTGCGTAGTGAGCGAGCTTCTCGTGGTCGTGGTAGCGGTACTTGGCGTCGCCGAGACCGAGGGCCTTGTGCCATTTCAGACGTGTCTCCTTCCAGTTTTTGAACCATTCGAGTTCCTGACCGGGACGCACGAAGAACTGCATCTCCATCTGTTCGAACTCGCGCATGCGGAAGATAAACTGACGGGCCACAATCTCGTTGCGGAAAGCCTTGCCAATCTGTGCGATGCCGAAAGGTATGCGCATACGTCCGGTTTTCTGAACATTGAGATAGTTTACAAATATGCCCTGTGCTGTCTCCGGACGGAGGTATACGGTCATGGCACCGTCGGCGGTAGAGCCCATCTCGGTGCGGAACATGAGGTTGAACTGACGTACCTCGGTCCAGTTCTTGGTGCCGGAAATCGGGTCGACAATCTCTTCGTCGATGATAATCTGGCGGAGTGCGTCGAGGTCGTTGTCGTTCATGGCCTGTGCGAAGCGCTCGTGGAGTGCGTCGCGCTTGGCCTTGTGCTCAAGAACGCGTGGATTGGTCTGACGGAATAGCTCGGCGTCGAAGCTGTCGCCGAAACGTTTTGCAGCCTTGGCCACCTCTTTCTCGATTTTGTCGTCGTATTTGGCTATCTGTTCTTCGATGAGCACGTCGGCGCGATAGCGCTTCTTTGAGTCTTTGTTGTCGATCAGAGGGTCATTGAAGGCATCCACATGGCCCGAGGCCTTCCAGATAGTGGGATGCATGAAGATGGCCGAGTCAATGCCTACGATATTGTCGTGGAGCAGGGTCATGGAGTCCCACCAATATCGCTTGATGTTGTTTTTCAACTCTACACCGTTCTGCCCGTAGTCGTAAACTGCTGACAGTCCGTCGTATATCTCGCTTGAGGGGAACACGAAGCCATATTCTTTGGCATGTGACACTATCTTCTTAAACTGATCTTCTTGTTGAGCCATGATTGTATGTATGATTTTCAATATTTTCAGAGAGCAAAGATAATGTTTTCTGCGGATATGACAAAGGCAGATGCATATGCGTCTGCCCTGAATGTATTTAAATTCCGGTTATTTGAGGATAGTGCGCGGGCCTGCCGCCTGATTTTCCTGAGCGCCGAGACTGTTGAGCGATTCGGTCTCCTGTTTCACGGCTGCTTCCGTGGGGTCGCTATAGTGGTCAACCTGTTCTCCGGGAGTCTGCGACTTGATGCGTGGGTCGCGTTTGTCATCTTTTTTAGTATTCATGTCTGTGAAATTTTTAACTTGATTATGTCTGTATGCTGTGCAAAATTGATTTGAACAGTTGTCTATAGTCACAACATGTTGCCATCGCAAAAGGTTTGTATGACTCCGGAGACATGACGGAGGGAAGAGTTACAAAAAATGGCGCTGTGTCGTAGTATTGACACAGCGCCATGGGTAAATCAAAGTTGAGTGTAGCCCATAGGAGAATCGAACTCCTCTTTCAAGAATGAAAATCTTGCGTCCTAACCGATAGACGAATGGGCCGGATAATGGTGGCTACACATGTTGTAGCCATTATCCTCTATTAAGGGTCATTAGGCGTTGGCAGCCAGCTTGTTGATGTGAAGGGCGAGCTTGCTCTTCAGGTTGGATGCCTTGTTCTTTGAGATTGTACCCTTTGCAGCCAGACGGTCAAGCATTCCGCTTACCTTGGGCAGAGCTGCTTCAGCTTCAGCCTTGTCGGTGAGGGCGCGTACGCGACGCACGGCGTTGCGGGCTGTCTTGGCGTAGTAGCGGTTGTGAAGACGACGCGACTCGGTCTGACGGATACGCTTAATAGATGATTTATGGTTTGCCATTACTTAAAATGCTTAATCTTTTATTGTTTTGTTTTTTGATTGTAGCCCATAGGAGAATCGAACTCCTCTTTCAAGAATGAAAATCTTGCGTCCTAACCGATAGACGAATGGGCCATCATTGCTCTTAGGCGTAATTGCGAGTGCAAAGATAGAGACTTTTTCTTATCTCAGCAAATATTTTCACAAAAAATTAATCAATCATGTCGTTTTTATGCTTTTTGCGGGATTTTTCCCCATAGGGAAGATGCTCACACGGGCCCGTCACGACTCTATACACATTAATTATATATGCAGTGGAATCAGATGTCTTGCCGCAGTGTCGAAACTTGGATGATTGAGGTATCAGAGTATACGGAAGATTTCATATGAGTTATCTTTCTACGGTGTGAAACACCCATAATATGGCAGATAGGCTGAAAAAAATGGCCAATACTTCATCTCTGTTGAATTTGAATGGTTAATTATATGAAAAAAATGTCTACATTTGCAGCTCTTAATATTAGGTAAACCCTATAGATTATCACAAATTTTATGAAAAAGAAGATTTTTTTATTTGTTGCCGCTGCTATGTCGATTCTTTCGGTAACTTCATGTAAAAGTGACGATAATGACAATAGCGAGATTGTTGACGCCAGTTTCGTAAACGAGACATTGCAGGTCACATACAACGGTGTGCCCGTGATTGGCAAGAACGCCCATCTGCATTTCGACAAGGCTCAGGGCGGAGAGGGCACTCTCAATGTCTACAGCGCTATTGACATGAGTGCCGTGGCGGCCGACAATCAGACTTCATCGGTTCTTTATGGTCCCGGTGTACTCCCCGGCACACCTGTGCTTACCATACCGGTCAATGTGGTAAAGGAGGGTGACAATTTCTATTTTGCAACATCCGGCTCAACCGAATATGTCGACTATGAGCTCGACGGTGAAATCAACGGCAGTGTGCTTTCTCTGGATTTCTCCAATGTATCGCTCAAGAATAAAGTTCTTGCCGGCAAGAGCTATAAGCCTGCCCCTCTTGAGGTTGGCCATACAGCTGTTACAGGTAGCGTATATGTCAACTGGGAGTCAACCGCTAAATTCGACATCGGTTTCGGTGCTGAAAACGGCTTTACCGCACAGACATTTATCGCCAGTCTGGTGTTGAATTCTGCATTTATCCCTATGGGCAATACTCAGATGTCGGTGTATGATATTGTAAAGGCATTGCTCAAGAACGCAACATTTACCGCTGACGGAAACATCACAGGCACATATGTAGATATGGCTACCAACCAGGAGACTGCTATCCCGGTGGGCATCGCACAGTATGTAGCGGTATCAGGCAATGAAATCAAGCTCTTCCTCAATCCCGAGATGATTATAGCATCGGCCATGGGTGCCCGCAGCGAATCGGGCGACCAGTCGTATGAACTCGATACAACTCCGCTGCTTGCATATGCCATGGAGACATTCCTCCCCATGCTCTCTGAAGGCATACCCGTAGAGTATAAGGTAGAGAATGGCATGACATCGTTCTATCTGCCCTCGTCTATCCTTCTTCCGCTTGCAAAGGGTCCGCTTTACGACCTTACAAGCGATCCCAATTTCGTGCCTTTTGTAGAGGAATCCATGAAAGGCATGGAGGGCATGGCGGATATGATGGGAATGATTCGTCCTGCTATTGCAAGCCTTCCCTCTGTACTTGAGGGTACTACACTCCTTGAACTCGGTCTCAATCTCGTTGACGCCGAGTAAAAGACATAGATTCCGACAGGATTTACCCGATAGGCTGCACACCACGCGGTGTGCAGCCTCTTTTTTTGCATTGTATAGTGTGGTTGTGGCAAAATATACATAGGGATTGATGAGCAAAATAATGGATACAGTGTTATATAATGTATAAACAAGCTCTAAGAGCTTAAAAACGTTTCAGCATTATGACAGTCTCCGAAAGAGAGCGCCATCTGATAAGCACATGTCTGTATATTATCGTGTTGCTTCTGTCGTTGGGCCTGATTGTATACATATCCATTGACACATTCGAGGGCGTGAATTTCCTTGAAAACAGTTCGTACATGCGTTTCCAGTTCTGGGTATGCGTGGTGTTTATCATTGATTTTTTTGTTGAGTTGTGGATGGCGCCCAACAAGGGACGGTATTTCCGGCGCAGGTGGCTGTTCCTGTTGCTGTCGATACCGTATCTTAATATATTGCAGCTGTTTCACGTACAGTTTACTTCTCAGGAACTTTACTTCGTGCGCTTCATCCCTCTGGCCCGGGGTGCGCTCGCGCTTGCTATCGTCATAGGCTACATGACCTCCAACCGGCTGTCGTCGCTGTTCAAGAGCTATCTCGTGATAGTGATAATGATTATCTACTTCTCGAGTCTTATCTTCCTCAATTGCGAGCATCCCGTCAACGATATGGTGCCCAACTATGGTGCCGCATTGTGGTGGGCATGCATGGATGCCACTACTATAGGGTCGGATATCTATCCTGTGACTGTCATAGGCAAAATACTCGGAGTAGTGCTTGCCGCCCTGGGGATGCTGATGTTTCCGCTCTTCACGGTCTACATCACCAACTGGGTGCAGCGCTACAACAAGACCCACAATCCGGCTATTTTCAATTCGGAATTTGCCGACAACAATTCCGACAAGGATTCCTGAACGTCGTTTTATTCATTTATTATGGTCCCCCCTTCTGATAATCCAGCCTCCATCCGGCGCCGTGATATAAAGGCCATTGCCGGACGCATACTGAAAGTCGTAGTGCCTCTTGGCATCTCAGCGGCTCTGGTTGTGTGGCTGTTTCATAAGGTAGACCTCGACAGGGTGGAGGAGATAGTGCGTGACGGTGTCGACTACCGTTTTATCATAGCCATGATGCTGGTCACGATGTTTTCCCACATGATACGCGGACTGCGGTGGGGCATACAGCTCCGTGCGTCAGGCATACCGCGTATGCCTGTCGTTGCCGAGTATGTGTCGATATTCGGGGCATATGCCATGAACCTTGTGTTTCCCTATCTTGGCGAGGCATGGCGTTGTGTGTATGTGTCGCGCCGTCAGCGCTGCAAACTGTCGACTGTGGTGGGTACCGACCTCGGCGACCGTGCGTCCGACGGCATTGTCATTGCCATGCTGATTGCGCTCACTCTGTTTGTTGCCCGGCCACAGCTCACCCGTTTTCTCGACCGTTATCCAATGGGTGAGGCGCTCCACCGCTATGCCACCGACGGCTCTCTGTGGATATGCCTGTGCGCGGTGGCCCTGCTTGCGGCGGTGATCGTATGGCTGTTTCGGCGCAGCAAGGCTGTGAAAAGCATGGAGCGGAGCGTGGCGCGGATATGGAGCGGTTTTGCAGTGCTGTTCCATATGAAGGGGATATGGCTCTATCTGCTGCTTACCGTAGGTATCTGGACATGCTACTTCATGGAGACATATCTTTGTTTCTACGCATTTCCGTTTACCAGGGCGCTTGTGGATGAGCCGGGCAGTTGCTGGGGGCTTGTGCCTGGACTGGTGGTATTTGTGTTCGGCTCGTGCAGTATGATTGTTCCGTCCAACGGCGGCCTTGGCCCATGGAATATAGCCGTAATGTTTGCTCTCACTCTTTTCGGCATAAGCTCGGGCGACGGTGCGGCCTATTCGATAGTGTGCTGGAGTTTCCAGGCAGGGATGCTCGTGGCTCTCGGCATATTCAGTGCCTTATACATAATGATTGAACGGCGTGCCGGCAGGAATAATGTGCCCGGGTCCGGCAGTTTGCAGGAAAAATCGTAAATTTGAGTCGGAATCTATAAAAGATATATCAATGAGCGATTTTGACACCGAATGGCAGAAGATGCTCGACGGCGAGGTGTACGACGCCGGGCGACGCGAGTTTCTCGACCGACTGATTGACACAAGAGAGCGACTGTGGGAGTTCAACAATATGAATCCCCGCAATACCGACGCTCTGACCGGAATACTACGCGGACTGCTCGGCTCGTGTGGCGAGCATATAACGGTCAATCAGCCTTTCCGCTGCGACTACGGATGCAACATACATGTGGGTGAGAAGTTTTTTGCCAACTTCAATCTTACCATACTCGACGAAGCGCGTGTGACCATCGGCGACAATGTGCTTATCGGCCCTAACGTAAGCATATACACCGCATGCCATCCGCTCGACGCCATCGAGCGCAACAAATGGGTGGAATGGGCTGAGCCTGTGACTATCGGCAACAATGTGTGGATAGGCGGCTCGTCAACAATATTGCCGGGCGTGACTGTCGGCGACAATGTGGTGATTGGTGCCGGCTCGGTAGTCACCCGCGATGTGCCGTCGGATGTGGTGGTCGGAGGCAATCCGGCACGCATTATCAAGCGGCTTGCCTGACGGGCGTCAGTCGTGAATCTGGCGTATGTCGTAGGGCGTGGCCTGGTATACGAAATAGTTTAGCCAGTTGGAGAAGAGCAGGTTGGCGTGGGAGCGCCATCTTACGAGCGGTCCGCGCGAGGGGTCGTCGTCGATATAATAGTGTACCGGAATCGACGGATTGAGTCCGCGGTCCATGTCGCGGCGGTACTCGTAGTCGAGCGTCAGCGGAGAGTATTCCGAATGTCCTGTGATGAAGAATTCCCTGCCTCCGCGTGCCATCACCATGTATATGCCGCTTTCGGGACTTTCCGACAGTATTTTCAGGCCTGGAATGGACTCGATATCGCTGCGCACGAGCTGTACGTGACGGCTGTGCGGCACATAGAATTCGTCGTCGAATCCTCGGAATATGGGATTGCGCTGGTCGTTGACGCGATGGCGGAACACTCCTGATATCTTGCTGCTCGTAAGGTGTTTGGGCACACTGTAATGGTAGTACAGCCCGGCGAAGGCGGCCCAGCATATATAGAGGGTTGAGGTGACATGAGTGCGGCACCAGTCGAATATTTCGCATAGCTCGTGCCAATAGTCTACATCCTCAAATTCCACCATCTCAAGCGGGGCGCCGGTAATGATGAACCCGTCGTAGTTCTGGCCGCGTATCTCCTCGAAGGTCTTGTAGAACTCCTCGATATGCTCGCGCGGAGTGTTGCGCGACACATGGCTTCGGGTGTCGATAAGGTCGAGCTCCACCTGCAGGGGAGTATTGGAGATAAGCCTGAGCAGGTCGGTCTCGGTCATTATTTTCAGAGGCATTAGATTGAGTATGCCTATCCGCAGCGGGCGTATGTCCTGCCCTTCGGCACGCTGTTCGTCGATTACGAATATGTTTTCCTCCCTGAGGGTCTCTACGGCGGGGAGTTGCACCGGTACTCTTACTGGCATGGCGGTGTGGTGGGGTCGATGTTGTGGAGTTTTTCAAGGCGGCTCAGCAGTTCTATGCCATATTTGCGGCCTGAGTCGATTTTGTCGGGCACATGGGCGTCGCTGTTGACTACGATGGGTGTATGTGCGGCGATGAGGCGGTCGAGCCATCGGCGGGCGGGGAATATGCGCTCCGCCGTCTCATGTATCTTGGTGTTTATCTCTACGGTGATGCCGCTGTCGATTATCAGGTCGATTAGTGAGTCGATGCGGGCCCGGTACCAGGATTCGTCCTCGATGCCCGGCCTGAACATCGACGCGTTGTGTCCGATCTTGTCGAAGTGTCCTATTATGTCGAATCCGCCTTCGAGAATCATCCGTTCCGACTGGTCGTAGAAGGTGTCGACTACATACCGGATATCGTCGTGGAAGTATGTGCTCATTTTCTCCCTGAACGATTCAAACCGTCCGTCGACATCCACATATCCGCTGTCGCTCGGCACAAAGTGGACCGAGCCGATGCGGTAGTCGAGCGGAAGATGGCGGAAATAGTCGGAGGCAGGGCCCCATTCCGGTCCGAGATAGTCGATTTCCATGGCGGCGTACAGATGTATGCGGTCGGCGTGGAGGGTCTGCAGTCGCTTCACCTCTGCCAGGTATTCGGCCACGCTCTCATGGCTCATGTTGCACGACGAGTGTATGGGCACGGGTGAATGGGGGGTAAATCCCCAGTGTTCCATGCCGGCATCGATTGCCGCGAGTGTCATCTCGGCAATCGGCGCCTTTCCGTCGCACCACTGTGTGTGGCTGTGGAAGTTGTAGCGCGTTGTGGCGCGCGCGATGTCAGCGGGTCTTTTCATTTGCGCGCACTACTTTGTTGGACATCTCGCGCAGGGCTGTTCGCTCGCGTTCTACCTCCTGTTCCATCGAAGTGATACGTCCGGCTACGGCCCTGTCGCCACCGGCATAGCGCATGCGCATTGAGTCGAGTTCCTTCAGGTTGCGGTCGAGCCGGCGGCACGCGTCGAGGTAGTCCTCCATGGCATTTCTGGCAGCCGGAGTGCGCAGTTCGTCCCATGTGGTTATGATGCGGTTGCCCGGCAAGGCGAAATAGAAATCGGGGTGTGATTTGCCCGAGACGTATTCGGCCGAGTCGATGCGTTGCAGCATTTCGGTATAGTCGGCATCGGCAGGCCAGGTCGAACGGAAAGAGTCGATGCGCGCGTGAGCGGCAAGCCCCGGAGTATCGACCGGATAGTTGACACGCAAATCCGACGGGATAAACCGGTAGATTGTGATTTTGTCGCCAAGACGGTTGCGGTCGGTCGCCCACCATCCTACGCCGTTTACCTCGTCGATTGCCAGCAGGTAGTCATCGTAGGTCGAGTTGTATGGCATTCCTATGTTCTGGGGCTGGAGAAATCCGTTTTCATCTTTACGCGATATGAATATGTCGTATCCTCCTATTGATTCCGGGCCGTTGTTGGCATAATACAGCGTCACTCCGTCGGGCATCATAAACGGATAGTTGCTGTCGCCTCCGGCATCGAGTGCGCTTCCGAGGGGGTGGGGTGTATCCCATGTGCCGTCGATGAGGCGTGTGGCTCCCATCAGCACATAGTTTTCATCCTTGTCGGGAGCCGACCATATGCGGAATTCTCCAGACTGAGGCATGTAGACCTCTGACGGCTCGGCTATCTCATAGTCCTCCGGCATCACATCGGTGCTGTTGAGGGTGCCGCTTTCCGGGCTCAGGTGGTAGAACTTGAAAAACTCGTCGCGGTCGACAGCCATACTGTCGATTACCACGATTTTCTCCACTCTGTCGAGCATGGCCTGGCCGAGCATGGTGCGGCGGCGCAGTTCGTCGGCTTCAGGCGACTTAGTTATCTTGGGGGCTTTGCGGGCTTTTTTCTTGTTGGCGTTGTCGATGCCTTCCTCATATCTGTCGAGCAGGTCGTTGGCTTTCGAGAACTCATATTGCTCGAAAGCAGCCTCTGCGAGATATCGCGGGGCATCGATTAGCTTGCGCTCGTCGGCCACCTTAAGGTATCGCTCCGCTTTCTTGGGGTTGCCGCTGCGCAGCAGGCACACTCCTACCCACTGGTTGAGCGACGCGTCCTTGGGCTTGGCTGAAAGTGCCTTTTCAAATATAGGGAGTGCGGCGGCATAGTCGCCGTCGAGCATCATCTGACGAGCATCGTCGATAGTCTGGGCCGGCGCCGTGCCCCATGTGATGGCCATTGCGCCCGCTATGATATATCCGGTCAGTCTCATGTAGCGTTGATTGGAATATACATTTTTGCAACCCAAAATTACGCAATATTTTCCATATCTGTTGCTATTGCTCTGTTTTTTGCTTTTTTTATGGCATCACGATATCAAAATTACAAAAGAATGTAGTACTTTCGGCCTCCGGAAAAAGTAGCTACATAATATTATCATGAATAAAACTAATCTTTTCGCTGCAATGACGGCATTAGCCGTAGGTATTGGATGGGCGGGGGCCGAAGCCGCCGACTCTCCGCAGATTGCAGCCGGAGGCATATTGCCTCGCCCTGTGAGTATTGATATGAAAGATAGCCGACAGGCATGCTTTGATATCGCCAAAGGTATATCCGTGTCATATTCCGGAGTCCCGGCCTCCGAGCGCGACCGCATTTCGGAATATATGGACAGCCGCTTTGGTGTGGCCGACAGCCCTGTCGGGAAGAGCCGCGGCAGAATTGAATTCTCGATTGTCGACTCTCTGCCCGGCGACAGCTCGCCCGAGGGATATGTGCTCGACATTGCCGGCGACGGTGTGCACGCCCGCGCCACATCGGCCGCCGGACTGTTTTATGCCGCGCATTCTCTCGCACAGCTTGCCGACACCTATGATGGCAAGATACCTGAATGCAGCATCGTGGACTATCCGCGCTTTCAGTACCGCGGACTTATGATTGACGTGAGCCGCAACTTCCGCGACAAGAATTTCATTAAGAAGCAGATTGACGCCATGGCTGCGCTTAAGCTCAACCGGCTGCACCTGCATCTTACCGATGCCGCCGGTTGGCGCATGCAGATCGACCGCTATCCGCGCCTTACCGAGTTTGCCGCGTGGCGCAAGGGTGGCTCATGGAAAAACTGGGACAACAAATATTGCGAGGCTACCGACCCTGAGGCTACCGGTGGGTTCTACACCAAGGACGATCTGCGCGAGATAATCCGGTATGCCGCCGACCGCTATATCACCGTCATCCCCGAAATCGAGATGCCGGGACATTCGGCCGAGGTGCTTGCCGCATATCCCGAACTGTCGTGCACCGGCGAGCCTTACAAGCATCATGAATTCTGTCCGGGCAATGAGGCCACGTACGAGTTCCTTCAGAATGTGCTCGACGAGGTAATCGAGGTGTTCCCTTCAGAGTATATACATATAGGTGGCGACGAGGCCGCCAAGGATGCCTGGAAAAAGTGTCCGAAGTGCACCGCGCGTATGGCCAGTGAGGGTATAAAGGATGTCGACGGTCTGCAGAGCTATCTCATCCACCGTATCGACCGCTACCTCGATTCTAAGGGGCGCACGCTTCTTGGCTGGGACGAGATAATGGAGGGAGGCGTGGCTCCGGGCGCCGCCGTGCTGTCGTGGCGCGGATTCGAGCCGGGTGTCAAGGCTGCCTCAGCCGGCCATGCCACAGTGATGGCCCCGGGCCGTTTCTGCTATTTCGACGGTTATCAGGATGCTCCGGCCACACAGCCCGAGGCTATAGGCGGATACCTGCCTCTTGAGCTTGTTTACAGCTTCGACCCGGCTCCCGACTCTCTGTCGGTGGATGTCAAGGAGCATATAAAGGGTGTGGAGGCCACTCTGTTTACCGAATATATCGCTACCGACGACCATGCCGAATACATGCTGTATCCACGATTGCTTGCATTGGCCGAAGTGGCATGGACTCCGCAGTCGCTCAAAGAGTACGACAACTTCTACACTCGTGCGCTTGCCGCAAACGACCGTCTCGCCCGCGACGGATACAATGTGTTCGACATGCGCTCCGAGGTAGGCAATCGTAAGGAAGCGCTGGCTCCTGTAAGCCATCTTGCCTTGAACAAAAACGTCGTGTACAACGATTGCAATTGGTCTAAGAGCTATCCTGCGGCTGAGGCCAAGACACTCACCGACGGTCTGCGCGGTGGATGGAACTACAATGATTTCCGCTGGCAGGGGTTCTTCAACGACTCTACCGATCGCGCCCTTGATGTCACTGTCGACCTGGAGCGAAACGAGAAACTCTCGTATATCGGCGCTGACTTCATGCAGATTTGTGGCCCCGACGTATGGTTCCCTGTCAAGGTGGTGATATCGGTTTCCGACAACGGCACCGACTTTACTCCGCTTGCTGTAATCGAGCATGAGCCTAAGGAAGATTCAGGAGTATCGTTCCGCAACTACGGCTGGACCGGCTTGGCCGAAGCACGCTATGTGCGCTACCAGGCCTTCAACCGCTCCCACTTCATGTTCCTCGACGAAATCGTGATTCGCTGACCATCTCCCCGCTGGTGTGGAGTATCTCATTTAAATCAACATCGGCCATACGGAGCGAATCCGTATGGCCGATGTTGATTTAGTTATACTTATAATTATTATAGGAGTATGCGCACGGATTTACCGCCGACTGTCACTATCGCTGCTCCGCGATGACTGGTGGTTATCTCTTGGCCGGCAGTGCCGTTGAAGAGGCGGATACCGCTAAGGTCGTAGACCACGACGGGCGTAGTGGCATCGACACCGTTGACAGAGAATCTGCCGGCGCCCGATACGCTGATAGAGAAGTCGGGAGTTTCTATTTCGGTAATGCCTGCTACGCCGCCGGCAGGTAGATATACTACCTCGCCGAGCGCACTGTTGTCGGCCTTGTGGTAGATTCTTTTCTCAATCTCTTCGGCCGACTGGTCGGTGCCGCCCCACGTGTTGCCTTGGGCATAGATGGTAAGCGCCGTGTTGTTGTATAAATCGTAGGGTATAGTCGGGTCCCACGCATTCTCGGCGCCGGCCGGAGTCTTGCCGCAGTTGCCGTTGTTGGCAAACACATTGCCGCCGGGATTGTAGTCTGACGAAGAGGCGTCGGCATTATTTCCGAAGTTGGCCCGTGTTTTTCCGATGATGGTGGCACCCCAGAGGCAACCGTCGATTGTGTTGCCCTCGACGTATACGGATGTAGGATTGGAGTCGGAGGTCGAATTTACGGTAATGCCCGAGCCGCCGTTCATGGCGTTGGTCTCATAATGGCAGTTTATAATCTCGTTACCCTTGATTTTAACGTTCATGTAGTTGCCGAGGATGTTTATGCCGTATCGGCTGTTGTCCATATAGTTGTCCTCGATTTCAATCCGGTGGTTGCCTATCATGGACAGCATGTTTGATACTGAGATTGCTCCGGGGAGTGTACGTTTTCCGCCATAGATGGTATTTCGGCGTATTATTATCGCACCATTGTCGGCCGCAGGAGTCTCGTTAATCACGGGATAGTTGCGGTTGTCGGTCGAGCAGTCCTCAAACACATTGTCCTCGATGACTACACCGGCGGCCAGATTCGAGCCTGCGCCGATTGCCGACAGATGTGTGCGGTAGAAGTAGCAGTTGCGCACCGCGTTGTTGATGCTCGACGCCACAAATCCGATGGCATAATTGCCTATGCGGGTATTGTGTTCGATAAACGAGCAGCTCTCGACCGTTACACCTGCCGGGGCGCCCAGGCGCAGACCGGCTCCCTCGAAGCGCACATGTTTCACCGACTGAGGCACTGAAGTGTCGAGGAAATGTATACCTTTGGGTTTGATACCCTCTTCGGTGGGCATGATTGTTGCGGTATCGGCCGGCGCGAAATTATTATTGCCGCCATACATTCTCACTAGGATGTCGGCTCCCATACGCAGTGTGGCGTTGTTGTCAAGCACCAGACCGTCTTGGTCAAGCACATCGATATCTTTGCTCAGACTGAATGTATTGTCGTCGAGCTGTATAACACCTGAATCAGCTATCTTGGCAAGGTCGGCAAAGGTATACACTGTACCTGTATTAGGCGTCTGATATACGTCGTTGGCCGATAGTGCTGTAAGTGTACTTCCAAGATAAAGAAAGAGTATAGATTTTTTCATAATCATTAAAAAACTTAGGTTAGATGATGCAAAAGTAAGTTATTTATTCTTAAATCTGAAATTTTGCAATTAAAAAACGATAAATAGCGCCATGATTTCTTTGTTTTCCCGTATCGCAAGACAATCGCTCTGCCATGGGGATATGACAGCCCAACGCCATCTAATTACGGATTTATTAATTGAAGACTCACTGTTGCGGTGTGTACACTATATTGGTGGAACCGGAGTGCGTTATAGCTATGTTAAGCATGATATATTTTCGATGGAATTAGACAAAATTAGGAATTGATTGTTATAATTATCATAGCAGAGGAAGCAATCTCTGAAATAAAATAAGTAACTTAGCGCCTCAATTTTGCCTCGAATGAAGTTATCTCCACGCAATCACCGTTTCAACAGGCTCGCAGCAGGATGTCTGGGAGTGGCACTGGTAATTACAGCCGCTTCGGCCGACACTCGCAGCCCCAAGACTGATATCTCACGCAGCATCGACATATTCACATCCGTTTTCAAGGAGTTGCAGACCAATTATGTCGACTCCATCGATGCCGAGAAGTCGATTAACACCGCAATAGCGGCGATGCTCAACGACATCGACCCGTATACCGAATATTACCCCGCTTCCGAGCAGGAGGACCTCGCCATGATGACCTCGGGCGAGTATGGCGGCATAGGCGCCGTGATTACCGAGATACCCGGCAGGGGGGTATTCATATCCGAGCCCTACGAGGGCACACCATCGCAGAAAGCAGGGCTGAAGGCCGGCGACCTTATTGTGGCCATCGATGCCGACACCGTGCTCACATGGCACAACTCCCAGGTGAGCAACCGTCTGAAAGGTGAGGCCGGCACCCCGTTGACCATCACGGTCAAACGCCCCTACAACGGCCCCGACTCGATATTGAAGTTCGACCTCGTGCGCAGCAAGATACAGCTCCCCTCGGTGCCCTACTATGGTATGGTGGGCGACAACACCGGCTATATCTACCTCACGCAGTTTACCGACAAATCGGCGGCCGACGTGCGCAATGCACTGCTTGAACTGATGAAAAATCCGGCCATGAAGTCGCTGATTCTCGACCTGCGCGGCAACCCCGGCGGACTGCTTGAGTCAGCTGTGAAGATTGTGAGCTATTTCGTGCCGAAGAATACCGAGGTAATACGCACCCGCGGCAAGGGGCTTCTCAACGAGAAGGTCTACAAGACCACGTCGGCGCCTATCGACACCGACCTGCCCATCGTGGTGCTCATCGACGGCTCGTCGGCCTCTGCGGCCGAAATCACCGCCGGAGCGCTACAGGACATGGACCGTGCAGTAATCATCGGCAGTCGTTCTTTCGGCAAAGGACTGGTGCAGGGCACTCGCCCCATTCCTTACGACGGCATGTTCAAGGTGACTACCGGTAAATACTATCTGCCCAGCGGACGCCTTATCCAGGCCATCGACTACTCCCGCCGCAATCCCGACGGCTCCGTGGCGCGCACTCCCGACTCGCTTACCAACGAGTTTGCCACACAGCATGGCCGCATCGTGCGCGACGGCGGCGGCATCACCCCCGACATCAAGGTGGAGTATCCCGAAATCAACCGTCTTACATATAATATAGTAAGCGACCATTGGGCGTTTGACTTTGCCACACGCTATGCAGCCACTCATCCCACCATCCCCGCGCCAGAGCAGTTTGACGTTACCGACACTATCTTCAACGAGTTCAAGGCTTTTATCGACCCGACAAAGTTTGAGTACGACAAGGTGTGCGAGCAGATGGTGCAGAATCTCCGCAAAGTTGCCGAGAGCGAAGGCTACATGACCGACTCCACACGCAAGCAGATTGATATCCTCGAGGGTCTGCTGCGCCACGACCTCGGCCACGACCTCGACAACAACCGCCGCGATATCGACGATATCCTTGCCTCCGAACTGGTAAAGCGCTATTACTATCAGCGCGGTCAGGTGGCCCAGTCGCTGCGCCACGACAATGCTGTCGATTCGGCCTCGGCCGTTCTCTCCAATCCTCTGCGTTATAAAGAGATACTGGCTCCGGTGAAGCCGACTAAAGATAAGAAGTAAATGGATCTCGAACAGCTGTGCGCGCGCATTCTTACCCCCTCGCGGAGGAAGGCTCTCGACAGCGCGCTTGACGACTCCTCGATACGTGTATGCCGCCTCGGCGGACTTGCCGGCTCCTCGGCCCCGATGGTGATGGCGGCTGTGGCTGCCTGCGGGAAGGATACCCCCCGCAGTCCGATGATTGTAATCGGCGATTCGCTCGACGATGCCGGCTACCTTTACCACGACCTCTCCCGTGTGCTCGGCGAAGAGGCCGTGCTGATGATGCCCAGCGGCTACAAGCGAGCCATAAAATACGGACAGGTCGACCCCCCTTCGCAGATTATGCGCACCGAAGTGCTCAACCGATGGGCCGTTGACCCGGCCCTGCGCTATGTGGTGACATATCCCGAGGCCCTTGCCGAGAAGGTGGCCGACCGGGGGGTGGTGGAACGCAGCACTATGACCCTGCGTAAAAACGGTTCGGTCGATTTGACCGACACCGCCCGATGGCTCCGCGACAACGGATTCAAGGAGGTCGACTATGTATACGAGCCGGGCACCTTCGCTATCCGAGGCTCTATCCTCGACATATTCGGCTACAGCTCGGAGCAGCCGTTCCGCATCGACTTTTTTGGCGATGAGATAGAGACGATACGCACATTCAACGTAGAGACCCAGCTGTCGGAGCGCTCGCTTTCTGAAATCTCGGTCACTGCCGATGTTTCGCCCCGGGCTGCATTGTCATCCGTGTCGTTGCTCGACTTCGTAGGCCCTGACACGATTGTCTGGGCGCGCGACGTGAGGTTTACCCTTGAGCGAGTACGCGCCGTGGCCGCCGACACTTTCAGCACCAGTGCCGCGATTGCCGAGGAAGGCGACGCCGACGCTCTCAGGCAGGTTGTCGACCCCGACTCTTTCGCCGCGGCGATTGCGGCCATGAGGCAGATGCGTTTCACTTCGGCCGCCGACATCACTCCCGACAGCGATGCCCCCGATGCACCGGTGATACGTTTCGGCTGCACTCCCCAGGGGATATATCATAAGAACTTCGACCTTATTTCCGACTCCTTCTCGCGCTTCATTGCCGACGGCTACACCATATATGTGCTCTCCGACAGCGAGAAGCAGATAGAGCGTCTGCGCGCCATATTCGCCGACCGTGGCGACAGCGGCATAGTGTTCACCCCCGTAATATCGACCGTCCACGAAGGCTTTGTCGACCATAAGACGAAAATCTGCGTATTCACCGACCACCAGATATTCGACCGTTTCCACAAGTACAGCCTGCGCAGCGACCGTGCTCGCTCAGGCAAGGTGGCCCTCTCGCTCAAAGAGCTCAGCCAGATTGAGGTAGGCGACTACATAGTCCACGTCGACCATGGCGTGGGCAAATTCGGCGGTCTTATCCGCACCGAAGTCAACGGGCGCATGCAGGAGATGATCAAGCTCGTATATCTCAACAACGACATACTCCTTGTCAGCATCCACTCCCTCCACAAACTGTCGAAATATCGCGGCAAGGAGGGGGCCGAGCCGCGCATCAACCGTCTTGGCTCGGGAGCCTGGGGCAAGATGAAGGAGCGCACCAAGAGCAAGCTCAAGGATATAGCACGCGACCTCATAAAGCTCTATGCCGCCCGCAAGGACGAGAAGGGTTTTGCGTTCTCTCCCGACTCCTATCTGCAAAACGAGCTTGAGGCATCGTTTATCTACGAGGATACCCCCGACCAGCTTACTGCCACACAGGCTGTAAAGCGCGATATGGAGTCGCCGCGACCGATGGACCGTCTTGTGTGTGGCGACGTTGGCTTCGGCAAGACCGAGGTTGCCATCCGTGCCGCATTCAAGGCCGCCACCGACGGCAAGCAGACCGCAGTGCTCGTGCCAACCACCGTGCTCGCCTATCAGCATTTCAACACATTCTCCGAGCGCCTCAAGGATTTCCCCGTGCGTGTCGACTACCTGTCGCGCGCACGTACCGCCAAGGAGACACGCCAGATACTCGCCGATCTTGCCGAGGGGAAAATCGATATCCTCATAGGCACACACAAACTTATCGGAAAGTCGGTGAAGTTCAAGGACCTCGGGCTGCTCATTGTCGACGAGGAACAGAAATTCGGCGTCGCCGTGAAGGAGCGCCTGAAACAGCTGAAAGTAAACGTCGACACACTCACCATGTCGGCCACACCCATACCGCGCACCCTGCAGTTCTCCCTGATGGGCGCGCGCGACCTCTCGGCCATCAACACTCCGCCGGCCAACCGATATCCGATTCTCACCGGTGTGAGCGTCATGGGCGACGATACCGTGAGCGAGGCCATTAACTTCGAGATGTCGCGCGGCGGCCAGGTGTTCTTCGTCAACCACCGCATCGAGGGGCTCTACGAGCTTGAGAAGATGATTCATCGCCTTGTACCCGACGCCCGCACCATCGTGGCCCACGGCCAGATGCCCCCCGAGAAACTTGAGAAGGCGATTATCGACTTCGCCAACCACGACTACGACGTGCTCCTTGCCACAACCATCATAGAGAGCGGTATCGACATGCCCAATGTCAACACCATCATCATCAACAATGCCCAGAACTTCGGTCTCAGCGAGCTGCATCAGCTGCGAGGTAGGGTAGGGCGCTCGTCGCGCAAGGCGTTCTGCTATCTGTTTGTGCCGGCCGGCAATCCGCTTACCCCCGTGGCGCGACGCCGTCTGCAGGCTATCGAGAGCTTCAGCGAACTGGGCAGCGGCATACATATCGCCATGCAGGACCTTGATATCCGTGGCGCTGGCAATCTCCTCGGAGCCGAGCAGTCGGGATTCATCGCCGACCTCGGCTACGAGACCTATCAGCGCATATTGCGCGAGGCCGTGCTCGAACTGAAGACCCAGGAATTCGCCGACGTGCTCTCCGACCCTGCCGACACTTCCGGCAAGGATGCCGCCGACGAGTTCGTGGCCGACTGTACGGTGGAGAGCGACCTCGAGTTGCTGCTCCCGCCCGAATATGTGCCGCAGGAGAGCGAGCGCATATCGCTCTACAAGGAGCTCGACGGCATAGAGCGCGAGCTCGACCTGCAGCAGTTCCGTCTGCGCCTTGAGGACCGTTTCGGAAAGATTCCGCGCGTTACTGCCGAGCTGTTGCGTATACCGCGTCTGCGTCGCCTCGCACAGAGTCTCGGCATAGAGCGTGTGATGCTTAAGCAGGGGCGCATGTATCTCTATTTTGTCGACGAGACCAACCGCGCCTACTACCAGTCGCCGATGTTCGGACGCTGTCTGGGCTACCTGCAGGCCAATCCGCGCCGCGCCCAGCTCCGCCAAAAGGGGGAGAAACGCAGCATGCTCATTTCCGATGTGCCCACTGTCGAGGAGGCCGTGGCCATACTTCAGCAAATTCTTGCCATGCAGGCTCTATAGCCGCATATGCGATAAAGTGTGATATGAAGAGATTTTTTTTAGCCTTATCTTTTTGCCTTTGTGCCCTGTGTTGTGTCTTTGCCGCCCCTGCGGTTAGCGACTCGGCAAGGGTGAGTTTCGTCATATGTTCTCCTGGCAGCAATGTCTACGAGCTTGAGGGACATGCCGCCATGCGTGTGGTGCTCCCCGACGGGCGCGACCTGGCTGTCAACTATGGCATTTTCGATTTCGATTCGCCCAACTTCATATACCGTTTCGTCAAGGGGGAGACCGACTACATGGTGGCTGCTTATCCCTTCAGCATATTCCTCGAAAGTTACGTGCGCGACGGACGCGAAGTGGTCGAATACCCGATTGCCCTTGACGCCGGAGAGACGTCAGCTTTGCTCGAGTTGCTGAGCCGCAACCTGATGCCCGATAAACGGGTGTACCGATATAATTATGTGAAAGACAACTGCTCGACGCGTCTGTTCGGGCTCGTCGAGGATGCCGTCGGCGACACTGTGGCCATGCAGGCGCCGGGATATACCGACGGATGGTCGTTCCGCGACGCCATGCGCCACTACCACCGCAACTATCCATGGTACCAGTTCGGCATAGACCTTGCCCTTGGCAGTGGCATAGACTATCCGATAAGCGAGCATGAGAAGGCGTTTGCCCCTCATCTGCTCATCGACATGCTCCCTACGGCACGCATTGCCGGCCAATCACTTGTGGCGGATTCTCCGGTGAGATATGCCGGACGTGGCACGGGTGGCCCGCAGGGTCCTACGCCATGGCCTCTGACCCCGATGGCAGTGTCGCTCTACATACTCGCCGGAGTGATCCTGTGCGCCGTTGCCGACATACGCCGTCGTCGTGTCAGCCGTTGGGTCGACACCATATTTATGTCAGTGGCAGGCCTGGCAGGATGTCTGCTCGCATTCCTCGTGTTCATATCAGTCCATGAGGCCACATCGCCCAACTGGCTGATTGTGTGGCTTAACCCGCTCTGCTTCATTGTTCCGGCATGCGTGTACATAAAAAAATGCGTCAGGTTGGTATTATTATATGAAATTGTTAACTTTGTGGCATTATTTTTGTTATGTATGCTGTGGCCACTCACAGGCCAGTCCGCAAATGAGGCTTTTTGGCCTCTTATAGCGGCAGATATGATTCTCTCAGCACGCTACATTTACATCATATACGCCTCATGCGCAAAAAAACAGATACAAGCATAACCATACGTCTTGCCACCTTTCTCGTGGCCTCGATGGTCAGCCTGACATTGGCTGCCCAGGCGCCGTCGCCGCGTCCCAAGCTGGTGGTGGGTATCGTTGTCGACGGTTTGCGCGAGGACTATATCGACCTGCTCAAGGGATACTTCGGGCCCGACGGATTCCGACGCCTTATGCGCGACGGGGTGATGCTCGATAACGTTGATTTCGGCACATACGTCGACCCGGCCGCAGCCACCGCTATAATATATAGTGGAGCATCGGCTTCCGTCAACGGTATCCCCGCCACATATGTCTACGACAATGCCGGCCGCCGCGAGCATTCCATAGTGCTTGACCCCGAGAAAATCGGCAATTACACCGACGAGACATATTCTCCCAAGGCCGTGCGGGTAAGTACTCTCAGCGACGAGGTGCGCATCGACGGCGGAGGTATAGGCAGTGTATACTCAATCGCCCCGCAGCCCGCGCAGTCTATCATTCTTGCCGGACATGCCGGCAACAGCGCCTTCTGGCTCAACGACGTGACCGGACGATGGGCTACCACCACCTACTACAAGGATGTGCCCCAGCCGATACAGGCACGCAACTTCGCCAAGCCGCTCCCCGCGCGTCTTGACACACTTGCGTGGCGCCCGCTCATGAAGCCCGAGCAGTATCCCGACCTCCCCGCTTACAAAAAGTACTATCCCTTCCGCCATTTATTCCAGCACAACGACGTAGACCGTTTCCGCAACTTCAAGACTTCGGCTCCTGCCAATACCGAAGTGACGGATATCGCCGCCGAATATATCCGTGGACTCAAGCTCGGCACTCGCGGCGCCATCGATATGCTCAACATCGGCTACACAGTGTGCCCCTTCGCCAAGGCAAAGGACTCCGACCACCGGCTGGAGACAATGGATACCTACCTGCGCCTTGACGCCGACCTCGCACGCCTGTTTCAGGTAATCGACGGTACTGTAGGCCTGGGCAATACATTCATATTCCTTACCGGTACTCCCGCCGCACCCTCCGACAAGCGCGACGACGACCGCTGGGGTATACCCAACGGCGAGTTCTCGGCACGCAAGGCAATGTCCCTCCTCAATGTCTATCTGATGGCCCGGCACGGCAACGGAGAGTGGGTAAGCGGATACCACAACGGACATCTGTTCCTTAATAAAGAACTGATAAAACAGCACGACCTCGACATACGCGAGGTGCGCGAGGACGCTGCTTCATTCCTTATACGCATGAGCGGCGTGAGCGGCGCCTGGACTATCGACGATGTCGTGGCCGGGAAAGCCGGCAATAATGCCGCAGCCCTTAAAAGAAATACCGTGGCCGACTACGCCGGCGACGTTATTGTCGAGGTAAATCCGGGGTGGGAGATTGTAAGCATTAATCCGACCTCACAGAAAGAGGAGCGCACCACTGTGCGTACCGGCCTTATCTCAGCACCCGCTTTCTTCCTTAGTCCCGACTTGGCCGCCGACCGCATTTCCGCCCCTGTCGACGCACGCTCGATAGCCCCTACCGTAGCGCGCGTGTTGCGCATACGCTCGCCTAACGCTACTGAGCTTCCGGCCTTGCCGCTGAAGCGCAAATGATTCTTTCAGCCTCTCTTCCGCCTATTTATTCCTACAGTATCCGCTACTATAAAGGCATGTGGATATTGATTCATAACCGAAAATAAAACAATCACTATAAATGTCATTCATTTCTGTACTTAATAAAATATTTGGCAATAAGTCGCAGCGCGACCTGAAGGAGATTCAGCCTATTGTCAACGAGATTAATGCGCTCGGGCCAAAGATGAAGGAGCTCACCAACGATGAGTTGCGCCAGACGATAACCGACATTAAGGCCGGACTGGCTAAGGCCGTCGAGGCCGATACCGCCGCCATCGATGAGATAAAGGGACGTATCGAAAGCCTCCCCTTCGAGGAACGTCAGCCTCTATGGGACGAGGTAGACCAGCGCGAGAAGAATATCCTTGAGACATACGAGAAAGAACTCGACAGAGTGCTCCCGACAGTATTCGCCGCAATGCGCGAGACTGCCGCACGATTCGCTGCCAACGAGACCATCGAAGTGACAGCTACCGACACCGACCGTGAGTTTGCAGGTCAGGGCCGCGACTTCGTTACCATCGAGGGCGACAAAGCGATATACAAGAACCACTGGATTGCCGGCGGCAACGAAGTCACCTGGGACATGGTACACTACGACGTACAGCTCATTGGCGGTATCGTGCTCCACCAGGGCAAGATTGCCGAGATGGCTACCGGCGAGGGCAAGACCCTCGTGGCCACACTGCCCGTATTCCTCCGCTCACTCACCGGACGCGGCGTGCATGTTGTCACCGTCAACGACTACCTATCAAAGCGCGACTCCGAGTGGATGGGTCCGCTTTACATGTTCCATGGCCAGACAGTCGACTGTATCGACAAGCACGAGCCCAACTCCGCAGCCCGTCGCAAGGCATATGCGTGCGACATCACATTCGGCACCAACAACGAGTTCGGTTTCGACTACCTCCGCGACAATATGGCCATGTCGCCCCAGGACCTCGTGCAGCGCAAGCACTATTATGCAATTGTCGATGAGGTCGACTCGGTGCTTATCGACGACGCCCGTACTCCTCTTATCATATCCGGTCCGGTGCCTAAGGGCGACGACCAGCTATTCAACGAATTCAAACACAATGTCGAGAATGTCTACAACGCCCAGCGCCGTCTCGTCGGACAGCTTCTCCAGGAAGCCAAGGAGAAGATTCCAAGCTCCGACAAGGAAGTGCGCAAGGCAGGCGCTCTCGCCCTGTTCCGAGCTTACAAGGGTCTTCCTAAATATTCCCCGCTCATCAAGTTCCTCTCTCAGGAAGGCATGAAGCCGCTTCTCCTCGAGACCGAGGGCTACTATCTCCAGGACAACAGCCGCGAGATGCCCAAGGCTGTCGAGCCCCTTTATTTCGTCATCGACGAGAAAAACCGCTCTGTCGACCTTACCGACAAGGGTATCGACGAACTTACCGGCCGCTCGCAGGACCCCCAGTTCTTCGTGCTCCCGGATATTGCCGCTCAGCTTTCAGAGGTCGAGGGCGACCAGTCGCTCGAACCGGCACTTCGTCAGGAGAAGAAAGATGCCCTCATGGACAACTACGCCGTAAAGGCCGAGCGTGTGCACACCGTCAACCAGCTCCTCAAGGCATACACTCTCTTTGAAAAGGATGTGGAATACGTCATCGACGACAATAAAATCAAGATTGTCGACGAGCAGACCGGACGTATCATGGAGGGACGCCGCTACAGCGACGGACTCCATCAGGCCATCGAGGCCAAAGAGGGCGTGAAGGTCGAGGCCGCCACACAGACATTCGCTACCATCACTCTCCAGAACTATTTCCGCATGTACCACAAACTCGCCGGCATGACCGGTACCGCCGAGACTGAGGCCGGTGAGTTCTGGGATATATACAAGCTCGATGTGGTGACAATCCCCACCAACAAGCCGATTGCCCGCATCGACATGAACGACCGTGTCTACAAGACCAAGCGCGAGAAATACAACGCCGTCATCGAGGAGATTGTGCGTCTACATAAGATTGGACGCCCCGTGCTTGTCGGCACCACTTCGGTCGAGATTTCCGAGCTCCTCTCCAAGATGCTCAAGCTGCAGCGTATCGACCACCAGGTGCTCAACGCCAAGCTCCATCAGAAGGAAGCCGACATCGTGGCCCTCGCCGGTCTGCCCGGTGCCGTTACCATCGCCACCAACATGGCCGGCCGTGGTACCGACATCAAGCTCCCGCAGGCTGTAAAGGACATGAAGGACACCGATATCGCCAAAGGCAAGGAGGTAGGCGGTCTCGCCATCATCGGCACCGAGCGCCACGAGTCGCGCCGTGTCGACCGTCAGCTCCGTGGACGTTCCGGACGTCAGGGCGACCCCGGTTCGTCGGTGTTCTACCTCTCGTTCGAGGATCAGCTCATGCGTCTGTTTGCCACCGACCGAGTTACCAAGATGCTCGACCGCATGGGCATACAGGAGGGCGAGATGATTGAGAGCTCTATGGTCAACAAGGCTATCGAGAATGCTCAGAAACGCGTCGAGGAAAACAACTTCGGTATCCGTAAGCGTCTTCTCGAATACGACGACGTGATGAACAAGCAGCGTCAGTATATCTACGGCCGCCGCCACCACGCCCTCCTCGGCGAGCGTATCGGCATAGATATCAACAATATGCTTTACGACACCGTAGAGAATCTCGTCAACAATTACGACTCTCCCGAGGCATACGGCGAGCTCAAGATGGAGCTTTTCAAGGTATTCGCCATCGAGATTCCTTTTGCCGAGGATGAGTTCAAGAAACTCTCCAAGGAGGATGCCGTCGAAAAGATTTTCGCTGCCGTCAACGAGTCGTTCCAGCGTCGTACCGACCGCATCTGCGAGATTACTTGGCCCGTGATAAAGGATGCCGTGGAAAATCATGGCGCGAAGGGACGCATCCTTGTCCCAATTACCGACGGACGCCGTGTGTTCAACATCCCCGCCGATGTCCAGACAGCCTACGATACCGAGTGCCGCTCGATTGCCAAGGAGTGGCAGAAGGCAATTCTACTCCTTACCATCGACGAAGTATGGAAAGAACACCTCCGCGAGCTCGACCAGCTGCGTCAGTCGGTGCAGAATGCATCCTACGAGCAGAAGGATCCGCTGGTAATCTACAAGGTAGAGTCGTTCCACCTCTTTGAGAGCGCTATCAACACCATGAACGTAAAGGCGATTACCGCCCTTATGCGCGGACAGATATTCATCCCCCAGCGTCCTCAGGAACCCGCTCCCGCCCCACGTCAGCCGGCTCAGCCCGCACAGCGTGTGTCCGACGTGCAGCTCAGCTCAGAGCGACGTGCGGCTCAGCAGGCTCAGAATCAGCAGTCCGAGCCTCAGGAACCCGCACCGGCCCCTGCGCCTCAGCGTCCGGTGCCCGAGATGAAGCAGGCCGCTCCTGAGATGCGCAATGACTATAGCAACTACCGTGCCGGACGCGGAAGCGAGCCGGGCGATCCCGCGCAGCGACAGGCCGCATCCGCACGTCAGGGTGCCCAGCAGCCTACCGCGCCTGTTGTCAACAATGGCCCGCGTGTAGGCCGCAATGACCCCTGTCCCTGTGGCTCGGGCAAGAAATACAAGAACTGCCACGGCCGCGGATTGTAACAGATAATTTACCCCTTTAGGCTGGTCCGGGCATGCAATTATTATTGTGTTCCCGGACCGGCTATTATAATAGAAAGATAAAGAACCGATGAAATCACTTTCTTTAGCAACATTAACTTCAGCTTTTTGCATAATGGCTTCAAATGCTCAGTCGTTGAAATATCCTGTGGCTCCGAGCGACAATACTGTCGACACATATTTCGGAGTATCTGTGCCCGACCCATACCGTCCGCTTGAAAATGATACAGCGGCCGCTACCGCTGCGTGGGTTGAGGCCGAAAATGCCGTCACACGCGCATATCTCGACAAAATACCCTTCCGCGATGACATTCACAAGCGCCTTACCGCATTGTTCGATTACCATAAGCATGGACTCCCATGGAAGAAAAACGGATGGTATTACTTTTATGAAAACGACGGACTGCGCAACCAGGCAGTGCTATACCGTACGCGTTCGCTTGACAAGGCCCCTGAAGTGTTCCTCGACCCGAACACTCTGAGCGACGACGGCACTGTGGCTCTTACCGGAGTGTTCTTTTCTCACGACGGACGCCACGCCGCCTATACCATATCGCGCAGCGGCTCCGACTGGACCGAGATTTACGTGATGGACACCGATACAAAGCAACTCCTCCCCGACCATATCGAGTGGGCGAAATTCACCGGTGCCGACTGGCAGGGCGACGGTTTCTACTACAGCGCATATCCGGCCCCGGAAAAAGGCAAGGAGTTCAGCAACGCCAATGAGAACCACCGCATATACTTCCATCGTCTCGGCACCCCCCAGTCCGACGACATTCTCGTATACGAGGAGCCCGACCAGCCGCTGAAATTCTTCTCGGCATCGGTGCCCGACGATGAATCGGTGATATTTGTATCCGGTTCCGGACAGGGCCTCGGCAATACCTTGATGGTGCGCAGTCTTGCCGACAAGGATGCGCAGTGGAAGGTGATGAGTCCTACTCAGGATTACGAAGTGGCCGTGCTCGACGTTATCGACGGCACAATCTACATCTACACCAACTATGGGGCCCCGCGCTACCGCCTTATGACTGCCACTCTCGACAATCCTGCCATGGACCAGTGGAAAGAGCTCATTCCCGAGCAGAAAGGTGTGCTGACAGGAGTCGATTTCACCGGGCCCGACCGCATGATTCTTACATACAACACCGACGCGAGCAACCATGCCTATGTCTACACCCTCGAAGGCCGTCGGATTCGTGAGATTCAACTCCCCTCTATCGGCTCTGTCGGATTCTCGGCAAGCCGCAAGCACCCCGAGGTGTTCTATGCCTTCACCTCTTTTGCATACCCCTCGGCTCTCTACCGCTACGATGTGGATAAAAACGAGTCGTCGCTCTACCGCGGCTCCGACATCAAGGGCTTCAACCCCGATGATTATGTCACCGAGCAGGTGTTCTATCCCTCGGCCGACGGCACCGAGATACCCATGTTCCTTACTTATAAGAAGGGTCTGAAGCGCGATGGCTCCAACCCCGTTTATCTCTACGGCTACGGAGGCTTCAACATATCGCTCAACCCCTCGTTCTCGGCCCAGCGTATCCTCTGGCTTGAAAACGGCGGCATATATGCCCAGGCCAACCTCCGCGGCGGAGGCGAGTATGGCGAGGAATGGCATCTCGCCGGCACCAAGCTCAACAAACTCAACGTGTTCAACGACTTCATTGCCGCAGCCGAGTATATGATTGACCGTGGCTGGACAAATCCCGGGCTGCTCGCTATCGAGGGCGGCTCTAACGGCGGACTGCTTGTAGGCGCCACCGTCAACATGCGCCCCGACCTTTTCAAGGTTGCCATACCGCGCGTAGGCGTGATGGACATGATGCGCTATCATCTGTTCACTATCGGATGGAACTGGGCCCCCGACTATGGCACATCGGCCGACTCCCCTGAGATGGCCGCATATCTCCTCGGCTACTCGCCTCTGCATAATATCAGCGACAACGGCACCCCCTATCCTGCGATAATGGTCACTACTGCCGACCACGATGACCGTGTAGTCCCTGCCCATTCGTTCAAGTATGCCGCAGCTCTGCAGGCCGCCGACACCGGTAAGGCGCCTAAGCTGATTCGTATCGACAGCAAGGCCGGACACGGTGCCGGAAAGCCCGTGAGCAAGGTTATCGACGAGTATGCCGACATATACTCGTTCATATTCAATAACATCGGCAAAGTCCCCGCTGCCCGATGACAGTGAGTATCTTTTCTCCGCTCAGAGCCATTGTGGCCGCTGTCATTGCGGCGGTGGCTACATCATGCTTCACAGGCATAGAGAGCACTCCGCGTATCACCGACAAGGAGGTGTCGCGCCGCAATGTCGTTGTCACCGAGGAGGACCGCTGGCTTGCCGACGTGACACCGCAGCCTCTGGCTCAATGGCAGCCGGGCAAGCAGTTCTACGTCACCGATTCCAAAATATCACTGGCCCTTGAGCCGGGCAATGACGCCCCGGCCCAAGGCTCGGTGTTGCGCTATCTGAGCTCGCGCCCCGTGACATCGCTTACCGGCGGCGACGATACCGAACTCGTATTCGCCTCGTCGTCGGGCGGTGAGGCTGTCTACCGTATCAATGCCGACAAGAGCGAGCTTGACACCCGCCGCTCGATATCGGTGCCGTTCACTATCGAGATGAGCATGGTCGACTCTGTGCGCAGCCGCCTTGTCGGACGCGACCTGTATGTGCGCACATCGCTCTGGTACGACTCTGTCGGAAATGCTATGGCCGGACTGAAATATATCCCCGTCAAGGTTATCGCTGTCGAGCCGGGCAATCTGGTATACCCCGTGAAGGTGACTTTCAGCACCTCTGCGGGGAAAGAGTGCCCCGATACAGCGTCGGTGTTCATGTCGGTAGGCGCCGAGTCGCATTCGGCGCGCAATTTTGCCGCTCTGTTCAACTTCTCAAATCCGCGCGACAGATATCCGATGATTACCGACGCCAACTGGGAGCGAATTATCCATGGACGAGTGGCCGTCGACATGACACGCGACGAATGCCGCCTCGCTCTTGGCTCTCCGTCGCATATCGACAGGTATCAGGGCACGAGTGCATATGGCGAGCGCTGGACATATGAAAACGGCGTGTATCTCATATTTTTCGACGGCATTCTATCATCTTTCCGACAGTAGTCATCTCTACATGATAAAGTTATGAATCTGCAAAGCAATTTTGACCTCGCTCCGGTCACTACATTCCATATCCCGGCCCGCGCGCGTTACTACGCGTCCTACTCTTCTGTCAGGGAGCTTGCCGACATTCTGGCCATGCCCGAAGTGCAGGGCCTCCCGGTGCTCCATATGGGTGGAGGCAGCAACCTGCTTTTTACCTGTGATTACCCCGGAATCGTGCTGCATTCGGACGTAAGGGGCATCACCTTCGCCGGCGGCGATGGACCTGAAGTTCTGGCTACCGCCGGAGCGGGCGAGCGGTGGGACGATTTTGTAGAGCATGCGTGCCGTGCCGGTTACAACGGCATTGAGAATCTATCGATGATTCCGGGCTCGGTAGGCGCTGCAGCCGTGCAGAATATAGGAGCCTATGGGGTAGAGCTTGCCGACCGCATACACTCGGTCACTGCCTACGACACAGTGCTTGCGCGTGAAGTAGTGCTCCTCCCCTCCGAGCTTCACTACGGTTATCGTCAGAGTCTCTTCAAGGAGCCGCATGCCGAAGGCCGCTATGTGGTCATCGCGGTCACGGTGAGGCTTACCTCCGAGCCGGCTTTCAATCTCGCCTACGGGCCCTTGCGCGAACTTGCCGCCCTCGACAGCCTCACTTCGATGGATGTGCGCCGCCGCGTGATGGAGATACGCCATTCCAAGCTCCCCGACCCCGATGTGAAGGGGCAGGGCAATGCCGGCTCGTTCTTCAAGAATCCGGTGGTATCGCAGGATAAGTTCCACCGGCTTGTCGCCGAGTGGCCCGACATCCCATCATATCCTCTCTCCGACGGGGAGGTAAAGATTCCCGCCGGATGGCTCATAGAGCATGCCGGACTCAAGGGTGCAAGGGTAGGGGGAGCCATGGTGTATCCGCGTCAGTGTCTTGTAATCGTCAATACCGGCGATGCAGTGGCCTCCGACGTAGTGGCTCTCAGTGGTAAAATTCAGGATGAGGTGCTCCGCACATTTGGCATCCGGCTCCATCCCGAGGTAATATTTGTCGGTGACTGATGAGAAAGATGAATAATTCTGTCGGGAAATATAAAACAAGTTAGGACAGTTATTTATGACCGAAAATATAACATTGCGATTTCTTGGCACAGGCACTTCTACCGGAGTGCCTGCCATTGGATGCACATGTCCGGCATGCCTGTCGACCGACACCCGCGACAAACGTCTGCGCGCATCGGCCATTGTGTCGGTGGGCGATAAAAATCTGCTGATAGATTGCGGGCCCGATTTCCGCCGCCAGATTATCGATGCGGGAGCACCGCACCTCGAAGCCGTATTGCTGACACACAGCCATTACGACCATGTCGGGGGAATCGACGACATGCGCCCGTACTGTCATTCACTGCCTGACGGGCATTTTCCTGTGTACTGCACGGCCGATGTGGCCGAAGACCTGCGCAATCGTGTCCCTTATTGCTTTCGGGAGAATCTCTATCCCGGAGTACCCGTGTTTTCAATCCATGAGGTCGACCCGAAGGCGCCGTTCATGGTCGGCGACATACAGGTGACACCTCTGCCGGTAATGCACGACCGTCTCCCAATCATAGGCTTCCGAATAGGGCCGCTCGCCTACATCACCGATGCCAAGACCATACCGGAGTCAACATTTTCACTGCTCGAAGGCGTCGATACTCTTGTGATAAACGCCCTTCGTCATGTCCCGCATCACAGCCATATGTCGGTCGGGGAGGCTCTTGCTGTAGTCGACCGACTGAAGCCGCGTGCGGTATATTTCACCCACATTGCCGACGCCCTCGGTCCTCATGCCTCGGTCGAGGCTGCCTTGCCTCCTCCGGTAAGGCTTGCCTACGACGGACTTTCTATATCGTTTAAACTTTAAGTCATCCGAAGTGTCTTATAAATAGAAGTGTGTCTGCACACGCTTTAATACGAACAATAAATTTAACAATAAATATGAATAGCAGATTTTTTGCAATAATAGCGACAGCGCTGATTCTCTCTTCATGTGGTAGCAACAAGAAAGTTGTAACAGTGCCCAAAGAGCAGCCTGTACAGACAGTGACAACTATGAAACAGTCAGATGCCTCGCAGCTTGAAGGCGAGTGGAACGTATGGACCGTAGGTGGTAAGAAAGTGACAGGCGAAAACCGTCCCTATATTAATTTCTCGCTATCAGAGGGACGTATCTACGGCAACAACGGCTGCAATACCGTCAATGGCGACTTCACCACCGGACAGGGACAGAGCCTGCGTGTCTCAAATGTGATTTCGACTATGATGGCGTGTGCCGACGCGCCGTTTGAGACGGCCATCAATCAGGCGCTCGACAACGCCCGCTTTTTCTCTGTCGGACGCCAGGGCCATGAACTGTATCTCGACCTGCTCGACGCCGGCAAAAATACGGTAATGGTACTCCGTCGCCACAACATGGAGTTTCTCAACGGAGCATGGACTCCCACTCAGATAGGCAACAAATCCAATGACAATGCCGATGTGCAGATGGTTATCGATATTGCCGAGCAGAAAGTCCACGGCCATACGGGCTGTAACATCATGAACGGCTCGCTGCTCATTGATCCCGACAAGACCAACAGCATACAGTTCCTTGACATTGCCACTACCCGTATGATGTGCGACCCCGCTTCAATGGCTACGGAGACCGCTCTTCTCGTGGCGCTCGAGAGCGTGGAGCATGCCCGTCCCGGTAAGGACGACACTGTGGTGATGACCGACAAAGACGGCAAGACCGTGCTCGTGCTCAAGCATATCGATATCGAACAGTGATGCTTTTACGCACCGGTGTGGCCGGGATGTCGACGGTGTAGATATTCTTTACATCATCAAATCCTATACGAGCCTTGCGGCCGTCGACAGTGACGTCGCAAGGCTTTTCTGTGCCGAGTTCCAGACGGTAGGACCGTTTCTCCGGCTGTCCGTCATATTCGCCTTCTGCCGGAAGCACGCTTACCGAATGCCACTCTCCCGAGCGCTCGTAGCGCAGGCCGGTTCTGGAATATCTGCCCTTCTCATACTCCATGCTCGTCCCGTCATCTTCATAAAGGCTGAAGAGATTGGAGCAATCATCTGACGACGGGTATACACGCAGCACGAGCGCATGGGGTATCTCCGAGGCCGGACGCATGGTAAACGGCTGCATCGGCATGATCCATCCCGCCTTTATGAAAAGTGGAAATGACTCCAGTGGTTTGGATATCTCGGCGACAGTGCCCCCGGCATGCTTTTCGTGGGTGAAGAAGTCGTACCATTCGTCACCGTCGGGAAACCATACCGTCTGGCTTGCCATGCGCTCCGAGCCTGTCCCTATCGTATCAATCGGGGCAGTGAGCAGCAGGTCGCCGTACATATACTGTTTCCCATAGCGCAAAGCCTCTTTGCTCCCGCTGTAGTCGATATACATCGGGCGTGTGAGCGGCACCATCTCATCATGTGTCTGGCGCACACTTGTATAGGTGTACGGCATCATTTCCGAACGGAGACGGTAGGCGGCATACATCGAGCGCTCGGCCAGTGAGTCGCCGCATAGCCAGGGCCGGCGGTCGTACTCGGGAGTGCGCGACGAGTGGATTCTCAGCGCTGCCGACATCGCCCCGAACTGTACCCAGCGCGCCAGCAGTTCGCCGCCACCGGTTTCCTTATGGCCTCCTATGTCATGTGCCCAGAAGAAGCATCCGGCGTTGCCGCTCGCTATGGTAAGTTTTATCTCAAACGCCAGCATGTCCCAGTTGGTGTATGCGTCGCCCGAGAAGTGGAGCGGATGGCGGTGGTCACCCCATCCGCCCCAGCGGCTGTAGGTGGCGCCACGCTTGCCGTTTCTGAGGCTGTGGCGGTAAAAAATCTCGTTGAGCCACGGAAGTGTGCGTGTATTGGTTCCCGCTACGTAGGGATAGATATAGTTCTGTTGCCAGTCGACCCACCAAAGGTCAAGCCCGAGGCTGTCGGTAGGTCCGTGGCCGTAGCGGAACAGTGCCTCCATATACCGGCGCGAACCGGAGTCAAACTGTGGTATCTCCTTCCCTTCGGGGTCATACCCGAGTGAGCGGGCGAAGTCGGCATAGCGTTCGTCGCCGGGACGCAGACCGTCGTGCGGATGGTCGTTCAGAGTAAGGGTAAGCCCCATGGAGTGGATGGTGTCTATAAGGGCTTTGGGGTCGGAAATGAGATTGCGGTTCCAGGTATATCCCGTCCAGTTGCGTTTGCCGTTATGACCCGTGCCGTTGTCAAGGATATTGGTGTGCCATCCCATGTCAAGCACTGCATTGTCGAGCGGATAACCGTGGCGGCGGTACCCGTCGATTACTTCGAGAAGTTCCTCGGTCGAGTAATCCTGATACTTGCTGTACCATACGCCGTGTACCCACTTGCGGGTCATGGGTGTGCGACCCGATATGGCCCTGAGGCTTCTGAGGGCCGCCCTGTAGTCGGTGCCGTAGACAAAACAGTAAAAGTCGTGAAGATGGCCCGGCATATATGGACGCGGACTGATCCAGCCGTCGCTGTCGAGGAAGTCTGCACGATTGTCGTCGATGACATGCCATCCGTCGGTGCTCAGAAGTCCGTTGCCGAGAGGCACCTCGCTCTTTACGCGGTCGAGTGTCTCTATCGGGCCTCCGAGATTGCCGCGCTGTATCTGGCGTATGGTAAACTTCTTCTCCTTGCCACGGTAGTTGAAATAAGCCGTCAGGTTCGATGTTGAAAACGGATGCCCGTCGTCGACATATTCGATTCTCAGCGCAGGAGTTGTGATACGGTATACCGGATATTGGCTTCCGATACCCTCCTCCTCGATTTTTTCCACGCTGTACAGGCTGTCGGCCAGCAGCGATGTGCGGTCGTAGGCAAACATCGTGCGTTCATCTATAAAACGGCCGTCGGTAGTGCTCTCCAGACGAAAAAGTGTAGGAGTGATAAGCGTCAGCCTGTTGTGGCCGAACACCAGCGGGTTTGTCATGGCAGTCTCCCGCATAGCCTGGTTCTCTCCGGTTGACTGCATGACCCGGCCTCCGCCGTAGACCTGCATGGAGACTCCTGCGGCCACAGCCGCTCCGAGCATAAGTTTTTTCAGGTTCATGATAATAATCTTATAGGTTAGGAAATATGATAGGTTAATGTGGATAGTGTTGGCCGGTATGATTGATGACCGGCTGTTGACTGGCGATTACACCCTCTTGTTTTCAATAGGACATTTCAAATGCCATTACTGCTAAACGCTCTTTCAAAATATACACATATATATGCCTGTCGCAGCCGGAGACAGGTATGACCTTATTGTGATAATGGCAGGTACAATTGGTATAATCTTCGTTTATGTTGTATAATATATGCATATACTCTTTTATTTTGGAAAAATAGCTTATCTTTGCACAAAACTCGGGGAAATGTGTAAAAAAACAAATCATTGTCATCCCCGCTAAATTCAAGTGACGAAGATATGGAATGCAGATATATGACCCCCGATGAGGCGGTAAAATTGGTAAAAAGCGGCGACCACGTGTTCGTACAGGGCAGTTGCTCGATACCGGAAGCTCTGATTGCGGCCCTTGCAAAGCGAGGGAGCGAACTGCGCGATGTAGTCCTGTTCAATGCTTTTGCCCTCGGGCGCCGCGTGTCGCCGTTGTGCGACCCGGCCCTCAAGGATTCATTCCTTATCGACTCGTTCTTCGTGTCCAACGCCGTGCGCGGATGGGTCAACCAGGGATATGCCACCACTACTCCGCGATTTTTCGGACAGGTGCCGCAGTTGTTCCGCGACGGCACAATCGACCTCGACGTAGCCTTCATCAACTGTTCGCTCCCCGACAAAGACGGATATGTGTCGTTTGGCGTATCGGCCGACCTCACACCCTCCGCCGTTGAGTGTGCCAAGATAATCATTGCCCAGATAAATCCGCTGATGCCTTTCACATATGGCGATTCCGTGATACACATGTCGAAGATACATGCTTTGGTGAAGGTCAACGACCCTCTGGCCGAGACACCCGACAACCGTCCTACGGAGAATGAACTGCGTATCGGACGCTACATTGCCGAGCAGATTCCCGACGGTGCCGTGCTTCAGGTCGGCGTAGGCACCATCCCCAATGCTGTGCTGCATTCTCTCGGATCACACAAGCATCTCGGACTGCACACAGAGGCAATGACCGACGGCATGATGCCGCTCATCGAATCGGGCGTGGTCGACAACTCGTGCAAACAGATAGAGCCGGGACGTTCCGTAGCCTCGCTTGCCCTCGGCACACGCCGCCTCTACGACTTCCTCGACCATAATCCGGGGGTGATATTCCGCGACATCGCCTGGGTCAACGACCCGTTTGTGATTGCCCAGAACCACAATATGGCTGCCATAAACTCATGCCTTGAAATCGACCTGTCGGGGCAGGTGTGCGCCGATTCTATCGGCACACGCATCTACTCCGGAGTAGGCGGTCAGCAGGATTTCGTCTATGGCTCATCGCGAAGTGTGGGGGGCCAGTCGTTCATAGCCATGCTGTCGACAACCTCGCGTGGAGAAAGCAAAATCAAGCCCGTACTCACCTCTGGTGCCGGAGTGGTGACAACCCGCTTCCAGACCAACTGGGTTGTCACCGAATACGGTGCCGTCAACCTCCGCGGCAAAAATATGATTGACCGTGCCAGGCTTCTTATATCCATCGCGGCACCCCAGTTCCGCGAGGAGCTCGACCGTGCCGCCTTCTCCATGCTCGGCTACGCCTACCGACGCTGGCGCTGAATTCATGCCTGACTACATTCATCCCCCTTTTTTCATTGGCATGCAGGCAACACTTTGCTTTTGATAAGCACGTCTGAAATATAAGAGCTTGTTTAATAATAAATGTTGCCGACAGGGTCGTATAGCTTGAGGCGATTTTCGACATGTGACGAAGGAGTGTACTTTATGTACATGACTGAGGAACAGGGCGAAAAGCGGCCAAGATATACGAGACAAAAGGTAACTTTATAACCTATACAATCTCTTGGCTGCTTGTAAGGTAAATGCAAAAATATATCAACTATATGAAACAAATTACCTCCCGTCGGCCATTCGCCGGCATATTTCCGCCCGCTCTTCGGTCGTTATGGAGCCCCATAACTCCCTCATCACAAGCGAAAATCTGTCCGACGACTGACCGCCCTGACGGTAACATTTATTATTAAACAAGCTCTAAAGTTTTTAAAGATATAGTATACGTAATAATTTTTACGACTTACTTAATGCCGGATAAAAATAAATAGGGTGGTGTGTACGTTAATATGGCATACGGATGCCTGCAATGAAGGGCATCTTTTTCATGAATGAGACTTTTAAGGCCAAGGTCATATACACATTTCTTGCGGACGAATGAGCCGGCTGTACGGTTGGTGGCGATGATACGACGCTGCATTACAACCCGATACACCACGATGCTGCTCCTTGCGGCAGTCGTGGCTATCCTGCTTTGGGGGATAGCCGTCCCCCGGGCACTCGCCGCTCCGCAGTACCGCGACCCGGCCATATTGCCTCCGCCGCCCCCATCGCGCGATGTCCCCGCACAGGGATTCACGTCGGCTCCCGACAGTTCCGGACTCCCGGTGCTCACTCCTACCATACCGCCTGACTACCGGGCGCTCGCCGAGGACGAGCTGGCCGCCGACCTCGCCACGCCATCCAACATACGCACCGAGGTAGAATACGACATAGAGTCGGGATGCTACATCGTCCATACCAAGGTTGGCGAGTTTGATATCGCCACACCATTCATGCTTACCCCCGCGCAGTACAATCAGTTGCAGCTCAGGCAGTCGATGCAGCAGTATTTCAACAAGCGCAACAGCGAGCTGCTCAAGGGGGAGACTGAAAAGGAGCCGTTCAATGTGCTCGACATGAACTTCGCTCTCGGACCGCTTGAGAAGATTTTCGGCCCCGGAGGCGTAAAGCTAAAGACCACAGGCTCCGTACAGATATCTATGGGCGTCAAGAGCAACAAGACCGACAACCCGGCCCTGTCGCTTACCGCACGCCGCCGCACATACTTCGACTTCGACCAGAAAATACAGGCCAACGTCAACGCCTCGGTTGGCGACCGCATGAAGTTTGGTCTGAGCTACAACACCGACGCGACATTCGACTTCGACTCCAAAAACATAACCCTCGCCTACGAAGGCAAGGAGGACGACATAGTAAAAAGCATCGAGGCCGGCAACGTGTCAATGACAACAGGCTCGTCGCTGATACGCGGTAGCGCCGCTTTGTTCGGTATAAAGTCGACACTGCAGTTCGGCAAACTTACAGCCACGGCGCTGGTGTCGCAGCAGAACAGTGAGTCGCGCTCTGTGTCGACAAAAGGTGGTGTGCAGACTACCAAATTCTCGGTCAACGTCGATCAGTATGATCAGAACCGTCACTTCTTTCTAGCCCATTTCTTCCGCGACAACTACGACACATTCGCATCCAAGCTGCCATATGTGGCCTCGGGCGTGAGCATCACGCGTATCGAGGTGTGGGTCACCAACAAAAGCGGCAACTACAACCAGTCGCGCAACATCGTGTCGTTCATGGACCTTGGAGAGAGCCAGGTGCTTGCCAACGATTACTGGCGTCCCAACCCGGCTGTTCCCAATCCGTCCAACACCTCCAACGCCCTTCTTGAGATTATAAAGACTGAGTATCCCGGAGCACGCAACATCAACACCGTCACTCAGGCTCTCGACCCGCTCCAGGCTTTCGGCATCGAGGGCGGACGCGACTTCGAGAAGGTGGAGAGCGCCCGACTGCTCCAGTCGTCGGAGTACACGCTGAATTCCACTCTCGGCTACATATCGCTGAAGACGGCGCTCAACGCCGACGAAGTGCTCGGAGTCGCCTACGAGTATACCTACCGCGGACAGGTGTATCAGGTTGGTGAGTTCTCGGCCGACATCACCACCTCGTCCGACGCTCTTTACGTCAAGATGCTTAAAAACACCACCACCTCGCCCAAAGTGCCGATGTGGAAGCTGATGATGAAAAACGTATACTCGCTCGGAGCCTATCAGGTCGAGAAAAGCAACTTCCGCCTTAATATCAAGTATCTGAGCGACACTACAGGCACGCAGATTAATTATCTTCCCGTGCCGGGCCTCATCGACAAACCTCTGCTTCAGGTGATGAATCTCGACCGTCTCGACTCCAATCAGGAGGGGAACCCCGACGGATTCTTCGACTTTATCGAGGGATACACCGTGCTTGCATCATCCGGAAAGGTAATATTCCCCGTGGCCGAGCCGTTCGGCTCTCATCTTGAGAAGGCAATCGGCAATCCGGTGATTGCCGAGAACTACACATATCCCGAGCTATACGACTCCACCCTGGTTGTAGCCCGGCAGCTCGCCCACAAAAACAAGTTTATCATCTCCGGTGAGTACCAGTCGTCGGGAGGCTCGCAGATTAGGCTCAATGCCATGAATGTGCCGCGCGGTTCTGTCGTGGTGATGGCCGGCGGCGTTAGGCTTACCGAAAATTCCGATTATACTGTCGACTATGCAATGGGCGTGGTGACTATCACCAACCAGAGCATTATCGACTCCGGACAGAGCATATCGGTGACTCTCGAAAACCAGTCGATGTTCAACACACAGCGCAAGACTCTGCTCGGACTCGACCTTAACTATAAGTTCAACAAGGATTTCAATCTCGGAGCCACCGTCATGCACTTCTCCGAGAAAGCTCTTACCGAAAAGGTCAATATCGGCGACGAGACTGTCAACAATACCATGTTCGGCATAAATCTCGCCTACAACACCCGATTCATGTGGCTTACCAATCTGCTCAACAAGATACCGACAGTCAACGCCACACTGCCTTCTACGTTGAGCATTCAAGCCGAGGCCGCCCGCCTCCAGCCCCACAAGCAGAAATCGGGCACCAACCGCGGCTCGTCGTATGTCGACGATTTCGAGTCGACACAGACAGGCATCGACCTCCGCTCGCCGTATGCATGGACTCTCGCCTCTACGCCATATCAGCAGGGGCCCGACGCGCTATTCCCCGAGGCGGCATTGAGCAACAATGTCGACTACGGCAAAAACCGCGCGCTCCTGGCGTGGTACTACATCGACCGGATGTTCACACAGCGCAACTCGTCGCTCTGCCCGGGCTACATAGCCTCTGACCTCAAGCAGCTCTCCAACCCCTACGTGCGCGAGGTCACATCCACCGAGATTTTCCCCGACCGACAGCTTGCCTATGGCGAGTCAAATATCATACAGACTCTCAACCTGTCGTTCTACCCTAACGAACGTGGCCCCTACAACCTCGATGCTGTCAACATCGACGACCAGGGCAACCTCATGCAACCGGAAAAACGATGGGGCGGAATAATGCGCAAGCTCGACAACACCAACTTCGAGCAGGCCAATATCGAGTATGTGCAGTTCTGGCTTATGAATCCGTTCCTGGACCCTGACAATCCCAACACCGAAGGCGGCGATTTCTACCTCAACTTCGGCGAGGTAAGCGAGGATATCCTCAAGGACGGACTCAAAAGCTACGAAAACGGCATACCCTACGACGGCAACAACCAGTTTCTCGAAGAAACCGTATGGGGACGCGTGTCGCGCCAGAACTCCCTTACCTACGCATTCGACAACAATGCCGGCTCGCGACTGGTGCAGGACGTCGGTCTCGACGGCTTGAAAAACGACGAGGAGTTTACATTCTCGTCATATTCCGACTATCTCGACGGCCTGCGCCGCAAGCTCGCTCCCGATGCTGTCGACCGCATGCATGCCGACCAGTTTTCGCCGTTCAACGACCCTGCCGGCGACAACTACCACTTCTATCGCGGCTACGACTACGACGAGCAGCGCCTCGGGGTGCTTGAGCGCTACAAGCACTACAATGGAGTCGAAGGCAACTCGCTCTCTCCATCCGATGCGCCCGAACCTCTCTACCAGAGTTCGCGCACCGGACCCGATGTCGAGGATATCAACCAGGACAATACCCTCAACGAGTATGAGCGCTACTTTCAGTATAAGGTGTCGCTACGTCCCGAGGATTTTGTAGTGGGCAAGAATTATATCACCGACAAGCAGGTGTCGCCGGTGGTATGCCGCGACGGTAGCACACAGATGGCCGAATGGTACCAGTTCAAGATACCTCTCTCCGACTATGAGCGTGTGGTGGGCTCAATCAACGACTTCTCGACCGTGCGTTTCATGCGTATGTTCATGACAGGATTCAAGTCAGTGACCCATCTGCGCTTTGCCACCCTCGAGCTGGTGCGCGGCGAGTGGCGACCCTACAGCTATTCGCTCAATACCCGCGGTGATTCTCCGGCCGAGGGCGAACTCGACATATCGGTGGTCAATATCGAGGAGAACGCCGGACGCGAGCCGGTCAACTATGTCCTCCCCCCGGGTGTGACACGTGCCACCGACCCCGGACAGTCGCAGATACTCCAGCTCAACGAACAGTCGATGTCGCTCAAGGTGCTCGGTCTGCAGCCGGGCGACGCGCGCGCTGTTTACCGCAACACCCAGCACGACCTCCGCAACTATAAGAGGCTCCAGATGTGGGTGCATGCCGAAAGCCTTATCGACAATGTAACCAACCTGCGCAGCGGAGAGTTGTCGATATTCCTGCGCCTCGGCTCCGATATCAAAAACAACTATTATGAGTACGAGATTCCCCTGACGCTCACTCCCCACCGGAAATACGACCAGGAGAATGTCGAGGACCGTTACGCCGTATGGCCCCTCTCCAACCGTTTCGACTTCGCCCTCCAGGAGCTTGTCAACCTTAAGAAAGAGCGCAACCGCGCCAAGCACGACCCGTCGAGCGGAGTAGGGTATACCACTCTGTTTACCGGACGCGACCCCGACAACGAGGCCAACCGTATGGCAGTGATGGGCAACCCGTCGCTGAGCGATGTGCGTGTGATGCTTATCGGTGTGCGCAACAACGCTTCTACCGCACGCGACGGCATCGTGTGGGTCAATGAGCTTAAAGTCACCGACTTCGACGAATCGGGCGGATGGGCCGCAAAAGCCAATGTGAATATCGGTGTGAGCGATATTGCCACCCTGAATTTCGGCACACATATCGAGACGGCCGGATTCGGCGGCGTGGACCAGCCGCTCAATGCAAGGCGTATGGACGATTACCGACAGTTTAACTTCGCCGTGCAGGCCGATATGGGACGTTTCTTCCCCGAGAAACTCAAACTGAAGGCTCCCGTATATTACTCGGTAAGCAACGAGACCACTCTGCCCAAGTACAATCCTCTTGACCAGGACGTGCTCCTCAAGGACGCGCTCGACGAGGCCGTTACAAAGACCGAGCGCGACTCCATACGCGATTACGCCATCGAGAAGTCAACTATCAAGAGTTTCAGTATATCCGGACTTCAGTTTGATCGTCGCTCGGAGAAGTCAAAACCTTGGGACCCGGGCAACTTCGTCTTCAACTTCTCGTTCAACAAGCGCCATAATTCCGACCCGACCACCGAGTATGAGAATACCAACGATTACCGTGGCTCGCTGCAATATACTTGGACACCTTATTTTAAGGGTGTCAAGCCTTTCGGATGGATTAAATCGAAAAACCGCAACCTCAAGTTCTTCAAGGAGTGGGAGGTCAACTACCTGCCGTCCAACATTTCGTTCCTTACCACCATGTCGCGCTACTACTATGAGCAGCAGACACGTTCCGAGGTCGACCAGATGATGACGCTCCCGGTGTCGGTAAGCAAGAACTTCCTATGGGACCGTCAGCTCAATCTCACATGGAATCTTACCAAGCAGCTGACATTCAACTTCGCCAGCAACACCTCGGCCCGCATCGAGGAGCCGGTGGGCGCGGTCAACAGGCGCCTCTTCCCCGACAGGTATAAGGAGTGGCGCGATACGGTGATACAGTCGATACTGCGCATGGGCACCCCATGGGCCTACAACCAGACTTTCACCGCAAGCTACAAGGCGCCGTTCTCGCGCATCCCGGTAGTCGACTTCCTCACCGGTTCGGTAACATACAATGCCACATACCGCTGGGACCGCGGCGCTACCGTCGACGGCGAGAAGGTAGGCAACACTATCGCCAATCAGGCGGCATGGAACTTCGACGGTCGCCTCAATCTCGAAGGACTTTACAACAAGTTCTCCTATCTCAAGAAGGTCAACCAGCGATTCTCTTCGTCAAAGCGTGCCACTCCGCCCAAGAAGGCGAAGCGCTTCGAGCGCACGTTCAAGCTCAACGCCGATACTTCGCTTGTGATACGCCACAATCTGCGCAACCGCAAAGTGAAGGTTACGGCCACCACACCCGACGGCAAGCCGTTTGTGGTAAGGACCCGCGTCAAGGATGTCAATACCATCGAGGTGCTTACCCATGGCGACCAGAACATAAAGTTTACCATCGTCGAGGTGCTTAAGGACGACAAGACAATATGGCGCGAGATAGGGGAGCATGCCACACGATTCGCCATGATGACACGTTCGGTCAACATTCGTTACCGCACGAGCCACTCTATGTCGCTGCCGCTGTTCGGCCCCGACATTGGCAATGTGTTCGGACAGAGCCGCAGCTATGGCCCCATGTCGCCGGGTCTCGACTTCGCGTTCGGATTCTCGGGCGAGGACTATGTGACCAGGGCCAAGGAGCGCGGATGGCTGATGATTGACGACAACCAGACCTCCCCGTCGATATGGTCGACTACCAATGAGTTTAACCTTGATATCGACCTTGAGCCTGTGCGCGGCCTGAAAATCAAGCTGACCAACAACCGCACCGACAACCATTCCAACCAGGTGCAGTTCATGTATGCCGACATGCCAACCACACGCACCGGCAGCTACACCAAGACCCACTGCGCACTGCGCACGGCCCTGCGCACGTCGCGTGCCGAGGATGGCTACAACAGTGCTGCTTTCAATCAGTTCCTTGACAACATACCTGTGATAGCGGGCCGCATCGAGGCACGCTATGCCGGCACTACATATCCTTCCGGCGGATTCATGACCGACAATCCCAATGCCGGACGCCCGTTCTCGACAAAGGTAGGACAGGCCAACCGTGCTTCGTCCGATGTGCTCATACCCGCATTCATCGCGGCATACACCGGTGTCGACGCCCGGAAGGTATACCTCACGCCCTTCCCGAAACTTACCGACATACTCCCCAACTGGAGAGTCACCTACGACGGGCTGATACGCATCGGGCGTCTGAGCGAGATATTCAAGACCGTTACCCTCAACCATGCCTATCAGTGTACTTACACGGTGGGTTCCTACGGCTCGTATCTCAACTGGATGCAGGTTGGCACCGGCGACATGGGTTTCATCCCCAACGCCGATGGAGCGCCCATCCCATCGTCGCCCTACAATATATCCACTGTGGCGATAACCGAGAAGTTCGCCCCGCTAATCGGCCTTGCCGTAACGCTCAAAAACGACCTGAAATTCAATGCCGAGTACCGCGACGGACGCACACTTACCCTCAACTCCGATGCCGGACAGCTCGTCGAGGCCAATACACGTAACATCACAGCCGGTGTGGGCTACAAAATAGTGGGCTTCAATACTGTGCTTAAAATGCGTGGTTCCGGCCAGGGTATATCCAACGACCTTACCATCAACGCCGACTTCTCCTACCAGCAGACCCAGGCGCTCATTCGACGCATAGAGACCAACTACGCGCAGGCCACATCCGGCACGCGCACCATCGGATTCAACCTCTCGGCATCATATGTGATGAGCCGCCGCATGACCGTATCGGCCTATATCGACCACCAGATCAACACTCCGCTGATATCTTCCTCAGCCTATCCGACCACCAACTCCAACTACGGCATAACCTTCAACCTCAACCTCGCCCGCTAATCCCCGTGGAGCATCAGGCCGATACTGCCTCGTCATCGGCCTGAGTGTCAATAGCTCTTGTTGTGGATGTTGTGGTGCGTCTCGTTGATTTGTAGAGAAGTAGCTCGTAGATGCGCATGGCTTCCTCATGTCGGAGGCTCCTTATGGTGAAAGTGGACCCTGAGGTTGAGAGCGACAGGGAAACACGCCCGGTCAACCTCGATACGGGTGTACGGGTTAATCTCACCACCTCCACATTATCGTATTTCACATAATTCTTTATTTCAGCGAAGCGTCCTTTGCCGATTATTACATATGATTCTCTGAGAGAGATGTGGCTGTGGCGCATCGTCAGTATGCCTTTGGGTATGCCCGCTGACATGTAGATGACCGGAAGGATAATCCAACTGTACATCCCGAGATAGCACAGTGCCGCTGTGGCCACTGCCGAGACAAGCAGGTCGGGCAACAGGGAATGGGTGATTACACCTTTGCCGGATTTGGCGGCGGTGATTTCCTGTTCCTGTCCGTACTCTTGTCCAAGCCATCGGCCGAGGAAAAAGTCGGAACAGTCGTGGCCGTAAATCTTCAGGTTATCTTCCTCTTTCTGTGCGCTTGAGTTCATAGCCTGTTTCATGGCAAGCGTGCAGAGTCCGAAGCGACGTTCCGGGTAATTGCGTTTTACCCACACCGTGCATATCTTGTCGCAGTCAAAGCGGCTGCTCATGCGTGAAAACAGTCCGTGGCTGAATGTCAGTGTCTTGCTGTCGTAGGTGAGCGAGAGGTCGTAATATCTCAATAGCACTTTTCCAAGCCACAGCACGAGCGACACCACATAGGCCGATGCCATAATCATGGCTATGCCGGCCACCGACATGGCTAAATGTGCGAAATGCGATTCGAAATAGTCAGCGATTATATCGAAGAGGTTTTCATACAGGTTGAGCATGTTGTTGAAAAATACGGCAACGAATCCTCCAAGCACCGCCATCCCTTTCAGGTGGTTCTGGCAGAGCGCGTCAAGCACCAGATCCGTGTTGCTGAACTTTCTGTACGATGTATGGCTCCTCACCGGAGGAGGTGGCATATCTGCGACAGCGGGCTGCGGCCGCTCTTGTAGTTCAATCCGTTTCAGCAGACTTTGCCAGTCGGCCTCGCTGAGTATGAGCTCGATTTCCTCACCCTTGTCTGCAAGAGTGTCGAAAAGCACTCCCCGCAGACTGAGAAGACGGTAGAACATGCCTTGTCGGGTGCGCAGTGTGTGTATGTGGGTTAGTGGGATGGTGGTGGTGACACGACCGATCATGTTGTGACGGTAGATGAGATTTCCACCATCTACATGAAATTTTAGCTTGAAAAACGCAAGTGAGGCCAAAGCCAGCGCCACACATACAGTGACGCCGAATAAGATTGCTATTTTCTGTAGATTTTCGACGATGCCATCCTCTGATTTAAAGATTTCATATGCCGAAAATATGATGGTCGCGTTGAGCACAAGTCGGAAGTATTTCAGAAAATAGATGAAAAACGCACCGAGGCTCATCCTTTGTGGAACAGAGAAGTCAGTCATTATTCAGTCGTTGGGTTATGACATTCTTGATTCCGTCGGCTTTTTCCTTGGTGAGGCCATGTATGGCGAGTGCTGACAGAGCTTGTGCCCCGTTTACGACATCTATTGCGTATAGCCCGAAAAACTTAGACACGGGGTTCTGGCAGATGCTCACCTGTTGTATTCTGGAGAATGGTACAGTGGTGGTAGTCGGAAATATCACCCCGCTGCGATAGGTGATGTCATGTTCGCGGAGTGCATAGCCTTTCCTCAGATACGCTTTACTGAGTATTACGAGATTGACAATCAACGACACAACTATCACAGCCTCGGCTGCGACACACCACCATGGACTGTCGGTAAGGAGCAAAAACAATGCAAGGGCAGCCAGAGTGGCGTAGGTGATTGTCGCGCTTGCTCTCTGCACTGCTCTGTATTTCGGACTCACCGGCTCATAACGAAGCTCCTCAATCCGGTCGGTCGTCTCAATCTGGCGATTACTCATATCTTCTTGATTGGTTTCACCTGCACATTTAAAGAATATTTGTGCTTAAACTTTAACATGCTCTAAGAAACTGCATGAAATGTGTGATTTGTTTAGCTGCAAATTTAGCGAAAAAAATCATTATACGATATATTATCGAGAAGGCACTGTGACGTATAGCATGTTTAGAACCGTAAAATACAACAAGTAGGGTATATTCTGGATATCATAAGGAGCAATCAATAGAAATTATTGCTAAATTTGCGGCTGATAAAGATATTAAGAGAATGAAACTGATTGCCGATAGCGGCGGCACCAAGGTCGAGTGGGCTTTGGTGGATGCCGGAAAGGTTGTGAAGCAGATTTTCACTTCCGGGATTAACACGCTGATACTTACTGAGGAAGAAATTTCACAATATATAGACGACGAGCTTATATTGCAGCTTGGCGACCTTGCCCGCAATGTCACCGAAGTATATTTCTACGGTGCCGGATGTGTCGACGACGACGTGTGCCGCACGGTGCGCCGTGCCATACGCGCCAACATACCCGTCGACGCTGTAGAGGCTCATTCCGACCTGCTCGGAGCCGCCCGCGCCATTTTCGGACGCGAAAGCGGCATTGCCTGCATACTCGGCACCGGGGCCAACTCGGGGTACTACAACGGAACTCTCATCAAGGACCATATCAGCCCGCTGGGATACATACTCGGCGACGAAGGGAGCGGAGCCGTGCTCGGACGCCATCTCATCGGCGACGTGCTCAAGCATCAGCTGCCGCGCGAACTGTGCGACCGTTTCCTCGACGAGTACAACCTCGACTCCGCGGCAATACTGCGTCGTGTCTACAAAGAGCCTATGCCCAACCGATTCCTGGCAAGCGTGACGCCTTTCCTGCTGAAAAACATTGAGGAGCCGGCAATACACCGACTCGTGCTCAACGAGTTCAAGTCGTTTTTCGTGCGCAATGTCGCCCAGTACGACAATTACCGCAACCTGTCGGTAGGATTCGTTGGCTCAATCGCTTTCCATTACCGCAACGTGCTTGAGGAGGCCGCCGCCGCCCTCGACACCACTATCTCCATCGTGCTCCGCACTCCGATGGAGGGCCTTGTGCGCTATCATTCCGAAGCCTGACACGCTCAGGCCTGAATGACCCCGACCTGCTCAACAAAACCACACATTTACCCTATACCCCTTCCCTCCAGATGAATACCGAACTTATCCTCGTCAACATATCCGGATATGACCGTCCGGGCGTTACCGCGGCTCTTACCGACATTCTCGCACGCTACGATGCCTCGATTCTCGATATCGGTCAGGCCGACATCCATCACACCCTTTCGCTCGGTATCCTTTTCAAGACGTCGGGCGAGCTATCCGGCAATATAATGAAGGATCTCCTCTTCAAGGCGTCGGAGCTTAACGTGCAGATACGCTTCACCCCGGTCCCTGTGGGGGAATACGAGGAGTGGGTCACGATGCAGGGTAAGAACCGCTGGATTGTCACCATACTCGGACGCCAGCTGACGGCACGCCAGATTGCCGCCGTGACATCGATTATTGCCGAGCAGCAGCTAAATATCGACGGCATACAGCGCCTTACCGGACGTGTGCCCCTCGAAGCCTCGAAACCCGCCGGAGCAAAGGCCTGCGTGGAGTTTTCAGTGCGAGGCAATCCACGCGACATCAGCCGTATGCAGAGCGAGTTCATGCGCCTGTCGGCAACCGAAAATTTCGATATATCCCTCCAGGAGGACACCATGTACCGACGTTGCCGCCGACTCGTGTGCTTCGATATGGACTCTACCCTTATTGAGACCGAGGTAATCGACGAGCTGGCCATACGTGCCGGAGTGGGCGACAAGGTAAAAGCCATCACAGAGCGTGCCATGCGTGGCGAAATCGACTTTGACGAGAGCTTCCGCGAACGTGTCGCGCTGCTTAAAGGGCTCGACGAGAGCGTGATGCGCGAGATTGCCGAGAACCTACCTATTACCGAGGGCGTAGGCCGCATGATGCAGGTGTTGAAACGCGCCGGATTCAAGACTGCCATACTTTCGGGAGGTTTCACCTACTTCGGCAACTATCTCAAGCAGAAGTTCGGATTTGACTACATGTATGCCAACGAGCTTGAAATCATCGACGGCAAACTCACCGGGCGTCATCTCGGACCGATTGTCAACGGCGCCCGCAAAGCCGAGCTCTTGCGTCTGCTCGCTCAGGTAGAAAATATCAATATCGCCCAGACAATAGCTGTGGGCGACGGCGCCAACGACCTGCCGATGCTCACCACTGCCGGTCTGGGCATAGCCTATCACGCAAAGCCCAAGGTGAAGGCTACCGCCGGGCAGAGCCTATCTACAATCGGCCTTGACGGTGTGCTCTATTTTATCGGATTCAAGGATTCATTCATCTCCGATGGCACGGTGTAAGGCCGCGGGCCGGCTTCGTAAAGCCTTGTATGGCACAGCGCTGCGCCTGTCGGCCACGCTGTTGGCTGTGTGTGTGTCATGCCTTCCCGGGGAATATGCCTTGGCGCACTCCGCGCCACAGTCGGTGGGACTTGTGCTGAGCGGCGGAGGCGCCAAGGGGATAGCGCATATAGGTGTAATCAAGGCATTGGAGGACAATGATATACCAATCGACTATATCGCAGGCACCTCCATGGGCGCGATAGTCGGAGGTCTGTATGCCGCGGGATATACCACCGACGAGATGCTCGACATGATTCTTTCAAAAGAGTTCTCCTACTGGTCGACAGGCACCATCGACCCCGCCTATATATATTATTATGCCAAGGAGGAGCCTACTCCACATATGGTGAAGCTCAATCTGAGTCTGCGCGATTCGACCGGTACCTCAGGCATACTCCCCACCTCGCTTATCAATCCGCTACCCATGAACTTCGCTTTCATGGACCTTTTCGCACGGTATTCCGCGCAGTGCGGAGGCGACTTCGACCGGCTTTTCGTGCCCTTCCGCTGCGTTGCCTCAGACGTCTACCACAAGCACAAGGTAGTGATGCGTTCCGGTTCGCTGGGCGACGCCATACGCGCCTCCATGTCGTTTCCGATGGTGTTCGAGCCTATCGAAATCGACAGTGTGCTGATGTACGACGGCGGCATCTACGACAACTTTCCTGTCGATGTGATGCGCTCTGATTTTGCACCCGACATAATGATTGGCGTCGATGTAAGCGCTCCCGACACCAAGCCCGACCGCAACAACATGTTCCAGCAGCTTGAGGACATGATAATCCAGAACAACGACTACTCCCTGCCGGCCGAGGAGGGGATAAAGATACGCGTGCCTGTACAGCAGTTCGGACTGCTCGACTTCCCCCTTGCCAAAGAGATATATCAGATAGGCTACGACAAGGCCATGTCGATGATGGATTCGATAACTTCCCGTGTCACTGCCCGCATCCCCTCGGAGGCGCGCTCGCTGCGCCGCGAGGTGTTCAAGTCGGCCACACCTTATGTGCGCTTCGACTCTGTAAGTGTGTCGGGCGGTTCGCCCGGTCAGAACGAGTTTATACGCTACACTTTCACCGGCAATGAGTCGGATACATTCGGTCTGGCGCATGCCAAGGATGCATACTATCGCATTATCTCGGGAGGCAAGCTGCGCAATCTCGTGCCAAAGGCTCTCTACAATGACTCCACCTCAATGTTTACGCTCGACCTCAACGCCGATGTAAAAAACAAGTTCAATGTAGGCATGGGCGGCTATATTACCTCTACGAGCAACTCGATGCTTTTCCTATCGTCGGGTTATTCGACGCTCAGCTTCAACTCGCTCAATATCGGTGTCGACGCATGGATAGGCCAGAGCTATATGGCTTGCACGGCGAAGGCGCGCGTGGCCATGCGCAGTGCCATACCGTCGTATCTCGAACTGCAGGGTGTGATATCCCGGACCAAGGAGTACGATAGCGGACGGATATTCTACGACGAGGGCTCGACTCTGGCCACATCCGCCGAGCTTTTCCTGCGGCTCAACTACGGTGTTGCCGTAGGTCGAAGCGGCAAGGCCGTGCTGTCGGCAGGCATCGGACGACTGAGCCACCGCTTCTACGACGCTCTGATAGTAGCGCCTGTCGACCGCGACCGTCTCACCCTCCGCCTTGCTCAGGTGCGTGCCGCATACGAGCGCAACACACTCAACGACCCATCGGCTCCTACCGCCGGCATGCGCCTGCGCGCCGGAGTGCTGGGAGTGTACGGCAATGACACCTACTTCCCTGAAAATGACCGTGCACGCGCTGTCGACGGCAATGACCGCTGGTGGGTGCAGGGCGAGTTTGAGTTCGACCGTTACTGGCAGTTGGCCAAGCGCTTCTATTTCGGTGTCACTTCCACTACGGTGGCCTCGTCGCAGAAGGCGTTCGACACATATGCCGCCACCGAGGTGATGCTCCCTTCGTTCAGGCCCACACCATCCTCCTATGGATATTTCAACACCCGCTTCCGCAGCAGTCAGTTTACCACACTCGGTATTGTACCTGTGTGGAATCCGTTCGGAATGTTCCAGTTGCGTGCCGGCCTCTACTGCTTCATGCCTTGGCGCGAGGTGCGTCCGTCGCTGCAACCTGTAGGCGGTATGCCGGTGGTGGGTGTAGAGTATGGCGATTGGTTCCGCAATCCGCGATTTATAGGCGAGATAAAGGCCGCTTATTCTCTGCCGTTCGCCCAGCTGTCGGCCTATGCCAACTATAGCGATTCGCCGGGCAACAGGTGGAACTTCGGCCTCTCGTTCGGTCTGTTCTTCCTTGCGCCGAGATTCATGTACTGAGCGCGCCTACGGTATCATGCGCTGATGCGGTGAGCCGCTTTTTTCTCAAAATTATAATTCATTATGTTCTCACACTCCTCATTCCCAGTGTTTTGTGCTGCCGTTGCGGCCGCATTGTGCTTTCCGTCGGTTGTCTGCGGCAGAGATGGCACGGTGATGCCGTCGCGACGCTACTATGCCGCCGGCGATACTGTCGTGTGTGTCCCTGCCGATGCGTCGTATTTTGCAGTAGAACTGCGGGCATCCTTGCCCGGCATGAAAGAGGGGAGGGGATGTTCGGCCGACCGTGTGGGCCTCACCGACGGGGCCGGACAGTGGGCCATGCTTTGCGGATTCAATTCCGACTATGGTTCCGAGTTTGACCGCCGCGGGCTGCGGCTTGTCTATGGCCATACGGATGTCGGGGGCCGCACGGTTGCCATAGATTCTGTCGATGTCTACGATGATGTGAACACGATGAGAGGCTTCAATACCCTCGCGCTGGAGTGGAGCAGGACAGAATCCGGGGCACGGCTTGACATGTTTGTCGGGAGCAAGCAGCCGCGGCTTGTCATGTCGGTAGCCGCGCCTATGCCTGAAGAGCCGGTAAGGATATCCGGCCATGGAAGAAGGGAAGTCGAGACGCTTATGACCGAGTGGAGCAAGGATCCGCGCGACGCGCTCTTTACCGGATGGACCCAAGAGGCGCTTGACGAGCGTTTCTCTCACTCGACCGATGCCGTGGAGGGATACTGGAGCTATTTCGACCGTCGCACCGATGATGACCGCGCGCGTATCGGCGGAAAATACCGGCTGGCGATTGTAGGCAACGGTAGTCCGGGCGGTTACGACATACTTTATGCCGACGGAGCCGTGACCGGTGCCGGCCTATGGCGCAAGGCTATGCTTAAAGGGCGCATGACGGCCTCGCGATTTGAGCATATGTGGCAGATTGAATGGTACGATGCCAACGGCGACCTGCTTGATGACGACGAGGCCTACGCCACGCTTTCTCTTCCGGCAGGTGTGCTTTCTGTAGAGTTTCCACTGTATCGTTCGCGCATCCGCTTCGCCAAGGACTGAGATATTATAATTCTTATATATAATCTATGAATTGCTACTCCTGCTTCTGGGTTATCATCTTGATATCGGAGGTCTCTTTGTTGTATTCGAGTATGAAGTCGGAGAATGTCAGTATGATTGTGCGCGGATTGTTCTCGGCTATCATGAGGTCGGATGTCAGCTCGCGGGCTTCCAGGTACTGATATATCCTTGGCATTTCGTTGAAAATCAGTATCGAGGGGATGGGTACTCCGTTGCCGTTGATTGATGTCCACTGGTAGTTGGCATCAAACACAAGTGTGGCGCCGTTTTTGATGGTCACATAGTAGTTGCCGTTGCGCTCGTCGTAGTCGCTTACAGAGGCTCCGGGCCAGTATGATGATATAAACTCTTTTATCGAGGTAGGCACGTCGTCCCATACTGTCGAGCTACAGGCCATAAGTATAAGGAGTACGACTATCGCATATAAGGATCGGTGACGTAACATGGTTAAAGGGATTTTATGCTTTGATAACACACCTGTGCCTCTGTAAGTTCATAATAATATGGGGTTTAACCTCTTTAACACTGAGAATCGGAAATTTTTTCACATACGACGGCTGATTTGTTGTAAAAACAGTTGGTCATTATAATAATATGTTGTAAATTTGCAGTGTTACTAATGCTTTATTCGAAATTTTTATTCTTAATCATATGAAAACACCACGCTACAAGTTTGATGATGTATGGAAAGAGGCCATACGTCTTATGCCCTATCAAGGTGAGGAATACACGGAAATGGTTATACGCGGCTATATTGAGAATGGCCGTGATGCCGACACGGAATTCCGTGAGACAAATTTTGAATGCGCCTGGCTGCTGATCAAGGCGCAGATTGATGCGCGCAAGGAGCGCAATCTCAGGGCGCGCCGTAAACGTATGCTCAGGCGGGAGCTTATAGTTGCCGAACGGGCACGCATAGCCGCCGCCGAAGAACAACGCCGGGCCGCGGCGGAGGCCGCACGCGTTGCAGCCGAGGAGACTGCCGCCGCCGCCCGTAGCGAACGCAACCGCATAAAACGCGAGAGCCGCGTTGACCGCACCAACTGCATTACAGCGCGCACGGCTGCATGGCGCAGGCTCTCCGTCGGCAGGGAGTCGCGTAGCGTCAAGCCATCATTTTCCGACCGTTTCAGGGGACCGGGCTACAAAGCGGCGACGATAAAAACAGAGCAGGCCCCGGCGCGGTTGCCGGAGCCTGCTGTATGCCGATTGAATGATGTCGGTAGAGATTAGTTGACCTTCATTTTCGAGATATAGTCGCGGAGAGCCTCGTTGGTGGGGTCAAGCTCGAGCACTTTCTCATAGTAAGTCTTGGCCATGGGGATATCCTTTTCCGAGATGTAGAATGAAGCAATCTGTGAATATGCCTCGTTGTACATGTCGGTGCGCTTCTCCTTGTTGGCGGGGTCGAGGTCGAGGATTTCCACTACCTTGAGGTATGCGTCGCGCTGCTCGGCAGAGGGCTGGTTGTCATGCTTCACGAGCATCATACGAGCTTTGTTGCGGTAGGGGATGGGGTTTTCCGGCACCTTCTCGATAATCTGGTCGACGGTAGCGATAGCGTTGTTGATAGCGTCGATTTTCTTCTGCGAGCCGGGTTCGGAGGTTGCAGCCACGTTCTGGTAGCGGTTTGCGAGAGTCACGAGGTCGTTGGTCACATAGTCGCCACGGTCGATGAAAGCCTTGTATACCTCAAGAGCCTTGTCGTAGTTCTTTGCACCGGAGTAAGCCGAGCTGAGAGCCTTGTAGATGTCGGTCTTGTCGGGGTTGAGTTCGAGAGCTTTCTCGAGAGCGGGAACGGCGAGCGAGTCCTTGCCGAGCTCCTGGAGCACTTCGGCGTAGGACGAGTAGTCGTTTGACGAATACTTCAGGCCGGGGAGGTTGAGCGCTAAGAATTTCTCAGCGGCGGTCTCTGCACCGGGGTAGTCCTTGAGGTCCTTCTTGTCGAGGAAGATGATACGCATGAGCTGGAACTTCTGCATGTCGGTGGGGTTCTGGCTCAGAATCTTCTCGGCGAGCTGGAGGCTCTCGTCGTAGTGCTTGCCGTAGTAGAGGAGGGCGCTGTAGCGTACCTCGTCGCTCTTGAAGTGGTTGGGGTTCTTGATATAGTCGCCATAGGCGCTTGCAGCCTTTGCCCACTGGTCGTTCTGGTAGTATTTCTCAGCGAGTTCGCGCTGACCGAGAGCCGAGTTGGGCGAAGCCTGGAGGAGCTCCTGAAGTTTGTTGATGGCGTATTCGGGGTTTACGTTGAAGTAGGCGTTGGCATACTTTACATAAGCCTCGGGAAGCCCCTTGGAATAGAGGATTGCGTTTTCGTAGTTGGCAGCTGCGTCGCCCCATTCCTTGTTGGCAGCTTCACGGTCGCCGCGGAGCACGAAGATAGAAGGCTCCTTGGAGTTGGCTTTGTAGGCCTGCTTGTCGTATTCCTCGATTTCCTTTGCGTACTTTACGGGGTCGGCGTTGAAGTATGCGCGTCCGATGGCGGTGAGCACGGCGGCATCCTTCTTATTGATTTTCTTGGCCTCGTCGAAGAGAGTCTTGGCACCCTTCTCGTCGCCCTGGATGAGGGCAAGCGCACCCTGGCCTACCTTGTTGAGAGCGCTCTGGGGGTCAGCGGCAAGACCCTTGTCGAAGTCGGCCTTGGCGGTAGTGTAGTCCTTGTCGTGGAGAGCGATTTCACCGAGGTAGTAGTAGGCGAGAGCCTTGTCGGTCGAGGGGTTGTTGAGGTTGCGTTCGAGGATTTCTTTGGCGTTGTCAAACTGGTCGGCCTTGAAGTACTCGATTCCGTCGAGGTAGCCCTGCTGCGCTGATGCCGACAGAGTGGCGGCCAGACAGAAAGAAAAAAGAAATTTCAGTTTCATGTCGATAGATCTGTTTTGTCGTTATATGTATTGTTAATTTCTAAACGGTAATGAACGTCATTTATTATTCGAGATATACCATACGCGGTTGCACTCGTGCGGGGAGTATGCCTGTGCGCTGTATGATTTTCTGTCCGATAGTGCCTGTGACGAAGGAGTAGAATCCATGCGACAGCGAGCCGTTGACACCGGTGGTAATCATGTACATCGAGCGGAACAGGGGGTATGTGCCGTCGTAGATATACGCCTGATACGGCTTGTAGGCTCTGAGCTGGTCGTCGCGGCGCACTTTGAGCACCTTTACAGCCGGGTCGAAGTCGGCCACCGTGGTGTCCTGTTCCTGAAGGCTTTTGATGCGCTCGTCGCGCGACATGTCGCGTGTGCGCATGTCGGCGCTGATCCAGCTTACACCGATTATACCGATGGCGCCTTTGCGCATCTGCACCTGGTCGAATACCTCGCGGCTTGACTGCTGGGCGAAAACGTTCTGTCCGAACGGCTCGCCTTTCATTATCGAGTCGCGCATGTATTTCACGGTGCTTGATCCCTCGTCGTCAAACACTACCTGGATGTCGCCGAGCTTGGTAGGCTCGATATCGCTCCATTTTGTAATCTTTCCGGTAAGGATGTCGCGTATCTCGGATATCGACAGTATCTCTATGGGGTTGTCGTTGTTGACGATGAGGGCTATGGCGTCGACCGCAATCATATTGCTGCGCGGATGTTTCTTCTGCGATTCGAGATAATCCTTCTCCTTCTGTGTGAGGTCGCGGGATATCACGATGGTTTTTGTCTTCAGATCGAGCAGCGAGTCGACACATGCCTTTTCAGAGGCATAGTAGGGTATGATGTTTGCTTTGCCTTTGGTGGTGTACTCGAATACGTCGATTTCCTGGTTCATGATGTTTTCGAACGAGGCATCGCATACTATTGTGGCAAGCCCCGACGTGCTTGTGTTGGTCGGGGTCTTCTGGCAAGCTGTCAGTCCTGAGATAATCAGGGCTGACAGAGCTATCGTAAGGAGGGTAATCTTGTGGTTCACGTAGCTTATGGTATAAGATGTTGAATTCAGTGTGTGTGGATGTGAGGCTTCCTCATGTCAGTATTCGTCGCCGATGTTGCGGTCGATACCGGCAAACTGGCGGTAGGCCCTCCATATGCCGTAGATAATCAGGCCGAATCCGGCCACCCATCTGAGCCAACCCCAGGGAGCTGTCTCCCAGTTGAAGAAGTCGATCAGGAAAAGCACACCCATGCCGACATATATTACAATCATGAATATGCCAAAAACTGTGCGCATAACGCTTGCGCCGCTTGTGCGGGTCTTTTTTTCGTTGCCTTCGTTACTCATAATAAAAAGTGTTTAAGTGTTTCGGGTGTCATCGGCCATGCGGTTGACAATGTTCCGCAGGGCTATATCAGACTAACACTCAGGCACGCCAATAGTTCGACATGCCCGCTTCGGGAATAATATCACCCTCGGCACGGTAAAGTTACAAAAATATGCCAACATATCGTATATTTGTGCGGATAAATCGGGACAAAATTGTTAAATTTGTATATGCGGCCGTACGTTGCGGCACGATAAAAACCAACTCTAAGTAATGCAGGCACCATTGGCAGAGCGTCTGCGTCCGCGCACGCTCGACGATTATATTGGACAGGAACATCTCGTAGGCCCCGACTCGGTATTGCGGCGCATGATTGATACGCGCCGTGTATCGTCGTTCATACTCTGGGGCCCTCCCGGAGTGGGGAAGACAACTCTGGCACGCATCATAGCAAACACTACCGACTGCCCGTTTTATACCCTCAGCGCCGTGAGTTCGGGGGTGAAAGAGGTGCGCGAAGTGCTTGAAAAATGTAAGGCCGACGCCCGTAGCATGTTCTCCACGGGGCGTCCGATACTGTTTATCGACGAAATACACAGGTTCAGCAAGTCGCAGCAGGACAGCCTGCTCGGTGCAGTAGAGAACGGCACTGTGACGCTTATAGGCGCCACTACGGAGAATCCGTCGTTTGAAGTGATACGCCCGCTACTGTCGCGCGCCCAGGTGTACACTCTGCGTCCGCTTGAGGAGCCGCAGCTGCAACGCCTTCTTGACCGAGCCCTTACTGTCGACAAGGTGCTTGCCGGGCGCGAAGTCAGGGTCGAGTCGACCACGGCCCTGTTTCGCTACTCCGGAGGCGACGCCCGCAAGCTGCTCAATATCCTCGACCTGCTTGAGCAGTCGACTCCCCTCGACGAGCCTATAGTAATCAACGACGATGTGGTGACGGCACGCCTCCAGGAGAATCCCGCCGCCTACGACAAGAACGGAGAGATACACTACGATATAATATCGGCTTTTATCAAGAGCATACGCGGCAGTGACCCGGATGCGGCCATATACTGGCTGGCGCGCATGATAGAGGGTGGCGAGGACCCCGAATTCATAGCCCGTCGTCTGGCCATAGTGGCCGCCGAGGATATCGGTCTGGCCAACCCCAACGCGCTGCTGCTTGCCAACGCCACGTTTGACATACTCCATAAAATCGGCTGGCCTGAGGGACGTATCCCCTTGGCCGAGTGTACGATATATATGGCAACGTCGCCCAAGAGCAACTCGGCCTATGTGGCCATCGGCGCCGCCCAGGAGCGTGTCAGGGCCACCGGCAATCTCCCCGTGCCGCTGCATCTGCGCAACGCGCCTACCAAGCTGATGAAGGAGCTCGGCTACCACGAGGGTTACAAGTATGCCCACGACTATCCCGGCAATTTTGTCAGACAGCAGTATCTTCCCGACGGGCTTGAGGGGAGCCGCTTCTGGACTCCCGGGGCTAATCCGCAGGAGGAGAGAGCATGGGCCTTGCAGGAGGCACGATGGGGAAATAGGGAAAAATAGCGGCTGCATGCCTTTATGTAATCGTGCTGAAAACGAGGCGATTGTGTGGGGATGTGAAATTTTTTTGAAAAATTTTGAGTGTTGACTGTCACAAAACGCCCACGAGTGGCGTCATGTATATGTAATGGATGCAGAGACGTTTAAAGAAATCATCCTTTCGCGCTATGGCGACATGTATCGCGTGGCGTATGCCATTGTGCGTGACAGCGATGATGCGCAGGACGTCGTGCAGGATGCCGTGACACGTCTGTGGGTCAGGCGTCAGGAGCTGTCGGGCATAGAGTCGCCCGATGCCTACTGCATGGCTGCCGTAAGGCATCTCTGTATCGAACTGCTCAGAGCCCGCAGACGTCGTCCCGCTTCGGTGGATGATGTCGACGAGGAGAGTGCCGGCGACTGCGATTCCCACTTGCGGGTGGAGTATGCCGACAGTCTCAGTCTGGCCGAGCGCATGATATCCACGTTGCCTGCGTCGCAGCAGAAGGTGGTGAGGCTCCGCTCGCATGCCGACTGCTCTGTCGACGAGATTTCGACCATTACCGGACTTACGCCTGCCAATGTGAGGCAGTTGCTCAGCAGGGCAAGGCGACGTCTGAAACAATTTGCCAACAACCTATTATGAGATTATGAAAAAAGATCTCTATCACATAAAACAACTGTTAAGCCTTTACCACTCGGGCATGACCACTCTGGCGCAGGAGCATGAACTGATGGAATTTTTTGCCGTCACTCCGGAGAGCGCTCTTCCCGACGATATGAAGGCCGACCTCAGGATGATGGTGTTGCTTGCCGCCGACGGAGTATGCCGAGTGCCCGCCGGGCTTGATGCCCAGCTGTCGGCCCACATCGATATGCTTGAGCGCAGGGAGCACCGCGGTCGCCGCGGCCGTCGCCTGATGGCAATCGCGAGTGTGGCAGCCTCCGTGGCCATACTCCTTACAGCCACGGTGTTCGTGGTCAAGGACTCGTCGTCGTCGGTGTATGAGCTTACCGACCCTCAGGAGGCACAGGACGAGACACAGCGCGCTCTGCTCCTTGTGTCGGAATGTCTCAACAAGGCCGACCGCAAGGCTGAGGAGACCGACATGCTGCTCGAACGGCTCGGATTTGACATGAGCATGTTTGAGGATGACAGCATGGAGTATGACGACAGTCTGATGACAGGGGACGACGGCATAGTCCCCGTATTTTCCGATACAATAGGTGTTTAGTAAGTATGAAGATGAAATTTCGCAGGATATTGGCGTCGACCGTCGCGCTGGGCGTAGGCTTGGCGGCCATGGCTCAGGAAGAAGCTTTCAAGCGTGCAGGCCGCCTCCCTGATGTCGAATATATATATATGTCCAAGGATATACTTTCGAAGGTGGGCGGTTCGCTCCCGGTGTCGGGTATGGACGAGGTGGCCTCGCAGCTTACCTCGATGGAGGTGCTAAAGACATCGAGCCGCGAGTCGGCTGTCAAGGCTTTCGATATTCTTGAGAGCTCGCGCGAGGGTATGGAACTGCTCACCCACATGTCGGAAAATGACGGCACGGTAGATATCTACGGGGTGAGAAACAGCGACAAACTGTCGGAACTGATGGTGCTTGTGATGAACGACTCGATATTGTCGGCCGTAATGATGAAGGGCAATATTGACCCGGAGACAATCAAGGGCATATCTCCTGAATCAGGAAAAGATTAAAATTTCTATCTTGTAATTTATAAGATACAATATACATACGCTTCAAAACAATAGGCTCCGGAGAAGTATCGGTTACTTTTCCGGAGCTGTTTTTTAGAGCATGCCCTTATTGTATTTTGGTTGGCGCGTCAGTCGGTCAGTTCGCCTACGATGCGTATCGGGGATGATGGGCGCGAGGGGTCGTTGGTGATTACCGACAGTCTGGAGTTGACAAGGCCTGCGTCGGCCGGCATCTTGCCGGTGTCGACGGTGACTGTAATCTTAGCCTGTGAGCCGGGATTGATTTTTTCCTTGCCGCACTTCACTTTCACAAAATCTTCCGGGCATGATGCGCGGCGGATTATCAGAGGCGATTTGCCATAGTTGTCGACAGTGAGTTCGGCGTGTGCCACTTTTCCGCGCTGTATTCGGCCAAGGTCGATTGACGATGTGGAGTAGGCGGCCTTTGGCGCTTTTTCGCGCTGCTGGGGCGTGAGTTTCGAGAAATCCTCGTTGACGATGGCCACGAGCGACACCTCCTTGACAAGCGACGACAGCGGGTCGGGGCTTATTGTGGCCTGCGAGGTCGACAGTCCCCATTGGTCCTTGGCTTTTGATGAATCGAAAAACAGGGTGAATGTGACCTGTTCGCCAGGTGGCACGGCGCGCGGCGCGATGTCGGCCACGATATATGGGGGCAGGCCGGATATTGACGGATGTATCGTGTCGCTGCTTTGGTTGTATCCGTCGAGAAAGGCGGTCTTGGTGCGTCCCTTTGTCACCTCGCCAAACTGCACGACGGTATTTTTCAGTTTCAGGAACCCGACCTCCACCGGATAGTGGGCGCGCAGAGTCTGTCGGTCGCCTATCACCACACCCTTTATCGTAAGGGTGGTCACGGCCGGGTCGGCATTGGTCTCGACCTTTACCTTTTTGTCAAACTTTCCGGGTCGTCCGGCGGGGTTGTATGTCACGGCCACCTGTCCAGTGTCGCCCGGCGCCACCGGCTTGCGGCTATATGACGGGGATGTACATCCGCACGATGCGCGCACGCTCAGAATGTTGAGCGGCTTGTCGCCTGTGTTGACTACCTTGAAGTATGTGGTGACGTTGCCGAGGTCTTCGTCGAACGCACCGAAACTGTGGGTTGTGTCGAGCCATTTGGCCTTGGGCTGGGCCGATGCGCCGGCGCCTGCTGACAGTGTGACGGCGGCGAGTGTGAGCAGATGGAGAATTTTCATTTTTTCTTGGGTGTGGATTTCGGCAGCACTGTACCTTTGATTTTAAGCAACGCGTTGTCGCCCTTGCGGTTGGTGCGCACACGTATTGTCTTCTCGAATTCGCCCGGACGTCCTGCCGGGTCATATGTCACTGTAAGCGCCGTGGTTTCTCCCGGGCGTATCGGCTGCTTGGGTATGCTGGGCGTAGTGCATCCGCACTGTGCCTTGGCAGAGACTATCACCAGCGGCTTGTCTCCGTTGTTCTGTAGGATGAATTCACACCTGACCGGTCCGTCGGCCTCGCGTATGGTGCCGAAATTATGGGTCTTTTCCTTTACATAGAGCGCGGAATCAGCCGCAAAGGCCGACACAATGCCGATGGAGAGTATCAGCAGCAGTGCTGAGAGTTTCTTGAGCATATTTGTTCTGGTTTATGTCCTTTAACTATGTATAACGCAAAATTGGGAATAAAGAGAGACGGGAAAGACAAATTGACGGTTAAATTAAGTTAACGGATACTCATGAGGCGAAGGACCCAACTGATACAAATTATCGGAAAAGGGTGAATAATCGGCTGTAGGGGCCGATTGTTGTGCTTAGGCCTTCGCGATTGGAGTGAATTGATGTAATTTTGAGGTAGAAATAACCCTATATTGCCTACATCATGAAATTACGCAGATATCTAATCGCAATGACAGCCGTGGCGTCTCTGTCGGGCATGGCGGCTTCCGGCTCGACGGAGCGTACCTCCGACACCAAATGGACACGTTTCAGCCACACACAGGCCGACGGGTGGTATACCACCGACGACGCCCGCGGTGTAGCCGACAATGTACTGCTGTATCAGAAAAACTCAGGCGGCTGGCCCAAGAACATACCTATGCACATGGCTATGAGCGATGCTGACCGCGAGCGGGTGGCCGGCGAGAAAGACTCGAAGGAGGCCTCCAAGAAGGGATGTATGGACAATGACGCCACAACGAGCGAGATACGCTTTCTGGCGAGGATGTGGCGCGCCAATGGCGACAGTATATATCTCGATGGCGCGCGTCGCGGCGTGCGCTTCATCCTCGACTCGCAGTATCCCAATGCCGAGGCTCCCGACACCCGTGCCGGCGGCTGGCCGCAGTATTATCCACTGCGCGGAGGCTACAGCGACTATTTCACCTTCAACGACAATCTACACATTAATAATATGGTGCTTCTGCGCGATCTGCTTGACCCATCTACCGAGGTCGGGGCGATACTGCCCGTCGAGTGGCACGCCGATGTTGAGCAGGCCTACCGGGCCGGACTGCAGTGTATACTCGGCTGTCAGGTAGTGGAGGACGGAGTAAAGACCATGTGGTGTGCTCAGCACGACCCCTACACCCTGCTACCCGCCGAGGGCCGTCCCCACGAGCTGCCGGCATATTCAGCCGACGAGGGTACTTCGATACTGTGGTTTCTGATGTCGCTCGACGAGCCTACGGCCGAAATTGTCGATGCTGTGGAGCATGCGGTGGCATTTCTGGAGAAGACCGCAATAGAGGGGAAGAAGCCCGAATTTGTATACAACGACCGCGGGAGCCGCATCGACGAGGTGGTGGTCGACTGCGACAGCTCACGTATGTGGGGCCGCTTTATCCAGCTCGGAGGGGATGTGGCCGCCAGAGTGTATCCCGACTTTTTCGAGCGTCTGAAGGAGCGCCGTCCGCGCACACTGTCGGTCGGGAGTGACACCCTACGCTACGAGCTGTGGCGCAACGCTGCCGAAAGCTACGACGCAGCCCGGGCCCATTGTCCTATCTACAGTATCTACGACGACACCCGTCCTCACCATCTGTTCAGATTTCTTTACAGCTTTTCTGACCTTGAACCGGTGGCCGACAGCCAATGCGGATATATGTTCGCACCGTCGCTCAACGCCGCGCGGCGTATCCGTTACCGCTATCTCGGCACCTGGCCCGACTTCATTCTCAAAGGGCAATATCCCGAATGGCATGCCCGCATGGAAAGGAAATTTGGTAAAAAGAGAGGGAAAAATTAACGCTTCTTAGAAAGACGCTTCACGCGTACACGATAAATTATTAACTTTGGGGTGTAGGCGGCGATATCCGGCCATGAATACTGTCGCCGTCCTGCCATAATGCCATAAACAGATTATTAAACAAGCTCTAAAAAGCTCTTAACCTTATGAAATTGAATCGAAACCTCACAGTGCTCGCCTGCTGTGCCGCCATGAGCCTGTCAATGCATGCCGCTCCCGAACTGAGCGAAGTATGGGTGGCCGACTTCGGCAACGGCAAGTACCAGAATCCGATTATCTATGCCGACTATTCCGATCCCGATGTGGTGCGCGTCGGCGATGACTTCTATATGACCGCGTCGAGCTTCAACTGTGTGCCCGGTCTGCCGATTCTTCACTCCAAGGATCTGGTCAACTGGACTATCATCGGGTATGCTATCGACCGTTTCCCCGACGAGGCTGTATTCGTCAAGGATGGTGTGAACCACGGCAATGCAGTGTGGGCTCCGTCGATACGCTACCACAACGGCGAATTCTATATATATTACGGCGACCCCGACCTGGGCATATTCATGACCAAGGCCAAGGACCCCAAGGGCCCGTGGTCGCCACTGAAGCTCGTGGCCCGCACCAAGGGTGTAATCGATACCTGCCCGCTCTGGGACGAGGACGGGAAGGCCTACATGTCGTGGGGCTTTGCCGGGAGCCGCGCCAATCTGAAGAGTGTGCTTGCCGTGTGTGAGATGGCTCCTGACGGCGAGAGTCTGATAGGTCAGCCCAAAATCGTGTATGACGGACATGATGTGGACGTGACCATCGAGGGAACAAAATTCTACAAGCGCAACGGCTATTACTATATAATGTCGCCGGCCGGAGGAGTGCCCACCGGCTGGGAAACCATACTCCGCTCCAAGAGCCCGTGGGGCCCGTATGAGCGCAAGGTAGTGCTTGCCCAGGGCGACACCGACATCAACGGTCCCCATCAGGGCGGCTGGGTCGACACTCCCGACGGCGGCGAGGACTGGTTTATCCACTTCCAGGATGTAGGCCCGATAGGGCGTATCGTGCACCTCAACCCCGTGCACTGGATTGAGGACTGGCCTGTGATGGGTGTCGACAAGGATGGTGACGGCTGCGGCGACCCTGTGCGCACCTACAAGAAGCCCAACGTGGGCAAGACATATCCCAAGGCCACTCCGCAGGAGAGCGACGAGTTCAACGACATCAACCTCGGCCTTCAGTGGCAGTGGCACGGCAATCCAGAGCCGTGGTGGGGCTACAACAATGCGACCAAGGGTGTGCTCTCGCTCTATTCCGTGCCTGTAAGTTCAGGCTACAAGAACCTCTGGGATGTGCCCAACCTACTGTTGCAGAAGATACCGGCACCGACGTTTACCGCCACGATGAAGGTGACTCTTACTCCCGACAAGCGTTACAACGGAGAGCGTACGGGCCTGGTGGTGATGGGACTTGACTATGCCGTGCTTGCTCTGGAGAAGACCGCAGAAGGGTTCCGCCTGAGCGAAAACGAATGTCATAAGGCCGACAAGGGTAAACCCGAAGTAGAGAATGCCTCGGTGATGATACCTGACTCAACTGCCTATCTGCGTGTGAAGATGGCCGACGGAGTGTGCAATTTCAGCTACAGTCTCGACGGCAAGAAGTTCAAGAATATCGGCAAGCCGTTTACCGCCCGCGAGGGGAAATGGATCGGTGCGAAAATCGGAACATTCTGCACACGTCCCAAGGTGGCCAATGACGGCGGCCGCGCCGATATCGACTGGTTCCGTGTAACCAAATAATCGAGTCATGCGACTGAAGCATATCATAGCAGCATTGACTATACTTATACTCGGCCTCCCGATGGATGGGGCCGAGTATAAGCGTGAAATAACCGTCGCCCCTGACGGGAGCGGCGACTACACTACTCTTACCGATGCCCTGGAGGGGATACGCGCCTATATGGACTATCGTGTGACGGTAAATCTGCGTCCGGGAGTCTATCGCGAGAAGGTGGTGATACCCTCATGGATAGAGAATGTGGAGTTTGTCGGCGCCGGTGCCGACAGCACTGTGATAAGCTGGGGCGACTATGCCTCGCTCGACAATATGGGCACATTCCGCACCTATACGGTAAAGGTGGAGGGGTGTGATATTACATTCCGCAACCTCACCATTGAAAACAGTGCCGGAGAGGTAGGGCAGGCTGTGGCCCTGCACACAGAGGGCGACCGTCTGAAATTTGACAACTGCAGCTTCCGCGGCAATCAGGACACGGTGTTTACCGGAGGGCGCGGCTCACGCCTGCTCTTCGACAACTGCTATATCGAGGGCACCACCGACTATATATTCGGACCGTCCACAGCCCTGTTTCGCGACTGCACTCTCCACAGCAAGCGCAACAGCTACATAACCGCGGCGTCGACTCCCGACACGGTAATGACCGGCTATGTTATGTACCGTTGCCGCCTGACTGCCGCCGAGGGTGTCGACAAGGTGTATCTCGGGCGTCCGTGGCGTCCGTACGCCTCTACCTATTTCATCGACTGCGAGATGGGGGGCCACATAGTTGCCGCCGGCTGGCACAACTGGCGTAATCCCGACAATGAGAAGACGGCCCGCTATGGCGAATATGGTTCGCGCGGCGCGGGCGCGGAGAAGGCCGACCGTGTAGGGTGGGCTACCGCTCTCTCGCCTTCGGAGGCGGCCCGGCTGAGCGACCCGGCTGTGATATTCACATCCGCGCCCGGCTGTATGCATTGGGTGCCCTGAACGATTAAGATACTACAATTTCCATAAACAAGCTATAAATATCAACACAATAAAACTAATCAATCATGAAATTTCTCAATAGTCTGACAGCTCCCAAGGCCCATGCGCCTGAACGTGTCATACAGTTTGGCGAAGGAAACTTCCTCCGCGCGTTTGTAGACTGGATTATCAAGAATATGAACGACAGCACCGACTTCAACTCGTCGGTAGTAATCGTGCAGGGTCAGCCCGACAGTTTTGCCATGGGTCTGCTCCAGGCTCAGGACTACATGTATCATGTCAACCTACAGGGCCGTCTCGACGGCGAGGCCGTTGACTCCTATACCCGTGTGGATGTAATCAGCCGCGGTATCAATCCATTCAGCCAGACCGATGCCTATCTTGCGCTGGCCGACCAGCCCGAGATGCGTTTCGTAATCTCCAACACCACCGAGGCCGGTATCGTGTTTGACCCCGAATGCAAGTTTGCCGACCGTCCCGCCTCGTCATATCCCGGGCGCCTCACCCAGCTGCTCTACCGCCGCTATACCACATTCAACGGTGCTCCCGACAAAGGATTCATCATCATGCCATGTGAACTTATATTTGAGAACGGCCACCATCTGCGCGACGCCATCCTCAAGTATATCGACCTCTGGAAGGATGATTTCGGCGCCGATTACGAGGGCTTCAAGGCATGGTTTGAGAAGTACAACTATGTGTGTGCCACACTTGTCGACCGCATCGTGCCCGGATTCCCGCGCAAGGATATCGCCAACATACAGCAGAAACTCGGATATGTTGACAACGTGGTGGTGCAGGGCGAAGTATTCCACCTGTGGGTAATCGAGCGTCCCTGCAACATGAGCGTCGAAGAACTGCGTGCCGAGTTCCCAGCCGAGAAGGCCGGACTGCATGTGATAATCACCGACTCGGAGGCTCCGTACCACGAACGCAAGGTGACTCTGCTCAACGGCCCCCACACCGTGCTGTCGCCCGTGACCTACCTCAGCGGCGTGAACATCGTGCGCGACGCCTGCAACCATCCCGTGCTCGGCAAGTATATACACAAGGTGCAGTTTGACGAACTCATGCAGACCCTCAACCTGCCGATGGAAGAGCTTGAGAAATTTGGCGGCGACGTGCTTGAGCGCTTCAACAATCCGTATGTGGATCATCAGGTGACATCAATCATGCTCAACGCCTTCCCCAAGTTCCAGACCCGCGACCTTCCCGGCCTCAAGACCTATCTCGAGCGCAAGGGCGAACTTCCCAAGGGTATCGTGCTCGGTCTGGCCGCCATCATCACCTACTACAAGGGGGGCAAGCGTAGCGACGGTGCGGAAATCAAACCGCAGGACGACCAGGCAATCATGGATCTGCTTGCCGGACTGTGGGCTACCGGCGACACCGCCAAGGTGGCCGAAGGTGTGCTCGCCGCCGACTCGCTGATATGGAAAGAGCATGGCGACCTCAACCGCATCCCCGGCCTTACAGCCATGGTGACAGATTTCCTCAACCGGATACAGGAAAAGGGTATGCTCGCAACCGTCGAGGGCATACTGTAACAAGTGAGTCAATAATATAATGAAAGAATATATAAAGATAAATCCTGCCGACAATGTGGCCGTCGCCATCGCTCCGCTCCGGAAAGGGACGACGGTCACTGTCGACGGCAGTGAGATAACCATTGTCGACGATATACCCGCCGGACATAAGTTTGCTCTGGAGCCTATCGCCGAGGGGGAGAATGTGGTGAAATACGGATTCCCTATCGGCCATGTGCGCCACGCTGTGGCCAAGGGTGCATTTCTCGACCATGAGACAATCGCCACCAATCTCGCCGGCACACTCGACTATTCGGATATCTCGATAAAGGAAGCCTACGGAGGTTGTCCGGCCCGCTACCGCGAGGAGCGTACCTTCGAAGGCTATCTGCGCCCCGACGGCCAGGCCGGCATACGCAACGAGGTGTGGGTAATCCCCACCGTGGGGTGTGTCAACGGCATCGTAAAGCGCATAGCCGAGGCTCTTAAAAAAGAGACAGGATGTGAGGGTGTCAACGATATCGTGGCATTTACTCACAACTATGGCTGCTCGCAGCTCGGAGGCGATCATGAGAATACCCGAAAGATACTCCGCGACATGGTGCATCATCCCAATGCCGGCGCCATACTCGTGGTGGGGCTCGGCTGTGAGAACAACCAGCCCAAGGCATTCGAGGAGTTCTGCGGCGATTACGACCGCGAGCGCGTGAAGTTTCTCGTTTCGCAGGAGGTAGAGGGCGATGAGGTAGAGGCCGGTCTTGAGATATTGCGCGGCCTTTATGAGAAGGCCCGCGTCTGCAAGCGCAGCACACAGCCCGCGTCGAAACTGCGCATCGGCCTGAAGTGTGGCGGCTCCGACGGCTTCTCAGGCATCACGGCCAACCCTCTGCTTGGCGAGTTGTCGGACTACCTGTGCAACTGTCAGGGAGGCACCACGATACTAACCGAAGTACCCGAGATGTTTGGCGCCGAGACCATACTGATGGAGCGCTGCGCCGACAACAACCTGCTCCACAGCACTATCGACCTTATAAATGACTTCAAGGAGTATTTCCTCAGTCATGGCGAGCCTGTAGGCGAGAATCCTTCGCCCGGCAACAAAGCCGGCGGCATCTCCACACTTGAGGAGAAGGCACTCGGCTGCACCCAGAAGTCGGGAAAGAGCGCGGTGAAGGGTGTGCTCGCATATGGCGACCGTGTGACGATCAACGGGCTCAACCTTCTGTCGGCTCCCGGCAACGACCTTGTGGCCGCTACCGCACTGGCCGCAGCCGGCTGTCAGATGGTGTTGTTCACCACAGGGCGCGGCACCCCCTTCGGCACCTTTGTGCCCACAGCCAAGATTTCGACCAACAGCACTCTTGCCGCCCGCAAGCCCGACTGGATTGACTTCAACGCCGGTCAGCTCGTCGAGGACCGTTCGATGGATGATGTGCTCGACGACTTCATCGGCTTTGTGCTGGAGGTGGCCTCGGGGCGTAAGGTAAACTCTGAAATCCATGGATACCAGGAGATTGCTATCTTCAAGAATGGAGTGACGCTATAATAAACAATGAAAACAACCGTTAAATCCGATAGAGAGATTTGAGATTATCATGACCTGTGGGGCTGTAAGTGCAGTCCACAGGCATATCGTATAATTGTCAGGTCTGATATCTGTCTAACACAAAAGCAAATATTATGAAACCTTTCATGGATGAGAATTTTCTTCTCCAGACCCCCACGGCCCAGAAACTTTACCATGAACATGCGGCCGGAATGCCTATTATCGACTATCACTGCCATCTGATACCCAAGATGGTGGCCGATGACCATAAATTCAGTTCGATTACCGAGATATGGCTTGGCGGAGACCACTACAAGTGGCGCGCCATGCGCTCCAACGGTGTGCCCGAGCGTTTCTGTACGGGTACCGATACTACCGACTGGGAGAAATTCGAGAAGTGGGCCGAGACAGTGCCTTACACATTCCGCAATCCCCTGTACCACTGGACACATCTTGAGCTTAAGACAGCCTTCGGCATCGACAAACTGCTCAATCCCGAGACCGCCCGCGAGATATTCGAGGCGTGCAACGACAAGCTGCAGAACGACCCTACGATGACTGCCCGCGGACTGATGCGCCGCTACAATGTGGAGACCGTATGCACCACCGACGACCCCGTCGACTCGCTCGAATACCATAAGGCAGTGGCCGATAGCGGATTTGAAATCAAGATGCTGCCTACTTGGCGTCCCGACAAGGCCATGGCTGTAGAGAATCCCGCGGCATTCCGCGCGTATGTGGAGAAGCTGGCCGAGGTGAGCGGTGTGGAAATCAACAAGTTTCAGGATATGGTGGACGCCCTTCAGAAGCGTCATGATTTCTTCGAGTCGATGGGGTGTCGCCTCAGCGACCACGGCATCGAGGAATTCTATGCCGCCGACTACACCCAGGATGAAATCGACGCCATATTCAACAAGGTATACGGAGGCAAGGAGCTGAGCAAGGAGGAGATACACAAGTTCAAGAGCGCCATGCTTGTAGTGTTCGGCGAGATGGACCATGAGTCGGGCTGGACCCAGCAGTTCCATTACGGCGCTATCCGCGACAACAACTCCAAAATGTTCAAACTGCTCGGTCCCGACACCGGTTTTGACAGCATCGGCGAGTTTACCACCGCCAAGTCGATGTCGAAGTTCCTCGACACGCTCAATTCGCGCGGCAAGCTCACCAAGACCATACTCTACAATCTCAACCCCTGTGCCAACGAGGTAATCGCCACCATGCTCGGCAACTTCCAGGACGGCAGTGTGGCCGGCAAGATACAGTTCGGCTCCGGCTGGTGGTTCCTCGACCAGAAGGATGGCATGCAGAAGCAGATGAACGCCCTGTCGGTACTCGGTCTGCTGAGCCGCTTTGTCGGTATGCTTACCGACTCGCGCTCGTTCCTCAGCTATCCGCGCCACGAGTATTTCCGCCGCACACTGTGCAATCTTGTAGGCAACGACATCGAGAACGGCGAAGTGCCTTATACCGGCTACGAAGAGGCGCGCGTCAATAAAATGATTGAGGATATCTGCTATAACAACGCCAAGAACTATTTCAAATTCTAATCACTTGTGCTCATGGAAATCAAACAGACAATTGACAAGGAGTACAATGAGAAGATGAGCAGTTTCCGCTGGGTCATCTGCGGACTGCTGTTTCTGGCCACTACGGTCAATTATATGGACCGTCAGGTGCTCTCTCTGACCTGGAAGGACTTTATCTCGCCCGAGTTTCACTGGACTGATGCCGACTATGGCGTCATCACCGCTATCTTCTCGATAGTATATGCCGTGGCCAATCTCTTTGCGGGCCGCTTCATCGACTGGATGGGTACCAAGAAGGGATACCTGTGGGCAATCGGCGTATGGTCGGCCGGCGCCTGCCTCCACGCACTCTGCGGGTGGGCTACCGAGCACACTGTAGGGCTGCACGATGCAGCCGAGATGGTAAGCGCCACCGGCACTGTAGCCTCGCTTGTGGCCATCACGTCGGTGTATTATTTCATCGCCGCCCGCGTGGTGCTCGCAGTAGGCGAGTCGGGCAACTTCCCCGCAGCCGTGAAAGTGACAGCCGAATATTTCCCCAAACGCGACCGCGCCTATGCCACCGCCATATTCAATGCCGGCGCAACTGTGGGCGCTCTTGCCGCACCGGTGTCAATCCCGCCGCTGGCCCGTTTCTTTCAGAACATGGGTGTCGGCAACGGCTGGGAGATGGCCTTTATCGTAATCGGCGGTCTGGGCTTCGTGTGGATGGGTCTGTGGATGTTCTACTATAAGAAGCCGGGCAGTAATCCACGTGTCAACAAGGCCGAGCTCGCCTATATAGAGCTTGACAACCACGCTGACGAGACTCCCGCCGAGAAGGCCGACAGCAACAAGGATGTAATCCCCTTCTGGCAGTGCTTCAAGTATCCGCAGACGTGGGCCGTGGTGTTCGGCAAGTTCTTTACCGACGGCGTGTGGTGGTTCTTCCTGTTCTGGATACCGGCCTATATCTCAGATGTGTATGGTCTGGCCTCTGACACCGGCACTGCGCAGATGCTTATCTTTGTGCTTTATGCCATCACGATGCTGTCGATATACGGAGGCAAGCTCCCGACCATCATCATGAACAAGACCGGGCTGAATCCGTATGCGGCCCGCATGAGGGCGATGTTTATCTTCGCGTTGTTCCCGCTGCTTGCCATATTCGCGCAGCCTCTGGGAGCCTACTCCTACTGGTGGCCGGTGATTATCATCGGTATAGCAGGAGCGGCCCATCAGTCGTGGTCGGCCAACATCTATTCGGTGGTAGGCGACATGTTCCCCAAGAGCACCATCGCCACTATCATCGGTGTAGGCGGCATGGCCGGAGGTGTCGGCTCGTTCCTTATCAATCTCTGCTCGGGCCGTCTGTTTGACTATGCCGGCGCCACAGGGATGCACTTCATGGGCTTCGAAGGGAAGCCTGCGGGATATTTCATCGTGTTCTGCATATGCGGTGTGTCCTATCTGATAGGATGGTGCATAATGAAGCTCCTCGTGCCGAAGTACAAGAAGATTGTAGTCGGAAAATAAACAAGCTCTAATAGTCATATGAGGCGGCTCCGGGTCAGATGCCTGGGGCCGTCTCAACTTTTATGTGTCCGATGGTGTTGTTATCTATGATTGGAATGAACAACTAAAATTCAGTATAACTATGAGCAAATCAGAAAAAACTCCTAAGAGCATAAAGGGTACACGCACGGAACAGAATGTCGTTGACGCTTATATCAGCGAAACTCAGGCTTATGCCCGTTATACCTATTACGCCTCGCAAGCCGAGAAAGACGGATATTTCCCTCTTAAGGAAGTCTTTGAGGAAACAGCCGCCAATGAGCTACGTCATGGCAAGGTATATCTGAAGATGCTTCAGGGTGGAGAGCTTACCTGCAATATCCCCGTCGATGCTATTCCTGCCAAGGACACCGTCACCAATCTCGAGATATCCATACATGAGGAGGGCGATGAGGCTGTAAAGACTTATCTTGCCAATGCCAAAATGGCCGAAGAGGAGGGATTCCCCGAAATAGCCGAGCATTTCAAGGCTATCGCCTCGATAGAGAAGCATCATATGGAGCGCTTCCAGCGCTATCTCGACCGCATCAAGGCCGGTACTCTCTGGAAACGCGACAAGGCCATAACCTGGAAGTGTCTGGTATGTGGATATGAGTTTGTGGGCAAGGAGCCTCCAAAAGTATGTCCCGCCTGCGACCACCCATATCAGCATTACATGCCGATGGATATGGAGTAATCTATTCAGGAGAGATAATAAAATCGCCGCATCCCTGACAGCAGGGTGCGGCGATTTTATTATATTATCAATGATGATATGTATCAGCGGGCTACGGATATGTAGGGGCGCAGAAGCGGGAGGGTGTCGGCGAGCGCCTGTGCGGCGAGTGTGGCGACGAATGTGGCGCCCTTGATGTTGAGGTGGGTATTGTCGATTTTTCCTTCCGGGGCAAACGGGTAGGTGTCAGCCGGAATCCACATGAAATATTCGCGTGATGCGTCGCGTCCGAGAGCCTGTATGGCATTGTGGGTGATGGCATTCATGTCGATAAACGGTAGTCCGAGGCTTTCGGCCACTCGTCGCGGCGGGTCAAGATAGGGGCCGTGGGTGTCGACAAGCCGAGAGCCTTCGGTGTCGAATGCTTCGGGGTGATATCCTTTTTTATATTTGTCGTCGACGGTGACGGTCGGTGCTCCCGGCGCCGGGAAGTTGCGCCTTACGATAGAGTTCATAAGTATAGGAGTGGCACCTTTGGCGAGGGCCTCACGTGCAAACCGGGTAAGGTTGGCGTCGAATGTAGAGCCCGGGAGGGTGTAGCGCGAGGGGTCGGAGGCTTTCTCGTCGTTGTGGCCGAACTGTATTATCAGATAGTCGCCCGGGCGCAGACGCTCGATAACCTTGTCCCAGCGTCCTTCGTCGATGAAGCTCTTGGAGCTGCGTCCGTTGACGGCGTGGTTGTCGACGCGCACGGGGCCGTTGAGCAGAGTGGGGAGCATCTGTCCCCAGCCACGTTCCTGATTTTCGCCTTTCAGCACTTTGTCGGCCATGGTAGAGTCGCCGATCATCATTATGGTGACGGTGTCGGAGGGCTCGGTCAGTGATACCGTCACGGTCGAGGGTTGACGGTGACGGGCGGCGATGTCGTCCATGCAGGCCTTCCACCTGGCGAGACTTACAGGTGCGCCCTCTTCTTTGGCCGATGCGAATGCGATAGAGTAGGATATGTGTCCGGCGGCATTGGGATTGAGGGTGAGCAGATAGTTGAGAGAGTCTTCCCTCACGTCATACACTAGCGAGTCGGGCGCGTATATTCCTACGGCCAATGTCTCGATGTGGCCGGGGCGTTTCTTGTCGGGGGTGCTTGTGCCGCAGCTGATGGCGGTGCCTCGGGGGGACACTGCTCCATTGCCGTTGTCGAGGCGGAGCACGCCTGTGGCGAATGAGCCGTCGGGGGCGCCGTATAGTCCGGAGATATCCACTTCGATGTCGCGGTGTCCGGCCCATATGGTGTAGCGCTGGGTCATGTCGTATTCGCGGCCATTGACTTTCCATCGCGGTGTGGATACCTCGACAATGGAGCGTACCGGTCCGGAGGCAATCACCCGCTGTGTGCGTGAGGCCACGGAGTCGGTGGCGAATAGTGTACCGTCGGGAGCCACCGCTCTGAACGAGCCCGCGCCAATCGAGTTGCCGGCCCAGAGGATGTCGCATCCGTAGCCTTCCGCTTCCTTGTCGGGAGTGGTGTAGAAGGCTGTTTCGGCGAGTTCGAGGCGCGGTGATTTTTTGCCGTATAGGTCGATGCTCTGTCGGTTGTCGGCATATACGCGTATGGCTCCGTGGGAGCCTTCGAGCATTATGCCGTGGGCGTAGATGGCGTCGTAGACATGTCGCGGAGTGTCGGTGCCGGGAAATGTCACATCCGAGGCAGCGGGGTAGCGTTTGCTCTGGTCGCGCAGGCGCAGCGAGGCCCATGTCGATGGCTCGAACTGCGAGCCGTCGGTGCCTTCGCAGATTGTGACTTTCGCGGTGACTTCGGCCTTGGCGGGGAGGTCGACGGTGAATGCGAGTTCGTTGGGACGACCGTCGCCGTCGGTGTCGTCAATCTGCCAAGGGATGTCGGTGCCGTCAATCTTTACCGACGCGAGGGGGAGCGTCTTCCCCCAGAACATACCCTTTACGGGGAGTGTCACCCCGACAGCGTTGCGGGGTGCCGCCGAGGGGTTGGCGACGGTGACGTCAAATTGTGCAGCGGCTTGTGACGCCACCGCGCATGTAGCCGCCGTAAATGTGAGAATCGAGCGGAAAGTGTTCATCATGAAACTGTGTTATGGATATTAATTTGGCGAAATTGGGTGTAATAGTTTTCACCCGGCCGTGTTACGGCTGCAAATATACGGAATTTCCAAAAATTAATTATTAAGTTTGCACAGACATCACGTCATCTAATATCCATAAATTACATAGACCGACATGAAAAAATACCTGTTGAAAATAGCCTTCATGCTGCTTCCGCTGATATCCTATGCCTCAGCATGGGACACTGACTACAAGCAGATCGACGGAGCCGTGAAGCGACCTGTTTTCCCTGAAAAGACTTTTGTCATCAGCAAGTATGGTGCAAAACCCGATGGCCGACCGGATAAGAACCAGAAGGCAATCAACAAGGCAATCGAGGCCTGCCACAAGGCGGGCGGCGGTGTAGTGACTGTGCCCGCGGGCACCTACCGTACCGGCGCCATACGGTTGCTCTCCAACGTTAACCTCAAGGTCGACGAGGGCGCCACGCTGCTCTTTGTGTTCCAGCCCGAGCTTTACCCCATAGTGCCTACCCGCTGGGAGGGTCTCGACTGCTGGAATCTCTCGCCGTGTGTGTATGCTTTCCAGGCCGACAATGTAGCCATCACCGGCAAGGGCACTATCGACGGCGGAGCCGACAATGAAAACTGGTGGCCATGGTGTGGCAAGGACCGTTTCGGCTGGAAGGAGGGCATGCCCCGCCAGCAGGACGACCATGCGCGTCCGCGCCTGCTTCGTATGGCCGAGGATGGAGTGGAGATGGACGAGCGCCGCTTTACAGCCGATGACTGCCTGCGCCCGCAGTTGATTAATTTCAACCAGTGTGACGGTGTGCTTATCGAGGATGTCACCCTGCTGCGTTCGCCGTTCTGGGTAATCCATCCGCTGCTGTCGAAGAATGTGACCGTAAGCGGGGTGCATATCAGCAACGACGGCCCCAACGGCGACGGCTGTGACCCCGAGTCGTGTGACGGTGTGGTGATTGAAAACTGCTTCTTCAACACTGGCGACGACTGTATAGCCATCAAGAGCGGCCGCAACAATGACGGACGTCTGTGGGGACGTCCGTCGGAGAATATCATCATACGCAACTGCCGCATGGAGAATGGCCACGGAGGTGTGGTTATCGGCAGCGAGATATCCGGCGGATGCCGCAACGTGTTTGCCGAGAACTGTACGATGGACAGTCCGAACCTCGACCGTGTCATCCGCATCAAGACCAATACATGCCGCGGCGGTGTGATAGAGAATATCTATGCCCGCAATATCGAGGTAGGGCAGTGCAAGGAGTCGGTGATGCGCATCAATCTCGACTATGAGCCGCGCGAGATATGCTGCCGCGGGTATGTGCCTACAGTGCGCAACGTATATCTTGACAATGTAACCTGCAACAAGAGCCGCTACGGAATCCTGCTCAACTCGCTCGACTCGGTGGCCAACGTATACAATATTAATGTGAACAACTGCCGTTTCGACGGGGTGGCCGAGCACAACAAAATCACCGGCAAGGTGGGCGAGGTGAATTTCGCCAACACCACGGTCAACGGCAAGCCATGCCTGAGCCATACTCCTTACCGCAACCTGAGCCAGTGGCTCACGAAGTCGGAGATGCATCGTGTGCCCCAGAGCTGTCTGCTCGACTTCTCCAAGAAGCCCAAGTGGAGCTATGTCATGGGTATTGAGCTTGAGTCGATGCTCGACACATATCTGCGCTACGGCGACGACAGCATCCTCGACTATTGCAAGAGCTATACCGACACGATGATTGGTGCCGACGGCTCGATACGCGGCTATAACCTGGCCGACTACAATCTCGACAATGTGCGTACCGGTCATTTCGTGGCCGCCATGCATGAGAATTTTCCCGAAGAGAAGAATCTCATCGCTATTCGCACTCTTCAGCAGCAGCTCGATAAGCAGCCGCGCACCAAAGAGGGTGTATACTGGCACAAGGCCATGTATGCTTATCAGGTGTGGCTCGACGGCATATTCATGGGTCTTCCCTTCCGCGTGAAGACGGCCCACATGCTCCCCGCCAAGAAGCAGAAGGCTGTGTATGACGATGCCGTGGATCAGCTGAAGAAGACTTATGAGCGTACTCTCGATGCCTCGACCGGGCTCAACCGCCATGCGTGGGACGAGAACCGCGACATGTTCTGGAGCAACGACACCACCGGCCTGTCGCAGCACTGCTGGGGCCGCGCCCAGGGCTGGTATGTGATGGCCCTGGTAGAGATACTCGATGCCCTGCCCGAGGATTACGTCCGCCGCGGCGAGGTGGCCGACCTGCTTACCCGCACTCTCGACGGAGTGGTGAAGTGGCAGGACAAGGATAGCGGCGTATGGTGGCAGGTGATGGACCAGCCGGGCCGCGAGGGCAACTATCTTGAGTCGACCTGCTCGGCCATGATGGCCTACTCGATGCTCAAGAGTGTGCGCAAGGGGTATGTCGACGGGCGCTTCATGGAGCCGGCCCGTAAGGCCTACCATGGTATCGTCGACCGTTTCCTCAAGGTGAATCCCGACATGACGCTGTCGCTTACCGACTGCTGCGCCGTGGCCGGCCTCGGCCCGGGTGTGAGCCCCGCAGTGAGCAAGGCTGCTCCGAAAGTGAAGGAGAACCGCCGACGCGACGGATCGTTTGACTACTACATATCGGAACCGGTGCGCGACAACGACGCCAAGGGTGTCGGCCCGTTTGTGTGGGCATCTCTTGAGATGGAACACAACGGTTGCGCCACTGCCGACCATCTCAATGATATCATACGTGCCAAATCGGGCACTCTTCGTAAATAAGGTGAAAAGACCATAATAATGTTTGACAACGATGTGGCCGGCCGTGAGGTCGGCCACATTATATATATAAATATATATAATCGGTCGGCGCGCGGTGGCTTGTCGTAATGGTTTGCTCTGGTTTATGTTGGATATGTGCGAATTGTCGGAATTTTATTTGCATTTTAATAGACGAACACATATATTTGCAAAAAACCTTAAAACCCTCTCCTGCCATGATAGGGAAACACAGCAAGACATTCTCCGGCACGGCGCCGGCGTCCAAGGCGGCTTCACTGCCCGGCATACTATGGCCTCCTGTTTCTGACCGCGACTCAATGACTGCAATCCAGGCATTCACCATACAGACACCCTATGAATATTGCGGAAACTACGAATATATCCGCGGTAAGTTGTCGCGCATCAATACTCCCACAGGCTACTATGAGAATGGCCGCCACTACTTCTACGTCAAGGATTATCAAGGCAACGTGCGCTGTACTGTCGCCGACAACGACAGTCTTACAAAGGCCGTCCACTATTATCCCGGGGGCTCGCTGTTTGGCGAAAGCTATGGCTATTACTTTTGGTCAGGAAACAATCTTTTCCAAGGAGGAAAGCTCGAAAAAAGCGATGCCCACACCTTCTACGACCTCCAGAACCGCCACTATGACCCGATACTGCCTCATTTTATCTCAGTCGACAGCAAGTCAGAATCATACTATCCGTTCAGTTTCTACAACTATGCCCTCTGCAATCCCGTACGCTATCGCGACCCCGATGGCAATGATGCAGTAATTACAATAGATGGGAATAATATTATCATATCAGTAAATATATTTATATTTAATTATGAGTATGTTAATGATAAAGATAAAACACCAAAATTTGCAGATTTAGCAAAGGCGTTTTATAATGATATTATGAATACTTGGGGAGAATTTACAAGCTATAATTATGAAGGAACTAAATATGATATAACATGGGACGTAAAAGTTTCATTAAGGAAAATTGATGAGTCAAAGGAATACAATGGTAAGAATAATTACATGAATGTAAAATATTCCAAAGGTTCAGAAATAACAAATATGCACGATGGTTCAATATCCACAAAGAGATATAACGGTATGAGTGATATGCCACATGAGTTTGGGCACATGCTTGGTGCCATAGATAGATATGATGAATCAAAACGGGTAGCCTACTCCGAATGGAGTGGGAATATAATGGGAGAACCAGCAGGAGCATGTTGTGTAGAAGTACGTAATTTATCAGAAATACTTGATTCTCATCTTAAAATATACCATGGCTCAATCAATCAATATAGAGCAAAAAATTATGGATGGATGAATATATTTGGAATATGGAGTTATAGGCAGGTTGTTGATGTTTTATATAGAAATAGTAGAAAAATACGTTATGAGAATCAGCATTAGAATTTTTGGTATTATCATAGCCGTTATAGCGGGAGTCGTGTTATGTGAGATTGTGACCTGTATCGTTTACTCGGATAGGGGTGGTGATGATGACAGTAAAGCCGGATATAAAATTTATCCCGGAATGAGGTTCTTGAAATCCGGATGGCGTGGAATGGGAGACTCACTGGTTGATTATCCGCAGGATTCCATATTGTATTACGGACTTGGCATAGATGGCAAAAGTCTGGAGGAGGTTGTTGCGAAGTATGGAGAATATGCAACTCTTGAATACGACACACTGCGTTATGGGATAGGGCTTGATGGCTGGCCGGAAATATATCCAATATCACAGAATCGAGTGATTATGCCAATTATAGAGGTATGGTGGAGTATTCCGGGAGACAGCACCACAGATATTCAGTTGACAGTATTTTTTGAGACCAAGGGAATTAAGAGTAAAGCAGTTTATGGCTATCAATTCGATTATGCGCAGACGTGTTGGATGCCATGATATATCGCTAAGATATATTGTCATCGCTATAATAACGGGTTTATTTATCAGTGGCTGTAATACTAAAGATAAGGAGACGTTATCGCCATTGGATGAATATTTTTCCTACAATGAGTGGATTAGACCGGAGGACGGACTGGAACGTCTGACTGAGAAAAATATGACATATGCCGAAGTTGTTGAGAAGTATGGAGCTCCGGTGTATGAATTTGAAGATACTGTAATCAATGGAATGAATATAAAGACTTCAGTATATGATTTTGATCTCTATCCAATCACGATGGAGCGGGATACTGTATATGTGCATAGGTATTGGTGGTTTCTGTCGTATAAAAAGAATCTGTATCTATATCTTGTGTATGAATCGGGCGATGAATCCTCGTTGCCGATTTACGGATATATGCATTGATGTATGCAGCGAGTGAAATGAAGAAAAAAATGAAGGAAAAGGAAAAAAGATGGGCGAGTGGATGCGGTGGATTCGTGGAAAATTAGTAACTTTGTGCGCAATAAATACAACCATATCGCCATATGTCATCATTTATTGCAGACCGAGTGAAGATGGAGGGACTAACATTTGACGACGTCCTCCTTATTCCCGCTTACAGTGAAGTGCTTCCGCGCACAGTAGATCTCACCACAAGATTTTCCCGCCGTATTACATTGAATGTACCTCTGGTGTCGGCCGCCATGGACACCGTCACCGAGGCCCGTCTTGCCATCGCGATAGCGCGCGAGGGTGGCATTGGCGTTATCCACAAGAATATGTCGATTGCCGAGCAGGCCCGTCAGGTGCATGCCGTGAAGCGTGCCGAGAACGGTATGATTTACGACCCTGTGACTATACTTACCGGTAGCACAGTGCGCGATGCTCTCGCCATGATGGAGGAATACCATATCGGCGGCATACCCGTGGTAGACAGCAACAAGCTGCTGGTGGGTATCGTGACCAACCGCGACCTGCGCTTCGAGCGCAATCTTGACCGTCCGGTCGACGAGGTAATGACGAAGGAAAATCTCGTGACCACCCGTCAGTCGACCAATCTTGAGGAGGCGGCCGCCATACTTCAGGAGCACAAAATCGAGAAGCTGCCCGTAGTTGACAGCGAAGGCCATCTGGTAGGGCTGGTGACATACAAGGATATCACCAAGGCCAAGGACAAGCCCAATGCATGCAAGGACGCTCTGGGGCGTCTGCGTGTAGCCGCCGGTGTGGGTGTGACCCCCGACGTGATGGAGCGTGCTACCGCACTTGTCAACGCCGGCGTCGACGCCATCGTAATCGACACCGCCCACGGCCACAGCAAGGGTGTGGTAGGCGTGTTGCGCCAGATTAAAGAGACTTTCCCCGAAATTGATGTGGTGGTAGGAAATATCGCTACCGGCGAGGCCGCCCGCTTCCTTGTAGAGAACGGTGCCGACGGTGTGAAGGTAGGTATCGGCCCCGGCTCGATATGCACTACCCGCGTAATCGCCGGAGTGGGTGTTCCCCAGCTTTCGGCCGTCTACGATGTGGCCAAGGCTCTCGAAGGCACCGATGTGCCTCTGATTGCCGACGGCGGCATACGCTATTCGGGCGATATCGTTAAGGCTCTTGCCGCAGGTGCTTACTCGGTGATGCTCGGCGGCATGCTCGCCGGCGTGGAGGAGAGCCCCGGCGACACCATTATATATAATGGCCGTAAATATAAGGCTTACCGCGGCATGGGTTCGCTGGAGGCCATGGAGAAGGGTTCGAAGGACCGCTACTTCCAGGGTGGCGAGACCGATGCCCGCAAGCTCGTGCCGGAGGGTATTGCCGCACGTGTGCCCTTCAAGGGGTCGCTCTACGAAGTCACCTATCAGATGCTCGGCGGTCTGCGTTCGGGTATGGGTTACTGCGGAGCCGCCAACATCGAGAAGCTGCATGAAGCGAAGTTTACCCGCATCACCGCAGCCGGAGTGATGGAGAGTCATCCCCACGATGTGGCCATCACGAGCGAGGCGCCCAACTACAGCGCATCACATCAGTAATCACGAATAAAACGCATCCATGTCTCGGTTTCGCCCGGGACATGGATGCGCGCTATATGCCAAGTGAAATAAGTTATCGTCAGAGATATAATAAGGAGCTGCGGTTCTGCGTTATATCTCTGTTGTAATATAAAATAATTTAGAACACATACTTAATAATGAATCTACGCAAATCGCTATTTGTGCTTGCCATGGGCATGGGCGTGGCTCTGGCTGCCGATGGAAAGAAGCCCTCGGATCCGGTGCTGATGACCATCGACGGAAAGGATGTGCGCCTTAGTGAGTTCGATTATCTCTACGGAAAGAACAATATGCAGCAGCAGTCGCCGGTGGCTGTCGACGAATATCTCGATATGTTTATCGCCTACAAGCTGAAGGTGGCCGACGCCATTGCGGCCGGCATTGACACCACTGCGGCATTCCGTAAGGAATACGAGGGGTATCGCCTCGACCTCGTGCGTCCTTATCTTACCGACAAGGATGAGGAGGAGCGCTTGATATCAGAAGCCTATTCCCACTATCCGGTAGAGGTAGAAGCGAGCCACATAATGGTGGCCCTCGGCAAGACACCCGAAGAGCGGGAGAAGAACAAGGCGTTGCTCGACAGCATCCGCACCGCCGCCGTCGGGGGGGCGGATTTCGCAGCCCTTGCGCGCAAATATTCCATTGACCGTTCGGCCTCGCGCAACGGCGGCAGCATGGGATACATCACTCCCGGACGTTTCCCCTATGTATTTGAGAAGGCGGCCTATGACACTCCCGAGGGGGAGATATCGCCGGTGATAGAAACACCGTTCGGATTTCATATCGTAAGGTCGGGCGCACGCCGCGCCGCTACAGGCGAGGTGCTGGCGCAGCATATACTTAAGCTCACCCAGGGCAAGACCCCCGAGGAGCAGGCCCGGGCCAAGACTCAGATTGACTCTATCTATACTCTGATTAAGGGTGGCGCCGACTTCAGCGATCTCGCCCGCAGAGAGAGCGAGGACCCTGGTTCGGCCAAGAACGGCGGCATGCTCCCCTGGTTCGGTGCAGGACGTATGGTGCCGGAGTTTGAGAAGGCTGCATTCGCACTGGCCGACAGTGCCGTGTCGGAGCCTTTCCAGACCTCCTACGGCTATCATATCGTGAAGACTCTCGGCCACCGCGGTGTGCCGGCTCTCGACGATGTGCGTCAGCAGATTATGGGTATGATGCAGCGCGACGGACGCGCTCAGCTCCCTTACCGTAAGAAGATGGACGAACTGAGAGCGCGTTTCCAGACTTCGTCTGCCGACTCGCTCAGCGAGAACGAGCTTATCGACCTTGAAACCGAACGTCTTGCAGCGGAGGATGCCGATTTCGCCAACTTGTTGCGTGAGTATCACGACGGTATGCTGCTGTTCGAGATAAGCAACCGCAAGATATGGGAGGGTGCGGCAAAGGATACCGAGGGTATTGAGAAATATTTCGAGGCCCACCGCGGTGATTATTCTTTGGCCGAGCCCAAATACAAGGGATTCATGATTTATACTCCCAACGACTCTATGATGACAGTAGTCAGGGAGTATGTGGCTGCTGCCGGCGACATCAACCCCGACTCGATAGGGGTGGTGCTCAAGCGTCAGTTTGACAAGGATGTACGCATCGAGCGTGTGCTTGCCGCCAAGGGCGACAACCGAGTGGTCGACGCTGTGGCTTTCGGAGGCGAGCGTCCCGACCTGCCCGGAAAGTGGAAATGCTGGATGCCCTGGAATGGGCGTATGATAGAGGCTCCGGAGGAAGCCGCCGATGTGCGCGGTGCCGTCACTACCGACTATCAGGCGGAACTCGAGCGCGAGTGGGTGGAGCAGCTGCGTGCCGCCCACAAGGTCAAAGTCAACAAGAAGGTGCTGAAATCAGTGAAACAACATCTGAATGTCGGGCGATAATGCGGTGCTAATCAAGATTGTCCGTCTGACGGACCATTGCATCGCCTCGTATCATTAAAATATATTAAAAGACAATATTGGCCGGGCTATTTCATGGATTGATGAAATAGCCCGGCCAATTGCTTGGGAAGTTAGGCGGAAAATTTGTAAATTTGGGGCTTGAATCCGGACGAGTGTCCAGCAGTCATGTTGCAGCGCGTATGGTTCCGGTCATGAAAAGATACTTTGCAATGCATAATTTACTCGTATGCTTTCCGATAGCCTGTGTCATCGCCGCGATGGTATCATCATGCGGTGCAGGGTCGCACGGAGGTGTGTCGGAGCCGGGTGTGCTTGTGAAGATAGGCGATGCGCGACTGACCGTGTCGGAGCTTAGCGAGGCGATGCCCTACGGACTTTCAGGCGCCGACAGCGCCGAATGGTGTATGGGCTACATTGATAGCTGGATTGAGCGCAAGACCGTTGGGCTTGAGGCCGCGCGCAATATTGCCGACACGAGGCGTATCGATCGCATGGCCGAGGAGTATCGCAACGACCTGATTATGCTGGAGTACCGCAAGGTGATGGCCGAGCAGCAGGGTGCGCCGCAATATTCCGATGACTCCCTGCGCAGAGAGTATGACCGTCAGCCGGGTCTGTACCGCTGTTCTCAGCCGATGGTACGCGGTATATTCCTCTCTGTAGACAAGAAGCATCCGCATATCAACGACCTGCGACGATGGAGTCGGTCGTCGGTTGAAGCCGACCTCGAGAAACTTGAGAAAGAGAGTCTCGACCCGGCGGTAGAGTACATCTACTTCCGCGACCGCTGGCTGCCATGGAGCGATATCGTGGCGCGTGTGCCCGGCGGAGTCGATGCCGAGTCTGAGAAACTTCCGGCGAGGCATCAGGACTTTGAGACCACGGTAGGCGACAGGGTGTATATGCTCGCTGTCAATGACCGTCTGTCGGATGGCGACCAGATGCCTTTCGAGCTTGCCCGCGATGCGGTGGCCGGCATGTTGCAGTCGGCTTCCGCCGCCGATTACGACCGGCGTCTGCGCCGCGACCTTGTAAAGCGTGCGTATGACAACGGACTGGTAAAGCTGTCGCCGGAACTTGCTGGAAAGGTCGGCATGTCACCGGCTGATAAACAGGATAACAAATAAAAAATAACATATTTAATCGCTTACGGAAGTGAAAATATCAAAGCTAATACTCGCCGGCGCTTTCAGCGCTATGACTATAATGGCTGCCGCCCAGAACAATATTGTCGAGGAGGTGGCCTGGTGGATTGGCGACCAGCCTATTTATAAGAGTGAAATCGAGGAGACATACCAGACCATGCAGTCGCAGCGCAGCGATATCGAGGGTGACCCGTACTGTGTAATTCCCGAACGCCTTGCTGTGGAGAAACTTTTTATCCACCAGGCGGAGATTGACTCTATAGAAGTGCCTGACAACCAGGTGATGCAGATGGTCGACCAGCAGGTCAACTTCCTTATAGCCAACCTTGGCTCCCAGCAGAAAGTCGAAGAATTTTACCGACGTCCGCTTCCGGCTGTGCGCGAGCAGTTGCGCGACATGATACGCAACCATCAGCTCGTCGAGGAGGTGCAGAGCTCGCTCACCAAGGAGGTCAAGGCCACTCCCAACGACGTGCGACGTTACTTCAACTCTCTGCCAAAGGACAGTGTTCCTTTTGTGCCGCTTCAGGTCGAAGTGCAGATTATGACCCTCAATCCTGTAATACCGCGCGAGGAGATTGACGAGGTCAAGGCCCGACTGCGCGACTATGCCGAGCGTGTCAACAAAGGGGAGAGCGATTTCAGCACCCTGGCTATTCTTTACAGCGAAGATGGCAGCAGTCTGCGCGGAGGCGAGCTCGGATTTATCGGGCGTGCCAATCTTGAACCGGAATATGCCGCTGTGGCTTTCAATCTCAACGATACCAAAAAGGTGTCGAAAATAGTGGAGACACAGTTTGGCTACCATATCATACAGCTTATCGAGAAACGAGGTGACCGCATCAACACCCGCCACATATTACTACGCCCCAAAGTGTCGGACAAGGACCTTACCGAAGCTATGACCCGTCTTGATACCGTGCGTCAGGAGATACTGGCCGAGAAGTTTACCTTCGAGGAGGCCGTGCCCTACGTGTCGCAGGACAAGGACACCCACAACAACCGCGGACAGATGGTGAACCAGGAGAACAATACCACACGATTTGAGATGGGCGAACTGCCTCAGGAAGTCAGCCGGGTGGTGGCCGATATGAGTGTCGGCGAGCTGTCCAAGCCATTTATAATGAAGGATCCCAAGCGCAACCGCGATATCGTGGCGATGGTGAAACTGAGCAACCGTATCCCCGGCCACCGTGCCAATATGAGCGACGACTATCAGCTTATCAAAAACCTCTATGAGTCGCATGCCAAGGAGGATATCGTGACAAAGTGGGTAGAGAAGAAGATTGCCGATACCTACGTGAGAATCGAAGAAGGGTGGCGCGACTGCGACTTCAAGCATAAAGGCTGGATTAAGGAGGGTGTGAGCTCTGACTCTTCGTCAGACCGGGATGACAGCAAGGAGTGACCGCAGGCCACAGTTTTCCCACTGACCCTACCTCACATAACAATACAATTTACAACTCACTCATGCAGGATCCGAAAAGCGACAGAATGCTTCGGGAGACTGACCGAGGCAGTCGCGGATGCAATGGCTGGCGCCGTGGCCGCTGGGCTGTGGCGTGTCTGATGGCTCTCGGTGTGCCCGCGATATTGTCGGGTCACCCCGATGCTCCTAAATCTCCGGCTACGGAATTGCCTCCGGTGAATCCGCCGAAGCGATACGAAATAAAACCGACAGTGCCTTCTACCGACAGGCATACCCCGGGAAAGGTGTTTCTGGAGCGAGCCGACAGGCTGTGGACCGACGACAGCCGCGACTCGATAGCCTACCAGATACTTGTAGGCAACGTGCAGTTTCGCAAGGACGACATGTTCATGTACTGCGACAGCGCGCATTTCTATGACCAGGAGGGTAGTTTCGACGCTTTCGGAAACGTAAGGATGGAGCAGGGCGACACTCTGTTTGTGTATGCCGACGAGCTCAACTACAACAACCCCGAAGAGATGGCCGTGTTCTACGGTAACGGAGTGGAAGAGGTGCGTCTGATAAACAAGGAGGTGCAGCTTACCACCGACGTTTTCAACTATGACCTGGGGCAGGATTTGGGATACTATACCAACGGCGGAACATTGGCCGACACGGCCAATGTGCTCACCTCGGTATACGGTGAATACAGTCCCGCTACCAAGGACGCTCAGTTCAGGCTCGATGTAGTGCTTAAGGACAAGGGCGAGCGCGATTTCACTCTCACCACCGAGGAGCTGCTCTATAATACCGACAATCATATAGCCCGGATTGTGAAGCCGTCGGTGATAGTGACCGACAGTGCCACGGTATACTCCAGCAACGGTATGTACAATACCGAAGCCGACACAACGCGCCTGTACGACCGGTCGCTTATAAAGACCCGCCGCGGCAATACGCTTACCGGCGACACTTTGTTCTATGACCAGACTACCGGTTTCGGCGAGGCCTGGGGAAATATGATTCTTACCGACTCGGCGCGTCAGTCGGCTCTGGAAGGGGGCTACGGATGCTACTTCGAGAAGGAGGACAGCTCGTTTGCCACCATACGCGCCCGACTTCTTGAATATAGCCGCAAGGATACTCTTTATCTCCATGGCGACACGATACGCACTTATGTGCAACGCAGCGACAGCGACTCGACGCATATAATGACCGCCTATCCGCGTGTGCGCTTCTGGCGCGTCGACCTCCAGGGCCTGTGCGACTCGCTCAGCGTGGTTGAGCGCGATTCGCTGATGTACATGCACCGTCATCCGATAGTGTGGAGCGGTGAACGTCAGGTGTTCGGCAATGTCATCCAGGTGCATTTCAATGACTCCACTGTCGACTGGGCCAAGTTGCCGGAGTTTGGCTTCGTTGCCGAGCATATCGGCGACGAGTTCTACAATCAGCTTACCGGGCGCGAGATGCTCGCGCAGTTTGTCGACGGGTCTCTGTCGCAGCTTGATGTGAGCGGTAATGTGGAGAATATCATGCTCCCTCAGGAGAACGACTCTACATATAATAAGATAATAAGCTCGACAAGCAGTTATCTGACCGCTCATTTCAACGACTCGACGCTACAGAAACTGACCATGTGGCCTGATGTCGACGGTACGGTGACACCTCTGTATCTTGCAAAGAAATCGATATATTATCTGCCGCAGTTCAAATGGTATGAGGCATTGCGTCCAAAGGACAAGGATGATATATTCAACGTGCCGCCGGAGATGGAGGCGCTGCTGAAGGAGCCTGACCCCGGAGTAAGGCGCAGGCGCGTCAACTGATCTGTGTCTGTGGCAATCAAAACAATTCAATTCAATTCAATGTCTGACAATAGGATTTCCACTCCTGACGGAGTGAGCGGCGTTATGCGCATTTCGGCCGGGAAAGCCCTGGCGCTTTTTGTATGCTGCTGGATTTTTTCATGGGCCATAGGCCTGGTGACAATCGGGTTTGTCGGTGGCGCCACGCTCGACCGTATACGTCTGGCCGTCGTGCTTCAGGACCTTATTATATTCATGCTTCCTGTGGCAATGACCATGCTGATAGCCGCATGGCGCCCATGGCATTTCATTGGTATCGACCGTAGTCCCGGATGGTTCGGGGTGTGTAGCGCCCTGTTTACGCTCGTCGTGGCTATCCCGGCCATGAACTGCGTTGTGGGATGGAACGAGAGCATTCATTTTCCCGAGAGTATGGCTGATTTCGAGAGGCTGCTGCGCGCTTATGAATCTACCGCCGGGGCTATGATTGAAAGTCTGCTCGGCGGCACCGGTGTGGCCGACCTGATTGTGTCGGTACTAATAATAGGCGTTCTTACAGGAGTGGCGGAGGAATGGTTTTTCCGGGGCGGACTCCAGTCGCTGCTTATGCGTCTGTTCGGCAATCCGCATGTGGCGATATGGATTGCCGCGATAGTATTCAGTGCTATCCATATGCAGTTTTTCGGTTTTGTGCCAAGGGTGCTGCTGGGTGCATTTTTCGGATATCTTTACTGGTGGAGCGGTTCGCTGTGGCTTCCGGTTGTGGCACATGCATTCAACAATTCTCTGGTAGTGCTGTCCATGTGGCTTATGCGTCGCGGCGTGGATACAGTGGCGCTTGATGAGATTGGTGCCGGCTCCGGCGGCGGACATGCCGTGCTGGCGGTAGTAAGTCTGGTGCTTGCGTTTGTATCGGTATGGTACATATGGCGACACCTGCCGAAGATGCGCGATATGAATCAATAATGTATGTCGCAGTCGGTTGAGAAAAATTACATTTTAGCAAATGTCCGGCGTATGTTTTAAAGCATAGTTTTCCAAAAAAAATCGCAAATATCTGATGCTGTGGTGTTTGTAAATTTAATTAATGCCAAAAGTTTTCCAAAATAAAAACTTTTGGCATTTTATTTGTGTTGATGATTGCATAATTGTGCATCCTTGTATAACTTTGCACTCGCAATAAAAACGCATTTTATCAAGCAGCTACCTAACCATAAAATAAGATGATACAGACTGTAGTAAAGCGCGACGGCCGTGTCGTGGGATACAATGACGAGAAGATAAAAGCAGCTATCCGCAAGGCTATGTTGCAGACTGAAATCGGGGAGGACGAAAGTCTTATCCTTAAGATAACCGATCGTATCAGCATGACCGGCAATGAACGCATGACAGTAGAGGAAATTCAGGACCGGGTGGAGTTCGAGCTTATGAAGAGCCCGCGTAAGGAGGTGGCCAAGCGATATATTGCCTATCGCGATCAGCGTAACATCGCACGCCGGGCAAAGACCCGCGACATGTTCCTTGAGATAATCGAGGCCAAGAATAATGATATCACCCGCGAGAACGCCAACATGAACACTGACTCGCCTGCGGGTATGATGATGAAGTTTGCGAGCGAGACCACCAAACCGTTTGTCGACGACTATCTTTTGTCGCACGAAGCGCGCGAGGCTGTGCGCAACGGTTATCTCCATATACATGACAAGGACTACTATCCTACCAAGAGTCTGACATGCGTACAGCACCCTCTCGACAAGATATTGAAATACGGCTTCACTGCCGGCCACGGCGAGTCGCGTCCTGCCAAGCGCATAGAGACAGCAAGTATCATCGGCTGCATATCTCTTGAGACAGCCCAGAACGAGATGCATGGCGGCCAGGCCATACCTGCATTCGATTTCTATCTGGCTCCATTCGTACGTTCATCATATATCGAAGAAATCAAGACTCTTGAGTCGCTCAGCGGCGAGGACCTTAGTGAGCTTTACAACGCTCCGATTGATGACTATCTGAAGCGTCCACTCGATGGCCTCAAAGGCAGAGAGCGCATGAAACAGCATGCCATCAACGAGACGGTAGGGCGTGTGCACCAGTCGATGGAAGCATTCATACATAATATGAATACCATCCACTCGCGTGGGGGCAACCAGGTGGTGTTCAGCTCGATAAACTATGGCACCGACACTTCGGCCGAAGGACGCTGCATCATCCGCGAGATACTTAATTCGACATATGAGGGTGTAGGCAACGGCGCCACTGCGATATTCCCCATACAGATATGGAAGAAAAAGACCGGAATCAGCTATAAGCCCGGTGACCGCAACTACGACCTCTATAAGCTGGCATGCAAGGTGACAGCCCGCAGATTCTTCCCCAATTTCCTGAATCTCGACGCTACATTCAATCAGCATGAGAAATGGCGCGCCGACGACCCCGACCGCTACCTTTACGAGGTGGCTACCATGGGGTGTCGTACGCGTGTGTTTGAAAACCGTTATGGCGAGAAGACCTCGGTAGGACGCGGTAATCTCAGCTTCTCTACAATCAACATCGTGCGTATAGCCATCGAATGTATGAATATCCGGGACAAGGAGGAGCGTATAGCCCGTTTCTTCAGTCGTCTTGACGATGTGCTCGATATTACCGCTCGTCAGTTGTGCGACCGCTTTGATTTCCAGAAGACCGCGCTTGTAAAGCAATTTCCACTGCTCATGTCGCGCTTGTGGATAGGCGCGGAAAATCTGAAACCGACCGACACTATCGAGCCGGTGATAAATCAGGGTACGCTCGGTATCGGCTTTATCGGTCTGGCAGAATGTCTGGTAGCTCTCGTCGGCGCACATCATGGCGAAAGCGACGAAGCACAGGAACTTGGCCTGAGAATTGTAAGCCACATGCGTAGCCGCGTCAATGAGTTCTGCGAACTTTATCAGCACAATTTCTCAGTGTTGGCTACTCCTGCCGAAGGGCTCTCGGGCAAGTTCACGAAGAAAGACCGCAAGTCGTTCGGCATCATTCCCGGAGTGACTGACCGCACTTATTATACAAATTCCAACCATGTGCCGGTGTACTACCACTGCTCGCCGCGTCACAAGGCTAAAATCGAGGCTCCCTATCATGCCCTGACAGGCGGCGGCCACATATTCTATGTCGAAATCGACGGTGACGCCACTCATAATCCCGATGCTATCAGCGATATTGTTGACATGATGGACAAATACAATATCGGTTATGGCTCTGTCAACCACAACCGCAACCGCTGCATGGCCTGTGGATACGAGGATGCCCAGGACAATCTTGAGAAATGCCCGGTATGCGGCAGCCATGCAATAGACAAGCTGCAGCGTATCACAGGTTATCTCGTAGGAACCACCGACCGCTGGAACAGCGCGAAGCTGGCTGAACTCAACGACCGTGTAGTACACAAATGATGTTGCAGGACGCGGACTATACTCCGACTGAGGAAGAAAAAAACATAAGGCTGAGGGTGCTTGACATAGTTGCCGGCACTAGCGTCGACGGCCCCGGACTCCGTACGTCGATATATCTGGCCGGATGTGACCATGCATGTCCCGGATGTCATAATCCGGAATCGTGGGCGCACGACGGAGGCCGCGAGATGAGTGTGGCCGAGATAATGGACACGGTGAGGGAGAATGACTTCAATGTCACTTTTTCAGGCGGTGACCCTTTGTATCAGGCCGAAGGTGTCGCTGCTCTCGCCGGTGCAGTAAAACGAGCCGGATATACATTGTGGTGCTACACAGGATTCACCTACGAGCATGTAGCTGCTGCGCCGCGTTTTGCCCCACTTATGGAGTTTGTCGATGTGCTTGTCGACGGGCCTTTTATAGAGAGTATGCGCGACACAGCTCTGCTGTTCCGCGGCTCGTCCAATCAGCGCCTTGTCGATGTAGCGGCCTCCCGCAAGGCCGGAGGCGTTGTGGCATGGAGCAGAGATTGAAAAAGTTTACTCTCCGACTGATGGAAAATATTCAAAAATCGCTATCTTTGCATAAAAATTGCATGTGAGAGATTGTCTACTTTTCAAAATCTGAATCAATATAGTTTGGGCAATATCAAAGAGAGCGATTTTTGATTATCAACATAACCACATTGCCAAAATAGAGCCTTTATGTCCCAGCATACCGGTACTGCAAACCATCGTCCACAGATGTCAATGATACTCTATAATGTAGGCGCGCTGCTCACCGTAGCGGCCTGGGGAGTGTCGTTTGTGTCTACAAAAGTGCTACTTGAGCATGGCCTTCAGCCAACCGAGGTGTATGTATACCGTACGTTGCTTGCATATCTGCTGATACTGCTTATATGTCATGGACGTATGGTCTCCAACTCTGTGCGCGATGAATTGCTGTTTGTGGCGTGCGGCATGTGTGGCGGTTCTCTCTATTTCATAGCGGAGAATACCGCTCTTGAGCATACTCTTGTGTCGAATGTGTCGCTCATAGTCACGCTCGCGCCACTTATAACTACGCTTCTCGTAGGCGTTCTGTATAAATCAGAGCGTCCGTCGCGTGGCATGGTGGCCGGTTCGCTTGTCGCGTTTCTTGGTGTGGGTCTGGTGATTTTCAACAGTTCGTTTGTGCTGGCGGTAAAGCCTCTCGGCGATTTGCTTGCGCTGGCTGCCGCAGTGAGCTGGGCTGTATATTCACTTGTGTTGCGTAAACTCAGTGCGTTCTATACGGTACTGTTCATAACCCGCAAGACCTTTTTCTACGGACTTCTTACGGCATTGCCATTCCTTTTTACCGAGCCTGATCACGGAAATCTGAAAGTGTTTTCCGATACAGCCGTATGGGTCAATTTCATTTTTCTTGGCGTGTTCTGCTCAATGCTTGCATTTCTCATATGGGCTTGGGCGGTCAAGGGCATAGGTGCTGTAAAGGCCAACAATTATCTATACGTACAGCCGATAATCACACTTGTGGCCTCGGCAGTGTTCCTTGGTGAACAGGTGACATGGATAGGCTATCTCGGATGCGGCCTGATACTCTTCGGAGTGGTGCTTGCCGATCGTCTCAGTCAGGGACATCCAAGCAAGCCGGCACACTGAGGACTCGTCGGCGAGGCGGATTTTGAACTGTGCTGTGAAATCCGCTGTCAGGAATTCATGGATTATTAATATGCTCTTAGATGCTGATTTATGAATGAAGAAAGAAACGGTACAATAGGGGTTGACAATGTGCTCTACAGGCTATATCAGGAGGCTACCGGGTATGCTCCTGAAAGCATGATGCTGTTGCCAGGAGCCGGCTCGGGACGTAAATATTACCGCATGCGCGGTGTTGAATCGCTCATCGGAGTTGTCGGTACCGACGTTTCGGAAAACAGGGCCTTTGTGGAGCTTTCACGTCATTTTCGCGTCAAAGGCCTTCCGGTGCCGGAGGTGCGTGGCGTGAGTGACGACGGTATATATTATATACAGGAGGATCTCGGTTCTACGGCACTGTTCGGATTTATCGCTCCCGGACGTACTCAGGGCATATGGAGTGATGAGCAACGTGATGTGTTGCGGCGCACTATAGCTGCGCTGCCGGTATTGCAGTGGGAGGGAGCCAAAGGGCTCGACTTCGACAGGATGTGCTTTCCGGTGGGGCGTATGGACCGTCGGGCATTGATGTGGGATTTGAATTATTTCAAATATTGCTTTCTGAAGCCTTCAGGGGTGGAGCATTCCGAGGTGATGCTTGAGCGAGACTTCACTGTCTTGTGTGACAAGGTGCTCGAACATGATACGCCTACATTCATGTACCGCGACTTCCAGTCGCGCAATGTTATGCTTGCCTCCGACGGCAGTCCGCGGTTTATTGATTTCCAGGGCGGACGCCGTGGCCCGTATCATTATGATGTAGTGTCTTTTCTGTGGCAGGCACAGGCGCATTATCCGGATGAGTTGCGCGATGAACTTATCGATGAATACATCCGGGCATCGAGGCCGTATATAGCTCTCGATGGAGCTGAATTCCGTCGGGAACTGAAGCTGTTTGTGCTGTTGCGCACACTCCAGGTGCTCGGTGCATACGGGCTGCGGGGTCTTGTACAGCGCAAGGCCCATTTCCTCCAGAGCATTCCGTCGGCGATTGACAATCTGCGCGTTCTGCTTGATGACCCTGATGCCCCTGACGGTATGCCATGCCTGATGGACACGCTGCGGCGCCTGACAGAACTGCCTCGATGGAACAATGAGCGCTCGCAGAGCAAGGATATGACAATAAGGGTGTTCAGTTTCGGCTATCGTAAGTCGGGAATCCCCGACGACTCTACGCCTAATGGCGGCGGATTTGTGTTTGATTGCCGTGCGCTCAATAATCCCGGGCGTTATCCCCAGTATCTTACCCTTACCGGGCGCGACCAGCCGGTAATAGATTTCCTGGAGAGTGACGGGGAGATAACGCGTTTCCTCGACAACGCGTATGCTCTCGTGGACATGACTGTCGACCGCTATCTTGAGCGTGGATTCTCGCAGCTGATGGTGAGTTTCGGCTGTACCGGCGGGCAACACCGGTCGGTGTATGCCGCCGAGCATATGGCCCGTCATCTCAATGAAAAATATGGAGTAAAGGTGGTGCTTTGTCATCGCGAGCAGGGCATCTCTACTATTTATAATGCGCGTCGATGAAAGGGATGGTATTTGCCGCCGGTCTGGGCACACGGCTACGTCCGCTTACCGATAGTGTGCCTAAAGCGCTTGTCGAGCTTGGCGGTGTAGCGATGCTTGAGCGTGTGCTTATACGCATGAAGTCATACGGTATAGGGGAGGCGGTGGTCAATGTGCATCATTTTGTCGACAAGGTGAGAGATTTTCTCAGAGAGCACGACGACTTTGGGATGAGGCTGCATATAAGCGACGAGAGCGGTATGCTGCTTGACACTGGAGGCGGAGTGGCGGCAGCCGCCGATTGGCTTTCAGGCGATGAGCCTGTGCTGCTCCATAATGCCGACATATATACCGATGTGGATTTTGTGGAAATGCAGAGGGTGTATGAGGCGTCGGGCGCTGATGCCACGTTGCTTACCAGCCATAGGGCGACATCGCGCTATCTGCTGTTTGACAAGAACATGCGTATGCATGGCTGGACTGATATCCGCAGTGGCCGAGTGCGTCCGGAGCGACTGGATATATCCGGGCTGGCGACGATGGCGTTTGGAGGGGTTCATATTGTATCTCCCCGCCTGGTTGAGGATATATGCCGTTATGGCCGGGCCAATGGGAAGAAGGTGTTTTCGATTACTGACTATTATATCGAGTCGTGCGGCAGGATGTATATAAAAGGATGGTGCCAGCCCGCGGGTACGAACTGGCACGATATAGGTACGCTCGACAAACTGCGCCGGGCGGAGGAATGTCTGGGAGGCGGCGTTAGACTATAATCAGACTGCGGCGGGAGCATATCCTGCGGGAGCTTCTGATGTGCATCCGGTGATGTTGTTGTAGGTATTGTTTACCGCATTTTGCAGATAGAGCATTTTGCAGAAGACGACAAGATTGAATATGCCGAGTGTAAGCCATCCGAAGAAGATAGAGAGGAGGTAGGTACTTACCTGTAGTCCTTGAGGCTGTCCGTTGACTGCGAGATATGTGTTGCAGCGGCTAATCCATTTGCAGTACCAGACAATCGAATAGATGCCGAACGTTATTATTGTCAGGATGATGAACAGGAACAGTCCTGTAGTGTTTTGGCCGTCTCTGCGGCATGCGATATTTGTCTCGCGGGCAAATGCATAGACAAGATACCACTGATAGATGCCTAATGTGAGGATTGACAGGATGATTGTGAGCCAAAAGCCTCGATTGGTGGGTAGCATAGCGACTGATTTTACTTCCGTCCTTGTCCGGAAAAATTAGTGTGTTAATAATTGATTTATATGTTTCACAAATATATGTAATTGTGTCATGGAATGCAAGATATTTCATGGAAAAACATATAATAATGTTGGGATTTAGTAGAAATCCGAATATTCGTAACGTCAGTATGCAATTTTGCGTGTATAAACGATGATTGGGGCGGAACTAATATGGAGCGGATGCGTCTAATGGTATTGAAGATGATTTCCTGAATATGGATATTAGTTTATTAGAGAAAACGGATGACAATTTCTTGCAGTTATTGCGGGAGCATAGGTGTACGGTCAACCGGGTGTGCTACATGTATGCCGGCTGTGTCTAGGACTATGAGGATATGCGGCAGGAGACCTACGTGAATCTCTGGCGCGGTATGGACCGGTTTCGCGGCGAGTCGGATGTGCGTACATGGGTTTACCGTGTGGCCCTGAACAGTTGTGTGAGTTTTTTCCGCAGAAACCGACGGGCCGATGCCCACATTCCGTTATCGGCATTGACCGATGTGGCCGATGAGGGGTGCAACCGTAATGAACTGATATCTGAGATGCACCGGCTTATCAACAGGCTCGACCATGTGGAGAAAGCGATGATACTCTTTTGGCTCGACGGGTATCCGTATGATGCGATTGCCGATGTGATGGCGATGCCCCGCAACACAGTGGCTTCAAGGCTTAAATGAATAAAGGAGAAGCTGGTGAGGTACTCGGAGGAATAACGTGACCTTAACTTTAGAAGCTCTAAAAATATAGGATATGGATATTGAAGAACTCAAACGCAGAATCGACAGTCTTGATGCCCGTCTGACAGAACTTGAGGGCAGAGGCAACACTGATGAGCAGATGGCAAAGATAAAGGTAGGCAGGATTGTGACTGCCCGGGACCGGCTTGTAAGACGCTACCGAATATTTACGGTAGTCGGGATGCTGATGTGTGTGGTGTCGGTGATACTTTATAGGCATATATTGCCGATGTTTCCGCGGATTTTGTTTGGCGGATTCTTTTTGGTGGCATCTATGATGGATTTGTATCTGATGATTGGCATAAAGAAGATTGACTGCTGCAGCATGGGGGTGGCCGAGGTGGCTGAAAAAGCACGTTATTATCGTCGTCGCCACCATATGTTCATGGCTGTACTGATAGTGCTGCTTGTGCCTGTGCTTGGTAGTGTGGCTGTGGCGTTGTCTGACGACATGGCGTATATATGGGGTATGGCTGTGGGGGGAACGGTGGGACTTGTCCTTGGCATTGGCATATATCTGAAAATAATGAGGGAATACCGCACTCTTTATGGTGCTGACGCATGACGTAGTGCGGCCTAATTCAGTGGAGAGGAGCCGGTGATAGTCTACGTCATAGGGGATAGTCGCCGGGCTACGCCAGGCATTCGGGGGAGAGGGGGCCAACCCCACCCTGCGAACCGCTATGGCGGCTATTGGGTGGGGCTAACGTTGTGGACGCCCCCAGAGGGGCTATGCGCTAACGCGGGGAGTTGCAGGTGGGGCCGGGGTGGGTTGGTATGGGGTGCGAAAATTGGGACAATCTATAAGAGTATATTACGTAGGCAATTAACGGGCAATGTATAATTGTTTAGTGATATGATTTTGTTGTACCGGCAACTCACCTCGTTGGCACGTATACGTTTTGGAACGTTAAAATTGGGGTTTCTTTGGATTGTGTCTGCAACGCAATGTATTTGTGCGTAGGTTGTCAGGAATATGCGCGTTCAATTGATTCCGCTATGGTCACACATTTGCAACTCCACGCGTTAGCGCACAGCCCCTCTGGGGGCGTGTACAACGTTAGCCTATGGTAAGAGCCGCGTTAGCGGTTCGCAGCCATAGGTTTGTGTGGAACATCCCCCCGGAATGCCCGGCGACTATTTCGCTAATTGGAGATTACCGAGCCTTGCGGTGTGAGGCCTTCGACGGATACAGTGATTTCGGATGGGGAGATGTTGGCGGGGATTTGTAGCTCTACCGAGTGCGTGAGGTCGACAGCCGGAAGCCATTGTAGGGTGGCGCCGGTCTCGTCCTCAGGGATGTTTTTGTGGGTATATTTAGGTGCATAGAACTGTTTTGGTTTCTGGTAACCAAGGGGCATTAATATTTTGTATCCAGGAGATAATGTATTCTTTATTTTTCCTGGATTTTTAGTCGTGATATTGAGGATTCCTCCATTTTTGTTGTTGAGGATATCGCGGTCATTAAGAGCTCCTTTGTTAAATAGGGAAGAAAGATATGGAGGGAAGTATGTAATAGATTCATTATGAATAAAAGGATAGATACTCTCAAGGGTTGATATGTCAAGCTCGTCTGTGAAGAGTCCTACGTCATAAGAATAGTCTGTTTTTACTTCAGAACCAAATTTACTTGGATTGGGCTTTCTCGGTTTGCTTTCTCGGTTTGCTAATCTCAAACCATATTTGTTGTCCAGTAATTTTATTCTATTTATTTCCGGTTTAGCGCAACCTAAATATCGTCCATCAACCCATATTGCAACTGGAATCTGATGGTACATTATACCATCATTTATCACGTTAACACCGGGGATGTGAGTGACGGCTTCTTCATATGAACGGATATCTTTGTCATCGTCGGGGCGTATGTAGACGGAGGCGAGATAGTCGATGGCGTTGGCCCCCTCGCGCTTTTTGGTGGCGCGGACCACGACCTCGCGTAGTGAGATTTGCATTCCCTGCGGTGATGAGTTGAGTCGGGCCACGTAGTTGTCCCATAGGTCGGGGTCTTCGTCAAGAGCGGCGAACGATTCGGCTATTGACTGCGATTCGGGGAGAATGTCTATAGTTGGGAATGAATCGAAGTCGGGGTGAATATTCTCTTCGAGTTTTCCCTTTGAGTTCATGGCGCTTATTACAAAGAATGTAGAGTCGGGCCATTCGATTCCGGTGATGTGGAAGCGCCCGAGGGAGTCGGTGACGGCCGATGCTCCGTCGGCCATGCGCGGTGCGAGTACGTTGGCCGTGACTCCTGCCAGTGGCTTTCCGCGCCATTTCGAGCGGATTACTCCGTCGAGCTGGGCTCCGATTTCCAGCGGGTAGGGGAGTGAGTCGTTGATTTCGCCGCGAATTGCCGCCGGCATGTCGTAGCGTGTCCATCCCTGAGTCAGCATCAGGGCGTCGGCGGCGGGGTCGGCCTCACGGCGTGGAGCACGCAGATACCATGCCACATCCTCGACATGTCCGCGCAAGTCGTTCTGCATCAGCAGCTGCGATGCGATGGTGACTGTGGTGTCGGGCGACGATATACGACCGTCGACGATGGACACGGCCACGTCGGCTCCACCCTCCACGGCGGGGATTATGACCACATGGCGCGCTGAGTCGACGGTGATTTTCAGTTGCTCGGCGTTGGCGGGTGTCAGTGCCGTCGATGCGGCAATTGCGGTGGCGAGGATGGATTTAATGTAGGGATTCATACGCGGACTTTCGACAGAATGGTGAGTATATATAGGCGTTTCCATGGAATTTCGATTTGTAAGTGATTTCCATGGCTTACATTAATAATTTCCGCAAGATAGCATAAAATCAAGATTATCGCAAGCCGATTATGTATATTTACAGGGCTGACGCATGAGATTTAACTATCCTTAAAGACTTTGTACAGATATTC
>ERZ777305.44-NODE-44-length-180142-cov-17.889048_pt1 | contig 180142 bp, 149 predicted proteins | sample MGYA00374965_ERZ777305 | MGnify/ENA primary metagenome ERZ777305 (study PRJEB29328, sample SAMD00013331) | mouse gut metagenome | study: EMG produced TPA metagenomics assembly of the Metagenome analysis of fecal microbiota from mouse which was promoted...
GCAAAGATTAACGCATAAACACATTTTTCAAAGAGTCGTGCCGCAAAATGAGACATTATGGTCGTAATTTTGCGATACAATCCCATCAGCCTGGTGGCGGAATTGGTCAGACGCGCTTTGTGTGCCGCGGAAGTGGTATTGCCGGTTCGAGCCCGGCCCAGGCTGCTAAAAAAGAAAACAGATGAATCGACCTGTAATTTTCCTTGACTACGACGGCGTGCTCAACACCGAGCGGTATCATGCGCAGCTTGCCATTGATGGGGAGCCGACCAAGGATGCGTGGGGGCCGCTTTTCGACCCTCGCGCTGTCGGGAATCTTCGCAAGATTCTTGATGCTACTGGTGCTGCGATTGTCATTTCCTCATCGTGGCGTTACGCCCACCGTCCCGGCAGTCTGTGCAAGATGTGGGCGTCGCGGGAGCTGCCTGGTGAGATTATTGACACAATCCCCTGTGGAGCCACATACATCTCGTGCGGCGAGGATATCAAATGTTGGCTTGATAAACACGGACGCCACGATTATGTGATAATAGACGACCTCGACGACTTTTCCCCGGCTCAGCATGACCGTTATGTCGAGACAAATCCCATTGTCGGCATCACGGAAGCCGATGCACAAAAGGCAATCGAAATACTCACCTCTAAAGCATAATCCAATGAACAACGAAATCTCAATCTGGAACGGTTATCCCGTTCATGGCGACATCAAGGAACTCGACCGCATCATTGAGTCGGAGGGCTCAATTACACTTGATAAGGATGATGTTGCCAGTGTGCTTTCCACCGAGGGAGAAAGCTATGTGACATCAGGAGTTAACGCCGACCTTGGCGAAGCTTTTAACGAAGCCGTCAACGCCCTGCCTTGTAAGGTTGATAAGGTAGATGAATTACTAGTTGATTTCCGCTTCGGTAACAGACAGCCCGAAATGTCAGGGTTGTCATCAATCACCGACACGCTGTCAGAAGTCAATCCTGACATCAATATTATGTGGGGTATTTCCTCAGATGAATCTCTGGGTGATTCCTACAAGGTGGTGTTGGTCGCATCGGTGAAGGCTTAGACCCGGTTCAAAAACATATCTTCATTTTTTTTGTTATCGCCTGACAGCTTTTGGCAGGCGGCAGGGATAACTTTGTCCCTAAACTTCGAACCGTAGAATATGAAACAGAATACAGACGAGAGAAGACGTAAAATTGATGAAATGAGGGAGCGTTTTGCGCCTTTGCGAGACTACATGGCGCAGCACCGCAAGGAAACCTTAGAACTGATGCATCGCCGGCACGCCTATTATACCAAACTCATAACTGATGCAGGAATCAAAACTGCCGAGGAATTCTATGAAAGATACAGAGAACAGTTTCTAATGTACGGCATAAAATTGAAGCTCTCCGATAATAAGAAATGGTGTTCGGTCAATCTTGAGCTTGAAGATAATGATTATGAGAATTACCGGGTGGTCGATGGCAAGAATGATGCTTTGGCTAAGGTTAGTCCCAAAGTGGCCTTCAACGATTTATTTCACAATGACGAAGTCAACATCTTTACCGGATAAGGACTTTGAGAACAACGCTGACAACTTTTGACAATCTCTTACATTAACTTTGCAGCATGATTTACAAGGAATACTTTGTCAACTCAGAGTTTGAAGATGTGTGGCACAATAACCCCAAGAACGTAATGAAATTATATACTTCAATATCGGACTTACAGAATCAGTCAAAAACATGGATGCAATGCCCGTGTAAGGAATTGGTCAATATCAATCCTTTGGATGTTGTAAATTTTTATATAGCGGCATCATATCTGATAAACAATCGCCTGTCAGAATTATCAAAATCCCTGGATATAAGCGGATTTGAAGAATCTGAAATCGTGTCATTCTCACCACGCTCTTTGCACAGACTTGCCTTGGGTACTTGCAACAAGACTACAGGAAGAATACAAATCGCATTCAAAACTATACTGGCCTATGAATCTCTTGAGACGACACTTGTACATGAACTATGCCATCTTATACATGCTAATCATACTTCGAGATTCTGGTCTTTTTTAGAGTATAATCTTAAACAGCTGGAGCTTATAAGTCCCGAATATAATGGATGGGATGCTCGATTCAATAAATATGATGAAACGTGGGATGTTGATTTCGCATATGATGAGGGGCAGTCGACCTTTAAAGGTAGCTGTGATAGAAAGATTGCTATCTTGAAATATAAATTGTTTCGCAAAGGCCCTCATGATGGGCTATTATTATTTAGTGATGAAATTTATAAATGCATTCCTGATTTTTTAAAGTCATCAGACCGTTATCGTCTTTATTGTAATAGACTAATCATCAAAAAAGGAGTCTGACAATTGTAGCTGAATAGCCACTTGTAAATTACAACACAATCGAGCGGTATGGATTTAATCGATTTATGTCGTCTGAAGGATGATTGGTAACACCCATATTGCTATTATAATTCAATATCTTCACCGTAGAAAACGTTAATTAGAAGATATTCTTACAATATACTGACAACTTTTGACAGTCTCTTACATTAACTTTGCAGCATGATTTACAAGGAATACTTTATCAACTCGGAGTTTGAAGATATATGGTGCACGCTTCAAACCTGTTATAACGAGCCGGAAAGCGTCAGGAATTTGTATAAGACACTGTTTTATACAATTCGCAATCTGCCCATTGATAACACACGTTCCGAAAAGCCCATGCAGATTGTTCGTGACTTTGAGGGTATGATTCATGTTGCGGGAGCTCCCGACCCGATTGAGTGGCTTGTGTGGCGAGAGGTGATATTCGACGATACGGAGAAGTCGACTGTCGCTGAACTCGCGGCTCACCTGCTATACTGGTCGACACTCTACGACTTCAAGACGCAGACTCGTTATCATAAAGACTGCCAGAAATATTTCGAGGAAGAATTCGCTTGCGATTACGTAGAAAATCCAGGAAAAGATCTGAGCCTGAAACGAAAGGCTTGTTATTATTGGAAAGACGCAATTGCCAACGATTCGGCGATTGACTGGATTTACATTCTCGACATTCTCCGCAAGCGGATTGAATACCACATTGGCTACCACCGATATACCGACCGGTTCACTAACAGCAGGCTCTATGTATCACGCATGGAGCTCTGTTGCCGTCTGCTCGAATTGGCTTCAGATAACGATGGTATAGAGGGCATATACGTAAACATCCACAATGCCTCCCGATATATAGGACGTATTTTCAGTCAGTATGATTTCGATAAAATAGGCAAAGACAAAGATGACAATCTCAAGGTACTTCGTTTATCAGTTCTTCGCCAAGCCAAAGCCTACAAAATCCTCTGGAAGTTCCTTGACCACAACCTCACCTATTGGTGGGACTAATCGCAAGAAACTATGTTTAGAGTTGTAGCATTAGGCTATCGAGCCGGGATGATTGTAGACCGGCTCAGAGCCCAGAAGAATTATGATGACATCCGGTTTGTGTACTGCAACACCGACAGTCGTCTGTTGAAAGAATGGGGCAAAGAAGAGGATGAGCACATCCTCCTGACCGACATTGCACAATGCCGCGAGGCTATTCATGATGACAACGAGCTCATGGCAGTTCTGGTAACCTGCCTTGGCAACGATCTCGGAAATGACTCATGGAAATTTGCAACTGAGATCATCTATGAGCTATGGAGTTATGCCGATTATACATATTGTTTAACCTCACTTCCCTTTCGTGCAGGAGGTAGGCGGGATGAGGCTGTGGAGTTATTCAATTGGATAACCGATTATAGCAATATCACTGTGCTTCAGGACGATCTTAAAGAGCCTTACAACCACTTTCCTATTGAAATGGACAAGGGATTGGTTCGTTTTCTTGATTTGCTATTGAGTCATCCGCAAAAAGGACGTAGCTCTGAACTTGACGACCTTCCCTTTGGTGTCTGGGCAACAGAAAAACAATTGTGGATGGCATTGGATGCTATGTACTCCAACAATATGCCTGAATATTACGAAGCCGGCACGTTTTCATTTCACAAAAGCGCCCATGAATAGTGATAGTCTGAAACATAGACTCACAGAGATTGAATCGGAAATCAAAGCCATCACAGGCGTTGACATCGACCATTCCGACTGTTGGACTTCATGCCCGGAGCAACGGGCCAAGGTGCGCTCGCTGCTTGATTCGCGGCGGGAAATTCTAAATGGAATGTTCCTGCCCTCGGATGAGAATATGCTCAGATTCAAAGCTGTGAACGAGCGATTATTCACATTGACCCGCCAATTGCATGACCGCGTCAAGGCTCTGGAATCCCGACTGCCGCTCGTAATGGATTGCCCAGACTTTGACGATGACTATGAACTGGAGGGAACACTCCGCTATTGTTTCAACAGCGAGGATTCAGTGCTGAAACTTGAAGCTGATTGCGAATATGGCTCGGATTTTACGTTGATGATAAAGCTTATTGCCGACCTTGGGTATGGCACTGTCAAGGAAAATATCGAGTGTATACATTGCTCTTCAACGTCCCTCGACGACGGACAAAGCTGGAACGAGTATCCATTTTCAGGACGGCGCGAATTCGCCGACATCATAATCTGCCATGCCGTGCATCAGCTCACCAACCATCAGCTCTATTCCATCCCCGACCTGATCCGCCTGAACGACTTCTGGGCAGAAGCCAAACTGACTATTCAAAGCATTACCGAGCAAGACGGCACCCGCTTTATACCTAATTGATTTTTATTGATTTTGTCATGACTGTAAAAGAACTATTCCAATCATTGGATTTCAAGGACATAATTGAACCGATGAAAAAGAAATACCCGACTGCGCTTCTCCCGCTGTCGAGATACAAAGAGGATTATGACATTATCCTTAACACCGTATTTTCGGGCGAAGGCGGTACGTTAACGTTCCACCCGGATAGCGATTCGGATGCCTACATGTGTGAGGGCGACCGATATTTCAATATCGTAGGGATGGAGGTTGTCCTCCCCGATAACGGAGCCGTTACTGCGGCAGAGGCGGCCGCCGAGATACTTTGGTGCTCCGCACCCTTCGGACGCTATGGCGAAATAGATTGGGGTGACCCGGCAGATTGGTACGATAAGGTCGAGCCAGACGAGTCTCAGAGGGAGCTCGACTTGCTTGAAGCAAAAATCGGCTCCGTGCCCGAACGGCTCAAACAGTTTGTGCTGTCGTCATCATCCATTGAGACCATATACTATGAATCCCAGACTTATGGAAAATCAGACCGTATCGACTACATAGCGGAACTGTTGCTCAACCCATTATACAACAGCAAGAAATATTTGAATCCCGACAAGCAGCAGGAATGTATCTGTGTGCTCTATACCACACCTGAGCACCCCTGCACCACAGCCGAACAAAACCGAATCATTGAAATCATCGACAAATACTTCGGCTCGACGCCCTGGCAGCTTTTTACATGTCACTGCAACGGTCTCGACCGCGAGGCAGAACTGGATATTACTTACATCACTCAATAATTTCAAAAGTATATCGTACAATGTTTTATAAGCCTGAATGTATCGATGACTTCTATAAAGACCTACATAGAATTCGTGCCGAACTTACATCAATTCAGTCTGGAGAAAAGAACTAGATTACTTCTAACCCCTCAAGCGCAGATTGTGATGAAAATATCCGCGTTTTAGATGAATTCCAAGCATCGCTTGCAGAGGATGATGAATATTGGGAGGATTATGACCGTCTATGTCGCTAGATTGAAAGCTTACAATCGGAGTTCTATACCTTAAAGGAAGACATCTTTATTGAATCGCTTAAAGATAAGTCTGAGTGGTGCAACTATATAATGTATATAGATGACTTGACTCCCCGTATACTGGATAATATACCCAAAAACTTCTTAGAAATATATTGCATAAACTTAGTCGGTGAAATTTCAATAGACTCACTTATTATCAAGGCGCATGAAGGCAGTAGATTTGCCGATGAGATTTTGGCCTTATACTGTTTTGCGAGAAATGGTTCCAAGAAAGCCATTGATTACCTCAACTCAGTTTTACATTTTAAGGTAGTCTTCCCTTAGTCACAGCGTTCCCACTTTTCGTCTTTCAGATATCTGTTCATCCTGAATGTGAACTTGGAATTAGTTTGCTGTTTTAACTGTATCATTGCGAAGTCACAAAGACCACTAACATTAGCCAATACCTCTTCGGGAGTACCTCTGAAAAAACATTCTGACATAGGACTTATTTTTAGCCCCAGACACCAAAGGACATTATAATTTCCTGAAGTAAACACTCTGAAATCTCCTTTCCATTCGTGCTTATTCAGTTCTATTCTTACACCATCAAGTAGTTGTTGGTATGTCTTATCGAAACTCTCGTCCTTTTCTTTTTCTGCCTCTCGACTATCCGAAATAGCCTTTTCTGATTCATCAATAGCCTTCAAAATAAGATTGCTCTCATGTTCTAAGGCATCAACGATTTCTTGTAGCATTATATCAAAATCTTCTGAATCTGGATTAATATTCAAAATCCTCCCTCCGGCAGAAATATACAAATAGTCGAAATCGAAAATTTCCGAATTCAGAAGATAGTCGATAGCCTCATCGCGACTCATTCCATAAAGTTCACTAAAATCAAGCTCGTCACTCGGTTCTGCATGGCTCAGTTCAAAAGTAAACCTAACATCTGTCTTACGGTCTTGTCGTGAAATGGTGATATAATCATCCGACTTCTCTACGTCAATACCCGGCAGAGCTTCAACCTTAGAGCAAAGTAACTTCCAAACATTTTCATCTACAAATGGAATTTCGCTCTCCATTTCCTTAAACTCCTCATTGGAATCAGGCGTATTCAGGTATGAATATTTTTCCAATACACCTTTCCAAAGCTCACTCAATTCCGTTTGAAGCTGAAATCCGACATTAATATCGAGTGTTCTTATTATTTCATCTAAGCTCATTATAATCAATTGCTATTTGGATTAGGTTAACTGAGTTATTTACACCATACATGTCCATTTGCCCGACATCCTCGTAGGATGAATGAGACAAAGGCACGACCTTTGATACATTCCTGTACAGGAGCGGTATTTGACAGAGCAGTATATAAGTCCGAGCGCAATCCGTCGTCGCCACCATTCAAATAAAAAGGCATTTGATGCGGGTTGATGAATATACACGGCTTATTTCCGTTGCTATCTGCAATGGGGGTACTTTTATGCGTGTTGCACGATGTTGGAAATAATGCAATACACGACAGTAGAACACAATAGATTAACAGTTTCATGCCTCAAATGAAATTATTGCGATTCATTATATTAAATATCCAACCAATTGCGGTGAGCGTTCCGGACACATGTGGATGCCGATTGTATTTCAGGATTTTGTCCCGATACTGCGCAAAGAGTAGAGATATAGTATATAGCCGAAGTCCGAGGGGTGTCAGAATTTAAGAGAATATGACACTCCGATCTGGTTGGCGGCGTCATATTCGTCGGGATCGGTGGCGTGAACGTAACGATAGAAAAGTTCCACCGAGTTATGCCGGTTGATCTTGTATGAACATCCGGCTGTTATGCGCCATTTGTCTACCGCCTTGCCGCCAGTGCCCGCATGTTCGGTATGGTTTTGAGTGTGCAGCAGGGAATACAGTTCATAGCTGGCGTATGGTTCAAAGCGGCATTTCTTATAAGGTTTGAATGAGACCTGCAGTCTGGAGCGCAGCACATGTTTGCTTTTGGCGTCGACGGTTTTGTTTCCGTCCGGCTCGCCTTCGTCAAACCTCGGCACTTCAAGTTCCGTACGATATGTGTACTGATACCGTTCACGTAGCGAGAATTCAAATTTCCAGACTTTTATCGAGCCGGTCAGGCCTGCGTATGCGCGGTGTTTGCTGGCCCAGAATGAGTTTACATCACGTCCTTTGCGGTCTGTCGATGCGGGATTGAATTCCTGATAGAAGTTATAGCCCGCATGGATTTTAAGGTGTTTGTTGACCTTATATCCGAGTCCTGCTCCGAGACCCCAGCGGTCGGTGTGCTTCAGGCGGTCGGCGGTGCGGTATTCCACGTCGGCCGAAATGTCCATATTGGCAGGAAGCGACAGCTTCACATCTGCCGATCCGACAAATCCCTGCGCTGTGGCTAATGATGCTGTGCCAATGGCCATAGACGCCGCTATGCACGCGGCAGTAGTTTTGATCTGACGTATCATTGGCCTTCTTTGGGGAATTTGAGCATATTGTCCACGGAATTGCCGCCATTGTCGTCCGGAATATAATAGACTTTCAGCATGGCGGTGTCGCGCAAAAAGTCGATGTGGCCTACTTCCACGCGGCGTATGTCGAGACCGGTGCGCTTGTGCAGGTCTTCGATCAGTTCGGCCCTGCGTTCGGGCGATGTCAGTTCGACGCGGTCATACAACACTAATTTTGATGCCACATGCTTCAGCCAATGGGTGCTTTCGCAGAGCCATATCCATCCGATAAACAAGACGTTGGCCACCAGAGCCTGGAGCAGATGGTAGGCAAGTGCATTGATCACGGAAATGGCTATGATGACGAAAAGATAGGTCATTTCGCGCACAGGCATTGATTCGGTCCTGTAGCGTATGATGCCGAAAATGGCAAACAGACCGAGCGCGAATCCGACTTTCAGTTTCACTCCGCCAAGGAGGAATATAAGGAAAAACACACTGACGCTTATCAGGGAGAATGTGAAATAATAGTCACGGCGCCGGCTTTTGGGATAATACAGCAGATGTATGATGAATGTGACTACTGCCGCGTTGAAAAGGAAACGGATCAGCAGTTCCCAGATGTCGGCTACATCGAATGTGGAGGGATTGAACATCTGCCAGATGTGTGATTTGGAGTTTGAAAGGATTGATGCGGTGGCATCGAACGTCGCTTCAAGATTTTCTTCCATTGGTATTTGTCAGGTGTGGGGTAGGGATGATAATAGTTGGTTTATTGTATGCAGGTTAATTATTGTCCATCAGGCGTCTCACGAATCTTACCCGCTCCTTGAAGCGGTTGCTTTTGAGTGCCGGATTGGTCACGGTCATGCCTATGCAGTATTTGCTGAAGCCTGATGAATGAATGCGGAGCCTGTTGAGCATTCCGAGCGCCGGAGAGTGCGTCAGTCCGTCGCGTTTCACTTCAATGATGACCAGATTGTCCATTTGCTGTTCGATTCCGGTGACTTCATTGACAAACCGCAGGTCTGTGTCGATGGTGAGCCGTTCGGTCATGGCCGAGTTCACCAGAGTGATACGGTAGAAAGCGTTGCTCAGCTGTGGTTTCAGATTCAGAGGGTTGTAACGCGAATATTTTGCCAAGAATTCGGAATATTCCGACGGCTGTGGCACACGGTCTGCGATTTCCATGCGTTTTTTGTCTGTGCGCCCTTTGTTGTTCTTGCGTTTGACCTCTAAGAAAGACACACCGCTGCTTTCATAGCGGCGCACCCTTATTTTCTGTCTGTTTTTACGTCCGCGCTGGTGCTCGGCATACATCTGCCTGTCAGGCGTGTCGAAATAGAGAGTGGTATATGGCATGACCTTGCGCCCCTCGATTTCCTGAATGAAATAGTCGTCGGATGCAAGCCGGAGAAGGTCACACAATCCCTTGCGCGTGGTCACGAATTTTGTGTCCACACGGTTGAGCAGTTTGACTTTTCCCATTTCCTCCAACGATACGGAGCGGTAAGATTCAAGGAGTTGTTCCAACATGGCCCACAAAAGTACAAAATTTTCCCCATTCAGGTAATATAAATGACTGAAAATCCATAAAAACGGTGTGCCTGACGCTTAAGATCATGAAATCCGATTAAAAAACCTGTGAAATGTAGTGGCTGGATGATCTGGGCGGCCGTTGTGTGTCTGCATGCGGCCGCAGTATGGTTTTTATTTGTCAGGTTTTTGCCGTAACTTTGTGCTTATATGGAATTGAAAGAAATATTGAAGGCAGCCCGTGAGAGACTGCATGTGGAGAATCTTACCCCTATGCAGCATGAAATGGCCGAGGTGAAGGCGCCCGAGGTGGTGCTGGTGGCTCCTACCGGTTCTGGCAAGACTCTTGCATTCGCTCTGCCTGTGCTCAGACGGATCCATGCAGGCGGGGCCCGCTCCGGAGCTGCTGCTGTCGTGATAGCTCCGGCACGTGAGCTTGTGTTGCAGATCGCAAAGGTCATGGGCTCTATAGCGCCAGGACTTAGAGTGACGGCACTCTATGGCGGCCATTCAATGCTCGACGAGACGCGTTCGTTGGAAAGCGCGGTGCCTGATGTGGTGGTGGGCACTCCCGGACGCCTTCTCGACCATATCAACCGCAGGCACCTCGACCTCAGGCACACGTCGTTGCTCGTACTTGACGAATACGATAAGTCGCTTGAGCTTGGATTTGCAGAAGAAATGAAGCGGATAGTGCGTTCGATGCAATCTGTCGGTTTTATGGTGCTCACATCGGCCACGGCTCTTGCCGAATATCCCGACTTCCTGAAACTTAAGTCACCGCTGTTGCTCGACTATTCTTCTGATTCCGCAGGAGTGCCGCGGCTTGACATCCGGAAGGTTAAAAGCCCTGTCGCCGATAAACTCGACACCCTTGCCGGGTTGCTTGGTGCAGTGCCCCATGAGCGCACCATAGTGTTTGTGAATCATCGTGAAAGCGCAGAGCGCGTACACTCTTTTCTTGTGAAACGGCATTTTCCAGCGGCACTGTATCATGGAGCCATGGATCAGCAGGATCGTGAAACGGCCATAGATATGTTTGCCAACGGCACATCGCCCATACTGGTGGCAACGGATCTGGCTGCACGCGGACTGGACATCCCACAGGTGGAGTCGGTGATACATTACCATCTCCCTGTTCAGTCCGAAGTCTGGACACACCGAAACGGGCGTGCCGGACGCATGGGTGCCGATGGCGCTGTCTATGTGATCACCGGACCGGGAGAAAAATTGCCCGAAGCTTATGCCGGACTGCCATTGTTTGAACCTGAGCCTTCGTCAGACGGGAATACGTGGCGCAGGACCATGCTGAGCCTGTATTTTCACGCCGGCAAGCGTGAGAAACTGTCGAAAGGCGACATTATGGGCGCGCTTGTTCGTCAGGCCGGTATTGCGCCTGACAGCGTAGGTCTCATAGCCGTACACGACCATAGGGCCATAGCCGCAGTAAAAGCCGCCGACGCCGCTGCTGCCGTGTTGGCGCTTAACGCCGGTAAGATCAAGGGGCGCAGAATCCGTGTGTCTATGATAAAATAAGGTCATAAGGCTTGCCTGTATGGCCGCCTGCGGGCCAGAGAAAGAGCGCTCAAAGAAAAGAACCGTTTGACGGCAACCGGCTGATATGGCGCAGGTGCAGTATCCGGCGGGTCAGAGCGATGTTGAAGAGAATCCATATTCCAATATCTCCGGCCAGAAGGTATGTCACATTTACCGATGCGGAAAGGAGTACGTTGACTGCCACCAAAATAGCTGATATGGCGATTATCATAGCCATAGCCTTGGGAGCCGACAGCCCCAAAGCAAGCAGTTTATGATGGATGTGGCTGCAATCGGGCATAAACGGGTTGCGGTGGAAGCGCAGTCGGTGTATGAACACTCGGAGCACGTCGAGACATGGCACCAGCAACGGAGAGAAAGCCACCACTATCGGATTGAATCCTGAAAATACACCGCGGATATGTACGTCGCTCATGCTCACTGCCAGATAGGCCAGAATGAAGCCGATGCACAATGAGCCGGTGTCGCCCATGAATATCTTGCGTCTCATCTTCTCGTTGCCGAACACGTTGTAATAGAAAAATGGCACTATGGTGCCGAGTGTGGCAAACGACAGCAACGCGTGAAACGTGTTGCCGCTGCAGGCGAATACAACACCGAAAAACGCACATGCCACTGCGCTGAGTCCGGAAGCCAGACCGTCGATACCGTCTATCAGATTGATTGCATTTACAATAAACACGACCACAAGCGCCGTGAGAATGTATGCGCTCCACTGCGGCCAGTCATAAATGCCCCAAAAACCGTGAAGGTTGCAGATGCAAAGTCCGCTGCACAGCATCAGACCGGCCGCTGCTATCTGCATGGCCAGTTTGGCTTTATAGCGCTCTCCGATCAGATCATCGGATATGCCTGTGATATACAGGAGCAACAGACCGCAGATGCCGAAGGGCATGGATGGCTCCGCAATGTCGCCCGAGCGGATCACGGTATCACTTTCGCTGAGTCCGAAAATCATGGCGATCGAGATGATGATGGCGGGCACGAACGCTATGCCGCCAAGCCGTGGCACACGGCTTGTGTGTATCTTGCGGGCGTCCGGAATGTCGAATAGATTTTTGCGATATGCTATAAGTAATATCTTCGGTATAAGAAGACCGGTAATTGCAAGCGACATGATAAACACTGCCGACAAACACCAGACCATCATATCATTTTTAACGAATGCTTGTTCCATAAACGAATGTCATTTACATCAGTCCGGCTTAGATATAATGAAAAGTCCAACCGATGGTATGTTTTTCAAGACAAAAGTACATAACTTTTTATAATATATAACAATTATTTGATCTGTTTTGATATATATTAGCTCGATTTGCATATTTTAATATACATGGGCATATATTATGCCCTGTTGCGGCTGAACTTTGTCACAGTAAATAAAATGATTAGAATGTTATGGCAAAGTTCTCGATTTCCGATACTCTTTTTGTCACTCTGGTTCACCGCGGCACAGTGGTGTTCAACCGTGAAATATGCGGAGTCTGCTCTGTGGCGGAACTGATGCGTGTGATCCGTAAAAACGTGAGCGGTTGCGCAGGCATGGTGACCATGACACTGCGCAACCGCACTCAAGGATGGAGCCGCACGGACTCTCTGTTACTTTCGGCGTGCTGACGAGCGGTCGTGACTACGCTTGCGGGGCGCCGGCATCTCGCGCTGCATGGCATTGCCGTCATCGCTGACCAACACAAAATCAAGCTGGCGTTTCTGCAGATCCGCACGCGCTACTTTCACCACCACATTGTCGCCGAGACGATAGCTCACGTTATGGCAACGTCCCACCAGACGGTAGTTGCGTTCGTCGAATTCATAATAGTCATCGGCCAGATCGCGTACCGGCACCAGGCCTTCACACATGTTTTCGGTCAGTTCCACATACAGGCCCCATTCCGTAACGCCCGATATCACTCCGGGGAATTCCTCGCCGAGGTGGCTTTGCATATACTCTACCTGCTTGTATTTGATCGACGAGCGCTCGGCGCTCACTGCCAGCTGTTCCATTTTGGACGAATGCTCACACTGTTCCTCCAGTTTGTCCACACTGACAGATCTGCCGTTTTCCAGATATCTGGCCAGCAGCCGGTGCACCATCATGTCCGGATAGCGGCGTATCGGAGATGTGAAGTGTGTGTAGAAGTCGAAACACAGGCCATAGTGCCCTATATTGCTTGTGGAATAGACCGCTTTGGCCATAGACCTTATAGCCAGAACTGACAGCAGATTCTCCTCCGCGCGCCCTTTTATCTCTTTCAGCATTTTGTTTATACTGCGGTTCACGTCTTTTGGAGTTCCTGTGGTGCGTATCTTATAGCCGAAAGTCGCGGCCAGATTTGCGAGATCCGACAGTTTTGTGGCGTCTGGCTGATCGTGGATACGGTAGACGAATGCTTTTGCTTTCTTTCCTCCTGCGGGTTTGCCGATATAGGCCGCCACTGTTTGGTTGGCGAGCAGCATTAGCTCTTCCACAAGTTTGTTGGAGTCTTTGGACTCTTTGTAGTACACTCCCAGGGGTGTGCCGTCGGGTGCGATGTCAAACTTTACTTCGGCGCGGTCAAACTCCATTGCCCCGTTGTCAAAACGCTTTTTCCTTAGTGCTTTTGCTATGCGGTCGAGCGTCAGAATGGCTTCGGCATAGTCGCCACGGCCTGTCTCGATGATCTCCTGGGCTTCCTCGTAGGTGTAGCGGCGGTTGCTTTTGATCACTGTGCGGCCTATGCGGTGGGAATATACGGTGCCTTGTTCGTCGATCTCAAAGATGCAGGAAAAAGCAAGTTTCTCCTCATCGGGGCGCAGAGAGCAGATGCCGTTGGACAGATGCTCGGGCAGCATCGGCACCACGCGGTCTACCAGATAGACCGATGTGGCGCGTTTCTGGGCTTCGCGGTCCAGTGCGGTGTCTGGCTGCACATAATGGGTCACGTCGGCGATATGCACTCCCGCTTCCAGATGGCCGTTGGCAAGTGGCCTGAGCGACAGTGCGTCATCGAAATCCTTTGCGTCCTTGGGGTCGATGGTAAACGTTAGCACGTGGCGAAGGTCCTCGCGGCGTGCTATCTCCTCGGCCGTTATGCCGTCGCCGATTTTTTCAGCGGCTTTCTCCACTGATTCCGGATAATGATACGGCAGACCGAATTCCGCCAGTATCGCATGGATCTCGGCATTGTTTTCTCCTTCTCGGCCGAGCACGTCCACCACTTCGCCTTCCGGATGCTTTGATTCTTCAGGCCATGATGTGATGCGTACAACGGCTTTGTCGCCTGTCGAGCCGCCTTTGAGTTTATTTTTGGGTATGATTATGTCGGTGGCTATAAATTTGGAGTCGGTGCTCAGATATGCGAACGATTTCTGCACCTGAAGCACTCCAATAAACCGCTGGTCGGCTTTCTCGGTGATTTTCACCACTACGGCCTCCGGTTCTACGCCGCGGCGCCGTGCGGCCACTGACACAAGTACGTGATCACCGTTCAGGGCGTGCATTGAGTTGCGTTCGGCCACAAAAATGCTCTCTCCGTCCGGATCGGTTACTACTGAATTTTTGCCGTTGGAGCGTCGCACGAACACTCCGCTTACAAAATTTGATCGGCTGGGGGCCTTGTATTTTCCCGGCGAAGTCTCCACGAGTTCGCCGTCTAAAGCCATTTCGGCGAGCCGCATGGCTACTTGGCGCTGTCTGACGGCTGTCTTGGCTCCTATGGCTGCCGAGACCTGGCGGTAGTTGAACGTATTGTTCTTCTGCTGTGAGATATATTCGGCGATTTTCGCGTTTATTTTCGCGTCGCCTCGTTTTGAACTTGATGTGCTCATGATATCAGTTTAACAAAATTCCCTATGTTGATGTTGAAATATCGAGGATGAAAAACGAAGGCAGTGATTTAGCCCCCATTTTTCATCCTTATTTAATTGTTCATGCCTTGCGGCCTTAGGCGTCGATGGTGGCGTAGACGGCGTTGGACTCGATGAAGTCGCGGCGCGGTGCCACGTCTTCGCCCATCAGCATCGAGAAGATGCGGTCGGCTTCGGCAGCGTCGTTGATTGTCACCTGCTTGAGTATGCGGCGTTCAGGATCCATGGTGGTCTCCTTGAGTTCCGACGCGTCCATTTCGCCCAGACCTTTGTAGCGCTGCACCTTGGCGGTGGGGCCGAGCTTCTCCATGGCTTCACGCAACTGGCGGTCATCCCAGCAATACTCTTCCTGCTTTCCTCTGGACACTTTGTAGAGCGGCGACGAAGCGATGTAGAGATAGCCGTTGTCGATCACCGGACGCATGCGGCGGAAAAAGAAAGTCATCAGCAGAGTGTCGATGTGCGAGCCATCGACGTCGGCGTCGGTCATGATGATGATCTTGTGATATGCGATCTTGCTGATGTTTACCTCTTTGGGATCGTCCTCCGTGCCTACAGTCACACGCAGCGCGCGGAACAGGGCCGTGATTTCCTGATTTTCGTAGATCTTGTGGTCCATGGCTTTCTCCACGTTCAGGATCTTGCCTCGTATGGGCAGGATGGCCTGGAAGCGGCGGTCGCGTGCCTGTTTGGCCGATCCGCCTGCCGAGTCACCTTCGACGATGAATAGCTCACAGTCCTCGGCCGTGCGGCTTGAGCAGTCGGCCAGTTTGCCGGGGAGTCCGCCACCGCCCAGGGGCGACTTGCGCTGTATCTCCGTGCGGGCTTTGTAGGCCGCGTGGCGCGCTGTGGCGGCGAGAATGATTTTCTCCACCACGGTCTTGGCCTGCTGCGGATGCTCTTCGAGATAATCTTTCAGGGCTTCGGCCACGGCAGTCTGTACGGCGCCGATCACTTCGTTGTTGCCGAGTTTGGTCTTGGTCTGTCCCTCGAACTGGGGTTCCATCACCTTCACCGACACTACAGCCGTCAGACCCTCGCGGAAGTCCGACGGGTCTATGTCCACCTTCTGTTTGATCAGTTTGTCGAGCATCTTGTTTTCCTCGGCATACTTTTTGAGGGTGGAAGTCAGTCCGCGGCGGAATCCTGTCAGGTGTGTGCCGCCCTCGATGGTGTTGATGTTGTTGACGAATGAATATACGTTTTCGTTGAACGAAGTGTTGTAGGTCAGGGCCACTTCCACCGGTATTCCCTGACGCTCCGTGTTCAGATGGATCACATCCTGTATCAGCGGCTCTTTGGCAGCGTCGATATAGCGCACGAAATCCTCCAGACCGGTTTCTGAATAAAATGTCTCGGAGCGGGCGTTGCCTTCGGCGTCGCGCTGGCGCTTGTCGGTGAGAGTCAGCTTGATTCCAGCGTTGAGATATGCCAGATCACGCAGGCGGTTGGCCAGAGTGTCGTAGTTATATACGGTATCGATGAAAATCGAGGCATCCGGCTGGAAGGTCACGGCTGTGCCGGTGGTATCGCTGGTGCCGATGATCTGCAGCTCGGAGGTCGGCTTTCCGCAGGAATATTCCTGCATGTACACGTTGCCGTTGCGCCGCACCTCGGCACGCAGATAGGTCGACAGGGCGTTTACACAGCTCACACCCACGCCGTGCAGGCCGCCCGACACTTTATATGAGCCTTTGTCGAATTTGCCGCCGGCATGAAGCACCGTCAGCACCACCTCGAGGGCGCTTTTATGCTCTTTCTCGTGCATGTCCACGGGGATGCCGCGGCCGTCGTCGACCACCGTGATCGAATTGCCTTCGTTGATCACCACGTCTATATGGCGGGCATAGCCGGCCAGGGCCTCGTCTATGGAGTTGTCCACCACCTCATACACCAGATGGTGCAGACCTTTGGTGGAAATGTCGCCTATGTACATGGCCGGACGTTTGCGCACGGCCTCCAGACCTTCAAGCACCTGGATGGAACTCGCGCCGTAGTCCTCTTTTTTTTCTTCTTCGTCTATCATTTATGATCGTATTTGAAACGTCTGTATCATTTTATCTTTATGCGACCACAAAGTTACGAAAAAATGTCAGAAATACCCACTATTTTGCCAAGGACTTCGCTTCCGTTCCCACTTTTTCACGCTGAAGATATGCCAGTGTGGCGACGGGTTTGACGGAAAGCCGATAATTTGTTAAATTTGCGGTATAAATCATATCCACGTATATCCGTTGAGATGGCACCAGTCAGTTATTTGCAAATAGAGAATCTAACCAAGAGCTATGGCGACCGCATGCTCTTTGCCGATGTGACTTTCGGTATAAACCAGGGTGATAAGATAGGTCTGATAGCTAAAAACGGCACGGGCAAAACCACCATGCTCCGCATCATCGCCGGAATCGAATCGCCAGATTCCGGCACGGTGACACGCCGCAGCGGCCTGAAAGTGGCGCTGGTGGAGCAGGTGCCTGATCTTGGATCTGACGGGGCCACGGCGCTGAGTGCTTGCCGGTGGGAAGATCCCGACGCGGCCACCCGCATGCTGTCGCAACTTGGCATATCAGATCCGGCCATGCCTGTGGCCACCATGTCGGGCGGACAGCGCAAGCGTGTGGCCATAGCCCGTGCTCTCCTCCATGAGCCGGACCTGCTGATCCTGGATGAGCCGACCAATCATCTCGACATACAGGTGATAGAATGGCTGGAGACGCGGCTGACCCGTGCGCGCACCACACTGCTGCTGGTCACCCACGACCGCTATTTTCTCGATCGTATATGCAACAAGATCATAGAAATCGACATGGCCGGCATATTCACCTATCAGGGAAACTATGACGAGTATCTGCGCCGCAGGGCCGAGCGGCTCAACGCGCTCACCGGTGAGCTGGCCAAGGTGCGCAACACTCTCCGCCGCGAGCAGGAGTGGATGAGCCGGCAGCCGCAGGCCCGTGCGGGCAAGGCGAAATTCCGTATCGACGCTTTCCATGAGCTGAAACGGCGTTCGCAGGCCGACTATACGGAACGCACCGTGAGCCTTGATGTGAAGTCGAGCTACATAGGATCGAAGATTTTTGAAGCCGAGGGGATCACGAAACGCTATGGCGACAAACTTTTAGTGGATGATTTCACATATAATTTCGCCCGCTATGACAAGGTCGGCATTGTGGGACCTAACGGCGTGGGCAAATCCACATTCATCAAAATGCTGCAGGGTATCGTGCAGCCCGATGCCGGACGCTTTGACGTTGGCGAGACCGTGCGTTTCGGATATTACAGTCAGGATGGCCTGAAATTCGACAAAGGCAAGAGGGTGGTGGATGCCATTGCCGATCTGGCCGAGGAAATAGTGCTTGAGGGTGGCGAGCGCCATTCGCCCATGCAGTATCTCCAGCGCTTTCTGTTCACCCCGAAGGATCAGCAGAAATATATAAGCACGTTAAGCGGCGGCGAGCTGGCGCGGCTGCATCTGGCCGCGGTGCTGATGCGTTCGCCCAATTTCCTGATATTGGACGAGCCGACAAACGATCTGGACATCGTGACTTTGGGATTGCTGGAAGAGTATCTTGCGGATTTCAAGGGATGTGCCATTATAGTGAGTCATGACCGCTTTTTCCTTGACACTATCGTGGATCATCTGTTTGTTTTCACCGGCAATGGCGTGATCAAGGATTTTCCCGGCAATTATTCCGACTATCGTGAATTTATTGACAGACAGCAGGCCGCCGCTGCTGCGGAAACCACGAAAACAAGGAAAGAGAAGCCCCGTTGCGGCGGCAACTCCGAAGGGCGTCCGCGAAAGCTGTCGTTTAAGGAAAAGAAGCTTATGGAGACGCTTGAGTCGGAAATCGAGTCGCTTACAGCCGAAAAGCTGGAACTCGAAGCGGTTTTTGCTTCGGGAAACGCGGTAGACGGTATAGGCAGCCTGTCGCAGCGCTACACTCAGGTGCAGGAGCTGCTGGACGAAAAAGAGCTCCAGTGGCTGGAGCTCTCCGAGATAGAAGGGTAAGAAGATTTTTACGTTCAGATATGGGTGAATCCCTGGGCTTTCAGCGGCAGTTCTTCTCCGTTGCGGCCTATCAGGGCGCATCCGGTCTCAGGTTTGGTGATATAGCCTATCACTTTGACTCCGGGCATTGCGTTTACGGCGTCGTGGGCTGTAAGCGGCACGGTAAACAGCAGTTCATAGTCCTCGCCGCCGTTGAGTGCGGCGGTAACGAGATTCATGTTCAGCTCCTCGGCCATCACGGCTGTCTGGTAGTCGATCGGTATTCTGTCTTCATAAACCCGGCATCCTGTGCCTGAGGATTTGCATATATGCAGCAGCTCGGACGACAGGCCGTCGCTCACGTCGATCATAGCTGTGGGGGTGATGCCCGCTTTGGCAAGTCCGGCAACAATGTCGCGGCGGGCTTCCGGCTTCAGCTGGCGTTCTACAAGATATTCCTTGCCTGAGAAGTCAGGCTCGAAGTCAGAGCGTCCGGCCGATGCCGTCTTTTCCCTTTCAAGGAGCTGCAGCCCCATATAGGCTGCGCCCAGATCGCCGCTCACACAGATCAGATCCGTGTCTTTTGCGCCGCTTCGGTGCACCACATCCGAGGCCTTGGCATCGCCGATGCAGGTGATGGAGATCACCAGACCCGCGCGCGATGATGTGGTGTCGCCGCCCACAAGATCAACACCGTAGACTTCGCATGCGAGACGTATGCCGGAATACAGTGCTTCGAGATGCTCCACCGTGAAGCGTTTCGACACGCCCAGTCCCACCGTGATCTGTCGCGGAGTGCCGTTCATGGCGTATATGTCGGAGAAATTGACTACGGCGGCTTTATATCCCAGATGCTTCAGCGGCACGTATGTGAGATCGAAATGCACGCCTTCGAGAAGCATGTCGGTGGTCACCAACACGCGTGTGTCGCTGTCCTCACCGTACTGCATCACGGCGGCGTCGTCGCCTACGGCGGTGACGGTCGAGCCGTTATGCTTTTCCAGTCCGGCGGTGAGACGGTCGATCAGGCCGAACTCTCCGAGCTTGGCTATTTCGGTTTCCGGAAGCTCGGCCATTATTCTTCGAAACGGCTTACGAGTTCACGCATGATCTCCATCATGCGGGGCTGTGCGGCTTCAGCGGCTCTCTGCACGTCTTCGTGTGTGGCCACTTCCACCACTCCCTCCACTCCGAGGTCAGTGATGACGCTCACGCCGAACACTTCCATGCCGCCGTGACGGGCCACGATGACTTCAGGCACCGTGCTCATGCCCACAGCGTCGCCGCCGATGCGGTGGAAATAGCGGTACTCGGCCGGAGTCTCGAACGTGGGACCCTGTGTGCCTATGTACACGCCTTGCATCACGCGTATGCCTTTTTCTTCGGCGATTTTCAGAGCCTGCTTGATGAGTCGCGAAGAGTATGCGTCGCTCATGTCGGGGAACCGTGTGCCGAGTTCGGGGAAGTTTTTGCCGCGGAGTGGATGTTCCGGGAAAAGGTTGATGTGGTCGGTGATGATCATGATGTCGCCGATCTCGAATGCCGGGTTCATGCCACCTGCGGCATTGCTTACGAAGAGGGTGCTGATGCCGAGTGCTTTCATTACGCGCACGGGGAAAGTCACCTGTTTCATGTCATATCCCTCGTAGTAATGGAAACGACCCTGCATTCCCATCACGCGTTTGCCGCCGAGAGTGCCGAAAATCAGGTTTCCGCTGTGGCCCTCTACTGTCGACAGCGGGAAGTTGGGTATGTCGGTGTAGGGGATGAACTGTTTGTTTTCGATATGATCCACAAGAGCGCCGAGACCGGTGCCGAGGATTATGGCCGTTTTGGGCATTTCGCCTTCCACGCGCGAACGTACGTAGTCGGCTGTTTGTCTGATCTGTTCTAACATGTCGGTTAGGGATTTCTGTGGTTATGTTTGAATAATAACGTGATAATCACGTTGAATGTTTTGGCTTTGTCAGCGCTGACATGAGCGTTTCCTCGAAATCTTCGTCGCCGGCTGCGTTTTCGGATGTGGGATTGGGAATGAACTCCACTTTGACCGGAATATAGAACAGCCGTTGCGCCAGTGAACGCGGCACGAAGGCGAGCGAGCGCAGTCTCATGGCGTCTTTCTCGGTTGTGATTATGAATGTGCGTTCCGGATCAGGCATTGACTTACATTTTTCAAGCAGACGTCTGATGTCCTGACGGTCGAAGTTGTGATGGTCCGGAAAGATCAAGGCCCTTACTTTAGCTCGGTAGCCTTTAAGGTACTTGATGAACGGCGCGGGATTGGCCACTCCGGCCATGGCCAGAATATGGTCCGATTCGGTCATGGCGTTGAAAAACGGAGCTGTGCCTGCTTTGTCGGGAAATACGGCCACGGGTGAGCCGTAGGCATACTTCGTGAAATAGAGTTTCTGCCATGGAAACATATTAAGATGTTTCACAAACAGTCGGTAGTCCATCGGGCGCATTTCCGGCGGGCATTTGGTCACGATGACTATGTCGGCGCGTTTCAGAGAGCCTGACGATTCGCGCAGGCGTCCGGCCGGCAGCACGGAGTCTGAGAATACGGGGCGCGAGTGTTCGGTGAGGACTATGGCAACGGTAGGCTTCACATAGCGGTGCTGGAAAGCGTCGTCGAGAATGACGAGATTGATCGACGGGTCTATGGCCCTGAGTTCGTCAATGCCTTTGCACCGGTCCTCGCATACGGCCACGGTCACATCCTTGCCGAATTTTCGATAGATCTGATACGGCTCGTCGCCTATGTCCTTTGCTGTGGATTTAGGCGTAGCAAGGATGAATCCGCTTGTGCGACGGTTGTATCCGCGCGACAGCACCGCTATGTTGAAACGGTAGCGCAGCAGATCGACCAGATACTCCGTGTGGGGGGTCTTGCCGGTGCCGCCTGCGGCTATGTTGCCCACCACCAACACCGGAATGTCAAATTCCCGCTGGGCGAGGATGCCGAAGTCAAACATTTTGTTGCGTGTGCCCGTGACCGCTCCGTAGGCCAGCGAAAGCGGCTTGAGGAGCAGGGTGGATAGTATGGGGTTTACGCGTTTTTTCTTCGACACGGCCTTACCGGGGATTTGTCTTAAATGGATAGTTTCTGTTTATTTTATTACGATGGTTTCCATGCGTGACTGCACACGCGGAGCATTCTTGATCTGATGGAGGTGGCGGTACAGTTCGAGAGTCTCGGAGTCTATGCCCGACACTTCGGCCAGATCTTCCATCTCAAGCAGTTCTTCCCACCATTTGCTGTCGGTTTTGGGATAGGTCGCCACCTGATATGATTTCAGACCGAGGTCGGCTGCCATGCCGGTGATGGCGGTGTGTAGTGAGCCAAGACGGTCCACCAGACCGATCTGCTGTGCGGTAGCGCCGTCCCATACGCGGCCTTCGGCTATGGTTTTGATGGAATCCTGACTCATGTGGCGCCCTTCGGCGCAGCGGCGGGTGAACAGGTCATAGCCACGCTCTATGTAGCGTTGCATTTTTTCTTTCTGTGCAGGTGTCATGGGAGCGAGCAGCGACGGGAAATTACCGTTGCTGTTTGTCGACACGGTTGCTGTGTTTACTCCTAATTTGTCCGTTACCAGACCGCTGATTTCAGGAATCATGCCGTAAATGCCTATGGAGCCTGTCAGTGTGGCCGGCTGAGCGTAGATCACGTCCGCTCCGCAGGAAATATAGTATCCTCCGGATGCTGCCACGTCGCCCATCGACACGTATAGCGGCAGTCCTGTGCGCTCCTTGAACTGTTCGAGCGCTTCCCATATCTGCTCGGATGCAAATGCGCTGCCGCCCGGAGAGTTTACGCGCAGGACCAGTCCGGCCAGGTCGGAATCGTCGTTGTCAGCAAGATCAAGTATCTGTTCGGTCATCTTGTCTCCAGTGATTCCGGAGTCTCCGCTGTCGGTTATTTCGCCTGCTGCATAGAGCACGGCTATTGTTTTTCTGTCTTTTTTCTTCGACGATGCCACATCAGGCAGATAGGAGTAGTCAGACAGGTCGACAGCCGTTACATAATCTTTGACCGAAACGGTGTTGACGTCATCGTATTTGTCCTTTCCTGCAAGTTCGGCCACATGTCTTTCAGCTTGATGGCGGTAACCGAGGGTGGTAACGATTCCGTCGGCGAGCAGTGAGTCGGCCGGTGAGGTCATAACCAGTTCATCGGCCCAGCGGTCTACCGTTTCGGGCGTTTTGCCGCGGTTTTCAGCTATACGGTCCTTTATTGAGTCCCATATTGAGTTCATGTAAACTTCCTGCTGCATGCGGCTTGCGGGACTCATGTCTTTGAGTATGTACGGCTCGACGGCGCTTTTGAATGTGCCTACGCGGAGCACCTGCATCTTCACGCCCATTTTGTCCAGCAGGCCTGTGTAGAACAGGGTAGTGGCGCTGAGTCCGTGTATGTCCACTGCTCCGATGGGATTTAGCCATATCTCGTTGGCTCCGGATACGGTGTAGTAGTCGCCTTGGGTGTATGTATCGGCGTATGCCATCACCCATTTGTCGGGGCGTGACTTGAAGTAGCCGATGGCTTCCTCAATAGCCTGAAGAGATGCTATGCCTGCCATTGCTCCGCTACAGTCCACGTATATGCCCTTGATACGTGAGTCGTGTGCGGCTCGGTATATGGCCGCGGTAATGTCGTTGAGAGTCTGCGCTTCCGTAAGTTTACCGTATATGGCGTCTGCAATTTTTGCGGGATTTTTACGTTCCACGATCTCGCCGGATAAATCCAGAGTGAGCACAGATCCTGATTTTACGTCGGATTTGATCTCGCCTGTTGAGTCAATGGAGCCTATTGCGGCTACGATGCCGGCTATCAACAGGAAAATACCTAACAGCACCGACATCCAGATCGCTGCCATTGAGCCTAAAAATGCAAGAAAAAACCGCTTTATCATAGTTATAATTTATATATGATTGCTTTTTTTTGAATTCATGTTGATGACGGAAGGCTTCTGCTGCATGAGTCTGACCACGGCCGATGCGGTAGGGGCCACTTTCCGTAGCTGTCTGGAAGAGAATGACGGAGCGGCGGCTATGGCCGGGCATGACGGCGACTCTTCATGAAACTCCACATGCGGAAGTCTGGCTCCAAGAGCCTTGGCTGTGTCGGCTGCACGCACAAGCGATCCGGTGGACACTTTCACCGGGCCGTCGCCCTGTTCATGCAGCGCACGGTAAATGATCACCGCGGTGCGCACCGCTCTGGCAGCTGTATTATGAAGAGAGCAGATGTTGAATATGCCGGTAAGTTCCTGGCCCAGGCGCAGACAATCGGCCGCTGAGCCTTGTACCTCGATAAATTCCGGGCGCGGTGGCAGCGATGCCATGCGTGGCACGAGCATGTCCACTATGATATGGCGCTGGCGCAGCGCTTCGAACAGATACACATCCTCAGGTTCTGCCGCACATATCATCAGTTTCTCGTCCCGGTGGAATTCTGCACATATCGCGGCCACGAAGTTAGCTTCCGATTCCGGTGAAAACGGATGGTGGTCGGGCAGGGAACTGTCAATAAGTTTTTTCAACCGGTCCGGACGAATTTCGTCGCCGAGTATCACATCAAGAATCACGTATGCCATTTCCCGAAATGTCATGTCGGCGGCATTCCGGTAAAAGGCGTCCGGGATGGGGCGGATCCTTTCCGGACGCGGTTCGCTGTGATTGACGAGGTACGGATGCATCGTTTTAACTGAAAAAAGATGAATGGACAGCGTTGAGAGCCTGTTTGACATGCGATGCCGGAACCATGCAGGCCACTGTTGTGTCAGAGTCGTTGCGTGGAGCCGTGAGCACCGGTATGCCCTCCTGGTTCAGGGCGCGGCGAAGCATTTCAGCGGATTCCGGCATGCTGCGCAGGTTGCGTCCAACTATGGCGAGAGTGGCGAGAGAGTCCACCGCTTCGATGGCATCCACGTCGCCAGACGTAAGCTCTGCTGCAAGTTCCTCGCGCAGCACGCTGACAGCTTTGACGCTGTCGTTCTGGCGCACGCCGAATGTGCCTGCCGTAGGCGATGCCAAAAACATGTCCACTCCGTTTCTGGCCATGGAGTTGACCACTCTTCCGAAATCGTGGAATGTGCGGCCCACTACCCTGATCAGAGCCGTGTCGGCCAGAGATGTGACACCTTTGACGGTCATCTCCGTCTGGTTGACGCGTTCGGCTATCATTGTGCCCGGGGCGCTGGCGTTGAACGTGTTTTTGATGACTATGGGAATGTTGCGGTGAAAGACCGGATAGATTGTGGGCGGGTAGACCACTTTGGCTCCGAAGTTACAGAGCTCCATGGCTTCCACGAACGACAGGCGGTCTATCACCCGGGCGTCGGCCACGATTCTCGGGTCGGCTGTCATGAATCCGTCTACGTCGGTCCATATCTCAAGAATCTCGGCGCCGAGTTCGGCGGCGATGATGGCGGCTGTATAGTCGCTTCCGCCGCGTCCAAGATTGGTCACCTGCGCGTTTGAATCCGAAGCGATGAATCCGGGCACTACGACCGTATTGGCCTGCTCCAGCGGACCGAATGCCGCACGCAGCAGTGACGATGTGGTCTCGGCGTCCAGCACATGTTTGCCAAACCGGGACTGCGTCCGTATGAACGAGCGTGAATCAAGCACCGGAACGCCCAGTATTCTGCTGACTATGACGCACGACATGCGCTCGCCGTAGCTCACGATCATGTCGAGGGTGCGCGGCGTAAGTTCTCCCAGCAGGCATATCGCTTTGTAGAGCGTGGCCAGTTCGTCGAGCATGGCGTCGGTGATGGCGAGCACTTCAGCCCGTGATTCCGCCGGCACCACACCTTCGATCACTTCATGGTGCCTTGCCGTGACGATTTCAAATTCGGTTGTGTAGGCATGGTCACGCGAAGCTGCAAGATTGGCCGTGCGTATCAGCCTGTCGGTGATTCCGCCGAGGGCCGACACGATGACTATGCAGCGGCTTTGCTGGCTCTCAACTATAGCTTTGACATGACGCAGGCTTTCGACCGTGCCTACGGATGTTCCGCCAAATTTGAGTACTTTCATCGATTATATCGTAGTGTCGAAATAGCAGTTTTTGTTGAAAATAGGGTTTCAGAGTGCAAACTTAAAAAAAAATCCCCAATTATCGCGCTTGACGCGTGAGTTTTTGGAATAGGATTTTAACATTTTAACATCTGCTTTCAGAGGGCGTCAAAGCCTTGGCGGCGCATGGCTTCCCTGGTGTGGTATGACATGCCTTCGCTGTAGTACGACAGGATATGTGCGGCCCAGTCATTGTCGGAAGTAGTGCCGGAGCGGGTGGCGTTGTAGCGGGTCACGTCGGCATCGTATGCCCTTAGGTCTCTCAATAGGGTTTCGTCGGTAGCGTAACTGTCGGTGAATATCAGGGCGCTTTCAGGCTGTTTGGGGTGCATGTCGGGCAGCTCGCGCGGCACTCCGATGGCCAGTCCGCATACGGGAAACACGCCTTCGGGGAGGTTCATCAGCGAGCACACGGCTTCGGGATCGGCCGTGCGTATGAATCCTATCGGACAGCAGCCGAGCCCCTGCGCGTCCACCGCCACTATGGCGCTCATCATGGCCAGCGACGCATCGACAATTCCCACTACGGCGCCGTCCATCGTGGCGGCAAACGGAGGGATTTCAATGCCTTTTTCCCTGCCGATAAGAGTTATCTTATGGTAATCGGCGCAAAACAGCAGAAATCGTGAGCACGTCTTGATCTGTTTCTGGCCGGTTATAGCTTCGAGCTTGAGTTTCAGCTCCTGTGAGGAAATGTCTATCACGGAGTATTGCTGGCCGTTGTAGCTTGTGGGGGTGTTGCGTATGGCGTCGAAAATGAACTGCATCTGTTCGGGAGTGACGGCTTCGCGTTCGTAGCGACGTATGCTCCTTCGTTCCAGCAGCGTGTCCTTTACGTCTTTCATCTTGATGGCTGTTTGATATGGTTATGCACACAAAAAAAAGCCTCATCAAAGGATTTGGAAGAAACTCCGAAAGACAGGATTTGAGTGCTTGCCGTCCTTTGTAATCTGCCTCGGTGCTTGGAGCACGTCTTCCCGGAGGAAGATGGAGCCCGCCATCGGGCGACTAAGCTTGTCTCGGTATTTCTTATATAATTGAAGAGTTTCCCAATCTGCTTTGATGTGGCTTTATGTTTATCTGTAATAATAACAATCCTCCGATCGCTATTGTTCAAGTCTTGTTTTATCGTCCTTGCAATGCAAAATTAATCAATAGGCCGATAAAATCCAAGAAAAAATGCAATTAATATTCAAAAATTCCGTGCTGTGACTTTATGGTGAGTCTCGGGGACTCTGACTCTTCGACTCTGCCGATCACCCGGGCGTCGATCCCGAAGCTGCCGGCTATGTCGATAATGGTCTGTGCGTCGGCTGGATCCACGTAGATCTCCATGCGTGAACCCATGTTGAACACCTTGTACATCTCGGCCCAGTCCGTGCCGCTTTCTCGCTGGATCATTTCAAACAGCGGAGGGGTGGGAAACAGATTGTCCTTGATCACATGGAGCCTGTCGATGAAGTGCAGCACCTTGGTCTGGGCTCCACCCGAGCAGTGGATCATGCCATGGATGCGGTGGCGCATGTCGTCGAGGATCCGTTTGATCACCGGGGCGTATGTGCGGGTGGGGGAGAGCACGAGCCGTCCGGCGTCTATGCCATCCACTGCCGTGGGATCGGTCAGCCGCACAGAGCCGGAATATATGAGTTCGGCCGGAGTGGCGGCATCGAAACTTTCAGGATATTTTTCGGCAAGATATTTGGCAAATACGTCATGGCGGGCCGATGTGAGACCGTTGGATCCCATTCCGCCGTTGTAGTCGGTTTCGTAGGATGCTTTTCCGTATGATGCGAGACCCACGATCACGTCTCCGGCCTTGATGTTGGCGTTGTCCACCACCATGTCGCGGCGCATGCGGCATGTCACGGTCGAGTCGACGATGATAGTGCGCACCAGATCGCCCACATCGGCCGTCTCGCCGCCGGTGCTGTGGATGTCGATGCCCGCATCGCGCAGTTCGGCGAGCAGTTCCTCGGTGCCGTTGATGATGGCGGCTATCACCTCTCCGGGGATCAGGTGCTTGTTGCGGCCTATGGTGGAGCTGACCAGAATGCCTGATGTGGCGCCTACGCACAGCAGATCGTCTATGTTCATGATCAGGGCGTCCTGGGCTATTCCCTTCCATACGCTCAGATCTCCGGTCTCGCGCCAGTACACGTAGGCCAGCGACGATTTCGTGCCGGCGCCGTCGGCGTGCATTATGTTGCAGTATTCGGGATCACCGCCAAGTATATCGGGGATGATTTTGCAGAAAGCGCCGGGAAACAGTCCTTTGTCGATGTTTTTGATGGCGGAGTGCACGTCTTCCTTGGTGGCGGAGACGCCGCGCAGATCGTAGCGTTGTTGAGACATCGTGTGGTTGGGTTTATTTGGTGGGATGAATGGGTAATCGGGTGGGGGTTATCTCTTTTTGCCTTTCTGGTTTTGCTGCTGGCGCATCATGGCCTGCTGCTGGCGCTGTGCTTCCTCCAGACGAGCCATGAATCCTGATTTTTTGCGGGGTTTGCGGGCGTTGGCCAGCATTTCCGCGCGCACTTTCTTGTCGTCCACAGCCCATTTGCGGATGGCCCATGTCTGGATGATGGTGATCAGGAGCGAGAGGAAATAATAGTAGCTCAGGCCGGATGCATAGTTGTTAAACCAGAAGAAGAATATCAGCGGCATGCCGTAGCTCATGAGTTTCATGCCGGGCATGGAGTTTCCGCCGGGCTGGCTCTGCATGTTGATGCGGGTGTAGATGATGTTTGTGGCGGTCATCAGCAGGCAGAACAGGCTCAGATGGTTGTCGAACGCCCATGAAATCAGCGGTATGTCGGCATCCCATGATATTATGGCATCGGGAGCCGAGAGATCGTGAGCCCACAGGAAAGACTCGCCGCGCAGTTCTATACATGAGGGGAAGAACTGGAACATGGCGATCAGGATCGGCATCTGCAGAAGCAGCGGCAGGCATCCCGACATCGGGTTGGCTCCGGCGCGGTTGTACAGCTCCATGGTCTTCTGCTGGCGTGTCATGGCGTTTTCCTGACCGGGATATTTTTCATTGATCTCCTTTATTTCCGGGGCGAGCACACGCATTTTGGCCTGTGACTTGAAGCTCTTGTAGGTGAAAGGGAAAAGGATGATCTTTATGAAGATGGTGAGCAGGAAGATGATAATGCCGTAGTTGGCTATGTAGTGTCCGAGGAATGTGAACACCGGGATCACTATCAGGGTGTTGATCCATCTGAACAGCGACCATCCCAGAGGGATCAGGCGTGTCAGTTCCAGATCCTCGTCGGGCGACACCCTGTCGATCGCGCTCAGGGCGGGATAGAGGTTGGGCCCGAGATAGAAATTGAATGACGCTATGGAGTCGCGAGCCACAGAATAGTTCACCTGCGATTTGGCGGTCATGTCTTTCAGATACACGGGGTCTGATTTAAGATCCAGCTGGGTCACCTTGGTGCCTGCATTGAAGGATTTGTCGGCAATGAGCACAGATGAGAAGAACTGGTTCTTGAAGGCAATCCACTTCAGAGGATTGGTGATCTCTTTTTTGTCGTCGTCCATGGCATTGAGATCGTCGACTCCGTCGCCCGACTCCTTGTAGTATATGGCCGAGTTGCGTTCTTCAAACACGCGGCCCTCCTCGTTGCGCAGCATTTTCTGATGCCAGGTGAACTCCATGGTGCTTACTCCGGAAGGAATTATGCCGGCGTCGGCCATGCCGTGCTGCACCACATCCATCTTCACAAGATAGTCATCTCCTTGGGCCAGAGTGTAACGGATGCCCCACCAGGCGTCAGCCCCGAGATCGAGTTTCATGAGCATGGTGGTGTCAGACTCCGCTTCGGCAGTGAAATAGAAATCGGAGGTGTCGAATTTCTGGCTGTCGGAACGCAAAGTGAAGAAATATTCGTTGGTGTCGCCGTTCCACAGCACCACGTTGGTGGTGTCGTGGTTGAGATAGCAGTCATACTGTTTGAGACGCACGCCCGAGATCTGTCCGCCTTTGGTGCTCAGTTCCAGAGCGAGCACTTCGTTTTCAAGCGTTACGGTTTCCTCGGTGCCGCTCAGATGGGTGGCGAAGTTCTTATAGCGAGCCAGATCGGATATGGCGTCACGCAAGGTGCGCGATGCAGCAGCTGCATGCCGCGGCTCGGTGCCGTCGGCGAATTTGCCGGAAATCAGGTTGTTGATGTCGATTGCCCCGCCTGCGGTCATGACCGATCCCTCGAGGACCGAATCGTTGACAACGCGCAGGTCTATGGCGTCTGATCGGAATGAATACACCGCGCCTGAGCCTGAATTGTCGGCTTTGCCGTAGAGTTTCACCGCGTTGCGCAGTGTGGTCAGATCGGCGTCGGTCAGTGTCTGTATGCGCATCGCATCTGCGGCTTCGGCGTCTCGCCGGGCCTGTGCGTCGGCTTCGCGCTGCAATTGCTCCTGGCGCTGTGCCTCGAGCTGTTCCTCGGAGGGGCGGTTAAGATACATGAAGCCGAAAATCACGGCTCCCATCAGCAGAATGCCCACAAGGGTATTTTTATCCATACTGTACTTTAATCAATAATATATGCTTGTTCGTTGTATTTTCAATTTTTTGCAGAGTCAGATCCGGCGCGTTCTTTGCCGTAGGCCACGGCGGCTTTCACAAAATCCACAAATATTGGATTGGGAGATAGCACCGTGCTGGAATATTCGGGATGGTACTGCGTGCCTATGTACCACCGTTGGTCGGGCAGCTCCACCACTTCCACCAGATGGGTATCGGGGTTTTCGCCGACGCATTTCATTCCGGCATTCTCGAAAGCCTGACGGTAGGAGTTGTTGAACTCAAACCTGTGGCGGTGGCGTTCGCTGACACGTTCACTGCCATAGGCCATGGCCGATCGTGATCCCGGGCGCAACACGCAGTCATAGGCCCCCAGACGCATCGTGCCACCCATGTCGGTCACGCTTTTCTGTTCTTCCATCAGGTCTATGACGTTGTGCGGGGTGTTGTGGTCCATTTCGGTGGAGTTGGCGTCGGCGAGTCCGAGCACGTTTCGTGCAAACTCGATCACCATGCACTGCATGCCCAGGCAGATGCCGAACGTGGGCACGTCATGCTCGCGACACCATTTCAGGGCCACGAATTTGCCTTCTATGCCACGCTGGCCGAATCCGGGAGCTATGATCACTCCGTCAAGACCGCCAAGCTTCATGTCGGCATCCTGTTCGGTGAGCTTTTCGGAATGTATATAGCGCAGATTGAGCTTGCGGTCGTTGTAGGTGGCTGCCTGAAACAGCGATTCGTTGATTGATTTGTAGGCATCCTGAAGCTCGACATATTTGCCCACAAGCCCGATGGTCACTTCTTCTTCGGCATCGTAGAGACGGGTCAGGAAATCCATCCAGGCCTGCATGTCTGGCTCGCCTTCAGGGGCCAGACCCAATGTCCGCATCACTATTTCGTCGAGATGCTGTGAGTGCATGTTGACGGGCACCTGATATATCGACGGTGTGTCGACCGACTGTACCACGGCTTCGGGCGCCACGTTGCAGAACCGTGCTATCTTGCCGCGCATGTCGGCCGGAATTTCCTTTTCCGTCCTCAGCACCAGCACGTCGGGCTGTATTCCCGCTTCCTGAAGCTGTTTCACTGAGTGCTGCGTGGGTTTTGTTTTCAGCTCCTTGGCGGCGTGCAGATATGGCACGTATGTGAGATGTATGCAGCAGGCGTCGTTGCCTGATTCCCACCGTAGCTGGCGCACCGCTTCCAGATAGGGCAGCGACTCTATGTCGCCTACAGTGCCGCCTATTTCCGTGATTATGAAGTCGTAGTTGCCGGTTTTGCCGAGCAACTTGACATTGTGCTTGATCTCGTCTGTGATGTGAGGTATGATCTGCACTGTCTTTCCGAGATAGTCTCCGCGCCGTTCTTTTTCGATTACGTTACGGTAGATCCGTCCGGTGGTGACGTTATTGGCTTTGGTGGTGGGCACGTTGGTGAACCGTTCGTAATGTCCGAGATCCAGATCGGCTTCGTGTCCGTCGGCGGTCACATAGCATTCCCCGTGCTCGTAGGGATTGAGAGTGCCGGGATCTATGTTGATGTAGGGATCGAATTTCTGGATGGTTACGCGATAACCGCGGGCCTTAAGCAGGCAGGCCAGAGAAGATGAAATAATTCCTTTGCCCAAAGAGGAGACCACGCCTCCGGTGACAAAAATGTACTTTGTTTCCACGTGATGATCAATTTTAAGCCACAAAATTACAAAAATTTTCCGTTAATAGTCGTCACCGTAACTCTGATTTTTTCTGCCATCTCGCATTTGTTTTATAAATAGAGATTTATGGGATGTTGATAAATTTATTCACGCTCCGATGAAATTGAGACGATAAAAATCCGTATCTTTGCGTCCCGTTATGAAATACGGTTTTGACAACGAGAAATATCTCAGAATCCAGTCCGAGCACATCAAGGAGCGCATAGCCCAGTTCGGCAATAAACTTTATCTTGAACTCGGCGGAAAGCTTTTCGACGATCATCACGCCAGCCGCGTGTTGCCGGGATTCCAGCCCGACAGCAAACTGCGCATGCTCTCCCAGTTGCGCGACCAGGCCGAGATCGTGATTGTGATAAGCGCGCTTGACATCGAAAAAAACAAGATGCGCGGCGATCTGGGAATCACATACGATATGGACGTGCTGCGGCTGCGCAATGAGTTTCAGAACCGTGGATTTCTGGTAAGCTCGGTGGTCATCACGCACTACAACGGTCAAAGCAGCGCCGATGCTTTCCGGCAGCGTCTGGAGCGACAGGAGATCACCACATACTATCACTATACCATCGACGGCTATCCCACAAATGTGGAACTGATTGACTCCGACGACGGTTTCGGCCGCAACGATTATGTTGAGACTACCCGTCCGCTTGTCATCGTCACTGCCCCGGGGCCCGGAAGCGGCAAAATGGCCGTGTGCCTGAGTCAGCTTTACAATGAACACAAGCGCGGTATCGAGGCCGGATATGCCAAATTTGAAACATTTCCAGTGTGGAGCCTGCCGTTGAAACATCCTGTCAACATCGCATACGAAGCCGCTACGGCCGACCTCAACGATGTGAACATGATCGACCCGTTTCATCTTGAAGCATACGGTGCCACGGCAATCAACTATAACCGTGACATAGAGATATTTCCGGTGCTGAATGCCCTTTTCGAGGGCATATACGGTGAGAATCCCTATAAATCCCCTACCGATATGGGCGTGAACATGGTGGGATTCTGCATAAATGATGACGAAGTATGCTGTGATGCGTCGAAAAACGAGATCATACGCCGCTACTACAATGCTCTGAACCGGCTGGCCCAGGGCGACTGCAACGACAGCGAGGTCAACAAGATCGCCTTGCTTTTCAAGCAGGCCAAGATCGACACCTCCTACCGCCGGCCTGTCAATGCCGCCCGCGGCAGAGCCGAGCGCAGCGGAGTGCCGTGTTCGGCAATAGAGTTGGCCGACGGCACCATCATTACCGCGGAGTCGAGTGTGCTGCTCGGACCGAGTGCGGCCCTTATACTCAACGCCACCAAGCATCTGGCCGGCATAGACCATGCTGTGAAACTGATTCCGCAGGACATGATCGAGCCGATCCAGTACACCAAGATCAACTATCTGCGCAGCCGCAATCCGCGTCTGCACACCGACGAAGTGCTGGTGGCGCTGTCTGTTCTTTCGACCCACGACGAAAACTGTCGGCGGGCTCTTGAAAAACTTCCGGAACTCAAAGGCTGCCAGGTTCATTCCACAGTGATGCTCGGCGAGGTTGACCACAAGATTTTCAAAAAACTTGGGGTGGGGCTGACCTGCGATCCCGCCCGCAAGAGCTGACGGCGCCGATATAGGAAAATGACATAATGACGACGGCTCCGAAAGCGGATTGAAATCCGCACGGAGCCGTCGCTCATTTTATAGATGAAAAAGAAACAGGCGTTTTTTTATTTGCCCACCTTGTCGCTGAGCCCGTGAACCTTGTCGGCGATCTTTTCTGCCAGTTCGCCGGTCTTGTCAAGAGCCTGGGCTGCCATGCCCTTGGCTTTTTCTTTTAATGTGGCTGACTTCTCTTCAACCTTTTTCTTGGCATGATCCTTGGCTTCGGTCAGATCTTCTTTCACTGCCTTTGCCTTCTGGCATGCTGCTGCCTCTGCAGCTTTTGCCGATACTTTTGCTGCGGTTTTCGAAACCTTTGCGGCCACGTCGGCCATCTTTTCATGTGTTGACATAGTAGTTTGTAGTTTAATTTTGGTTATACAATGGGAATTCATAGTGATAAACAACGGGCAGGCGGCCCGGGTTTGTTAACGATTCGCAAAATATTCGGCACTACCGCGAATTTTTATGTACTTTTGTAAAAAAAATTGACATTATGGAAGTGGTCTACGAGGATAACCATATAATTGTGGTCAACAAGGCGCCCGGCGAGATCGTGCAGGGCGATAAAACCGGCGACACGCCGCTGGTGGAGTCCGTGCGCGCATATATAAAGGAAAAATATGCCAAGCCCGGCAATGTGTTCTGCGGACTGGTGCACAGGCTCGACCGTCCGGTGGCCGGGCTGGTGGTGTTTGCGCGCACTTCCAAGGCTCTTTCGAGGATGAACGAGCTGTTTCGCAACGGAGGAGTCCGCAAAACCTATTGGGCGATAACCCGCAACGCTCCCCGGCAGCCGCAGGAGCGTCTCACCCACTGGATCACGTCTGTGGAGCGCAATAACAAAAGCTATGCTTCCCTCCGTCCCGTGGCCGGAGCCAAGGAAGCGTCGCTCAGCTACAGGCATATCGCTTCGTCCGACAGATACCACCTTCTTGAAATAAATCTCGAGACAGGCCGCAAACATCAGATACGGGTGCAGCTGTCGTCCATAGGATGTCCGGTGCGTGGCGACCTCAAGTATGGCGACAAACGCAGCAATCCGGACGGAAGTATCAGCCTGATGGCGCGTCATATCGAGTTTGTCCATCCTGTCAGCGGGGAGCCGTTGTCTCTCACGGCTCCGCTGCCTGCCGCCGATAAATTGTGGCAGGTGCTTGAATCACAAATTAACAACTGAAAATACACCGTATGAAGAAACTTAGGATAGTCTTTCTCGGCACCCCTGAATTTGCCGTGCCGAGCCTTGATGCGATAATAGAAGCCGGACATGAGGTGGCCGCAGTGGTCACTGCCACCGATAAACCTGCCGGACGCGGACACAAGATGATACCGTCTGCTGTAAAGCAATATGCCGTCGAGCATGGTATCCCCGTGTTGCAGCCCGCTAAACTGCGTGATCCTGAATTTCTTGACGCTTTGCGCGGGTACGGTGCCGACATTTTTGTAGTGATCGCGTTCCGGATGCTTCCCGAGGAAGTGTGGGCCATGCCGCCCATGGGCACTTTCAATCTGCATGCCTCGCTCCTTCCGCGCTATCGCGGAGCCGCTCCCATCAACAGGGCGGTGATGAACGGCGATGCGGAGACCGGAGTCACCACTTTCCTGCTGAAGCATGAAATCGACACAGGCGATATTCTGCGTCAGGAATCCATATCCATTGCGCCAGACGAGAATGTAGGCTCTGTCCACGATCGGCTTATGGCTCTCGGCGCACGGGTCACCGTCGACACCCTTGCCGATCTGGCGGCAGGCACGGCCGTGCCGCGTCCGCAGCCCGACGGGCAGGCTTCCGCGGCACCTAAGATTTTTCGCGAGGATTGTGAGATTGATCTGTCTAAGAGCAGGGAGAGCGTACGCAACCACGTGCGCGGACTGTCGCCATATCCCGCCGCGCGCATCACTCTTCACGGCGTGGAGATGAAAGTACTGGAAGCTGTGGTTGCCGACACCCGCCTGCAAGGCCGGCTTTACGTCGAATGTGCCGACGGCGCTTTGGAGCTTACTCGTGTTCAGCCTGCGGGAAAACGTCCCATGAGCGGGAGCGACTTCCTGCGCGGTCTCAGGATCTGACGCTTAGATACGCAGCTTTTTAGAATATCGGCGGCCTGTGGTATCCGTTATCACCACAAGCACCACCCTGCCGTTGCGGGAAGACGTGGTGATTGCGGGCAGATTCAGCGAAATGCAGGATTCCGCGGTGTTGCCGTATATTCCTGCGAGTCTTATTCCTGCGAGAGAGTAAACCTCAGCCGACTCAATGCGCGAGCCGTCGGACCACACATTCACCGTATTGTCAATCACCTCAAAAAGATAAGAATCTCCGTTGTCGGGACCATCGCCGGTCGATGCCCTGCAACTCACGGTCATGCGGGTGCACTCGCTGTCAGGCGTGATATTTAGCGATTTTCCATAAAAAGTGTGGGTTTTCACATCGTCGGCGCCACACACCGTCTCGATAGTCCACTCGCTCATGTCGTCGGCAACCAGTGACATCGGTCTGCCGGCATAATACATGCCATGGAATTCAGGCTGCGAAAGTTTCAGGCCGTTAAATGTCATCTCCTGTTCCTCATGGTCAATCACAAGGTCAAAGAGATTGCCGAGACCGAACCTGTTGCGCAGATTCATATAAGTGCTCTGGCGTCGTTGTTCCCACCACACGTTGCGCATCTGGCTTATATAATATGTCCAGTTTTTATATGCCGTTTTGCCGTCGCCGAGATAACTCTGCATATAGTCAGTAAACTCCGGCCTTATCGCTTCTGCCATTTCGTCTATGATGCTTTGCCCGTATGATGTCTGCAGAAAGTCGCCCATATACACGGCCATTCGGTCTATGAACAGTTCGCGTGCGGCGGTATCGGTAATAAAGAACTTGAACAGCGCCACGTTTCGCGTCCTGTTCGGGTCACTTCCGTCGGTGCACCTCTCTATATGGTCGCAATAGTCCGACGTGACCTCTCCGCGATAGGGGTATATGCCGAAGCGGTCGGCATCCTTGAGTATCCACCGCCATTTGGCATACGGTTCTTTCTGGCGCCAGCACACTATGTTGTTATGAGGGAAATCCGTGTCGTTGCCGAATGCCTTAATGACAAACATGTCGAGAAAATTGTCCACGTCGATCATCTCGCTCAGCTGCGGGAGCGATGCGTCAGGCCTGTTGTAATAATTGATCAGCGCCACCATTCCGTCGGCATGCCCGATTTTCAGTTCCTGATAGTTTTCAAGCATGTCTATCTCTTCCAGGCCGTTGTAGTTGGCTTCTACGTAATCTTCGTTACTGCGCTCGCGCACATCGGCAATGCCGCGGTAATAGCCGTTGATATATATGATGGCCGGGGTGTGGGCCTGCCAGTCAAGATTTGGTGTGTTGCGTCCGATCACTGTCTGCGCCAGCTGGTCGTTGATGCGTTCGAACGAGAATGTGTTTCCGCCGTTGCGCAGTATAAATGACTTCACCTCCGTCACATCCGGTTTGTCTTTCCACAGATTTGCCGAAAACCTTTTTTCCCCGAAGCGCTTGTTGGCGTACAGGGCTATTGATTTTTGCGGCAGAGTGCGCGATATTCCTCCCTGCACGCGGGTCTCGCACAGCTGGTTCATGATTTTCCTGTGTGTCCGCCCCTGATAATACTCGATGTTGACAGGACGCCGCCAGTTGTTCTGATAGTTTTTCACAGAGTCTCTGCCGTCGGCAAAAATGCCTTCTCTGGTGCCATACAGATAGTCGCTGTCGGTGACTATGGACACTATGTCGAGTGTGGTTGCCCGCGGATGGAAAATATAAGAATGAGTGGTGGAACGCGGCGATATGGCCCTGTCTGATATCAGCTTGGCGCGTACCACGGTGGACGTTGTGATCTTTTTATGCCAGGCAAGGCCTTCCACCGCATCTTCTACTGTAGGTTCCCGGCCATCGGTCGTGATGCACAGCCGGACATCCTCATATTGGCTTGGCGCCGCCACCACAAGCTCCACAGGCCCGGATTTGACGCGAACGCATCCCGGGGCGCTGAACAAAGGCTCGGGCAGAATCTCGGAAACCGTCTGTTCCGGATTGTCCGCGCCGGGCGTGGCGGTGGCGAAATAGCCCCAGGCGCCGTCTGTCTTCGATCGGCCTGCTGCTACGTTGGGTGCAGGCTGCTTGGTCAGATATACATAGTCAGTCCGGTTGCCCGACGGGTCAAACAGATATAGCGAACCGGCCCCGGAGTCCAGACGGAAATCCGTGTGCAGTCCTCTCGCTTCTTTGTCGCAATATATCAGCAGATAGTCTCCAGCTTTTATCGTATCGTCAGTGGCGATACACCAGGCAGATCCCGGATTACCGGTCAGCCCAAGACTATATCCGTTCATGGCTATGTCGCGGTCTGAGGAATTGTAGATCTCCACCCATGAATCAGGAAAATCATGCTCGGTAAACACACAGTCCACATTGGACTGCATCACCTCGTTTATAATGAGTGTTTCCGCGCCGGCTTTTGCTATGAAAAGAAGTGTAATTAAGATATATAGACAGGCAGACTTTGCGGTCGTAGCTGTGATCATTTGTCCTATTGAATGAAAGAAACAGCTACAAAATTAATAATATCCCGTTGATAATCCAAAAACTACATAGGTGAAAAATACGCAAAATTAGTTAAATCAGCAGTTCTGGCACAATCTTTGCTTGTCTGTTGCAGTTATTATTTCAAAGCAATGAGATTTTGTGAAAGTGATGATGGATATAAACCTCTCTATAGAATTGCGGCGGGTACTTGAAGATTCCCGCCGTCTGGCGTCTGAAAGCAGGAATGAAGTGATTCTTCCGCAACACCTGTTTCTGGCGCTTATCGCCGATCCCGACAGCGTCTGTGCCGCTCTGGTCGGCAGGGCATGCGGCAACGGACAGTCTCCGCAACAGATATTCACGAAACTGTCTATGGATGTCTACCGGTCTGATCATGAGCCTGTCAGCGAAGTGTCGGTCAGCGTCATAGTCGACAGGCTGATCAAGCTGGGGGCATTGGAGGCTCGTATGCTCAAAAGCGCCGATGTGCGTCCCGAGCATTTGCTGCTGGCCATGTTCCACAATTCCGAGATATGCGCCATGCCTTTCATGGCTGAACTGCGCTCGTCAGGCCTGACCTACGAGACCCTCTATAAAATTGTGGCCGACAACGGTGCCGGTGCATCGCCGTCGATGGGTGCGGATTTTGCCGACGATGACGACGATGTGGCTGAAGAACTGCCACGCGACAATAGCCAGCCGTCGCAGGAAACTGCCAAAAGTGCAGGTCCCGCCACTGCCAGAAGGGGCAACGACACTCCCGTGCTCGATAAATTCGGCGTGGACATGACCCGTGCCGCCGAGGAGGGACGTCTGGATCCCGTGGTAGGCCGTGAAGTGGAAATCGAAAGGCTGGCCCAGATACTTAGCCGCCGCAAAAAGAATAACCCTGTGCTCATCGGTGAGCCGGGTGTCGGCAAGTCGGCTATTGTCGAAGGACTTGCATTGCGTATAGTCCAGCGCAAGGTCAGCCGCATTCTTTTCGGCAAACGGGTGATCTCGCTTGACATGGCTTCCATCGTGGCTGGTACAAAATACCGCGGTCAGTTTGAGGAGCGCATCAAGGCCATTCTCACCGAACTGTCCAAAAACAAGGATGTGATTCTATTCATCGACGAGATCCACACAATAGTGGGCGCCGGCAATACCGCCGGATCCATGGATGCCGCCAATATGCTCAAGCCTGCGCTGGCGCGCGGTGAGATTCAGTGCATCGGTGCCACCACACTCGACGAATACCGCACCAGTATCGAAAAGGACGGAGCGCTCGAACGCCGATTCCAGAAAGTAATGGTCGAGCCTACATCCCCACAGGAGACTCTGACCATACTCCATAATATCAAGGAAAAATACGAGAACCATCATAACGTCCGCTACACCGAAGCGGCTCTTGAAGCCTGTGTGAAACTGACGGAACGCTATGTGAGCGACCGCACATTTCCCGACAAGGCCATCGACGCGATGGACGAGGCCGGATCGCGTGTACACATCACCAACATCACCGTGCCGGCCGAGATAGAAGCGCTTGAAGAGCAGGTGTGCCAGGCCGAACAGTCTAAACTCAATGCCGTGCGTGCCCAGAATTTCGAACAGGCGGCATCGTTTCGCGACAAAGAGCAGCATCTGCGCACCGATCTCGACGAAGCTCAGGCTCGGTGGGAGGAAGAGATGCGCAACTGCCGTGTGACAGTCGACCACGACAAAGTGGCCGAAGTGGTGGCTATGATGACAGGGGTGCCCGTGCAGCGCATAGCTCAGGCCGAGGGCCACAGACTGTTGGAAATGGACAATGCCCTTCGCGGCTCCGTGATCGGACAGGACAATGCCGTGGAGAAAATGGTCAAGGCCATACGGCGCAACAGGGTGGGGCTTAAGGACCCCAACAAACCCATAGGCACCTTCATGTTTCTTGGGCCCACCGGCGTGGGCAAGACACATCTTGCAAAGAAGCTCGCCCAATATCTGTTTGACTCTGCCGACACCCTTATCCGTGTCGACATGAGCGAATATATGGAGAAATTCAGCGTGAGCCGTCTGGTCGGCGCGCCTCCGGGATACGTGGGCTATGAGGAAGGCGGACAGCTCACCGAGAAAGTGCGTCGCCGTCCATACTCCGTGGTGTTGCTCGACGAGATTGAGAAAGCACACCCCGATGTGTTCAATCTGCTGCTGCAGGTAATGGACGAAGGACGTCTCACAGACTCGCTCGGACGCAAGGTGGACTTCAAGAACACCATAGTGATCATGACATCCAACATCGGCACGCGTCAGCTCAAGGACTTCGGCTCCGGAGTCGGATTCAATACCCGCGAGGTCGACAAGGAATATACTCATGGCGTTCTTCAGAAAGCGCTCAACAAAGCATTCTCGCCCGAGTTTCTCAACCGTATCGACGATATCATCATGTTCGATTCTCTCGACAAGGATGCCATTTTCCGGATTATCGATATCGAGCTGGACGGATTCTATCGCCGCATAGCCGATCTCGGCTACAGTCTGACCATCACTGAAACGGCTAAGAACTATATAGCTGGCAAAGGCTACGATGTGCAGTTCGGTGCCCGTCCGCTCAAACGCGCCATACAGAAGTATCTTGAAGATCCATTGGCCGAACTGATCATCGGATCGCAATTATCGGCCGACGGATCGCAGAAGGCGTCCATTGTGGTGGACTACGATACATCGGCCGACAAAATCACTACTTCGATTCTCGAAGAAAACCCCTCCTCCTCCGCAGCGGAGGAGGAATGACGGCTGATGCCGTCACTTACCCTTGGCATAACCGTGGATCACGGAACTTTCCACATCCACGCCCAAGATTTTGGCCCGCGCTATGATAGCACGGGCCAATTTTGGTTTAAGGTCATCAGGACAATAGCGGAAATATGCTTCCGCAGCTCTGACATGTGCCGCGTCTGGAATCGGATATTCCCGCCGTTCCGGCAGGCCGTACACGCTGTCGGGCAAATTCTGCCTTGCGTCTCTGTCAAGTCTCATCAGAATGGGGAAACGGACCGTTAGAACGAATATTTAGCGCCAAGCTGGATCAGGCCCTGAGCGCCGAAACCAAGTTCGCCGAACACCGACGCTCCCGGATAGAATTCAACTTCCGCACCAAGCGGTGAGATCTGTCCGGCGAAATAACCTTTATTATAGCTGTCGCCGAATTTGGGCATCATGTGGGATATGACGGCGCCTGCACCTGCGTGGGCATACAGTTTCACTATGCTGTTCTGGTAATACTGTATCTTGACGTTGAGCATAAGGGTGTGATAGCCCACCTTTGATTTAAACGACTCGAAATATCCGTTGCCGATGCCATAGAGCGATGAAGGGGTGTAGGCGCTTGAATAGGAGTAGCTCGGACCCACTGACACTCCTTTGGCCACTGGGATATACAGACCGATATTGATACCGCCCCATGCATTGTTTACCTTATCGAATCCTTTGTGACAGTTGATGGCGTCCATCTGCGTATAAGCTCCGTAGCTCATATAGACCTCTTGTGCTGTCACGGCTGTGGCACACCCCAAAGCAAGGGCCGATGCTATTAAAAGTTTTTTCATAATACAGATAATTTAGTTGATTAAGTGTGTGTTATGTCATCATAATAACGTCATCCCGGCGTAAAATGTTTGCTTCCGTCCGTCAATACGACAGCATCGCTGCGACAGGTCGCGGATTGTCTCCGCATTCTGTACGCAGCGATGCCGTAAGATATATGTTGTCAGAGTTGCTGTTGTCTTTTTTACATGAAACTCAGGATCAGAGCCTGGGCCACCACCACACGCAGGAACATCGTCAGAGGATAAACCGTGGAGTATGCAACGGCGGGGGCATCGCTGCCGGTTGAGTTGCCGGCATAGGCGAGGGCAGGGGGGTCGGTGCATGCACCGGACAGAAGGCCCATTATGTGAAGGAAGTTGATCTTGTAGACCTTGCGGGCTATGGTGCCTATGATCAACAGGGGTACTATCGTGATCAGGAAGCCCCACAGCACCCACATGGCGCCTTCGGGGTTGAACACCGTAGATGCGAACCCTTTGCCGGCGGCTATGCCCACGGATGCAAGGAACAGACATATGCCAAGCTCGCGCATAAGCATTGATGCCGAACTTGATGTATAGGTCACGAGTTTGAACTTGTAGCCGAAACGGCTCAGCAATATGGCCACTACCAGCGGACCGCCAGCCAGACCGAGCTTCATGCCCCATCCAAGGTCTATCGAGCCGACCAGTATGCCGACCAATATGCCCACGAAGATGGTGATTAGATTCGGCTCGTTCAGACGTTTCAGAGAGTTGCCCAGACGGTGTGCCAGACGGTCTATGTCGGCCAGAGTGCCCACCACGGTGATGCGGTCGCCCATCTGAAGGCGCAGGCCGGGAGACGCGAGCAGATCCACGCCTGCGCGGTTCACCCGGGTGGCGTTGAGCTGATAGGCTGTGTGCAGGCGCAGGGAGCCGAGGGTCACGCCATTATATTTGCTCTGGGTCAGCACGATGCGGCGGCTTACCACTTCCTTGCCTGTGCTTTCCTCCAGATTCATGTCGATCACACGGCCCACAAGCGCGCGGAAACTCGGTTCGTCAGCGGCCGACATGATGATCAGCAGCTTGTCGCCAGTGTGGATCACCGTTTTCGATGTCGGTATGATCACTTCGTTGTATGCGTTGAGCAGTCGTGACACCACAAACTCGCAGTGGATAATGTCATGCAGCTCCATTATGGTCTTGCCGTTGATCAGTTCGTTGGTAACCTCGAATGTCTCCTTCAGCGGCACGTTGAGCGCTGCATTTGCTTCGGCGTTAAGGGAATTGATTTCGTTGTCGGCCTTTATCTTGAAGATGCCCTTGATCACGAGCATGGCCATGATTATGCCGCATACGCCCAAAGGATATGCTGCGGCATATCCCATTGCCAGAATGTCGCTTTTTGCCGGATCGCCCACCGCCTGTTGCGCGGCTGCGAGACCAGGCGTGTTGGTTACGGCGCCGCTCATCACGCCCACAAGCTGCACCATGGTGGTCTCGGGACCTGTAGTGTAGTATATGGCCAATACCATGGCCACGTTGAGGGCTATTATGCCCACGGCAAGCATGTTGAGCCTGATACCTCCCTCTTTGAATGATGAGAAGAAAGCAGGGCCTACTTGAAGACCGATGGCGAAGATGAACAGGATCAGGCCGAATTCTCGCACGAATTTCAGCACTTCGGAATTGACCGTGTAGCCGAAGTGTCCCATCAGAATGCCCACGAAAAGCACAAATGTGACACCGAGAGAAATTCCGCCTACTTTCATCTTGCCCAGATAGATTCCCGCAGCGATAACGAAAGAGTAGAGCACCAGAGTGCTTGCCAGTGTCGTGCTGCCGGGAGCCAGCAGGGATTGGAAGATGTCCATAAAGAAATGTAGAAATTTATTGATTTGTGAGGTGCAAAGTTACGCTTTTTCGGCCAAAAATCCCGCCTTTCTCAGCATTTCCGTGAAAATGTGTGAAAAATGTTCGTTGGCTTCGCGGGGATAGCGCACGTCGGTGAAAACGTGTGCCAGACTATCTTTTTTGTTTTCAGTGACGTAGGCGCGGTTTGCCGGAAGGTTCTCGAATTCGCCGTACATTGAGTCGATGCGTTCGGAGGAGTTGGGATTGTATTTTTCAGTGTGTATGAAAGCCGAAACCGGCAGTCGCGGTTGCACTTCCGGGCTTTCTGCCGGATAACCTACGGTCACCGTGATTACAGGCACCACAAGTTCCGGCAGCGAGAGAGCGTCGATGATCATGGGGGCATTCCAGGAGGTGGTGCCCAGATAGCAGGTGCCGAGTCCGTTCATTTCAGCTATGGTGACAAACTGCTGGGCCAGAATCGTGGCATCGAGCGCCGCTGATATGAAGCTCTGCACGTTGTCGAAGCCGGGATCTGCTCCGCGCTGCTCACACCAGCGCGTAAACCGGTTGAAATCAGCGCAGAATGTGAGCACCGCCTGTGCTCCGGTCAGACACGGCTGGTTGAAATGGGCGGGAGCCAGGGCGCTCTTGCCCTCGTCTGAGCGTGTCACCACCACGCTGTACAGCTGCATGGAGCCGCATGTGGGCGCATGTATGGCCTTGTCAAGCATGTCGGCTATAAGTTCGTCGGAGAGAGGGCGGTCTGAATAGCGGCGGATGGTGCGCCGTGTTTTAAAGTAGTCCATATTTTTCTTTGAGTTCGTCAAGTTCCATTGATGCGAGTTCCCACAGGCTCATCGCGTTTTCAAGCTGTTTGCGCAGCGTGGCATGCTGTGTGTATAGATCAGTGTCGGCAGCGCTTTCCGGTGACGCCAGAGTCTCCTCCAGCGCGGCTATTTCCGCTTCTATCCGGGCTATGTCCGTCTCGCATCCGGCCACTTTCTTCTCGGCGCGGCTCACCGTGCGGTCACGTTCTTTTTTCTCCTGATAGCTCAGTCTGGCGGCGTTCGGCTGATCGGTGTTTTGTGGCTTGTCCTTGACGGCTTCGGCCGGCTGTGCCGTCTGGACGGTCTTTTTGTTACGTTCCAGTTCCTGAAGCGACGCCAGTTTCTTCTTCTCCAGAAACTCATATATACCTCCCAGGCATTCCCGCACCTGACCTCCGCCGAATTCATACACCTTTTCCACCAGACCATCCAGAAACTCGCGGTCGTGGCTCACCACGATCACCGTGCCGTCGAAATCCTTTATGGCTTGTTTGAGTATATCCTTGGTGCGCATGTCCAGATGGTTGGTCGGTTCGTCGAGGATCAGCAGGTTCACCGGTTCAAGCAGAAGCCTGATCATGGCCAGACGGGTCTTCTCTCCGCCCGAAAGCACCTTCACTTTTTTGTCGATGGCTTCGCCGCCGAACATGAACGCTCCGAGTATGTCGCGTATCTTGGTGCGGATGTCGCCCACGGCCACGCGGTCTATGGTGTCAAACACCGTCAGATCGCCGTCGAGCAGCTGAGCCTGGTTCTGTGCGAAATAGCCGATCTTGACGTTGTGGCCTGTTTTCAGCGCGCCGTCATACGGGATCTCGCCCATGATGCACTTAACCAGTGTGGATTTTCCCTCACCGTTTTTGCCCACGAACGCCACCTTCTCGCCGCGCTTTATGGTGAATGTCGCTCCGGAGAACACAGTGTGCGCGCCGTATGCCTTGGCCACATTGTCGGCTATGACGGGATAGTCGCCCGAGCGTGGTGCCGGAGGAAACTTCAGACTCAGGTGCGAAGTGTCCACCTCGTCCACCTCTATCCGCTCTATTTTAGCCAGTTGCTTGATGCGGCTCTGTACCTGTACGGACTTGGTAGCCTTGTAGCGGAAGCGTTCGATAAACTCCTCGGTGTCGGCTATCTGCTTCTGCTGGTTCTGATAGGCGCGCATCTGCTGCTCTATCCTCTCCTGATGTAGCACCACGTATTTGGAGTAATTGACAGCATAGTCGTAGATTTTGCCGAGCGATATTTCTATAGTGCGGTTTGTCACGTTGTCTATAAATGCCCTGTCGTGGCTCACCAGCACCACAGCGCCCGCTTTGGTCACAAGGAAATTTTCCAGCCACTGTATGGACTCGATGTCGAGATGGTTAGTCGGCTCGTCAAGCAGTAGCACGTCCGGGCGTCGGAGCAATATCTTGGCCAGTTCGATGCGCATGCGCCATCCTCCTGAAAACTCACATGTGGGTCTGTTGAAATCCTCTCTGGTGAATCCCAGACCTGTCAGCGTCTTCTCGATCTCGGCTTCTCCGCCCGATCCGTCCTCCATGGCCAGACGCTCGGTCAGAGCCGCCACCCGTTCGATCAGCTCAGAGTATTCATCGCTTTCGTAGTCGGTCCGTTCGGCCAGCTGGGTGTTCATCCGCTCGAGATCCTCACGCATTTCGGCCATGTCGCTGAATGCCTTGCGGGCTTCGTCGGCCACGGAGCATGTGTCTTCCGTGGTCATGTGCTGCGGCAGGTAGCCGACTGTCACCCCCGACGGCACTGCCACCGAGCCGGATGTGGGCTGCTGAAGGCCGGCGATGATTTTCAGCATGGTTGACTTTCCCGCGCCGTTTTTGCCCACCAGGGCTATGCGGTCACGTCGGTTGATCACATAATTTATATTGTCAAACAGCGACTTGGCGCTGAATTCCACCGAAAGATTGCGTATTGATATCATAGACTTGGTTATACGGGAGTGCAAATTTACTGCTTTTTCCCCGCATTTCAAAGGAGTTGCAGCTCCATGTCGGCCACATCGAGCCAGCGGCCGAATTTGCGGCCAACACCGCGGAAATGTGACACCTGTGAAAATCCGAGTGACTCATGAAACCTCAGGCTCGCTTCGTTTTCAGCGGTGATGCAGGCTATAAGAGCACCGTAGCCGGCAGTGCGGCATCTGTCTATCAGTATCTCCATGAGTCTGCGTCCCACGCCCTGTCCGTGAAACTTTTTGTCCACATACACTGTCGTTTCCAGTGTCTGTGAGTATGCCGGACGGTCTTTCCACGGATGGGCATAGCAATAGCCCGCCACAGTTCCGTCCGGATTCTCGCATACCAGATAGGGGAAGTCACAGGAGTAGACGGCTATGCGGCGGCGCATTTCGTCGGCTGTCACCGCTTCGGTCTCGAACGACACGGTAGTCCCGGTCACATACACGTTGTAGATCGCGGCTATAGACTCCGCATCTTCCGGCCTTACATCTCGTATCGTCATTATATCTCTTCTTATTGGCGCCGGTGGCGGCTGTTGTGGTGGAATAGAATGCGGGCCGTTTCAGTGATGATCATGTCCAGTGGAGCGTCGTGAACTTCCGCCGGCACTTCGTCAAGCAGCTGAAAATCGTAGCCCACGCCCACTGTAGTGGCTTTCGTTTCTGTCAGAAGTCTGTCGTAGAATCCTTTGCCGCGGCCGATGCGGTTGCCGCGACGGTCAAAAGCCACTCCGGGCACCACAATCAGCTCCATCAGTTCCGCAGGCGTCACTTCGTCGCCCTGCGGTTCTTCGATCTGGAATGCACCGAGCCGCAGAGCCGTGCGGCCGTATGGCAGCAACTCCAGATTCACGCCGTTGACCCGCGGAAGGAAAAAGCGCTTGCGTCCGCTCCATTTGTCGATAAACTCATGTGTCGACAGTTCGTCCGGCAGGGAATGATACATCAGTATCCTGTCGGCAAGCATGAAAGCCGCACTGCGTTCCAGCGTCTCGAATACACGTTGCGCGGCATCGCGCCGTTCTTTTTCAGTGAGAAGCGATTTCTGGTTCTTTATTCTGGATCGTATGTGCTGTTTTTCGTTCATGGCAGAGAGGATAGGGGATGAAGATTATGCTTTTGGTTTCACAGGCCATTCGGCTTCGCCGGACCTGATGGCTTCCAGTGCACGCCGCACCATGTTGTCGCGATGGTTGACTATCTCATAGTAAGCAGCCACTCCAAGGGCGTCGCGGGCTATCAGGGCCTTCAGTTGATTAACAAGCAGAGGGCGCGAAAGGTTGATGTAATACCACCGTGCGGGCACTCCGTTGCTTGCGGCGTATGCCACGAACTGCGACAGAAGTTCCTGATCCGGCGGCAGTATGCGCAGAAGTTCGTCCGAGTTGGTTGCCGCGTCCAGTTTGCCGCGGTTGCGGTCGGTGTATTCAAACGCAAACCGGTGAAGAAGGCCTGCATTGACCACCGATGTGAGATACTGCGTATAGTTTGTGGTGTCCGACGGCACGAATATGTCGGGCATGATTCCGCCGCCGCCGTAGACCGATCTGCCGGTGGTGGTGGAAAACAGCATCGAGTCGTCGAATTTTACGCTGTCGGCCGAAAATGCCTCTCCTGCCAGATAACGCTCATAGATTTCGGTGGCATACCGGTCATTGTGGCCTTTTTCCCACGGCTTCTGTATGCAGCGGCCCGAAGGTGTGTAATAGCGGGCCGTGGTGACGCGCATGGCGCTGCTGTCGGCCAGATTTATCTGCTGCTGCACCAGCCCTTTGCCAAACGAACGACGGCCTATGATGATGCCGCGGTCATTGTCCTGTATGGCTCCGGCCATAATTTCGCTGGCGCTTGCCGAGAACTCGTCGATGAGTATGACGACGCGATCGTTTCTGAACGAGCCCGAACCGTCGCTCTTGGCAGCAAACAGCAATTCTCCGTCGCGACCTTTGGTCATGACTATCAGGTTGTCGCGGTTAAGGAACTCGTTGGCCATCCGTATTGCCACGTCGAGAAATCCTCCGCCATTGCCCCTGAGATCCAGAATTATGTCTTTGGCCCCGGCCCGGTCGAGCATAAGCATCTCGGTGTAGAACTCCTCGTAGGTGTTGCGCCCGAATTTGTTGACTTTGATATATCCGATCCGGTCCTCTATCATATATGATGCGTCGATCGAGGTGACGGGTATGTCGCCGCGTGTCACCGTGTAGGTGAGCATGTCGGGCGAGGTGTTGCGCATCACTCCGAGCTTCACCTGTGTGCCTGCGGCGCCACGAAGCAGCGCCCTCACCTGGTCGGGCGTGATGTCTGTTCCGGCCACGGTCGAGTCATTGACTTCCACGATTCTGTCGCCGGCCATCAGCCCTACTTTCTCGCTGGGCCCTCCGGAAATTATCTCCACCACCGTTATAGTGTCGTTCATCACCTGAAACGATATGCCTATGCCGCTGAACGACCCTTCCAGATCGGCGTTCACCTCATCCAGATCTGCGGCGGGAATATATGCCGTGTGCGGATCCAGATTCTCCAGCATCGACGGTATGGTGGTCTCGATCAGCGAATCCAGATCCACCTGGTCCACGTAATTCTCCGAGATTATATCCAGAATTTCTCCGACCTTGGCTTCCGGATGACCGCTGCGGCTGTCTGACGGGATAAAACTGTAGCCTATCCATATTCCGGCCACAAGAGCCAGAGTGACAAGCAAGGGTATGCCCACGAGGGCTTCTTTGTGTTTCATCGTGTGAAAAGATACTTTGCTCTGATTTTTAGCAACTGAGATCGTCTATGCGGTCCACCTGCACTCCGGCGCGGCGGAGCAGGTCTATTCCGTCGGTCAGACGGTACGACTCATGATATACCACCCGCCTGATTCCGGCCTGGATGATCAGTTTCGCACATTCCACGCAGGGCGATGCGGTGACGTAGAGTGTGGCTCCTTCGCTCGAATTGTTGCTTCGGGCCACTTTTGTTATAGCGTTGGCTTCGGCGTGGAGCACGTAGGGCTTTGTGTTGCCTTCGGCGTCCTCGCACACATTCTCAAAACCCGAAGGAGTGCCGTTGAACCCGTCGGATATTATCATCGAGCCGCGCACTATTATTGCGCCCACCTGACGGCGCACGCAATATGAGTTTTCAGCCCATATACAGGCCATGCGCAGGTATCGCCTGTCGGTCGTAAGCTGTTTGTTCGGTTCGGAATCGTGTTCCATATCAATGTCTGTGGATTTAAAAAATCGGATGCAAAGTTACGCAGAATTCGGTTAAATTCGTAACTTTGGGGGCAAATAATACCAATACTAATTAAATTCAAGTAATGCAGAAAATTTTGAAACCTTTGGCTATGGCAAGTGTGGCGGCGCTGGCTACGGCATGTGCCGGCAATGTCGCGCAGGATGAGGAGATTATCGACAAACCTGCGTTTACCTCTGCCGACGGTGTGTTCACCATCGACGCACTCGAGGCCCTCGGCCGCGTGGGCGATCCCCGTCTGTCGCCCGACGGCAGCAAGATACTCTACTCGGTAAGCTATGAAAGCGTGGAGCACAACCGCTCCAACGCCGATCTTTACGTGATGAATGCCGACGGCTCCGACAACGTGCGCATAACCCGCACTGCCAGATCCGAAGGCAATGCGGTGTGGACCGACGGCGGAAAGACCATCGCGTTCCTCTATCCCGACTCTGAAGGCAAATCGCAGATATGGATGATGGATGCCGACGGATCTAACCGGCGGCAGATCACTTCCGACGGCACCGGCATCGACGGCTTCCTTTTCTCTCCCGATCAGAAGAAAGTGATGATGATACGCCGCATAAAGTGGGCGCGCACCGCGCAGGACGTTTATCCTGATCTGCCCCAGGCCACCGGCCGCATCATAGACGACATGATGTACAAGCACTGGGACGAATGGGTCACGGAAATCCCGCATCCTTTCATCGCCGATTTCGACGGTTCGTCCGTTGGCGAGATGACCGACATCATGGCCGACGAGCCCCTCTATGAAGCTCCCATGAAGCCTTTCGGCGGGGTGGAATCCTTTGCATGGAGTCCCGACAGCCGTCAGCTCGTCTATGTGAGCCGCAAGAAAACCGGCATGCAATATGCCCTGTCCACCAACTCCGACCTCTACATCTACGACCTTGCCACCGGCCAGACACGAAACCTCACCGAGGGCATGATGGGCTACGACACCTATCCGGTATTCTCGCCCGACGGCAACACTCTGGCATGGCTCAGCATGGAGCACGACGGATATGAAAGCGACAAGAACCGCATATTTCTCCTCGACATGGCTTCGGGTGCCAAAACAGACCTCACTGCCGAATGGGACTATACCGTCGACGATATAGCATGGGCCCCGGACGGACGCAGTCTCTACTTCCGGGCCTACAAAGATGGCGTGATGCCCATATTCAACATCGCTTTGGCCGACGCCAAGATCACTCAGATCGCCGGCGGAGAATGCGACTATGCCGCCCTGCTGCCTGCTGCCGACGGCCGGCTCGTGACCATGCGCCACTCCATGCTCTATCCCAACGAGATTTTCTCTGTCGACACCGCATCAGGCGACATCACCAAGCTCACTGCTGTCAACGACGATATATTCGCACAACTGACCATGCCATCGGTGGAGCGCCGCATGGTGCCTACTACCGACGGCAAGGAGATGCTGGTGTGGGTTGTCAAGCCCCAGGGATTTGACGCCACATCGAAATATCCCGGCTTGCTTTACTGTCAGGGCGGTCCGCAACAGGCAGTAAGCCAGTTCTGGAGCTACCGGTGGAATCTTGCCCTCATGGCTGCCAACGGCTATGTGGTGATCGCTCCCAACCGTCGCGGACTTCCCGGATTCGGCACCGAATGGAACGCACAGATCTCAGGCGACTACGGCGGTCAGAACATGCGCGACTACTTCAGCGCCGTCGACCATGTCAAGGCCGAACCGTGGCTTGACGAGAAGCACATAGGTGCTGTCGGAGCAAGCTATGGCGGATTCTCCGTCTACTGGCTCGCAGGACATCATGACGGCCGATTTGCCGCGCTCATAGCTCATGCCGGCATATTCAACACTGAGGCCCAGTATCTCGAAACCGAAGAAATGTGGTTTGCCAACTGGGACATGGGCGGTGCATACTGGGAAAAGGACAATGCCACTGCTCAGGCCACATTTGCCAACTCGCCACATCGCTTTGTCGACAAATGGGATACCCCCATTCTCATCACCCACGGAGAACTGGACTACCGCATTCTCTCCTCGCAGGGCGAAATGGCATTCAATGCCGCCACCCTCCGCGGAGTTCCTGCCGAAATGCTGATATTCCCCGACGAAAACCACTGGATTCTCAAACCCCAGAACGCCATCCTCTGGCAGCGCGTCTTCTTCCGCTGGCTCGACAAATGGCTTAAACCCAACTCCTAATTCCTAATTCCTAACTACCAACACTCATGTCATTTACACAAGCAATTCAGACCTGTTTCAACAAGTATGCCACTTTCTCCGGCCGCGCATCCGTGGCAGAATACTGGTGGTTTATGCTGTTCTGCTTTCTGGTAAACTTAGTTTCCGGAATCATCAATGAATATTTAGGCAGTGTAGCCAGTCTGGCCCTGCTCATACCCACTCTTGCCGTGAGCTGGCGCCGCATGCACGACATCGGCCTGGGCGGCGGATGGTTCTTCATCAACTTCGTTCCGGTTGTGGGATGGATCATCTGGATCATTAAAGCTGTGAAGGCCGGTGAACCTTCCGCCAATCGCTTCGGTGACGTGACCGCCTGCTGATCCATACTGCATAAACAAACAACACCTTGCCGGTGCCATGCGTATCTTTACGACGTGTGGCACCGGCTCGTTTCTAAGGTCTGCTCAGTGCTTTTCGGTCAGGAAGCGCCAGTAACGCACCGGCATGTCCTGACGCTGTTTCCGCCCGTTCTTTCGTTCCGGTATGGCTATCGCCTTGAAATACGTCTTCCACAGCCGCTGGAACAGCCGCTCGTCCTCCGCCATTATATCATCCGGCAGAAATCCCGAAGCCACGCGCGACAGCTCGTCTGGCAGAGTGATCAGGCGCGGTTCTCCGCCGTCATAAAAATAACCGTAGCCGCGCCGTCGGTCGTAAAGAATGAAATGCTGGTCGGCAAATCTGTCCGTGAAATGGTCCAGAGTCATTGGCAGAACATTATGGATCGGATCCACCATGGCGAAATAAGTGCCGTCTGATGCCTTCTGGAAGCGCACAAACTGCAGCATCCGGTGGGCTTCACCCCGCACCCGCCTGGCTGTGCGGACCACTTCCAGCATGTCGTCATCGGAAAAATCACGTTCTTTTCCGGCAGTGGGGGAGTTGAATATTTTCAGGATATAGCGCAGCGTCACCGTGTCCATCGCAGCGTCTTCCGACAGAAACGATACCGTCAGTGCCGACAAAGGTCCGGCCGGAAGTCTCCTGCGCAATCCCTGCCACACGCGCGCGACTTTCTCGTCGGTCACTTCCACATGCAGAATCTCGTCGGCAAACAGCGGCAGAGGTTCCGTCGGTCTCAGCAGATGCAGCTGCCCGGGTTCTGTGAAATGGTTGATACCGCGGGTAAACACGTCAAACACGGCCGACAGCATCCCGTCCCATGTGCCGTCAAACGCCAGCGCTATCATCGTCGTCTCCGAAATCAAAAGTGAGCTGGTCGGGATGCTCCCCCTTTCGGCGTCCCACAAGTTGCCGACGCACGAATTCCGGTGTGACGTCGGCCACACACGCCGATGTCAGCTCGCCGCAGTTTATGAAATAACGCGCACGCTTCATCACCACACCGATCCGTTTCAGATGGGCCGATGTCAGACGGCGGAATTTGCGGGCATTGACTATGAGCATAGCCGATTTCGGACCTATTCCCGGCACACGCAACAGCATTTCGTAATCGGCACGGTTCACGTCAATCGGAAAGGCTTCGGGATGGCGCAGCGCCCATGATATTTTGGGATCCACCTCGAGATCAAGCAGCGGATGTGAGTCATCGACTATCTCATTTGCCGAAAAATGATAGAAACGCATCAGCCAGTCGGCCTGATAAAGCCTGTTTTCCCTCACCAACGGCGGTTGTTTCAAAGCCGGCAGACGCTTGTCGTAACCGTTGACCGACACATATCCGCTGTAGTACACCCTTCTGATGGTGGGGGAATTATACAGTGCCGACGACATTAGCAATATGTCGCGGTCGGTATCGTCGCTTGCGCCTACTATCATCTGTGTGGACTGTCCGGCCGGTACAAAGCGCGGCACGTGACGCATGCGGCGTCGGTCGTCGGCAGCCTGAAGCACTCCCTGACGCACGTAGTTCATGGGGGTGAACACGCTTTTGTGGTCCTTGTCGGGCGCAAGATATTTCAGCCGCTGCTCCGTGGGTATCTCCACATTGACGCTCATGCGGTCGGCCCATCGTCCGGCTTCCATCACCAGTTCACGCGATGCTCCTGGTATGCTTTTCAGGTGTATGTAGCCGTTAAAGCGGTGCACCGTGCGCAGATCTTTGGCCACCCGGGCCAGGCGCTCCATAGTGTAGTCAGGATTCCTCACCACTCCCGACGACAGAAACAGCCCCTCGATGTAGTTTCTGCGATAGAATTCCATCGTCAGCTCCACAAGTTCCGTGACCGAAAGCGTCGCACGGGCTATGTCGTTGGTGCGGCGGTTGATGCAATATGCGCAGTCATACATGCAGTAGTTCGTGAGCATTACTTTGAGCAGTGAAATGCACCGGCCGTCGTCGGCAAACGAATGGCATATGCCCACGCCGCCCACGGTATTGCCCACACCCTGTTTGGAGACATTGCGGCGCACCGTTCCGCTCGACGAGCAGCTCACGTCATATTTTGCCGCCGCAGCGAGTATTTTCAGCTTCTCTAATGTGGCTTCGGTCATGCTCCCTCCTTGCCGGCGGCAGGAGTATGCGGTGCGGCGGGAGCTTTCATTTTAAGCTTGAGTTCGTCAAAGCCTTTGCCGTAGACTCCGTTGACGTTTGCCTGTGTGATAAGGGCTTCGTTGTCAATGCTCTTGATGATGCGGAAAATGGTCACCGACTCTATTTTCCGACACATTACCAACAGCACTTTCACCTCCTGTTTTGAATACCATCCCATGCCGTTGATCACGGTGCATCCGCGGTTGGCTTCGTTGTTGATGGCGGTGGCTATCTCCTGCCAGCGGGGAGAGAAGATGATGAATTGCACGGCCTGGCGGTTTGTGTTGATGATCATGTCACACATGTAGCCCACCATAAAAGTGATGAACAGACCGTAAACGATCTTCTCCACATCGTTGTTGAGGATAAAATAGCTTGATCCCACTACCACTAAATCACACATGATGATTGTGCGGCCTATGCTCACGTTGGTGTGCTTGGCCACCATTGCGGCCACTATGTCGGTGCCGCCTGTGGATCCGTTGTGAACGAACACCATGCCTATGCCGCAGCCCATTATCACGGCGCCGATCACTATGGAAAACAGCATGTCGTGTATCACCGGGCCGGAAAACAGCGGCTGGGTGATGTTGAGAGCCATGGTCAGCACTGTTATTCCGAACACCGTGCGTATCACAAAGGTGCTGGTGATCGCTTTCCAGGCTATGATCAGAAGAATCACGTTGACAATGAACACCGTGGTGCCCACCGATATGGGCATAGGAAACCGCCCGGCCTGATACAGGTTGTCGGTAAAGAAATATACTATCGATCCGATGCCGGCCATGCCACCCATGACCACATGCTGTGGAAGAATGAATCCGCTGAATCCTATTGAATATAGAAAAATGCCAAGAATAATGAAACCGTAGTCCTTGGCGGTCATCCAGGTTTTACGACTTAATGTGGCCATGGTGTGATAGCGCTGATAAAAAGATTCGAAATGTGTTGTTGATGTTTGGCGCGAAGATAAGAAATTTCCGCCAAACAACTGCAAAAAAATAGTTTTGTCACACGAATTTTATCGCTGTATCAGCGCCGCTTCTATCGAGGAGACGTCAGCCCGCAGTTTTGCCTCATTGGCCATGCGGTTCTCGATGGCGGTCACGGCATGGAGCACAGTGGCATGAGTGCGGCTCAGGCGGGAGCCGATGGCCGAGAGCGACAAGCTGGTGAGCTTTTTTGTCATATACATGACTAACTGACGGGCGTCCGATATGTCGCGTTTGCGCGATTTCGTGAAAAGGGCGTCAGGCTCGATGTTGTAGAATCCGCTCACCTGTTCGGCGATCATTTCGAAATTGACCGTCTTGCGGCGTATCTTCACTGCGTTGGCAAGTACCGACTGGGCAAGGTCTATGTCCACCGGCTTGTTCATGATAGTGGCATGGGCCATGAGCGACACCACTATGCCCTCAAGTTCGCGGAAGCTCGCAGTGACATTCTGGGCCACGTATTCCAGCACTTCGTCGGGTAGCTGAAGGCCGTCCTGCTCGGCTTTGCGGGTCAGCACCTCGCGGCGTATGCAATAGTCCGGCCGATAGAGTTCGCATGTCATGCCCCATTTGAAGCGCGAGAGCAGTCGTTCCTCCATGTTGTCCATTTCCGAGGGACAGACGTCGCTGGTCATGATCAGCTGCTTTGAATTTAGGTGCAGGTGATTGAATATGTGGAAGAATGTGCGCTGGGTACCGGGTTTTCCGATGAAATCCTGTATGTCGTCTATTATCAGGGTGTCTATTCCCTGATAGAAAGCGATGAACTCATTGATTTTGCCGCGGGCGTTGGCTGCTGTGTACTGGCTTTCAAACAGACGTGCTGTCACGTAAAGCACTTTGCGCTGGGGATTAGATTCCTTGATGCCGATGCCGATGGCCTGTGCCAGGTGAGTTTTGCCCACACCGGGAGGGCCGAACACAAACAGAGGATTGTATGTCTGACACGACGGGTTTCTGGCTATGGCCTCGCCGATCGTGCATGCCAGCTGATTGCACTCTCCCACGCAGTAATTCTCGAAGTTATACCGGGGATTGAGCTGTGAGTCTATTTCCGTTTCGGCAACGGGCTGGAAAGGGTTGGCGGCGCGGGCGCGGTCGTTGATCGCAGGGCTTTGGTTCGAGCCGGTCATCGTCACGGTGGTCTCCGGCTCGTTTTTGACTATCTGAAATTTGTACATGAGTTTCACCTCCGGGCCGTAGACGTGGCGCAGAGTGAAACGGAGCAGTTTGAGATAGTTGGTCTCAAGATACTCTTTAAAGAACTCAGAGGGTACACCGACCGTGAGTGTATGGCCTTCATAGCTCAGAAACGTGATCGGTCTGAACCACGCTTCATATTGCTCGGCAGGAAGATTGTCGCGGAATTTACGTTGACAATTCTCCCATTGTTCGTTTTGGATTTGTGTCATCGATTCAAATAGCTCTAACAGAAAAAGATGCTTGCCTGCTTACCTTTTCCGACTACAAAATTCTGTGTTTTTTTTCATAAAAACAACTGTGAAAAAATTTGGAATTTACAAAAGAAACGCAATACCACTGAATCCCAAATAATTAGAATAATCCTCTCCGGATGGTCTGCAAATTTCGTGATATGCAGTGAAAATCAGGTAATTATCTATGGCTCTGGCGTGGAACATCCGCCTTTCCCCATTCTACAACCCTCCATATCAAAGGAAGTTCGATGGAAAAAGGCGGATGTTCCACTGAAGTGCGCGCAGTTTAGACCGAGTCTAAAAAACGCTGAACTTCAGATAGCGCTTAGGATGTGCCTTTATGTCGATGAAAAGGGAGTCGAGACTGCTCACCGTGGCGTTCAGATTGTTGTAGAGAGCCGGGTCGTGAAGCAGCAGTCCGAGCGAAGAGTCCGAACTCTGCAATTCGGTGGTCAGATTTTTCAGCGACGACGATATGGCCTGCACGTTTGCCATGGTCTCGTTCAGCGGCATGCGGTTGAGCGACTCGGTCAGAGTGTCCAGATGCGCGCTCATTGCGGCCAGATGGTCGGTGACCTCCTTGGCGTTGCCCACTACTGTGGGAAGCGGCTTGGTAGCGGCGGCTACGTGGGTTGTCATGGTTTCCAGATTGGCTGTGATACGGTCCAGGCGCTGGATCGACGCACGCAGCGCAGGGTCGGCTGCCAGATCGGTCACCACACACAGCAGCGAGTCTATCTTGGGCATGATGGCTGTGATCGAAGGCAACAGATCGTTGCCAACGCTCTCCATGAGTCCTCCGGAGTTGCGGGCCTCGATGTCGGATCCCACAGGCAGATAATCTGTGCTCAGCGGCATCTGCAGCTGGATGGTGGCGGTGCCGAGCAGGTCGGCGCCGAGCAGTGCCACCGTGCCTTTGGGCACTTTCAGTTCGCGGTCCAGAGCGAGCTCGACTTTCACATGGCCGGGATCGTCATACACATAGCCGATCTCGCGCACCTGGCCGACTTTGAAGCCGTTGGCCGTGACCGGGGCCGACACAGACAGGCCGGTCACATTGGTGAATGTGGCGAAATAGTAGTTTGACGGGCGGAACACGTTGATCCCTTTCAGATAGTCGATGCCGAATACCAGCAGACACATGGCCACGATAACTGAAATCCCGATTGTGAGCAGTTTACGCGAGTTTTGCATACAAATATAATTCTTTCTTGATTGTGATTTTCTTCACGTCGGTCAGTTGACTCTGCCGCCGTTTTTCCATTTTATTATAAACGCCTGAGGGAAAAGTTTCTTTACCTTCGAGCGCATGAATTTCTCCGCTTCCGCTTCTGTGGCGAAATCTCCGCCGGCCGTGTATTTGTGGAATCCGCCCTGAACGTATCGGTCCACCTTCTGCAACCCTTTGAATTGCGCGGAGCCTGCGGGCAGGTTGCGGTCGCAGGCCATGAACTGCACCCTGTAGGTCATCACGTCGGTGGCGGGCGAGACGGTGTCGGCAATCTGTGGCTCATCTTCGGCTGCTTCTTTCTCGTTGCCGCAAGCCGGGCTGTCTGCATCCGTCTCATCGTCGGCCACGTCGTTGCTGCTATCATCTCCGGCGGTCACGTCGGCACCGTTTGCCCGGGCATATTCCACGATAGCGTTTGCAAGCGACCGGGCCAACCTGTCCTTGCCTTTGGACGAATGGAGAAACTTCTCGACCTCCGGATTGCAGATGAAGTCAAGCTCCACGAGCGCCGCGGGCATGGCACTGGCAAGCAGCACCCAGAATCCCGCCTGCATCACTCCGCGGTCGGCGCGTCCGGCCGTCGCCGTGAGCTGCTGCTGAGCGAACTGCGCGAAGTCGATGCTCTGGTTAAGATGCTTGTTCTGGCTCAGCTCGAAAATTATGTAGCTTTCGGTTGAGTTAGGATCAAACCCCTGGTATGTAGCTGAGTAGTCCGGCTCAAGCTCTATCACGGAGTTCTCGCGCTTGGCCACTTCAAAATTGGCGTTCGACCTGTGCAGCCCGAGGGTGTAGACCGATGCGCCTTTTACCGTGTTGCGGTTTTTGGAGCGTTTGTCCACGGAATTGACATGGACCGACACAAACAGATCGCCGTGGGCCTTGTTGGCCACGTCAGCACGCTGCTGCAGCGATAGAAACACGTCGGTACTGCGTGTCATCACCACCTTCAGTCCGCTGTATTTGTCCAGAAGCCGGCGCACCCGCAGGGCCACGTCCAGATTTATGGTCTTTTCGTTGGTCACACGGCCTATGGCGCCGTAGTCCTTGCCGCCATGGCCGGGATCGAGCACCACCACGAAGCCGTCCTCGGACTCCGCGGCAGCCATCGCTCCGGCAAATGCCGGCAGAAAAAACAATGCGGCTAACAGCGCCTTAAGCAGAATGTTCATATCTTTTTCAGAAAACTTCGCGCAAAATTAGTAATTTTTGTCGGCCTAAGAATTATCTTTGCATAGCAATTTGCATTCCCACATACAAAAATGCCAACAATATTGAAATATCTGCCACTTTTTATGATGGCTCTGGCTGTAATTCCGGCCGGATGTGTGCGGCAACCTGCCGGTTCCGGAGAGCCGCCGCGCGCTATTGTGCGCCTTGACTGCGCGCTGGCCGATCCTGCCAGCGGTCTTGACTCGCTGGAGCAGAGTGCGTTTGCGGCATGGATGGAGATGAACGGCATTCCGTCGGCCACGCAGGCCGATCGTGCCGTCTATGCCGCATCGGCGCCGGTGAGGGTGTTTCAGCCCGACGTGGACTCCCTGCTGGCTCCGCTCGACAGCGTGGAGCGTATACTCGGCCATGCCCTTGCCGCATACGGCGATTCCTTACTGCGGCTCATGGCTGTGGTCTCCCCCTACAACCAGTCTGTCTGCTTCCACCGCGGCGGCGGATACGTGTTCATAGCCCTTAATCACTATCTGGGCCGGGATTATGCCGGCTATGCCGGACGCTTTCCCGCCTACATGCTCCACCGCAAGGACCTGCGCCGACTCCCTTCCGACGTAATGGAGACTGTCATGGCTTCCGTCAGCCCCGAGCAGATCCGCCCCGGCGCTACCTTTCTGAACCGTATGCTCTATAGCGGTGCGTTGGCTTACTGTGTGCTGCAGACCATGCCGGAGGGCACGCCGGAATCCGTTGTCCTCGGCCTTACCGACAGCCAGTGGCAGTGGTGTGTCGACAACGAGGAGCGGCTATGGCGTTCTCTCATAGAGCGGCAGCTGCTCTATTCCTCCGATCCGGCTGTGGCCGACAGGCTGCTGCGCCCGGCCCCGGCGTCGCCGCTCCTCGGCCCATCGGCTCCGGGACAGGCCGCCTGCTTTATCGGACTGCGCGTCGTGCAGGCGTTTGCCGGCAAATATTCTGGTAAGGCCACTCCAGGCTATCTGCTGTCGCCCGAGTTCTACAACAGCGATTCTTCATTGATACAATCACAATACAACCCGCGTAATGGCCAACAACGATAACAACCGGCAGTTCAGCCGCAACAAACCCACCCATAAGCCGCTGTTCGACACCGGCGGCCGCATCCCTCCCCACGACAAAGACGTGGAGGAAGCCGTGCTCGGTGCCCTGATGCTTGAAAAAGACGCATATCCCACCGTCTGCGACATCATCAAGCCGGAAACCTTCTACGAACCCGTAAACCAGAAAATCTACGAAGCGATCCAGACACTCGGCGCCGCGCAGAGCCCCATCGACATGCTCACCGTCACCGAGCAGCTGCGGGCCAACGGCACCATCAACGAGGTAGGCGGTCCGGTGTTCATCGCCGACCTGACGTCGCGTGTGGCATCGGCGGCCAATATCGAATGGCACGCGCGCATTCTGGCCCAGCAATATCTCGCACGCGAACTGATCGCGTTTGCGTCCGACATCAACTCAAAGGCTTTTGACGAAAGCAACGACGTCGACGACGTGCTTCAGGAAGCCGAAGGGCGCCTTTTCGAACTCTCCCAGCGCAATGTCAAGAAAGAAGTGGTGCAGATCGACCCGGTCATAGCCCAGGCTATCGAGACCATTCAGGCCGCCGCCAACCGTGAGAGCGGCCTGTCGGGCCTGTCGTCGGGCTATCCCGCCCTCGACAAGGTCACTTCCGGATGGCAGAACTCCGACCTGATCATCATTGCGGCCCGCCCTGCTATGGGCAAAACGGCCATGGTGCTCTCCATGGCCAAGAACATGGCCGTGAACTTCAACACCCATGTGGCTGTGTTCTCTCTGGAAATGTCGCGCCTGCAGCTCGTCAACCGTCTCATCCAGAATGTCTGCGAGATCGAAGGCGAAAAAATCAAGTCCGGACGTCTCAGCGAGCAGGAGTGGAACCAGCTGATGACCCGCATCAAGCACCTTTACTCGGCTCCGATATTCATCGACGACAGCCCCGGTCTCTCCATCCTCGAGCTACGCACAAAGGCCCGTCGTCTGGTCCGTGAAAAGGGTGTGCAGTTCATCATCATCGACTATCTGCAGCTCATGAACGCTTCCGGCATGAAGTTCGGCAGCCGCGAACAGGAGGTGAGCATGATCTCTCGCTCGCTCAAGCAGCTGGCCAAGGAGCTGAACATCCCCATCGTGGCCCTGTCGCAGCTCAACCGTTCGGTCGAGTCGCGCTCGGAAGACAAGCGACCGCAGCTCAGTGACCTGCGCGAATCCGGTGCCATCGAACAGGACGCCGACATCGTGTGCTTCATCCACCGTCCCGAATACTACCTTCACGGAGCGCAACTCGACGACAAACCCGAGATGCGCGGACTGGCCGAATTCATCATTGCCAAACACCGTAGCGGCTCGGTCGAGGACGTGCCTTTGCGCTTCCGGGCTAAATACGCGCGGTTTGAAAGCTGGAACGAGGCCGACTCCCAGTTCACCCACGGCTCGTCGGCTTCGGCCATGAACGACTACGACGACTCGCAGGACCCGCTGGCACCGCCACCTGCCGCGGGCCCGCTCTCGGGCGGATCGGCATCCATCGCAGCCGCCGGCGATGAAGCCCCATTCTGATCCTCACTGTAAAACCGATCCACATCAATCATCATGTCAAAAGAAGAATACGCTCTGAAAAACCGCCGCTGGCTGCTTGAAAAATCTCAGGAGCCTGGCGTGAAGCCCATAGACAAGGGCATATATTATAAGGTGCTGTCTAAAGGACGCCCCGATGGTCCGTCACCCACGCGCAACAGCGTCGTCACCGTCCATTATACCGGGCGCACCATCAACGGCAAGAAATTCGACTCGAGTCTCGGCGGCGCTCCTGTGGCCATGCGTCTGCGCGATCTCATCCAGGGATGGATCATCGCGCTGCAACAGATGCGTGTAGGCGACAAATGGGAAATATATCTGCCTGCCGAGATGGGTTACGGCCGCCTTTCGCAGCCCGGCATACCCGGAGGATCAGTCCTTATATTCGAAATCGAGCTGAAAGCCGTTAACTGATCTTTGACTTACAGCATTACAATATCCTTGTACACACATATCTCCCTTATGTGACATTCAGTCACATAAGGGAGATATGTGGTTGAAACATGGAGTGTGCTTGCTCGCGTTTGGCGAATTATGATTTCAGTGCTTACGCTGCCCGCTTTCTTCACATACGAATTATGCCTATGATGCGTAATATTTTTTTCGGCATTAGTCGATTTTTTAAATTTTTTAACTACATGATAGTAATATAATGTTAAATTAATCGTAAATTTGTAACGAACTCTAAAACCCATGAAAACGGCCTTAAAGCCGATTAAACCTAAAACAAATATTATTATGAGAAAGTGTACTCTGTCATTAGTGATGCTTGCAGTATCAGCGACAGGCGCTATTGCGGCAACTCCAACCGTCCACAATTTCGAATCGGCCAAGGAAGACGCTATTCATCGTCTGGAATCCTATGTCAACGTCTCGCCGTTCGGTCACAAGGCTCTTGCCAAAGGAGCTGCGGACATTGCCACTACTTTCGTCGGAAACGCGGAAACCGTCAATGCCCAGTATGCTTCGGCAATGGCGGCGGCAAATCTGGAGCTTGGTGAGAATATCTACAGAGTGAGAGTCACACTGGCCAATGTCGGTGTCAATAAAGACAACACAGGCCTTCCCAAACTTTTAAGCACCACTTCAGAGAGAAATGACCTGTGTGCGGTCACTTTGTCTGACAGCATCTACAATCTGTCGGTATGGAGATTCAACATTGCCCCCGAAGGACAATATACCATAGGCGCCAATTCCGGACAGTATATAGGCCGTCGAGACCCGTTGCGGTCGGATTTGGGTGATATTGAGGAACTCGTTGCGGTCAATGATGTGACTTACAGCATTAACTTTACCATTGCCTACAATCAGGACAAGGCAGGATTCACCTTTATGGCCGAGGACAAATACCTTATCCAGAATCCAGACGGCTCGCTGGCATTCTCCGACGAACTTTCTGACTTCGCGCTATGGACCATGTCGCGCGCCTATGACGAAAAGTTCGATCTCCCTCAATTTTCCACCGATGAGAATCCTGTTTACTACATGCTCAAAAACCAACGTCAGGGATATCTTACGGCAGAAAACGGATCGCGCCTTACCTGCAAAGGCACGGATGACTATTCCTATTGGTATCTTGTCGATGACGGTGCGCGCAAAGGCACTTTCCATCTCAAAAACAAGAAAGACAACCTTGTGGTAATTGGCAACACAAGCAACGGAAATATGAATGCCAGCGCCACATCCACCTCTCCCGCACATTTTTTCTGCTTCATGCTTGCCGGGAACGAGCCTAACGGCTGGAGCATGACATACCGTTATCACAATCTGGCGGTGCTTGACCACACCAATCCGAACACTGTGATGTATGATCCCACTTGGAAACGGGTCCAGAGTGGTGCGCCTACGTTCAATATGAACAATCTTGACCTCTTTACCTGGACTTTCCAGTCGGCCGAAGACGCTGAAATGGAAGAATTCATCAACAAAAAGACCAATGTGGTCAATGTGCTTACTGCCTATAAGTCATATATGCCGTGGTGTCACAAACTGATTGACGATGCTGTAGCTGTGATCACCAAAATTGAATACGAAGACTATGCCAGCGCTGCGGAAGCCACAGAAGCTGTGGTGACACAAGGTAACAATACCATCAATGATATGTGGACCCAAATGAACAAAGAAGCCCGGGGCTCCACTGTCAAGATTTCCAATATGCGTCGTCGCGGACATGCCAATGCGTCTGAACTCGGATGGTATCTCTCTGCAGTCGAGACCGCCGACGGCGCTACCGTGGTCAACACCGTTTCTGCTCCGGGATATGACGGTTTCTGGACTCTGGAACCCGTCGAAGGTGCCGGCAATGAGGTCTTCTTCCGTATCCGCAACCAGCATGGCGTCTACATCGGCGAGGTTGTCAACAATAAGGATCTCACCACCACGACCGATGTTGAATCGGCCGGTACCTATCTGCTCTATCCCTACGGCAACTACATACGCATTATTAAATCCGACTATCAGGGTGCGTCACTTAATGTAAACACCAGCGGCGGCAATCTGACAGGATATGCTTATACCGACGACGGAAGTATATGGACATTTGAAACTGTAGCCGTTATTCCCCATGAAGAAGGTATGCCTGAACTGTCCACCGACACTGAACGCCAGCTCTACGTGATCCGTAACGCTGCCGACAATGATGACGTTCTTTTGTTCGACCAGGATAGGGTCGGAGTGACTCACGGCAAATTGTCGGCCGACGCATACTGCTATTTTGTGAAAGCAGCTGACGGTAGCGATGGTGTGCAGATTGTATCCTACAACTATAAAACGCGTGTTGCCTACAGCGGCAATTATTTCTGGTGTCATAAATCAGGATGGGACACCGATCCGTCGTTCAATCTCTATATCGTGCCTAACGGCATCGAAGACAAGGAAGGCTTCGTGATTTCCCATACATATCCTGTAGTAGACAATTCTTGTCTCAGCAACATATCCAACATCCCATCATATGCCGCCGGAATCGGTATGGGATCCGCAGGCGACTGGGCAAGCACAAGCTGGATATTCGATCCGTGTGAAGAAGTGAACCACGAGCAGATATTCGATCTGAACCGTAACGCTTTGGTGGCAGAGGTCGAGTCTTATATTAATGCTGTACCTTGGGCTCAGAAGGAACTTAATGAGCTTAAAGAAAAGCTCGTCAACTTCGCTATGACGGACTTTGCTCCCGACACCCCTGACGCCGTGAATCAGCTCAAGGCATTCTACGCTGATGCGATGCTCGAAATTGAGTCTGTGCTTGAAATCGAACCCGATGGCGCTTGGGTAAGCATTGCCAATGTACGTCGTCGCGGCAATGCCGGCACAGGTGCTTATCTCACCGAAACCGACGGTTTCCTCAACACTGCTGACGAAGTTACCTCCGCCGGCTCATGGCAACTGGTCTATGTGAGCAACGGCCGCTATCACCTGCGCAACGCCGACGGTAAGTACATCTGCTCTCTTTCCGACAAAGTAGCCGTGACATCCGAAAAATCCGAGGCCGGCATGTACACCCTTGATCTTCTTAACGGCTACGTAAGTCTTGTTGACCGTGCGGATGCCGCCGCTCGCTCGCTCAACGTTGACGCAGGGGCCGGTTATGCATGTGTCTATGCTGCTGGCGACGCCGGATCACGCTGGGTGATGGCGCTCTCTGACATAGTGTCTCTCTCTGACATCAACGTCGGCGAAACTTCGGCTTCTTCGTCTGCCTACTACAATCTGCAGGGCATCAGAATCGCTCCGGAAGATCTGACCCCCGGTGTCTATATGCACAGGACCGGTTCTCAGACCGTCAAAGTCATCGTGAAGTGAATTTACTGAATAATCAGGCAAATACAAATTATCATGAAAAAACAGATTTTTTCAACCCTTATCGCATTGGCTGCCACCGTGACGGTGGCAGCCAATGCTGCTGCTGGCATTTCTGCCGGCTCTGCTCCCGTGAGTATGCTGAATGGAGATATTCTCTCCTCTCTTCAGGAAATCCGTATAACACCCGACGGATCTCCGGTCAATGCGGCGGTTCCTGTTAGCAGGGCTGCTGCGGAGGATGATGTGACTCTTGATTTCCATTATTGCGGATCTCCGCAGGGATCAATGGCCACAGGCGATGCCGGAGAAGTGGAAAATAGTGCCGCGATTCTGCTGCCCGAGTCCGTTGTCAACCGCTATGCCGGCTCGGAGATCGTGTCGGTCATGATATGCAGCGGAGTGAATATGGACCAATATGCTGTCAACAACATTACAGACGCCACCCTCTTCCTTAACCATGATATCTTCAATGAAGAGCATTTCATGACTCAGCGTGGACGACTTAGCCGTTCGAGCCACACATGGTCGGAAATCAAACTCAACACCCCGTATAAACTCGAGACCGGCAAACCGGTCTATATCGGCTACACTGTTGTGCGCCCCACTAATGCGGACTGTCCGGTTACCTACGACAGAACTCCGGTGGAAAGCGACTGCAGTTTCTGGATGAACTATTCGCTTGACGGCGAGCGCCGGTGGGAGAACTGGGCTCCGCTTTACGGCAGCCTGTGCATGCACGTGATATTGCGCGGCTCCGATATTCCGGTCAATGATGTAGAGGTGTTGTCGCTTAATGTGCCCTCGCAGGTCAACAAAGGCGCGTTCGACATTTCGTTCGACGTCAAGAACGTCGGAGCTAACGAGATCAACAGTGTCAGCTACACCTGCTCGGTCAACTCCCGCACACCGCTTACGAAACAGATCACCTTGGATCCGCCGCTGCAGTTCAGCGATTCGCGTACCGTCACAGTAAACCTGGCATGCTACGAATATGGACAGGACCTGCCTGTCACAGTTTCCGTCACGGAAGTCAATGGCGGACAGGACTCCGACATGTCAAACAACACCCTCACCAAAAACCTTCTCTGTCTTGATCCCGCTATGGGCTATGACCGCGTGATGGTGATGGAGGAAGGCACCGGACTGTGGTGTCCCAACTGTCCCCGCGGACTCACCTCCATGGAATACATGCTTGAAAAATATCCCGGACGTTTCATCGGCATCGGTGCCCATTGCAATGATCCGATGGATGCCAAACAGTATGCTGGCAATAACTATCAGGAACAATTTGCCATGATTCCTGCCTATCCCAGCGCCCGTTATAACCGTATCGGCAGCTATGGCAACTCCATCAACGATTTCGGCGACCATGTTGAGAGCATCTACAGATCCATCATCTCCATGCCTGCCGTTGCCAAAATAGATGCCGACATATATTTCACCGACGAAAGCAGATCGGAGATCAACGTGGAGACTACTTCGGAATTCGCCTTAAACAACAAAGTGCCATACCGCATTTCTCTGGTGCTGATTGAAAACGGTGTAGGCCCTTATCCGCAGCAGAACGGCTATGCCGGTTCCAGCTATGACTGCGCCGGTTGGGAAAAGTTAGGTTCCGTCGCATCCGTAATGTTCAATGATGTGATGCGTTACACCTCCAGCTATCAGGGAGTTTCCGGAATATTCCCCGAACAAAAGGTTGCTAAGACGGCCTATAGCTACAATGCCACACTTCCTGTCGAACCTCTGAGTTCTATTAAGGATTTCAACGTGGTCGCACTGCTCATCAACGGTTCTACAGGTGTTATCGAGAATGCCGTAATGTGCAATGGCAATGAAAATCTCGGCATCAAGCCTTTTGACAGTTCAAGTCTCGACGGCGTGCAGGCCGTAGCGGCTACGGCCCGGGTAGTGCCTGAGACCGGTGGAGTGAAGATTCTCGGCAACTACGGTTCGGCTGTGGTCTATGGCACCGGCGGCGTTGCAGTGGCTGTGGCTTCCGGAAGCGAGTTCATCTCTCTTCCTGCCGGACTCTACATCGTGGTAGTGGACGGAGCTGTTACCAAAGTTATGGTCCGCTAAAGCGACTTATACATTATACACATATAGATAGAGCCTTCCGATTCGGAAGGCTCTATCTGTTGGTATCTTCTGTCTCCGGCCGATTACTGCCGATACAGGTCGTCATAAACCGAAAACGGTGACTCCATGTCGGCCAGCGTCGGCAGAACGGCATCGCGCGGACTCAGTATAGCCTGCTCCGGCTCGGTCTGCCAGTCGATGCCAAGAGCCGGGTCGTGCAACAGCAACCCGCCTTCGGCCTGCGGTGCATAATAATTGTCGCACTTATACTGAAACACAGCCACGTCCGACAACACTGCGAACCCGTGGGCAAAGCCACGCGGCACAAACAGCATCCTATGGTTGTCGCCGCTTAGCTCCACCGCCACATGACGGCCGTAGGTGGGCGACCCCTTTCGTATGTCCACCGCCACGTCAAGCACCCGTCCGCTCACGCACCTGACCAGTTTGCTCTGGCAGAACGGCGGCCGCTGAAAATGAAGACCGCGGATCACGCCGCGGGCTGACATGCTCTCGTTCTCCTGCACGAACTTCACCGGACGCACATTCCTGTCAAAATCATCCTGCCTGAAACTTTCGAAAAAATAACCTCTGGAGTCACGTATCACACGCGGCTCCAGAATCACAGGGCCTTCTATCTCGGTCTGTATATATTCCATCTTGATTTTTTTTTAATGGGCTTCAAGCCAGTTATGGGCCACACCTGAACTTACCGTCAGCGGCACCCGGCCGCTGTAGGCACTCTCCATCTCGGACGTGACTATCCGCTGCACGGCATCCAGTTCCTCCGGCACCACGTTGAATATGAGTTCGTCATGCACCTGCATTATCATCTTCGACAGCAGGCCTTCAGCGTGCATTCGCCTGTGGATTCTGACCATGGCCGTCTTTATTATGTCGGCGGCCGAGCCTTGTAGCGGGGCATTGATGGCGTTGCGTTCGGCATAGCCCCTTACCACCGCGCTCCTCGAATTGATTTCAGGAATCATGCGCCGGCGCCCCATCACGGTTGCCACATAGCCCTTCTCCCGGGCACTTTCCACGGTGTTCTCCATATATTCCTTCACCTTGGGGTAGGAGCGGAAATACCCTTCGATAAGCTGCTTGGCTTCCTGACGCGGTATGCCCAGACGCTCGGCTAGCCCGAACGCCGAGATGCCGTATATTATCCCGAAATTCGCCGTCTTGGCATTGCGCCGTTCGTCATCGGTCACATCCTGCTGTGCCAGATGATAGATTTTGGCGGCGGTGGCACGGTGTATGTCGGCGCCTTCGGCAAAAGCCCCGATCATGTCCGGATCGCCGCTTATGTCGGCCATCAGACGCAGCTCTATCTGCGAATAGTCGGCCGAAAGCATCAGGCATCCGGGATCGGCTATGAACGCGCGTCGTATCTCGCGTCCGTCGTCTGTCCGCACCGGTATGTTCTGGAGATTGGGATTGTTGGACGACAACCGGCCTGTGGCCGTTCCCGTCTGGTTATAATTGGTGTGTATCTTGCCGGTGTCGCTGTTGATCAGCGTCGGCAGGGCGTCGATATAAGTGGCAAGCAGTTTCCTTATGGCACGGGTGTGGAGTATCATGTCCACCACGGGCACCGACGAACGGTATTTCTCGAGCACCTCCTCGGTTGTCGAATATCCGCCCTTCTTGGTCTTCTTGACTTTGGTGTCGATCTTCATGTCGCCGAACAGCACCTGTCCTACCTGTGCCGGCGACGCCAGATTAAACCTGTAGCCCACGGTTTCAAAAACCTCTTCCTCCATTTCCGCCAGACGTCGGGTGAGTCGGCCCGACATTTCGGCGAGTATGCCGGGATCGATCCTCACACCCGTCCACTCCATGTCGGCAAGCACGTCCACAAGGTCCTGTTCAAGAGTCTCCAGTTCCTCGCTCACATGCTCGGAGCGTAAGGTCTCGCGCAGTTTCGGGTAAACGCGCAATGTCAGGTCGGCCTGCTCGCATATCACCCTTGTGGCTTCACCGGGATCGAGTGCGGGATATTTCTTCGCCCTTGTGCCGGCATATTCGTAATCAAGCGTCTGATAGTCGAGATAGTGCCAGGCCACGTCGGCAAGAGTGTGGCGCATCTCCGGCTGTAGCAGATAGTGGGCCAGCGAAGTGTCGTAATGCCGGGCCGACAGCTCCACTCCGGCGCGTTTCAGCAGCAGGATGTCGCGTTTGAGATCGTGGCTCACTATGGTGGCGGTGCCGCGGCTGAAAAGCATGGCCATTATCTCTATAGAAGGGTGGGGTATGTAGAATGCCGACCCAGTCACAGTGGCCACAGCCATGCCTTCCATCTGAGCTGTCATCGCTTCCGGTCCCACGGCATACAGGGCCACTGCCGCTGTTTCCGCGTTGGCGGCAGCGGTTATGGTAGCTTTGATCTCCTCCATGTCGGTCAGAATGCGGTAGTCGGTGTTCTCCTCCTTATACGAATTCTTCTGTTTGGCCTGAGGTTCGTCCATGAAATCAAACAGCGACGGCTCCGACGATGAGGTCTGGGTGGCAGCTGTCGCAGTCGTCGCCTGCGGCATCCTTGCCAGTAGAGACTTGAATTCCAGTTCCTGATATATGGCTCGCAATGCCTCGGTGTCTTCGGCCTGTCTGACAAGAGTGGCGGGATCGGCATCTACAGGCACGTCGGTGCGGATCGTGGCCAGAACCTTGCTCAGACGTATCTGGTCGGCATTAGCGGTGATTTTGGTCTGCAACGCGCCTTTAAGGCTTTCGGTATTTTCAAGCAGATTCTCCACCGAGCCGAATTCGGCTATGAGTTTCGTGGCCGTTTTCTCGCCTACGCCCGGACACCCGGGAATATTGTCGGATGCGTCGCCCTCGAGAGCCAGCAGATCAATGACCTGCTCGGGCGATGATATGCCGTGGCGTTCACACACCTGCTCCGGTCCTCTCACCTCGAATCCCTGTCCTTTGAGCGCGGGCCGATACATGAAAGTGCGGTCGGTCACAAGCTGTCCGTAATCCTTGTCCGGTGTCATCATATAAGTGACAAAACCCTCCTTCTCGGCTTTGCGGGCAAGAGTGCCTATCACGTCGTCGGCTTCGAAATCAGGCGATTCGACCACCGGAATTCTCATTGCCGTGAGTATGCGCTTGATATATGGTATGGCTAACGTTATATCCTCGGGTTGCTTGTCGCGCCCGGCCTTGTAGTCGGCAAAGATCTCATGGCGGAATGTGCGGCCGCCGGGCGGATCGAAGCACACTGCCAGATGGGTGGGATTCTCTTTTTTCAGCAGATCCTCCAGAGTCATCACGAATCCGAAAATAGCCGAGGTGTTCATCCCCTTGGCTGTGAATCTGGGCGTCCTCATCAGGGCGTAGTATGCCCGGTAGATCAGCGCGTAGGCATCGAGTAGAAACAGCTTGTTCTCTTGCGTTTGCATGAATTGGTGGTTAAAGTATTACTTTGGTTCCGTCGGCGGCTATGTAGATGCCCGGCTGCGGATTGTTGGCAGCCGGGCGGCCTGTAAGGTCATACAGGCGGTTGTCTCCGCTTCCGTTGCCGCCGGAGGTTATATTTTCAAGGGAGTTAGTGCCGGTAAAGTCTATGTGTAGCGAAGTGGCGGCGATCGGGTTGCCGAAGGCTGATGCCGTCAGGTAGGCGGTATTGTTGGCTGTTTCGGTGCCGCTGTTGCGCTCGAATTTCTTTGTGTCTGGATTCAGGGTGAAGAAATTGTCGGGCGTCATGCCGGTGCGTCCCAACAGTGTGCCGGAAAGCCTGTTTTCGCCTGAGTTGCCGGTCTCTGTGGTCTGCTGGCTTACAGCGAGTATCCTGAAGCTCGCCGCGCCGTTTACCAGAAATCCGGTGCCTGCAGCGATCGCGGAACCCGTTTCAATCTTCGAGGTGATAAGCGTCTCGTTGTCCAGACCGGTCACTATGCGCGCGTCGCCCGATGTCAACTCTGCATCCACCGGAAATGCCACCGCATGCACTCCCTCCGGCAACGATATGGTCTCCGCTTCCTGCAATGAGAAATAATACGGGTCGGAAGCAAGTTTTATATAACTGTCGGAGTATGTGGCATACATTCCGTTGCCAAGACTCAGCGCCAGCATACAGGCCGTTCCGTCGGCTTTCCATTGATAGTCATACTCGCCGTGGTTGCTGGTGGCCGATATCGGCAGCTCCACACGGTCGTGGCCGCCTGCCTTGCTCCCGAAAAAACGGTGGCTGTCCAGATGCTCCACCTTGCATTTTGCCTTGCCGGCAGTAAGCCGCCACAGCGATGTCAGCGGCTGTTCGTCCGCATTGGCCGACATCACCCTGCGGTTCAAGTCGATGATCTCGCCGTCGGCGTTCGCGCCGGGGTTGGCATAGACCACACGGCCGTTGGCGGCCGCAAGACGGAAAACCCTCTCGAACAGACGTCCTTCGGGATACGCCGTCAGTGTTTTTCCGTCAGCCGACAGGAGCTTGCCGCCGGCTGAAGTATAGAGCGGATGTCCGGTCTCTATGTTGATGTCGGTCAGGGATGTGCATAGGGCAAACGGACGCATGTCGTCACCATAGCCTGTCAGCCGGGCGTATTCTATATCCACGCCTGCCGGTATGGATGTCGAAAAACTTGCTATCTCGTTTATGTCGTAGCCTTCACGGCGCATTTCCTGCGTTTTTCCGTCGGCGTTTGTCAGACGCACGGCAAGGCATCGCGCGCCGGCGTCATAAGTCACCGTGACCGTAAATGCGGCGCCTGCGATGTTGGTGAGGTCGCGGTTTTCGGCGCTTTCCGTTTTCACCACCATTTTACCGTCTTTGGCAAGATAGAGCTGAAAGCCGCCGTTATAGCTTGTGCCCAGAGCGTCCGTGCCGGTGGCAAACAGGCCAGAGCCCCATTGGTTGAATGACGATCCGTTGTTTTTCACTTTCAGGACGAGAGCCCACGACGAGCCTTTGGCTACAGGTTCGTCAAGCCTGAATACATGGTTCTGCTCTCCTTTTCCCGCATATGATGCACTCATTGCCAGTCCGTCAAGAGCGGTACATGAAGCCGGAATTGTGATTCCATGGAGCGCTTGCGAGCCCTTGAGCGCGTCTTTGGCTATGGCCACTATCTTTTTGCCGCCGAGTTTGTCGGCCGCCGTAAGATCGGCATATCCGCTGCCTGAGTCCACTCCTGTGATTATTATGTCGCCGTTTGCGTCAAGGTCGTATGCAAAAGTCACGTCACCTGCCACCAAAAGAGGTGCTTCAGAGAATTCGGCCACGAGTTCGATGTCTTCGCCGCCATAATATCTGTAAGGATTGTCGGTCGACACGCTCTCGTCACCGTCCTTCCAGCCATAGAACCGATAGCCCGCGTTGGCTGTGGCGCGCACGCTCACGCCTTCCGTAGTCTCGGTGGTCAGTTCCGGTCCGTCGGCGCCATCGATGCTCACCGAGCCCATCGACGCGTCCGACGTGCGTACTTTCACGGTAAACGGCCCGCTTATGCGGTCGCGCACGCTTATCCGGAATTTCACCTCTGTGCCGTCAGGCAGCGATGCAGTGGCAATGAAATCGCCCATTTTTGCATTGGATGGCACTGTCTGCTCCAGACCTTTGAATGACGTGGTTCCGTAAGTCACAATGAATTCCCCGGCAAGATCGGAGGGAGCTGATAACGGAGCGGTGAATTTCTCGCCTCGGTATGCCACTGTGACGGCTTTTTTGGTAAGATCGGCAGAAAGTGTGCGGTAAACGTAGGTATCGCCGGCGGGAATGATGTATTTGCCTAACAGTTCGGCGGCTATGGTGCGTGTGTCGCCTTCGGAGCGTGTGTCGTAGCTCAGCGATGAGTTCATGGCCCATGAGTGCTCGAAGTCAAACCAGTTGGGTGACTCGCCCTTGAAGAATTTCTGCCATCGCGGATAATAATAATCCTTGAGCATTCCGTTCCACTGGCGATAGGAATAGTCGTGCAGGCCGCCGCCTTCGGCATTGTTGCGCTCACCCCATGTGGATATGATGGTGCGGGCGTTGTTCAGTTCCAGCCAGTTTTTGTCGGCAGCGGTGGTGCCGCTTACTTCGTCGGCTATGCCGCGTGCCATGGTGGTCCAGCGTCCGAGCATGAAGTTTTCGTTGGTGCCGAGCAGCCGGTCCACATCGAGGATAAGTTGCAGGAATGCCGCCTTTCGCGACTCGAACAGTGCGCCGCCTTCAGCTCTGGCTTCATTGATGCCCTTGAGCAGGTGATATGAATAGTCCGACATGGTCTGACGGGTTATGTCTGTGAGATCATAGCTGAAGTTCTCCCCGTCAAGTCCCGACGACAGAAGCAGATAGGCGGCTTTGACCACGTCGTCCGTGTCGTAGAATATGTTTGAGCTGCCCCATGTGCTCACGCTGTTGACGGTCCAGTTCGGGCGTGCGCACATCACTGCTTCATGAGGGCCCTGCAGCCCTGACGTGCAGTTGAGCGCGGAATTGCGCAGCAGTTCCCATGCCTGTGCGGCATCCTCGCTTGCCTGTCCGTAGCGGCGCGTGGAGTATTCCTTCATCCATTTCTTCGGATCGGGTTTGGTGCTGTGCCACGGTAGCTCAAACAGCACGTCGTACAGCACCGGCACCTGTTCGATGGCTTCCGGAGTGGCTCCGACTCCCTTGATGCCGGCTATGTTGGGCTTGTTGGAAAAATATCCGTTGATCATGCCGTTGAACCGGCCCATCAGGCCTGTGCGTCCACCGAAATTGGGAAGCGCGCAGTAAACCACGTCATGTCCGCGATAGGCCCCGAGATTGGGTTTGCCGTCAGAGAAGAGGTCCAGCACTATCAGGCGACCTTTGGGCACGTTGTCCAGCACGCTGTACTGCTGCCCGCTCCATTGCCACTGCTGGATCACCCATTTCGACGCCGGCCGGGCCGTGTTCATCGCTTCATATATGGCCTTGTAGGCATTGCCTATGTTGGAGATTCCGCTGGTGTTGGCTCCTTCATGGAAGGGGTCCATGCTGTAATATTCCGATGTGCCCATCAGCTCGTGCAGACGTGCGTAATATTTTTGCGCCACGGTCTTGAACGCGTCTGTCTCGGGGTTCAGGATATATGGCCGCGTGAATCCGCACCATCCGCCCTGGGTTATGGCCGACAGACCTGTCTTGGCCGTGAAATCATGGGGCACCATGCCGGCGAATCCGGGGAGCACCGGCTCGATGCCCAGTTCCCTCATCCGTGCGAGGATCTTTCTGGCCAGCTGTTCCTGACGCTCATACCACCAGTCGGGGTTCTTGCCGCCCCATCCCTCGAGGTTGTTCATGCCCCACCATGCCTGAAAGCAGGGTCCGGCAATGAATGCGTCGGCTTGATCCTTTGTGTAGCCGAAATCCTTGGTCAGCAGATTGCGCCACACCACGTCCAGACCTATTATCTGCAGCGGCATGTTGATGCCGTGAAGGGCCATATAGTCCAGTTCCTGCTGCCAGCGTTCCCAGGTCCATGTGCTCATGGAGTACGAGAATGTGCAATAGTTCAGATAATATCTGTAGGCCGCGTTGGACCGGTGTGTCTCCTCTGATGCCGGCACCGGCAGCTGTCCGAATGTTGTTGTGGGCCGGTTCCATGTGAGGTTTATGTTGGCCGTGTGGTTCAAATACCAGTTTATGCCGGTGGTCAGGGCTGACATTGTCGATCCTTTCACGCATGGTTTGCCCCCGGCGGAAGTGATGACGAATGTTTCGGTGCCGTTACCGAGGTCGGTGTCGAGTACGGTCTCCATCATGGACGACGCGCCTTGTCCGCCGATGCGGTCAAGCAATGCCCGCACTGCCGCCGGGTTGGCGGTTACCTCGGCATCTGCGCCGATACCGGCAAGGCCGCAGCACACTGCCGATGCCGCGACTAAGGATTTGAACGATAATTTCATAAGGTATAGATTGGCTTGTCTGGTTATATATAATTGGCAAATTTAGCAAAAATCCGCGAATTATGCGTACATTTGCAGCAAATTACACTCTTTTTGAATCACCTTTATGATAGAAACATCCTCGCTCCAGTCTCTCATTGAGCACGCTGTGGAAGAACTGCCGTTGCCGGCGCGCCTGCCCGGTCTTTATGATCCTATACGTTACACCATGGAGGGCGGTGGCAAGCGTCTTCGTCCGCTGCTTTTGCTCGCATCGTGCCAGGCGTTTGGCGTGAGTCCCGAAGAGGCCGTCAATCAGGCCGTGGGTGTGGAGATGTTTCATAATTTCACCTTGCTCCATGACGATGTGATGGACCGGGCCGACACACGTCGAGGGCGTCCCACTGTCCATGTTAAATGGAATGATACCACTGCTATTCTCTCCGGAGATACCATGCTCACACTGGCCACTGAGCTGGTGTCGCGCTGCCCGGCCGAGAAGCTGCCGCAGGTGCTCGGTCTTTTCAACAGCACTGCCATGCAGATCTACGAAGGTCAGCAGATGGATATGGATTTTGAGCACCGTAATGACGTAACTGTGCCGGAATATCTGGAGATGATACGTCTGAAAACCTCGGTGCTGCTCGGATGCGCATGCTCCATGGGTGCCATGATGGCCGATGCCGGGCAGCAGTCTCTCAAGGCCATCTACGACTATGCCGTGAATCTCGGCATCGCATTCCAGCTTCAGGACGATTATCTGGACACATTCGGCGATCCTGCCACATTCGGCAAAGAGACAGGCGGCGATATACTTAATGACAAAAAAACGTGGCTGCTGATCACGGCCATGGCTGAAGCTCCGCAGCGCGTGGCCCCATGGCTCGGCGCGGAGCGTTCCGAAGCCAAGATACAGGCTATGAAAGAGATCTACGCCGACCTGCGGTTGCCGGCTCGTATCCATGATCTTATCGAGCAGTATGCGGCGGAAGCGGTGCTCAGACTGGACGACGTGTCCATGTCGTCGGCCGACAGACAATGGTTCACCGATCTCACCAATTCATTGTCAGCCAGACAGTGCTGATCATGTCTCCGGCAAAATCCATTCTATTTGGATGTGTTTTGACAAAATTTTTACGGCATAGGGGAAGACGGAGAACTATATCGTATAAAAGAAAAAGAGTTTGGCTTGTAGCCGAACTCTTTTCTTTATTTTGATGTATTTGTCCACTTATACCGGCAGTATTGTTTTCCTGCCGGGCAGTGTGGGGTGTTTACTTCACTTTGGCAGTCAGTTCTGCGCCAGCCTTGAATTTCACAGCCTTGCGTGCGGGAATCTCAATCTTGGCCTTTGTGGCGGGATTGATGCCTGTACGGGCGCCTTTTTCCGCAACAGAGAATGTGCCGAATCCTACAAGTGCGATCTTGTCGCCTTGTGCGAGAGCTTCGGAAATAGCGTCGAGTGTAGCGTCAAGAGCATTTTTAGCATCTACCTTGGTCAGGCCTGCCTTTTCGGCAATGGCGGAAACGAGTTCAGTTTTATTCATGATTAAATTAAAAGAGTGTATGAAAAAATATTGTTAAAATTTTATGGTGCAAATATACGCTTAAAAATTAATAAACCAACATTTCACGGCTAATTATTTGAAAAAACGGGTGTTTTCATGGTGAAAAAACGTTAAAATAAATTGTCCGCTTATATTTTATGGAGCACTCTGCTGCACATTACTTTATGAAAAGCGTTAACTTTGTGTTCGGTATAGAAAACCAACGAGATTTATCTATGAAAAAATCCAGATATCTGCCTGTTCTGACCGTGGCCGGATCCGATAGTAGCGGAGGGGCCGGCATTCAGGCCGACATAAAGACCATGTCGGCCCTCGGATGCTACGGCATGAGCGCCATAACTGCAGTCACGGCCCAGAATACGGTCGGCGTAACGGCTGTGGCCGGTATTGATCCCGGAATCGTGGCGGCCCAGATTGATGCGGTGTTTGACGATATACGCCCTCTGGCGGTAAAGACCGGCATGCTTTATTCCTCAGAAGTGGTTGATGCGGTGGCGGGCAGTCTCGGTCGCCATCATGCGGGGAATCTTGTTGTGGATCCTGTGATGATCTCTACCTCAGGCTCACGCCTTATATCGGCCGATGCGGTGGAGGTGATGGTTCACAGGCTCTTTCCGCTGGCCGTTCTTGTCACGCCAAACCTGCACGAGGCCGTAGCTCTTACAGGTGAGTCTGATCCCGGCGCTCAGGCACAATGGTTTTTCTCACATGGAGTTGACTCCGTGCTGCTGAAGGGTGGCGACAGCTCGGATTCCAGAAGCAAGACCGACCTGTTCTTCCGCAAGTACCTGCCGCCTGTATCTCTGGTGTCGCCGGCCATTGACACCGTCAACACTCACGGAACGGGGTGCACTCTTTCGGCGGCCATAGTCTCGTTTCTGGCCCGCGGGTTTGATCTCGACAGCGCTGTAGCCGCGGCCAAAGAATATATTTCCGCGGCGTTGCGCTCAGGAGCAAACTATGTGATCGGATCCGGCCATGGTCCGGTGGACCATTTTCATGCGTTACGCCATGACATCTGACCGCCGCCGTCTGCTCATTGCCGTCACGCCGGAAGATATATGCCACGGAGAGTCCGGTATTGTAGCCGGTATTCTCGATGCCGGTTTCGATTACGTACATCTGCGCCATCCAGCGGCATCGCTTGCGGAGGTGAAGGCTGTCATAGAGGATATTCCCCACCGGCTGCGTCGCAGGCTGCGTCTGCACGGCCACTTCGGACTGGTCCACGAATTCAATCTCGGCGGACTGCATCTCAATCGTCGCTGTCCTTCGCCGCCATGCGGCTATCAGGGTCCGGTGAGCCGTTCGTGTCATTCGGTTGCTGAGGTCACCGAGGTTGCAGGCGAGTGTGACTACGTGACCCTTAGCCCCATTTTTCCCAGCATCAGCAAGCCGGGCTACAGTGCTGAATTCTCTCCGTCATCGTTGTCGTCGCTGCCGGCGGGCAAGGTGGTGGCGCTGGGTGGGCTTGACGGCTCAAGGGCGCTTTCGCTCGAGTCATATCCGTTTGGCGGATATGCTTTTCTCGGTGCCGTCTGGGGTGCATCCGATCCCGTGGCTACGGCCGCTCATATAGTGTCTTTGATAAAAAATAGAAAACAATGATAATAGCTTCACAGAAAAGAAAGGAAAACATAGCGGAATATCTGCTCTACATGTGGCAGATAGAGGATATGATACGTGCCAACGGACTTGATCTCGGCAAGATACGGGCTAACGTAATCGACCGTTTCAACTCGCTCACGCAGCAGCAGCGCGATGAAATGGCCGGATGGTATGAATCGCTCGTCGACATGATGCGCCGAGAGGGAGTGGAGCGCAGCGGCCATCTTCAGATCAACCGCAATGTGATGTCGTCGGTTTCCGAGCTTCACAGAGCGTTGCTTGCCGATCCGCGATTCGCCGGCTATGCGGCTTTGTTCTATAAAACGCTTCCTTACATCGTGGAGCTGCGCTCTCGGGCAGGCGACACCGGTGCGCAGGGAGAGATAGAGACATGTTTCACGGCGCTCTACGGCATGATGATGATGCGTCTTGCCGGCAAAGAGATCTCGCCCGACACTGCTCAGGCCATTTCACGCATATCTGAACTGGTGGCAACTCTTGCCGCCTATTACAAAAAGAACGAGCACGAACCGCTGTTCATGCCTTCTGACGACTGAACATTTCCGGTGGCCATGGCGTTGATATTGCATGATTTGATAATTGACGACTATGGAAAAGACTGGTATATTTTTCGGATCGACCACCGGCACCACCGAGCATGTGGCCAAAATGATAGCTGAGCGCGCAGGTGTCAGACCTGCCGATATTCACGACGTGGCCTATACGGAGCCGTCGACGGTCGGCGGTTACGACACCCTTGTGCTTGGCACGAGTACATGGGGTTCCGGAGAGCCGCAGGCCGACTGGCTTGATTTTCTCGACGGACTGGAAGCTCTGGATCTGCGGGGCAAGCGTATCGCTCTGTTTGGATGCGGTGACGAAACCATGGCCGAGACATTTTGCAACGGAGTAGGGGAGCTGTACAAGCGCCTAAAAGACACCGGAGCGGAATTCATCGGGTCATATCCTGCTGATGTGTATCATTTCACGCGTTCGTCGGCGGTGGGAAGCGACGGTGTGCCCGTAGGGCTGCTTCTTGATCAGGTCAACCATCTGGATTTAACGCCCGGCCGCATAGACGGCTGGCTCTTGACCGTCGCCGCCCCTCATGTCATGGCATAGGGGCGAGAGTCATCTCTGAGATTAGAATATATAAAAAAGCAGCGTATTCACATTGTCTGTAAATCCGCTACTTTTTGCGCTTCAGGATGGGCTTGAACCAACGACCCCCTGATTAACAGTCAGGTGCTCTAACCAACTGAGCTACTGAAGCATTGCGTATGCCCTTATCGGGAATTGCGATGCAAAATTAGGGCTTTTATTTGAATTGTGCAAGTATTTGTGAAAAAAATATAGAAATTTTTCAAATTTTTTCTGCTGCGGCATCAGTTCTGCAATCTATATCGGACATGATCACCATAGCGAACTGCAGTCGCCCTACACGGGAGAACCTCTGGAGGAGGAGTGGGAGGAAGAATTTGGCGATCTGACACTGCAGGTCTGCTTTGACATCCTGTTAACGGCATGCTATGACGTGGAGGACAACATGGGTCTGGGCTATTTGTGGGATGCTGTCAATGAGGTGGTCGGAGCACTCGATGTGTTTGAAGAGCCGCAGATTGCCGTATTGGGCCGTGAAGTTGAGGTAAACGGTGTGTTGGTTTGTGCGGATGTGACTGTGTCGACCCCGGCTTCATACAGTCCTCGTCGGGAAAAGGCCGCGTCAAATTCATGTTCGGATATGACATACATCTGCGACTGCGGCTGAGCTGCGTCGGATGCCGAATATGCTGCCGACAGAACCGACACGTATATTCACATTCTCTTGTTATGTAACTTCATAGTTGGTTTATGGCGAAAAACGATTTGCAAAATTAGCCAATAAACCTGAAGAATTCATATTTTTCTCAGTGTGTAATCGCCGTCTGTCTGCGGGCTTTGCTGAATTTAGGCGTCAGGCTTATGAAAAATTCGAAATTTATGCCGGGCATGGGGTGGGCGAGCACCGAGAGATAGTCCTCGTTGAATAGGTTGTTGACGGCCAGTTTCAACTGAATGTCCAACGGCCGGAACGTCAAGCCCTTTTCCAGCGATATGTTGCTCATGAAATACTTGGGCAGGTGTCCGGTGAGAGTGTGGTCGTTGCTCGACATGGTGAACCTCTCGGAATAGTGTGCCCACTTGTAGAGAAAACTCCATGATCTCCATGTGACCCGTCCGGTCAGCGATGCCGAATGCTTTGGCACATACGGCAGCTGCTTGCCCACCGACTGGTCTGCCGGCGACATTTTCTCGCCTTCGTTGACCGACGGCGTCCATGAGTAGGAGCCGCCGATGTCAAACATCCAGCCGTCTGCCGGTTCAAACGACAGTTTCAGGCGGCTTTCTATGCCGTAGGAATGGACTTTTTTAACGTTGCGCGGCGAAAAGAACCCTTTGGCTGTGGGAAGCCATATTATCCAGTTGCTGATATGGGAATCGAACCATGTGACACTTCCGTCCACGTAAAACGGAAATAATCCACGGCTGCCGCCGTAGGCTACGTTGAAGCTCGCTCCGGCATCGTATGTCCAGCCGCTTTCATTTTTCAACTCCGGATTGCCCCCCGGCAGGAAATACAGGTCGTTGAGGGTAGGAAACCGGTGGTTTCGCGATGCCGACGCCTTTATTGTCACGTTGCCAGGACGTGACACAAGGCAGTCGACAAAAAATGCCGGTATAGCCGGTGCCCACGTCTGGCCGTACATCTCCTCGCGAATCACGGCCGACAGGCCCATACGGTCCGTGGGCTGCCATTTTGCCGATACAGAGCCGGATAGTTCTATGCGGCCTTTGTCGTAGCCCACCACGGCCTTGTCGCCGTCCTGCATAATTATGTTTTTGTCCTCGGAGCGCACGAAGTGCTGATAGACCGACGCATTGACGGTCAGATACCATCGGTCTGCCGGCCTGTAGTCCACGTCGGCCTGACCGTATAAGGTGTTGACCCGGTTGCGTGAGCGGGTCATGGTGGCGAGATGGCCCGGGGAGACCTCCCGGCGGTAATCGTAGGCCGTGCGGGAGTGTATGTAGCCGGCCCGGACGCCGGAGTTCCACTTCTGCCGGCTGTGGCGCCACGATAGCACGCCGCGGAATGTGTGTTCTCGCTGCCGGTTCTCGAACTCGGACTCGTCGCCGTAGTCGGTGGTGAGCATAGGCAGCTCGCGGTTGGAGCCGGCATACCAGGCGTTAAGCCCTATACGGTCTCCGTGGCAAGGCGTGTAGTACACCTCCTGAAGCAGATGCAGGTCCTTGAACGAGCCGCTGCGGTTTTTCTCTTCCGGGTGATACTGGCCGATGATGTTGTGGTCGTCATCGTAGATATTCACCTTCTTGTCGTGGTTGGTGTATCTGTAATCGTTGGGCGACGATGAGTAGACGGCTCGGGTCGACACGCTCCAGTTGTCGCCGCCGTAGGTTATGCGGGCATATTCGTCGAATGTGCGGAACGAACCTATGCCCTGCACGTATTTGACGCCGGGTCCCTTCGGGATGTCGGCCACGGTGCCGAGACTGACAAGTCCGCCGAGTCCTCCGCCGCTCTCGTTGACCGACGACGTGCCGTGAAGCAGCGTCGCCCTATCGATGAAATATGACGGTATGGTCGAAAAGTCGGTCATGCCGAGCATCGGGGTGTTGATCCGCATGCCGTTCCATGTCACCTGCGTGTGGCCCGGCGATGTGCCGCGAAACGTCACCGTGGATAGCGTGGCGCGCCCGTGGCTTTTGACAAACACCGAGGAGTTGAACGTGAGTATGTCGGCCATCGACAGTGCCACGTTTTCTTTCAGTGCGGCGGAGTCGATGGCGGTTTTCTGCACGCCTATCTCTTTCATTGGCCGGCGCCCCCACACCATGGCGTCCTGCAGCCGGTGCACCCGGCGCGTGTCCTGTCCGTGGGCCGCCGGTATGACGGCCGCCGCGACGGCCATCGCTATGAATATACGCCTTGTCATTGTCGCTGCCAGCAGAATGCGCCGGGGGTGATGCCGGCATAGAATTCATCTTTCAGCCTGCCATCGGGGCCGTAGCGGTAGATCATGCCGTGCTGGCGATAGTCGATGGCGTCGGCCACATACACGTCGCCGTCGGCGGGATTGACGGTGAGACCGTAATACTTCGTGTCGCGGTATTCAAGAAACGGGCGCACCGGCACGCGGTCTGCCGCCACATCCATGCGCCAGATGTCGTCGTTGATCCAGTAGAGCGTGTCGCGTGTGCCGTTCAGCTGGAGTTCCGACGGGTTGTCTCCCGGGCTGAACCTGAACTGTTTTTCCACCTTGAAGGTCTCAGCATCAATCCTGTACAGCGCCGGAGTCTCATGACCGTACGGCGATCCCTGATATCCTCCGTCGGTGATGGTCCAGAGCTTGTCGTTGCGGTCGATCACCAGCGATGCCGGCTGTATGCCCACGGCCAGCTCGCCCACCACACGATCCGTCTCGGTGTCGATCTTGATTATGCGGTTCTGGTAGCTCCAGCAGTTGCAATATACATATTTGCCGTATTGCACCATCTGCTCGGTCGAACCGCTCTCCATCTCCATGTCTGGTACAGTGATATGGCCTGTGATGGAATACGTTTTCGGGTTGACGATGAATATCCTGTTGTCCCAGAGTTGTGTCACGTAGGCTTTTTCATCGCTGAGGAAATGTATGTAGCGTGGCGACGTGAGATTCTCGATCCGTCCCAGTTCCTTGAACGTGACCGGGTCAATGGCGAAGATCACGTGGGAGTTGTTGACCGCGATCCAGCCTTTGCCGCCGTAGATGCACATCGACTGTGCCACATCGCCGAGCTTCATGCCGTTGGCGCGGAAAAATACCTCGTTGTCAATCCTGCCCGTGGCCGGATCGTAGTACGACAGCGTGGCGTTGCCATATTGGAAATTGCCTTCATTGACGATGAACAGTCCCGAGCCGCCGGAACTGAACTCCTCCATACTGTCGCCGTAGTCCCACTCCATGCATCCCTGAAAAGTCAGCGATGTGCACAGGGCCGCGGCCCACAGCAGTCTGTTCGTGTGTCTGTCTGTAGTCATCGGGAAATATTCAGATCCTCGAAGCCCGACACTTCCGTCGACACTTCCCCGAGCCATCCGGCTTTGGAATTGACACCTGTCTGGACTTTGATGAAGTCGATATATTGCAGGTCTATGGGCGTAAAGTCGGGACACATGGCGTTGCCTATGCTGAAACCGTTGCGCTGGCCTGCCGCGGCATAACCTGACTCCGGGGTGAGATTGTCCGATCCGATATTGTCGGCATATCCCCATGCAAAGGCGCTGTTGTCCCAGAATTCGGCCGACGGATTCTGCGAGGTGCGTGCCGGAAGGCATGTGCCGCGCAGCACGTATGAGTCGTCCGTGATCCATGCCGGATAATAGTAGTCCTGACGGTGGAAAGCCCCGAGATAGTCAATAAGGCCCGATCCGCCGTAGTTGTCGGTCCACTGCACATTCATGCGTGGGGCCGAAGGCCGGTAATATGTCACGGCATAGTCCTGACGTGTTTCCGGCCGGCCTGTCTCGCTGCCGCGCAGTTCATACCATTCGTCGTCAGGGAGCCCGTTGCCGTTGACGTCCTGCATCACGTAGACGATGCCAGGCTCGTTGGAGCCGCCGTTGCCAGCCGCCTCATTGAGAAAAGCGTTGCCCATGATGGCGAAATCATATTGTCCGCCTGCCTTGGCTATGCTGTGGTCGAATCCCACGATTATGTATCCACCGAAAGCTCCGAGCGACACGTGGCTGTGTGCGGCCAGACGTTCCTGAGCCCATCCGCAGGCCAGTTCGGGAGTTGTCTCGCCGCCGGTCATGCCGCCGGTCTGGGTGTCGCCTATGAACTGTCCGGGCGCCGGCACCCATTCAAACACTCTGGCGGCTTCCGGCGAGCTTGATGCCGTGGCGGCCCGGTAGCGGTCGCGCTCGGTGGCGTCGGCACATATCACCTTCACTCCGGCTGTTGCGCAGCCGTCCACAGTGACGCTTACGGAATATTCGCCGGCGGTGTCGGGAGTGAATACCAGAGTGCGTCCGCTGCAATCGGCCGTAGTCCCGTTTATGCTCCAAGAGAACGTCTCGCCGGCAAGGTTGGCCATCAAGGGTGTCAGATATACGGGGCGTCCCGGAAACGTGTGGCGGTCGGTGGATTTCGAGAAATACGACATGCGGGGGAATTCCAGTTCATACGGAAGCCGTTCGAGAACCGTGACGGTGAGCCGCCTGACATCGGAGCCGTCGGCGTTGACAGCGGTGACAGTGACGTCGTAGGACCCCGTCTGCGCGCTACAGAACGAATATGATCGCTCGTGGCTCACCACATTGCCGTCTACGGTCCATGTTATCTCGAAATCGTCGGTGTCGCTGTTGAGTATTTCAGGCGTGATCGTGTATTCCGTTCCTGCGGCTAACTTGAGTTCGCCGCCGGTCACGGGCAGAGATATGACCGGTGCCGCGGTGCCGTTCACGTTGACCGACAGGTCTTCACTTGCCGAGCCTGCGCCGGTGGTCACGGTGACAGTGACATAATATTTGCCCGCATCGGGCCATATTCTGGTCAGTTGTGGCGATGACGATATTTCACATCCGTCGAGAATCCAGCTGTAGGTGGCGTTGTAGGCATGTTCATAGACCGGGGCTATGGTGAGGGTGTCGCCTGCTTTCACCGTGTAGACGCCGCTGCCGTTGTCGAGAACTATTCGCGGGGCAGGGACCGATTCGATGATTTCGTCACGGTTGCAGGCCATGAGCATTGCCCCGGCCATGCAGACCGGGACAATGCGTGAGAGCGTTAAGGCTTTGACCGTCATTGACAGAGTGGATTTATCTGGCGATCTTCAGGCTGCTGTTGCCGGCCTTGACCATGTAGACTCCGGCACTAAGGTGGGAGATGCTGAAATTCCTGTCTTCGGAGGTCATCACGGTTTTGCCGGCCACGTCGTAAACGGCGGCGAAGTCCGCGCCGGTCACGGATACACGTGACGAAGCCTTGTCGTAAGTCAGCGACACGCCTTTGCCGTCGGAAGCAACGGATGCCATGGCGGAGCTTTCGTTTTCTTTGACCATCAGTTTATCGAGACAGAAATATGCGGGAGTGTTGTCGCCGTATGCTCCGCTGTCGGTGGACTTCATGGTGAAATACAGCTCGTTGACGGTGCCTAATGCGCTAAGGTCCACATATTTCCAGCCGCGGTTGATAGTCAGGTCGCCGTTTGTATATGACGCGAGCACCACCTCGAGTGTTTTTTCCGTCTCGTCGGGAGCCACACCGTGGACAGTCAGTGTAAACTTGTCGCCGTTTGTAAAGGCTCTTGCATAGCTGTCACCGTATTCGACCGTGTAGTATGAATAGCTGTTGAGATTGACGTACATGCCCACCGGATCGTAGGATTTGCCTGTGTTGAACACCATGTCGACGGGGCGCTCGGACATGAACGCGCTATAGTAGGCCACCAGATAGGGTACCGCGGGATCTACTTCCGGCGCGCCATATTCATCGGTCCTTACGGTGCCGTCATCATTCAGGGCAATGCCGCCGGCGGCCATGTTGCTGAACTGGAATGTGAGTGTGTTTTCCTGACGCTTGTTGTCGGCAGAGTTCGAGGCGGTGAATCCCCACCAGGTGGCGTAGTCTGAGATCGAGCTGTGGATAAATGTGAAGCACTGGCTGTCGATGGTCACCTCTTCATCGTCGTATGTTCCTTCCCAGGCGCCGTTTTCTTCGTTAAACCGCAGGTCTGTGGCGGCTTTTGTGAGGTCGAGGGTGATCACATTGCTGCTGTTGTCGGTCTCTGTGGCGTTTATTGCCGCTGTGCCGCAGCATATTGCCAGCCCGATAGTGTAGATTTTTCTCATCTGTGTCTTGATTGTGAGGTTGAAAATAAAAAAAATTTCCCGTTTGCACCGACATAAAATGTGCAAGCGGGAAGCGTCAAGGTTCAACCGGACAATCACTGGTCACTGTCAACCGGTATGGAAAAATCCGGTGAGTATGGATTTGTGTGTGCGTGACATTGTCGGAAGCCCTGCCCATTGCCCGGGGCGGTCTTTGTGTCGGTCAAAACGGCAGGTCTTCTGACTTGTCCCGGTTTAATCGCGCCTTCCCGGCTTTTCAGGGCCAGTGGCAGGTTGCGACAAACTTCTGCATCAACGATGACTGCGCACATCATCATGAGCGGGAATTACAGCAGCGGGTACTGTCGGGGATTCTCACCCCGTTCCCTTTTTGTGCCCGTTCATGTTCCGACTCTTCGGAACCGGGCAACCGTTTCGGCCGCGAAATTAGCAATAAATCCCGATTAATCAAAATTTATATTTTTTACGGCCTGACAGATTCTCCTGCCGCAGGCTTCTGACGGGTATTATCTTTGTCGTGCGAAAAGTTACAGAAACAATTAATAAACAGAGATATGCAATTTGATCCCGGATTTTTTGAGAGAGAGGATGTGGCCGCTATCGGCGGTGAGTTTGGAATTATAGGCGAAATGACCGTGATCAAGCTCCTGTGTGCGGTGCACAAGGCCGGATATTACCTGATGTGGACTCACCGGAGCAAGATGGCGTTTATGCGTTCGGTCCAAGGGCTTACGCCCGAGTTGCTTGACAGGATAGTGGAACGCCTTGCGGAATACGGCTTCTTCAGCCGGCAGAAACTGAAAAAGGACGGGGTGTTGACCTCGGCCGACATCCAGCGGCAGCATTTGAAGCGCATGGGGCTGGCGCGTGCGCGGCGGCAGACCGAATGGCCCTATCTGCTTGTTGATCTTGTGGATTCGGGGGTGGTACCGGCTGTACGTGATGTCAACGGTCCAGACGAACCTTGCGGCGTGCCGTTGAGGATTGACCCTCATAAGCCGCGCGACAGCCAGAAATATCTGAAAATAAGGATTCCGTCGGCCGACAGTTCTCTGTATCTCTACAGACGTGTGCCTAATCCTGACTATCGTGCGCCGTCGTCGGCTACTGTAGGAAACGTGTCAGAAGCCCGTTTTCGAATATGAGATACACGCCGTTCTCGTATGTCCATCGTTCGGATGTGTTGCTTATGCCGGTGTTGCGCTCGATCTCGTCCGGAGCGCCCAACGCCAGGCGGCATTCGTCGCGGGTCATCTCGGCGGCGACTTTGCCGCGGGTTATATTGTCCCAGTTATCATCGGAGACGGCCGGATATTTCTTGCGTGGATCCGTCATCGAGAAGGTGTGGTGGAATGTACGGCCCGACCGGCTTTCCGTGTCTGCGGTGATATAGACCGCATAGGTGCTGCCGCTTTCGTCGGTGAAAAGCACCTGCAGGGGAAACACCGCGTTGCCGGCCGTGACGCCTGTCACGGTCACCGGCACAAATTTGCGCCGGTCAATGCTGCTTCCGTCGGTCTCATGCCAGTGCGACGTGAGTATCCATAGTCTCCTGCCGGTCATGACCGATGCCGCTGATTCGGCGAGGGAGATCTCCACCGTGTACGGCACGAACACTTCCTGACGCGAGCGCAGATCAGCGGGGGTCATTTCGGTGCGGTAGGTGACCGTGTGTCCCTGAGGGGTCAGAAACAGAAGGTCGGCCACGCTGTCACCCATCACGGTCAGCGACGGGTTCATGCCGCGATAGTCCAGCACGGACCCTTCGGTCAGCTCTGCAGCTGCCGACGAGGGAGTAAGGGCCACTGCTATTCTGGAGTCGGTGACGTACAGTTTCTTGCCGTGCGTCCATGCGGCAAACGGTTCGGCCCGGACTTCTGACAGCAGCATCTGCTCCGGTGTCTTGCTATGGCTGTTGCGGCGGTCCACGTCGGCCTGTGTGATCCGTGGAGTACTTTCTATTCCGGTGAAACATCCCGGCAGGGACGTGAGCGCCATAAGCGCCGCCGCTGCCGGGATGAGAAGGTTTCGTTTATTCAGCATCAATCGTTATTTCGAGGGTTCTATGCCGAGATTGTAGAAGATGAATGAATAGGTGTCGGCCATCTCGTCGAGATATTTGCCCATGGGCTTGCCGCCGCCGTGGCCGGCGTCGCTGTCAATACGTATGAGCTTGGGAGCCTTGCCGGTGTCGGCGGCCTGAAGTGCCGCCGCATATTTGAATGAGTGGGCGGGCACCACGCGGTCGTCGTGGTCGGCGGTGGTGACGAGTATGGCGGGGTAGGGCGTACCGTTGTCGCTGATGTTGTGCAGCGGCGAGTATTTCAGGAGATATTCTGCCATCTCGGGTGAGTCGGCCGAAGTGCCATAGTCGGGAGCCCAGTTCCAGCCGATGGTGAACAGATGGTAGCGCATCATGTCCATCACGCCCACCTGGGGGATGGCCACGGAGAATAGGTCGGGGCGCATGTTGACTGTGGCTCCCACGAGCAGGCCGCCGTTGCTGCCGCCCATGATTGCCAGATGCTCAGGCGAAGTGTAGCCGTTGGCTATGAGCCATTCGGCCGCCGCAATGAAGTCATTGAACACGTTGAGCTTGTTCATCTGCATGCCGGCGCGGTGCCATTCCTCGCCGTATTCGCCACCGCCGCGCAGGTTGGCCGACACGTATATGCCGCCGTTTTCAAGCCATATCAGACGCATGGCGTTGAAGCCGGGGTTGAGCGATACGTTGAATCCGCCGTAGCCGTAGAGCAGTGTGGGATTTTTGCCGTTCAGCTCGATGCCTTTGCGGTGGGTGATGAACATGGGTATCATGGTGCCGTCGGCCGACGGATAGAAAACCTGTGAGGTCTCATAGTCGTCGGGATTGAATCCGGCGAGTTCCGGAGCTGAAAGCTCTGTGCTGAGTCCGCTGTCGGCATCGTAGGAATAGATGGTGGACGGACTGGTGAAAGAGGCGAACGAATAGAACACCTCGGGAGTATCGCGGCAGGAGGAGAAGGCGGCCGAGCCGAGTCCCGGCAGTTCTATCTCACGCACCTGGGTGCCGTCGCGGCGATAGATGTAGGCGTGGTTTACCGCGTCTTTCTCATAGGTGAAGATAAAACGGTCGGACGAGAGTTCTCCGGTGCCCACCAACACGCCCTCCTGCTCGGCCACGAGTTCCTTCCAGTGCTCGCGCTGGGGCTTGCGGATGTCGGCTGTCATGATGCGTGTGCGGGGAGCGCCCCATGAGGTCTCGATATAGAGGGTGTCGCCTTCCACGTCGAATATGCTCACGCTTTCGTCCTGTGTCGGCTCCATGGTCACCCATGGCGATCCTGGCTTGCGCAGGTCTTTTATCTTCAGCGCGTTGCCTGCGCCGTTGCCTGCTATGTAGAGCATCAGCACGGTCTGGTCGTCGTCCACTAACGCCGTGTGGAAATAGAGCGGGTGCTTGAGGTCTTCGTAGACGATGGCGTCGGCCGACTGCGGGGTGCCCAGACGGTGGAAATAGATACGCTGGTATTCGTTGGCGTTGCTGAACTCCTTGCCTTCGGCCGGACGTTCGTAGGCGCTGTAGTAGAAACCGTCGCCATGCCATGCCACATTGGTGAACTTGGCCCATTCGATATGGTCTTCGAGGAGAGTGCCTGATTTCAGGTCAAGCACGTAGATCTCGCTCCAGTCGCTGCCGTTGCGGTTGACGGTATAAGCCATGTAGCGTGCCGTGGGATCAAAAAAGATGTCGCCCAAAGCCACTGTGCCGTTGTCGCTGAGTGTGTTGGGATCGAGCAGAACGCGTCCGTCGGCTCCTATGGAGTCTTTTTCATAGAGGACAGACTGGTTCTGAAGTCCGTCGTTGGCGAAATAGTAGTATTTGCCGTTCTTCTCTCGCCACGGCAGTCCGGTCTTGCGGTAGTCGGCCAGAGCAGACAGGCGCCGGCGCACTTTGTCGCGGAACGGTATTGCCGACAGATAGGCGTCGGTCACTGCGTTTTCAGCCTTGACCCACTGTAGGGTTGCGGTGGCAGTGTCGTTTTCAAGCGGACGGTAAAGGTCGGTCACTTTGTGGCCGAAATATTCGTCGACTGCGGTGGAGTCCGTGGGCGCCGACGGATATTCCGCCGGCGCTTTGGGTCCGTGTGATGTGCATGCGGCCATTGAGAGTCCGAGCATCGCTGTGGTTGTGAATAATATTTTGCTGTTCATATTGTAGGTTTACTGAAACAGGCTCCAGCTCACGGTCAGGCCTGCCATGACTATGGCCACCATGCTCATGAGCTTGATGAGGATGTTGAGCGAGGGGCCGGATGTGTCCTTGAACGGATCGCCCACGGTGTCACCGACCACGGTGGCCTTGTGCACGTCGCTGCCCTTGCCGCCGAAGTTGCCTTCCTCGATATATTTTTTAGCATTGTCCCATGCGCCGCCGGCGTTGGCCATGAACACGGCCAGCACGAATCCGGCCGACAGTCCGCCCACAAGCAGGCCCACCACGCCGGGCACGCCGAAGATAAGGCCCACGATGATGGGCACTGCGATGGCAAGCAGTGAGGGGAACACCATTTCGCGCTGTGCGCCTTTGGTGGATATCTGTACGCAGCGGGCATAGTCGGGCTCGGCGTCGCCGGTGAGGATTCCCTTGATTTCGCGGAACTGGCGACGCACTTCGGCCACCATGTGGGATGCGGCGCGGCCTACGGCGTTCATGGTCAGGCCGCAGAACAGGAACGCCATCATGGCGCCTATGAACATGCCGGAAAGCACCATCGGGTTCATCAGGGTGACGTCGTAGTAGATCATGAAGTCCTTGAACGAAGCCGTGGCCACGGAGACGCGGTTGGGAATCTCTTCCATGGTCTCGGGATCGATGGTGGTGCCGAGCTGTATGAACTCCTGACCTATGCGGTGCAGGCCTATGCGGATCTCCTCGATGTAGGATGCCAGAAGGGCGAGTCCGGTAAGGGCGGCGGAGCCGATGGCAAAGCCTTTTCCGGTGGCGGCGGTGGTGTTGCCGAGAGAGTCGAGGGCGTCGGTGCGGCGTCGCACTTCGGCTCCGAGTCCGCTCATTTCGGCGTTGCCGCCGGCATTGTCGGCGATAGGTCCGTAGGCATCGGTGGCCAGAGTGATGCCGAGAGTGGAGAGCATACCCACGGCGGCGATGCCTATGCCGTAGAGACCCCAAGAGATGTTGGCGAAGTCAAAGCCTGACGCCAGCCAGTAGGAGAGGATGATGCCTGCCACCACGGAGATGACGGGGATGGCGGTAGAGACCATGCCGAGACCCACACCGGAGATAATCACTGTGGCGGGGCCGGTCTGGCCGCTTTCGGCGAGCGTTTTGGTGGGTTTGTAGGACTGCGATGTGTAGTATTCGGTGGCACGGCCTATCACTATGCCCACGGCAAGGCCGACCACTACGGCCAGCGACAGGTTGATCCAGTTGGGGATGTCGAGCATATATAGGATACCGAAAGTGGCCGCAACGATGAGCACGGAACTGAGGTTGGTGCCTGCCGCAAGCGAGTTGAGCAGGTTTTTCATCGTGGCGTTCTCCTTGGTCTTGACTGCGAAGATGCCGATGATGGAGAGGATGATGCCCACAGCAGCGATGAGCATGGGGGCGAGCACGGCTTTCATCTGCAGGGCCACGGCGCCGTCGGTGCCGAGAGTGGCTGCCGCGCCGGCTCCTGCCGCCGCACCGAGTGCCGCAGTGGCCAGGATCGAGCCGCAGTAGCTTTCGTAGAGGTCGGCGCCCATGCCGGCCACGTCGCCCACGTTGTCGCCCACGTTGTCGGCGATGGTTGCGGGGTTGCGCGGATCGTCCTCGGGGATTCCGGCTTCGACTTTGCCTACAAGGTCGGCGCCGACGTCGGCTGCTTTGGTGTAGATGCCGCCGCCAACGCGTGCGAACAGGGCCTGTGTGCTGGCGCCCATGCCGAAGGTGAGCATGGTGGTGGTGATCATGGTGAGTTTGTGGGTGCCCTCGTCAGGCTCGAGCCAGTTGAGCAGCAGATACCAGAAGGAGATGTCGAGCAGGCCCAGACCTACCACGACCAGACCCATCACGGCGCCGGAGCGGAAAGCCACGCGCAGGCCGGAGTTGAGCGACTCGCGTGCGGCGTTGGCCGTGCGGGCCGATGCGTGGGTGGCCGTTTTCATGCCCAGATAGCCGGCGAGTCCGCTGAAGAAGCCGCCGGTGAGGAATGCCACGGGCACCCATGGATTCTGCACACCGAAACCGTATGCCATTATGGAGAAAAGGATGACCAGACACACAAACACGGCTGTCACCACTTTATATTGCTGTCTGAGATACGACATGGCGCCTTTGCGCACATGGGAGGCGATTTTCTGCATCAGAGGGGTGCCTTCGCTTTCCCTCTTCATCTGCCGGTAAAAGAATAAGGCGAGCATCAGAGCCAGAATCGATGATACCGGCACGAGCCAAAACATGGATGGAATTCCCATAAATGAAAAGTAAAATGATTGAAAATGTTATGAGACGTAGAAATTGTCGACTACAAATATAAAGAAAAAACTCCTAAATGGCGCGAGATCTCGCACATTTATCTGATTTTGCAAAAATCAAGGATGGAATGTGGCTGCCGTTCGGATTTTTTTTTGTTAATTTGTAGGTCTAATTTTCTATGCTTATGAAAAAAGTGTTATTGCCGTCCGTTTTAGCCATTGCCGCCGCGGTGCCGTCGGCGTCGGCCCAGTTTGTGATAAACACAGCGGAGCCGGAAAGTGTGGTGCACATCGGAGTGCGTGCGGGTGTCAATGTGTCGAACACATCGTCCAACGAGCAGGGTTTCATGTCTGACAATATCTACATGCGGATACCGCACTGGAAACCGGGATTTTCGGCGGGTGCCGTGGTGGATCTGCGCATACGTGAGTGCTTTGCCATACAGCCGGGTGTGTTTTACTCCACACGTGCATACGGCTTTGACCGATGCAGCATCACATCGCCCGACAAGAACACGTCTACGGTCAACACCACCAGCGCGGATCTGACGTCGAGATATATCGAGGTGCCCATCCTGTTGTCGTTCCGTGTGAACATGAGCCGCAATTTTCAGTTGCAGTTCGATTTAGGTCCATACGTGGAGTGGGGTCTGGGCGGCAAGGAAAAATATACGGTCACCACATATCCCAGCAAAAATGTGCAGAAAATCGAGCGCGACTATTTCGGCGACGATAATCTGTCGAAAAAATTCAACTGGGGTTTCAAGATGGGCGTGGGCTTCGAGATAGACCGCCATTTTTATGTGGGTGCCCATTATATGGCCGGATGCCGCAACATGGCGACTCTGAATTCATGCACCGACCCTGCGGCCGCGCAGGATCTTAAAGCCGGAGTGAATCTTCGCAACAAGTCGTGGCAGTTTACCGTCGGCTATAATTTCTGACATTCTATAAACAATAATCATATTTCAACTTAAAAACTTCACACTTAATTAAAGATGGCGAAGCCGTTTAAATACCAGGAAATGTTTCCGCTCGGACCAGATACTACCGAGTATTATCTGCTCACTCCAGATTATGTGAAAGTGGAGAACTGGAACGGTCACGAGATGCTTGTGGTAGATCCCGAAGCGCTGACTGTGCTTGCACGTCAGGCCACCCACGACAATGCTTTTATGCTCCGTCGCGAGCACAACCAGATGGTAGCGAAGATTCTGAGCGATCCGGAAGCGAGCGCAAACGACAAATATGTGGCTCTGACGATGCTGCGCAACGCCGAGGTTGCCGCAAAGGGCCAGCTGCCTTTCTGTCAGGACACGGGCACTGCCATTGTGCACGGCACCAAGGGGCAGCAGGTGTGGACCGGATGCGACGACGAGGAGAAGCTGTCGCACGGTGTCTACAAGACATATACAGAGGACAATCTGCGCTATTCGCAGAACGCTCCGCTGAACATGTATGACGAAGTCAATACCGGATGTAATCTGCCGGCGCAGATCGACATCCACGCCGGTCAGGGCGACGAGTATCATTTCCTGTTTGTGGCAAAGGGCGGCGGCTCGGCCAACAAGACATATCTCTATCAGGAGACCAAGGCTACCATCAATCCCAAGACTCTGGTGCCGTTCCTGGTGGAGAAAATGAAGACTCTTGGCACTGCCGCGTGTCCTCCTTATCACATTGCGTTTGTGATCGGTGGTACTTCGGCCGAGAAGAATCTCGAGGTGGTGAAGAAGGCATCGGTGAAATATCTGGACGCGCTGCCCACTCAGGGCAATGAGCTCGGACATGCTTTCCGCGACGTGGAACTGGAGAAGGAACTGCTTGAAGCATCGCGCAAGATCGGTCTCGGAGCACAGTTCGGCGGCAAATATTTTGCTCACGACATCCGTGTGATCCGCCTGCCGCGTCACGGTGCGTCATGCCCGATAGGCATGGGCGTGAGCTGTTCGGCCGACCGCAACGTGAAAGCCAAGATCGACCGTCACGGTCTGTGGATCGAGAAGCTGGACGCCAATCCCGGCGAACTGATTCCTGAAGAACTGCGCAATGCAGGCGAGGGCGAGGTGGTGCGCATAGACCTGAACCGTCCTATGCCTGAGGTGCTGGCCGAACTCGACAAGTATCCCGTGTCGACCCGTCTTAGCCTTAACGGCACCATAATAGTGGGCCGCGACATAGCGCATGCCAAGATCAAGGAGCGTCTGGATCGCGGAGAGGAGATGCCTGAATATCTGAAGAATCATCCTATATATTATGCCGGTCCGGCCAAGACTCCGGAAGGTATGGTTTCGGGTTCGTTCGGTCCGACCACGGCCGGGCGCATGGATTCGTATGTGGATCAGTTTCAGGCTGCCGGCGGCTCTATGATCATGATCGCCAAGGGCAATCGCTCGCAGCAGGTGACCGATGCGTGCAAGAAGCACGGCGGTTTCTATCTCGGTTCGATCGGAGGTCCGGCGGCTATTCTGGCATCGAATTCGATCAAGAAAGTGGAACTGCTTGAGTATCCTGAGCTGGGCATGGAGGCCATCTGGAAGATCGAGGTGGAGAATTTCCCTGCGTTTATTCTCGTTGACAACAAAGGCAACGATTTCTTTACGGAAATTTCGGTCAAGTGCGCTGCATGCGGTCTGTCGAAGTAAAGAGAGCGTTAGCAGAAAACATACAGCAATAAAATACGTCACGGTGCCGAGGAAAGACGGCATCGTGACGCTTTTGGATAGTATGATCTATAATTTCACAGGGAATATTTATGGTGACATGGCGTGATGCCGCAGTGTGGCTGTCGGGAGTGCTGTCGGTCTGGTGTGGCGGATCCTTGCATGTGTCGGCCCAGTCGGAGCCTGCCGACAGCATGATGATGCTCGAGGGTCTGGTGGTGACCGGACAGTCGGCCCGGCAGAGGATTTCGGGGGTGCAGCTCGGGGCCGAGCGCCTTGAGTTAACGAAGTTGTCGCTGACTCCGGCGCTGTTTGGCGAGAATGATCTGATAAAGTCGATCACTCTGTTGCCCGGAGTGCACGGCGAGGGCGAGGGTGCCGGCGGATTTGAGGTGCGCGGCGGCACTGCGGCGCAGAATCTGGTGACCATAGACGGCGCCACGCTGTACAATCCGTCGCATGTGATGGGGATTTTCTCCACGTTCAATGACGATGCCATAGGCAGTGCCACGCTTTACAAAGGGCCGCTTCCCGCAGCTTACGGCGGTGCGGTGTCGTCGGTGCTGGATGTGGGTCTGGCTCCCGGAAGCATGACCGACTATCATGCGTCGGGCACCATAGGTCTGCTTGCCGCCAAGATCAAGGCGGAGGGTCCGGTGGTGAAGGAGAAACTGTCGGTGGCGGTTGCCGCAAGGCGGTCGTATGTGGATATGTTTCTGAAAATGGTGCCTGAGTATCGTGACATAGTGATGAATTTCTATGATGTGACGGCCAAGGTGCGCTATAATCCGTGTCCGGGCAATTATGTCGATGTGAGTTTTTTTGCAAGCCGCGACAATGAGGCCATCAGCAAGCTGATGTCGATGCGTTGGGGCAATGTGGCCGCTTCGGCGAACTGGTCGAGCCGTAGCGGCGATGTATGGCGGTTTGTAACCACGGCCGGATTTACTAATTATACGGCCGATATGGGCATGGATATAATGAATGCCGACAGGACTCTCGATGAGTATATACGTAATTTTTCGCTGAACGAGAGAGTCACGTTGTCGCTTGGCGAGAAGCATGAACTGGAGTGGGGGATCCGGTCGGAGCTGCTGCGGGTGAAGTCGGCCGAATGGGCCATGGGGCCGGTCAGGGAGCGTGAGGTGAGGAGCGGATGGCAAAATGCGTTGTGGATGGCGTATAGCGGCAGTTTCGGCGAGCATGTGTCGCTTTCGGCGGGGATGAGACTTTCGGCGTTTTCTGCGCTGACAGGGAAGAGATTTGAGGATTTTGTGGCGATTGGCGGCGGTGAGTCGCCTGAGTCGGGAAGGCATACGTATGTCGATCCGGAGCCGCGGGTGAGTGTGAAATATAGTGTGGACGGCCACCATAACATCAAGGCCGGAGCCTGTGTGGCCACGCAGAATCTGCATGCCATAAGGTCGAGTTCGACGAGTTTTCCGTTTGACCGTTATGCTATGCGCTGACGAGTGCGTCGGTGCGTCCGGAGCGGGCCGTGCAATATGGGCTTGGATATGCCGGCATGACCGAAGACGGCGGTTGGGACTGGTCGGCCGAGGTTTATTATAAGGATCTGAAAAATGTCTATGATTATCTCGACGGCCGCGGCATGTTTTCCGACATAGATCTGGAGAGCATAACACTTGGCGGCAAGGGTCGAGGCTGCGGAGCCGAGTTTATGGTGCGAAAGAATTCGGGGCGTCTGACCGGATGGGTGTCATATACGTGGTCAAGGACGCGCACGCGCATTCCCGGAATCAACTCAGGGAGGTGGTATGACGCGTCTAACGACCGCCGACACCATCTGTCGGTCGTGGCGATGTTCAGGATCAACGACCGATGGAATCTGTCGGGTTCCTGGACATATTCGTCCGGGCAGGCTCTGACGGCGCCTGATGTGAAATATGAGCTGGACGGGGCCACGTGCTATTATTATTCGGGACGTAACGGCTACAGGACACCGGCGTCGCACCGTCTGGATCTGTCGGCTGTCTATACACGCCGCGGAAAGCGTTTCACCGGGCAGTGGGCCTTCGGCATATATAATGCCTATAACCATTACAGTCCGTATATCATATATTTTGAGGACGATGACACAAGGCCTTCGGGGTCGCGTGCGGTGCAGCGCTCGCTCTACGGCATAGTGCCTTCGGTATCATATACATTGAAGTTCTAAAGGATCATGATGATGAAATATGGATTGGACATAGCAGTGGCGGCGGTGATGGCCGCAGCGCTGAGCGGATGTGAGAAAGAGCTTGATTTCAGGTATCACGAGATTGATCCGATTACGGTGATAGAGGGCGGTGTGACGGAGTCGGGAGCGCGTGTGGGCATCACTCTCACCACTCCGATGGATGAGCCGATGGAAAGGCGCCGGCTGACAGACGCGCGTGTGAGCGTGGAGGATATGACCGATGGCGGCGCGGTGGCTCTGGCTGCCGGTGATGACGGGATGTTTGTGGCTCCGGAGGGATTCGGCGGCGTGGCAGGACACAGATACAGGCTCACGGTGGAGCGCGACGGCATGAGCTTTGCCGCCGAGTCTGAGATGCTTGCCCCGACTGTGATAACTGATATGGAGTTTGAGTGGATAAAGATGCCTTATGATCATGTGGCGGTGCTTCAGGTCACTTTTGAGGATGATCAGCGGAGCAGCGGCGACTGCTACTGGGTGAGGGTGTATCGCAACGGCGAGCCTTACAGGTGGAGCGCTGTGGATGACCGTACGGCTTCCGGAGGGTATATTTCGGAAGTGATAATGACCACCCGCCGCGACACGGAGGAGGAGGGCGATGACGATGTGTTGCTTGACGGCGATACGGTGACAGTGACGGTGGCGCCGATCAGTCAGGATATGCATGATTATCTGTCGGCCTTGATGTCGGGCGGCAGCAACGGGCCACGGATGTTTTCCGGTGATTTCTGTCTGGGTTATTTTCTGGCTGCGTCGACTGACAGCCGTTCGATGACGTTCCGCCCCGACGAGATCCGTTGACGATCTGAGTCGGGTGCATGGGATGTGTGGATGAATGGGGATAAAAAGAGCGTTGGCAACCTTGATGGCTGCCAACGCTGACTTTTATAAGTCGGGGTGACAAGATTCGAACTTGCGACCACACGCCCCCCAGACGCGTACTCTAAACCGGGCTGAGCTACACCCCGCGACTTCTTTAAAAGCGATGCAAAATTAAGGCGTTTTTTTTGATTATGCAAATATTTTTGAGGATTTTTTTGTTGTTTATGGTTTGGGGAGGTTTGGAGAGAGGAACCGGGTCAATTCGGGGAGGGCGGCGGTGCAGGCGTTGCGTCCGCTGAGGTAGACTGATTTCATTTTGTCGGGGTTCATTTCAAGGCGTCCGATGGGGAGCGGGCTGTCGGGGGCTATGATGAGGGTGTTGCCGAGTGGGGCCTGTCGGTCGAGGTAGGCGAGCTGGGCGTTGTACATGTCGTGCCGTCGGATCATGGCGTCGGCTATGGCCGGCCACCGTTGAAGCAGCATGGAGAAGAGGAGGCGGTTGACGGGGCGTTTGACATAGTCTCTGGGCTGGGTGAGGACAACGACGTTGCGGTCGTAGCCGATGCTCTGGAAGTAGGCCAAGGGTATGGAGTCGGATATGCCTCCGTCGAGCATGAGCCTGCCGTCGCTGACTTTGACGGGGCGAGTGACCACAGGCATCGAAGCGGAGGCGCGGAGCCATTCTAGGGAGTCGCGGTCGACGCGGTCCATGCGGTGGTAGACGGGTTGTCCGGTGTGGACGTCGGTGCACACGAGGTAGAATTCCATGGGATTGGATTCGAATGTGGCGGAGTCGAAGATGTCGAGTTCGAGGGGGAGGGTGTGGTAGGCGAATTCGGCTCCGACGAGGTTGCCGGTGGTGAGCAGCGAGCGAAGCCCCATGTAGCGGCTGTCGTTGCGGAAGCGCAGGTTGTAGCGCAACACGCGGCCCGGCTGACGGGATTTGAAGTTGCATCCGAAACTTGATCCGGCCGACACTCCGATCATGCCGTCGAATCCGATGCCGTGTTCCATCATCACGTCTATGACACCGGCGGTGAAGAGTCCGCGCATGGCTCCTCCTTCAAGTACGAGTCCTGTTTTCATAAGGGGGTAAAGGTACGAAAAATTATTTGTCGGGCGAAGTGATATTTTTTGTAATTTTGCGGCCATGAAACGAACGAGTGACAATAAGGGGCGCCATCTGTTGGGGTCGCTGTTTCTGACGTTTGCGAAGATCGGCGCTTTTACTTTCGGTGGCGGATGGGCCATGATTTCCATAATGCAGCGCGAGATAGTGGATCGTCACGGCTGGCTTGACGAGGAGGAGTTTTTGGATCAGCTTGCCGTGGCGCAGTCGATGCCCGGGATTCTGGCGGTGAATATTTCGGTGGCAGTGGGCGACAAGATACGCGGCGGTGCCGGGAGTCTGTGTGCGGCGCTTGGCACGATCATGCCTTCGTTTCTGATCATATTGACCATAGCTGTGTTTCTGACGCCGGATCTGATACGGAACAGTCCGGTGTTGAGCAAGGTGTTCATGGGGATGCGTCCGGCGGTGGTAGCTCTGATCATAGCTCCGGTGATTACCAGCGCGCGGTCGGCGAAGATTTCGTGGCGCACGGCGTGGATACCTGCGGGGGCTGCTCTGCTGATATGGTCGGGGTGGCCTGTGGTGTCAAACCCGATTCTGTATGTGGTGCTTGGCGCTGTGGGCGGTTATCTGTGGTATGGCCGCAGCGGCGGCAGAAAGGAGAAGGAGAGGGAATGATTTATCTGAGACTGATATGGTCGTATTTGAAGATAGGCCTTTTCGGGTTCGGTGGCGGCTATGCGATGTTGTCGCTGATAGAGCGCGAGGTGGTGGGTCCGGGATGGATCACGTCGAAGATGTTTACCGATATAGTGGCCATTTCGCAGATGACTCCCGGTCCGATCGGGATAAATTCGGCGACGTATATCGGGTATGTGACTCCGGGAACGGTGGATCCGGCGTTTGCATCGCCGTGGTGGGGGCTGTTGGGTTCGGTGTTGTGTACGTTTGTGGTGGTGGCGCCGTCGTATCTGCTTGTGCTTTATACGAGCCATTTCATAGCGCGACATAAGGAGAGCGCAGCGGTGCAGGGTGTGTTCAAGGGGTTGCGTCCGGTGACCATCGGGCTGATAGCGTCGGCGGCTCTGTTGCTGATGAATGCCGATAATTTCGGGGAGACTCCGGAGCATCTGGTGAAGAGTGTGGTGATATGTGCGGCTGCTTTTGCCGCCACTTTTTTCATGAAGGTGCATCCGATCGTGGTGATTGTCGCGTCGGGTGTAGCGGGTTATTTTATTTTTTGATTTTTGTACAGGGTTATGACTTATCAGGAGACTCTTGATTATCTTTATACGCAGACTCCGGTGTTTCAGCGTGACGGAGCGTCGGCCTATAAGCCGGGGCTTGACACGGCACGGGCTTTGTCGGCGGCGTTCGGCGATCCGCACCGCCGCTATCGTGCGGTGCATGTGGGCGGCACCAACGGCAAGGGATCGACGGCGCATACGCTTGCGGCAATTTTCCGTTCGGCGGGATTGCGTACGGGGCTGTACACGTCGCCGCATCTGCTCGATTTCCGTGAGCGGATACGGGTGGACGGGGAGATGATTTCACGGGATGCCGTGGTGGATTTTGTGGAGCGTTATCTGGCGATGCCGGATGTGAAGGACCGGCATCCTTCGTTTTTTGAGCTGACGATGACCATGGCGTTCGAGTGGTTTGCCTTGAGGGAGGTGGATATAGCTGTGGTGGAGGTGGGGCTTGGCGGCCGGCTTGACAGCACAAACATAATCATGCCGGAGTTGAGTGTGATCACTAATATATCGAAGGATCATACGGCTTTTTTGGGTGATACGCTTCGGGAGATAGCGGTGGAGAAGGCCGGGATAATCAAGCCCGGGGTGCCGGTGGTGGTGGGCGAGGCCGAGGGCGATGTGCTGAGGGTGTTCGAGGATGCCGCGGCGAGAGCCGGATCGCCGTTGGTGATGGCAGTGCCGGTGGTGGCCCGGGAGATGGATGGCGGGTGGCTGTATGAGGGGTGCGGCATGGATGGCGGTGATGTGTATGGAGAGCTTGGCGGCGAGTTTCAGCCAAGGAATGCGGCGACGGTGCTGGCGGCAGTGAGGACGCTGGGGCTGCCGCAGGTGACGGCCGAAGCTGTGAGGGCGGGGTTTGCCGGAGTGTGCGGGCTGACGGGTCTGCGCGGACGGCTCACGACTCTTTGCTGCGCTCCATATACTCTGGTGTGTGATACGGGGCATAATCCGGGGGCATGGCAATATTTAGGGGCTCATCTGGCTGGTGTGAAGGCACCGCGCAAAACGGTGGTGGTCGGGTTTGCCGCCGACAAGGATGTGGATACTATTTTGTCTATGATGCCGCGTGACGCCCGTTATCTGTTTACGAAGCCGTCGGGTAACCGAGGGCTTGATGCCGCGGAGCTGGCCCGGATGGCCGGCCGACACGGACTGAGGGGGGAGACGGCGGAGACTGTGGCTGATGCAGTGGCCCGCGTCTGTAGCGAGGCTGTGGACGGGGAGTATATTTTTGTGGGCGGCAGTAATTTTGTGGTGGCCGATCTGCTTGCGGTGTGGGAGAAGGATCAGGCCATCAGCTGATGCGGGCCCAGTCCTGAGTGCCGGCGAAGAGTTCGGCCCAGCGGGCGCGTACGGCAGGGTGTGATCCGAGCGACGGGTCGGAGTCGAGCAGACCGATGGCGGCGGCCCGGGCGCTTTCGATGACGGGTCCGTCGGTGACGAGTGACGCCATTTTCAGTTCTATTGGCAGTCCGCTCTGCATGGTGCCCTCAATGTCGCCCGGGCCGCGGAGTTTCAAGTCTGCTTCGGAGACGATGAAGCCGTCGGTGGTGGAGGTCATCACTTCCAGGCGCCGACGGGTGTCTTTGCCTATGGATTCTTTGCTCATGAGGATGCAGTAGCTCTGGTCGGCGCCGCGGCCCACGCGTCCGCGCAGCTGGTGGAGCTGCGATAGGCCGAAACGTTCGGCGTTTTCGATAACCATGACCGATGCGTTGGGCACGTTGACTCCTACTTCTATGACTGTGGTGGCTACAAGGATGTGGGCGTCGCCGGAAGCGAACCGGGTCATCTGCCGGTCTTTTTCGGCGGGTTTCATGCGCCCGTGGACGTAGGCTACCTTGAAGTCCTTGAACAGGTGTGAGATGAATTCGTAGCCTTGTTCGAGGGAGTGGAGGTCGCTTTTTTCGTTTTCGTCGATAAGGGGATAGACTATGTAGACCTGCCGGCCTTGCAGCAGCTGGCGGTGGATGCCGTCGTAGACGGACTGGCGCTGGCTGTCGTAGCGCAGCAGGGTGAGCACAGGTTTGCGTCCGGGGGGCAGTTCGTCAATGATGCTGACGTCGAGATCGCCATAGACGGTCATGGCCAGAGTGCGCGGGATAGGGGTGGCCGTCATGACGAGCACGTGGGGGGCGATGGCGGCTTTGTTCCAGAGCTTGGCGCGCTGGGCCACGCCGAAGCGGTGCTGTTCGTCGATGACGACGAAGCCGAGGTTGGCGAACCGCACGGTGTCTTCGATGACGGCGTGGGTGCCTATGAGGATGTGGATGGTGCCGTCGAGGAGTCCGGCATGGATTTCGCCGCGTTCTCTGGCGGGGGTGGATCCTGTGAGCAGCCGGATGTTGACTCCGATTGCAGCGGCGAGTCCGGATATGGTCTGGAAGTGTTGTGTGGCAAGGATTTCGGTTGGAGCCATCAGGCATGCCTGGGTGCCGTTGTCGATGGCTATGAGCATGCACAGGAGCGCCACGAGAGTTTTGCCGCTGCCGACGTCGCCCTGAAGCAGACGGTTCATCTGGCGTCCGGTGGCCATGTCGGCACGGATTTCTTTTATGACCCGCTTTTGTGCTCCGGTGAGTTCAAATGGAAGGCACTGGGAGTAGAAGTCGTGGAAATATTGTCCGATTTTGCCGAATATGTGGCCGCGCAGAGCTTTGTTGCGGCTGCGTGAGTAGCGGAGTATGTTGAGTTCGAGGAAGAAGAGTTCTTCGAATTTGAGTCTGTAGCGTGCTTTGTCAAGCTCGAGCATGTTGGCCGGCCGGTGGATGGCCCTGAGGGTCTGGTCAAGGGGCATGAGACTGAGTCCGGCGGTGATTTCATGCGGAAGTACTTCGGGAATGGATGCGGTTATCGGGAGGATTTCGTCTATCCATGCGGCTATCAGCCGGGAGCTGATGCCGCGGGAGCGGAGTTTTTCGGTGAGTGGATAGACTCCGCGCAGCCCTTTACGGTCTGTGGCGGCGCTTTCGGTGTCGACTTCAGGGTGGGCGATGGACCAGTGGCGGTTGAATTCGACGGGTTTGCCGAAGATGACGTAGGTGACGTCGGGGTTGAGAGCGCGCGCTACCTGGCGCGGGCGCTGGAACCAGACGGTCTCGATGGTGCCGGTGCCGTCGGAGAATATGGCTACGAGCCGTGATTTGCGTCCTTCGCCCTGGACGGACATGGAGATGAAGCGTCCGCGCAGTTGCACGGCGGCGGGGAGGTCGGAGCCGCGCAGGTCGGATATGCGGTAGATGGCCGAACGGTCGACATAGTGCGAGGGGTAGTGCCGCAGCAGGTCGCCGACGGTTTTTATGCCGAGTTCGTCACGGAGCAGCAGGGCGCGTGCCGGCCCTATGCCTTTGACGAATTTTATGTCAGTGTCCGGCGCCATGGGTGATGTAGAGCTTTGCTATCTCAAGGTCGAGGGGAAGTGTGATTTTGAGGTTCATCGGGTCGCCTTCGGTCAGGGCTATGTCGGAGAATCCGGCAGCCGACATGACGGATGCGTCGTCGGTGAACGTGTCGGAATAGGGCAGACTGTATGCCCGGTGGAGCAGGTCGGCGCGGAATGCCTGAGGGGTCTGCACGGCGCGGAATTCGGCTCTGTTGACGGCGTGGCCGTCGATGTGGCGGAGGGAGTCGGTGACTGGTATCACCGGTATGGCTCCATGATGGCTGCTACAGGCTGTGATGACCCGGCGGATCATTGCCGAGGAGGGCAGGGGACGGGCGCCGTCGTGGACGGTGATGATGTCGGCAGGGATGTCGGCACAGGCGTCGAGCGCGTTTTTGACCGAGTGCCAGCGCGTGGGGCCGCCTGGAGCAATGCAGCGGTCTCCGGCCTGTCCGGCCCATTGCGGGGAGAGGACAACGACTGTGTGTGATCCGGGCAGTGCGTTTTCGATCCGCCGGACGGCGTGAAGGAGGACGGTGCTGTCGGTGAGACGGCAGAATTGTTTGGGGATTTCGGCGCCGAACCGGGATCCGCTTCCGGCGGCCACGATTATGTTGATGATACGCGGAGGTGTCATATATCGGGTGGGTATGGGCTGTTGCCTTGGTTTGCTGGTTGGTACGGCAAAGTTAGTAAATTTAGGCCGTACGGCAAGGGGTGAGGTGTGCGTCAGGCATTACGGCAGGGCTGGGAAGTTGTCATATCAGGCGGTTTATTTGTGTAGTTACGTAGAAATTCATTAATTTTGTTGTATGAAAGATCTGATTATAAATAAGGAAATAACGGAAAAGGCTGTGTTGGTGGGTCTGATCACCCCGTCGCAGCCTGAGGTGAAGACAAAAGAGTATCTTGACGAGTTGGCTTTTCTGGCCGATACGGCGGGAGCGGAGACCGTGTGCCGGTTCACACAGAAGGTGGAGTGGCCGAATCCGCGTACATACGTGGGCAAGGGCAAGCTGGAGGAGATCAGGCAGTATGTGCAGGACAATGAGATCGGCATGGTGATTTTTGACGATGATCTGTCGACCAAGCAGGTGAGCAATATAGAGCGCGAGCTGCAGGTGAAGATTCTGGATCGCACGAGTCTGATTCTCGATATTTTTGCCAAGCGAGCGCAGACGGCCAATGCCAAGACTCAGGTGGAACTGGCACAGTATCAGTATCTATTGCCGAGACTGACGCGCATGTGGACGCATCTGGAGCGTCAGCGTGGCGGCATAGGCATGCGCGGCCCGGGCGAGACCCAGATCGAGACTGACCGCCGCATAATTCTGGACCGCATTTCGCGTCTGAAGCGCGAGCTGGCCGATATTGACCGGCAGAAGTCCATGCAGCGCAAGAACCGCGGAAAGCTGACGCGTGTGGCTCTGGTGGGATATACGAACGTGGGCAAGTCGACGCTGATGAATCTGATAAGCAAGAGCGATGTGTTTGCGGAGAACAAGCTGTTTGCCACGCTGGACACCACGGTGCGCAAGGTGATCATAGAGAATCTGCCGTTTCTGCTGACCGATACGGTGGGCTTCATAAGGAAGCTGCCAACGCATCTGGTGGAGTCGTTCAAGTCGACGCTCGACGAGGTGCGCGACGCCGATGTGCTGCTGCATGTGGTGGATATAAGCCACCCGCAGTGGGAAGAGCAGATCGAGGTGGTGAACAAGACGCTGGCCGATGTGTGTGGCGCCGCCCGTAAGCCGATGATAATGGTGTTCAACAAGATAGATGCCTTTAGTTTCACTCCGAAGGATGAGGACGACCTGACACCGCGCACACGCGAGAATGTGACGCTGGATGAACTGCGGGAGTCATATATGGCGAAGATGGGCGGCGACTGTGTGTTTATATCGGCCAAAGAGCAGATAAACATAGAGGAGTTGAAGCGCCGTGTGTATGATGCGGCGCGGGAGGTGCATCTGTCGCGTTTCCCGTATAACGATTTTCTGTATCAGACATATTCTGCCGACGACGATGCCACTGACGGGTCTGAAGCCGCTGACTGACGTCGGGGGCGGGCGGCTGTTTGTGGCTGCCGGTCCGTGTGCGGCGGAAAGCGAGGAGCAGGTGATGGATACGGCGCTCCGGCTTGCTGACGTCGGCCGGGTGGCGGTGTTTCGTGCCGGAGTGTGGAAGCCGCGCACCAAGCCGGGAGGATTTGAGGGCGTGGGCGAGCGGGCGTTGCCTTGGCTCGGGCGAGTGAAGCGCGAGACTGGGATGCCGACGGCTACCGAGGTGGCCACGCGCGCTCATGTGGTGAAGGCGCTGGAGAGCGGGGTGGACATGCTATGGGTCGGCGCCCGGACCAGTGCGAATCCGTTTGCCGTGCAGGAGATAGCCGATACGCTTGCCGATGAGGGTGTTGCCGGGGAAGTGCCGGTGATGGTGAAGAATCCGGTGAATCCGGATGTGGAGCTTTGGATCGGCGCTCTGGAGCGTCTGTATAATGCCGGGGTGAGACGGCTGGCAGCCGTGCACCGCGGGTTCAGCAGCTATGGGACCCATCTGTACAGGAATCCGCCGCAGTGGCACATAGCCATCGAATTGCGGCGGCGCGAGCCGGGACTTCCGGTGATATGCGATCCGAGTCATATAGCCGGGCGGAGCGATCTGGTGGGGCAGGTGGCCTGTCAGGCCATGGATATGGGTTTTGACGGGCTGATGGTGGAGAGCCACTGCTGTCCGGAGCAGGCGCTGAGCGACAGTGCGCAGCAGCTTACTCCGGAGTCTCTTGCGGAACTGATCGGCGGGCTTAAATGTCTGTCGGGCGGCACTCGGGCCGATGTGGAGCTGGAGCGTCTGCGGCGTGAGATCGACGGGATTGACGGCGATCTGCTCGAACTTGTGGAGCGCAGGATGAGTGTGTGCCGAAGGATCGGCGAGTATAAGAGGAAGCATAATATGGCGGTGTTGCAGATGACGCGCCATAATCAGATAATGGAGTCGCAGTTGGCGGCGGCGGCACGCATGGGCATTTCGTCCGAGTTTATGACCACATTTCTTAGGGCCATACACGAGGAGTCGGTGCGGCAGCAGGTTCAGGTGGTAAGTAAAACAGAAGGCTATGGGAAATAGATGGAAAGCGGGTGTGTGGATTGAGGCCATGCGGCTGCGCACGCTGCCGGTGTCGGTTGCGGGAGTGGTGGCCGGGTGTGCCATGGCGGCCGGTGCGGGTCGGCTGAATGTGGCGGTGGCGGCGATCTGTCTGGCGTTTGCTGTGCTGGCCCAGATCGCGTCGAATTTTGCAAATGAGTATTTTGATTATAAGGCTGGTTTTGACGGCCCGGGCCGTGACGGTCCGCGTCGCGGGGTGAGCGAGGGTGATATATCGCCGCGGGCCATGCGTGCGGCTACGCTCATCACTCTGGCGGTGGCGTGTGCGCTGGGGTGCCTGCTGATTTTATATGGCGGCTGGTGGCTGCTCGGTGCGGGGGCCGTGATCGCTCTTGGCGCTATGGCGTATTCTGCCGGGCCGTATCCGTTGTCGCGCCATTGTCTGGGCGAGGTGGCCGTGGTGTTTTTTTTCGGTATAGTGCCGGTGAATCTTACGTATTATGTGCAGGCTCTCGGGTTTACGCGTGAGGTGGCGCAGGTGTCGGTGGCGTTTGGGCTGATGGGGGCTATGGTGCTGCTGTGTAACAATTACCGTGACATGGTTTCTGACCGTGCCACGGGGAAGCATACGCTTGTCACCGTGTTTGGCCGAGGAGTGGCCGGAGCGCTGTATGCGGCGATGGGGGCAGGAGCCGCTTTGCTGTTGGCCGGTTTCGGGGCTGTGGCGGTGCTTCCCGCTGTGCTCGGGGCTGTGGCAGGGGGAGTGATGATAGTGAGACGCAGGCGGCTTACGGGTGCTGAATGCACGCCGTTGCTCGGGATAACGTCGATGGTGATGCTCGTGGCTTCCGTGTGGCTTTTTATTGTCGCTGCATGCGTTTGAGCAGGCTGTAGCCGGTGTGGATGCCGAGTTGCCCGGCACGCGATATGTCGGCGGTGGCGGCGTCGCGGTTGCCGGTGCTGAAGTGGGCATATCCGCGGTTGAAGTAGGCGGGCGCGAGAGTGGGATCGATTTCTATGGCTTTGTTGAATGCGTCGATGGCTCCGGCGTAGTCGTGCATCTGCAGCAGCAGTGTGCCGCGGTTGAAGTAGGCGGGCGCGAGACGGGGAGAGTATTCCGTGGCGCGGTCGAGGTCTGACAGGATCATTTCAACGGCGATGCGGTTGCGTGCGTTGATGGTCTGTTCGTTGACGGATTCGTTGACTTCGTCGGTGGTGCCTTTGCGGGCTTCGAGCTGCCTGTAGCGGGCTACGGATCGCAGGAAATAGGCCATGGCGAAGTCGGGTGTGACGGCGAGAGCCTTGTCGAGGTCTTCGATGGCGGCCGCGTAGTTGCGTATGGTCACGTAGTCCATGGCCCGTCCGAAGTAGTCGATGGCGCGGGGAGAAGGTGCGGAGAGGATGGATCCGTAGCGCTGGATGGACTCGAAGTGGCGGTTGATTTCTTCGTCGCGTGTGAATGCGGGAAGCGCATTGGTCATGTAGACGGCATAGCGGAGAGTGCGGGCGTCGTTGATGTCGGCAACGTCGCGTACGTAGACGGTGCGGTCGAGCATGCCGTTGTTTTCGGCGGTGGTTCCTTCAACGTAGTATGACAAGGTGTAGATGGGCTGGAGGTCGATTCCGTCGCCGCGGTGGTCCTGGACGCGGCCGCGAATGGAACTGTTGTTGAACTGCTGATCGGGTTCGGTGTCGGAGTCGGTGGACTGGGTGAGCAGAGCGGTGAACCGCGCCGTGACGTTGTCGGCAGGAGTGTAGGAGTCGCCGGAATCGGTTTTCTCGGCGGGCTTGTAGGCGGCCATGAGTGCCTGGGCCTTGCGGCTGTCGTTGCGGGCCTGTGCGGTGTGGCCCGCGAGCTGATGGATGTGGGCGCGCAGGGAGTAGGCGGCGTCGAGGTCGGGATAGGCGGCTATGACGGCGTCGGCATCGGCCAGTGCGGCGTCGGTGTCGCGTTTTTCGGCGAGGATGACAGCGCGGTTGTAGAGGGCGCGGTGGTCGTCGGGTGTTATGGCGAGGACGCGGTTGAGGTCGTCGAGAGCCCGGTCGTTGTCGTTGAGTTCGGCCCGCAGGAGCGCGCGGTTGTAGAGCGCGGTGGTGTTCATGGGGTCGGATTCGATGACGTGGCTGAAGTCCTCGAGGGCACCGTTGATGTCGTCGAGACGGTAGCGTATGACGGCACGGTTGATCCGCAGAGGAGTGCGTGCGGGCTGTAGTCTGATGGCCTGATCCATGTCGGCAAGTGCGTCGTGGAGGTCGCCGCCTGTCTGGGCGGTGATGACCGAGCGCATGACGAGTGCCTGCGATGAGTTGGCGTTGATTTCCAGCGCGCGGGTGAGGTCGGCGTTGGCGGCCAGGGTGTCTCCGCGGGTGAGGTGGAGCTGGGCGCGTCCGACGTAGGCGTTGTCGAACCGGGGGTAGAGTCTTATGAGTTCGGCGAATGTGGAGTCGGCAGCTTCGTAGTCGGAGGATTCCGACTGCGCTATGGCCATGTTGAAGAGCAAGTGACGGTTGTGAGGAAGCAGCTGCAGCGCTCCCGCATAGTCGGTTATGGCGGAGCGGTTGTCGCCGATGCACTGGCGGGACACGCCGCGTACTTCCCATGCGTCGGGCAGGAAGGGGTTGCGCTCGATGGCGAGTGTGGCGTCGGCAATGGCGCCTTCGAAGTCGTCGAGGTTGTATTTGGCAAGCGCCCTGAGCAGGTATGGCTGGGCCATGTAGGGCTTTGTGCGGATGACCTGGTTGAAGTACTGGATCGAGAGGACATAGTCCTCGAAGTAGAGCGCGTTGCGTCCTACCGTGAGCACACGGTCAGTGTTGAGCTGGCCGTGTGCAGGCAGGAATGACGTGATGAGGATCAGAAGAGAGAGGAGTCCTGTTTTCATTTTTTTTCGGCGATGGCATTGGCCATGAGTATGGCTTTGTCGATGTGGTCGCAGATGTGGTCCGCGCCTATGAGACGGTCGATGCCGGCGTTGTGGAGCACGGTTGAGACTTCGGGGCGGACGCCGGAGAGCACCACGTGGATTCCGTCGGCCTGCGATGAGTTGATGAGTATCTCGAGGTTGTGGATGCCGGTGGAGTCGATGAAGGGGACTTTGCGCATGCGCAGGATGCGCACCGCTGGCTTGGCCGACATGGAGTTGCGCATGAGTTCATCGAATTTTGTGGCCACACCGAAGAAGAACGGGCCGTCGATTTCGTAGACTTCGACGCCGGATGCCACATTGAGGACTTCGTGGCCCGACATGTCGGTGCCGTCGGCCACGTCGAGCTGGTTGCTGTAGACTTTGATTTCGGTGTTTTCCATGACACGGCGCAGGAAGAGCACCATGGCCAGCAGCAGTCCGATCTCGATGGCGATGGTGAGGTCGAAGATGACGGTGAGGAGGAAGGTGACGATGAGGACGGAGATGTCGCTCTTGGGGTTTTTGAATATGCCGCGTACGGTGCGCCATCCGCTCATGTTGTAGGACACGACGATGAGCACAGCCGCCAGGCATGCCATGGGCACGAGGTTGATCAGCGGCATGAGCAGCAGGAATATGGCGAGGAGCACGAGGGCGTGGACTATGCCGGCTACGGGGGTGCGTCCGCCATTGGTGATGTTGGTCATGGTGCGGGCTATGGCTCCTGTGACCGGAATGCCGCCGAACAGGGGCACAACGACGTTGGCAAGGCCCTGGCCGATGAGTTCGGTGTTGGAGTCGGTGCGTGATCCCGTGACACCGTCGGCCACGGTGGCCGACAGCAGGGACTCGATGGCTCCGAGTATGGCGATGGTGAATGCCGAGGGCAGGAGCATATTGATGGTGGCCATGTTGAGCTCGAAGCCGTGGGGCAGGGGTATGTCGGTGGGTAGCTTGCCGAAGCGGGCGCCGATGGTCTCGACGTCGAGACCGCAGAAGTAGACCACAGGGGTGACTATCAGGATGGCGAGCAGGGCTCCGGGGAGTTTTTTTGATATTTTGGGAGCGATGACGATGATAAGCAGCGACACAAGTCCCACGGCCAGAGTGACGGGGTCGATCCGGGTGAAGTTGCGGAAGTAGACGCCCCATTTGGGGATGAATTCTCCGGGAAGGTCCTTGAGACCGAGTCCGAAGAAGTCGTTCATCTGGGTGGAGAATATGGTGAGCGCTATGCCTGCGGTGAATCCTACGACAATGGGATAGGGGATGAATTTGATGACGGTGCCGAGGTGGAACAGTCCCATCATGATCAGGATGAGTCCGGCCATCAGTGTGGCTATGGCAAGGCCTTCGAGTCCGAACTGGCCTATGATGCCGTAGACTATGACGATGAAGGCGCCTGTGGGACCGCCGATCTGCACGGAGTTGCCGCCGAAGGCCGACACGATGAATCCGCCTATGATGGCTGTGATCAGGCCTATGGTCGGGCTTACTCCGGATGCTATGGCGAATGCTATGGCGAGAGGAAGCGCCACGATGCCCACAACTATGCCGGCCACGAGGTCGTCCTTGAATCCTGACATGGAATAGTGGCCGAAAACAGACCATAGTTTCGGCCGGAACGAGATTGCTCCTGAAAGTTTCATCTTTTCTGTCTTTAGAAATGTAATAATTGGAGCCGCAAAGTTACATTAAAAATCCGAGCCGAGCAAAAAGACTTCGGCCGAGGAGGAAGGATGCGATGATGCCGATTTTGTTTTTGATGCGCACTTCAGGATTCATCAGTGAGGGGCGGCGCAGGCGGCGGATGCGCGACCAGCATTCGTCGGCCCGGGCCGTGTGGCCGAGTCCGTGGCGGTGCAGTAGCAGAAAGATGTTGAATGAGGCCGACAGGCTCCGGTCGAGTGCGGCGCGCCGCAGGGAGGGGTGGGCGCTGTAGCGCTGCGTGATCAAGTCGGTGACGCGGAGCACGTCGAGACGCTTGTCGGAGAATGTGTTGATGCTGCTGTCGGGTCGGCGGGTGTAGCGGTAGAGCCGGTCGTCGCGGCTTGATATGGTTGATGCTTTTTCCCAGAGCCGCGGCATGAGTTCGAGGTCTTCGTAGATGATGCCTTCGAGGAAGCGGATGTCGCGGAAGAGATGGGCTTTGTAGAGTTTGCCGTAGACGGAAGGGGTGATGCCACCTGTCTGGTAGAGTCCGCGGGCTATGGTGTCGGTCGCGGTGGCCACTACGGGGGTGGAGCCGATGCGTAGTGTGAATTTCTTGGATGTGACACCGGTCATGGCTATGTCGGCGCCGGTCATGGCGGCCTGTGCGAGCATTGTCTCGAGGTAGCGGGGGTGGACGGTGTCGTCGCTGTCGATGAAGGAGATCCAGCGGCATTGATCGCCGCAGATGTGGTCGAGCGCGAGGTTGCGGGCGGCCGATTGTCCGGAGTTGCATGGCATGGACATGAGCCGGAAGCGTGGGTCGCGTCGGGCGTATTCGCCGGCTATGGATGCGGATGAGTCGGTGGAGCCGTCGTCGACCATAAGGCAGAGCCAGTCGGGTTCGGTCTGGGATAATACAGAGTCGAGACATGCCCTGAGGTATGTCTCGACATTGTATATCGGTATGATTATGGCGACTTTGGTCATTCGATGATTTTCATCGACAGGATCTTGATGTCGGATGCAGGACGGTCGCTGCGGTCTGTCCGGGTTTTCTCGATCTTTTCAATGGTGTCCATGCCGGAGAGGACTTCGCCGAACACTGTGTACTGGGCGTCGAGGAAGGGTGTGCCGCCGACAGTAGTGTAGGCTTCGCGCTGCTGCGGGGTGAATTTGGACAGTTCGGTGGCCTGTGCAATGAGTTCTTCCTGCAGTGCGTTGAGTCCGGCTTCGTCGTTGGCTTTCTGCATGCGCATGATGTCGTTGCGGCGTTTCTGTGCGAGTGAGTAGAATTGCTGCTGTATCATCTGCTGTTCCATCTGGTCGAGTTCGGCGGGGGTGTAGGTCTTGCCTGTGACCACGTAGAATTGCGATCCGGAGGATTTGCGTTCGGGGTTCATCTGGTCGCCTGTGCGGGCGGCAGCAAGTGCTCCGCGTTTGTGGAAGCGGGCGGGATAGACGAATTCGGCGTCGATCTGGTAGCCGGGTCCTCCGGCTCCGAGGTGTTTGCCTGCGGGAGCGTTGCGCGACTCGGGGTCGCCGGCCTGTACCATGAATTCGTTGATGACGCGGTGGAATAGGGTGCCGTCGTAGTAGTTTTCTTTGACGAGTTTGACGAAGTTGTCGCGGTGTTTGGGGGTGTCTCCGTAGAGAAGGATCTCGAAGTCGCCTTCGGTGGTTTTGACTGCGACTTTGACGGATGATGTGTCGGCGGGATTTTCGTTGAGAGCAGTGGCTCCTGTGGATGCGGATTCGGATTTCATGTCAATGGTTTTGGCATCGGTTTTGCCGCCGCATGATCCGGCTATGAGTCCGAGCATGGGCAGGAGTGAAAGGATTAGTTTGCGCATGGGTGTCGCGTGGGTTATGTTTTTAGATTATGGCGGAGGGATACAGCCGTTTGTAGATACGGCGGAAGTTGTTGTCGGAAGCGGAGAGTTCTTCGACATGTTCGCCGTAGTCGGGACCGTAAATGCCGCGCAGGAGGGAGGGCAGGTAGGAGTGTTCGCGGTCTTTGTGGATGGTGGCCGAGATCAGTTCGGATATTTCGGCGGCATAGCCTTTGGGGTCGATTGCCGAGAGGTAGCGTGCGGCGCTGGCCGTGAACTGGCCTTTGCCGTCGGTTCTGATCATGTTGTCCACGAGCCATGGCAGGTCCATTTCGGGCTGTCCGATGTGGTTGGCTATGTATTCGTATGTGAGCAGTCCGTCGGGGTCTGCCTGAAGGGTTTTCTTTTCGTCGTTGGTCATTGGGTTTATTTAATGGCTTCTTTGGCGAGTAGGGCGCCGCGGTCGATTGCGGCGCGGTTTAGCGGAATCAGGTGGTGGTGGCGTTCGGGCAGTGTTTTCTGCAGGCCTTTGATCACGGTGTCAGGTGTGACCATGGGTACGGTTTCGAGCAGTGCTCCGAGCAGGATCATGTTGTAGGCCTTCGAGTTGCCCATCTCCACGGCAGCGTCGGTGGCGTTGATGGCCAGACAGCGTATGTCGGTGCGTGCGGGCTGCCGGTGTATGCCGTAAGGGTCGTAGATGAGTGTGCCCCCGGGTTTAATGTGGCTTTCGAATTTGTCGAGACTCTGTTGGTTGAGGATCACGGCTATGTCGTAGGTGTCGAGCACCGGCGAGCTGATCATGGAGTCGCTGAGGATCACGGTGACGTTGGCGGTGCCGCCGCGCTGTTCGGGTCCGTAGCTGGGCATCCATGTGACTTCCAGACCGTCGAGGAGTCCGGAGTATGCGAGAATCTTGCCCATTGACAGGACGCCTTGTCCGCCGAAACCGGCTATGATGATTTCGTGTTTCATTTTTATTCCTTTACGGTGTTTTTCAGTTCGCCGAGGGGGTATTTGGCAAACATGTTTTCTTCCATCCATTTGTTGGCCTTTTCGGGCGACATTTTCCATCCGCTGTTGCAGGTGGAGACTATCTCGATGAAGGATGTGCCGCGTTTTTCGCGTGCGTTGATGAACGCCTGCTTTATGGCTTTTTTGGCGTTGCGCACGGCGGCCGGCGTGTGGACAGCCTGCCGGCTTACCAGACATGTGCCGTCGAGCAGCGTGATCATGTCGGTGATTTTGAGCGGATAGCCGTTGAGATCAGCACGGCGTCCGTAGGGGGTGGTGGAGGTTTTCATGCCTTCGAGGGTGGTCGGGGCCATCTGTCCTCCGGTCATGCCGTAGATGCCGTTGTTGATGAAGATGATGACGATGTTTTCGCCGCGGTTGCAGGCATGGATGGATTCTGCGGTGCCGATTGCTGCGAGGTCGCCGTCGCCCTGGTATGTGAACACCACGTTGTCGGGCTGCAGGCGGGCAACGGCCGATGCCACCGCGGGGGCGCGTCCGTGGGCCGCTTCGATCCAATCGATGTCTATGTAGTTGTAGGCGAATACCGCACATCCTACGGGGGCTACTCCGATGGCGTTGTGTTCAAGACCGAGTTCGTCGATGACTTCCGCCACGATTTTGTGCACCACGCCGTGGGAGCATCCGGGGCAGTAGTGCATGGTGTTGTCCAGCAGCAGCTTCGGGCGGCTGTAGACCTTGTTTTCGGTTTTTATGATGTCTTCGCGGGTCATGGCGTGGTTCAGTTTTTAGCTTCGGGGAAGTGAGAGGTGAGCGAATCAATGATTTCCTGCGGGTTGGGGACTATGCCGCCGGTGCGTCCGAAGTGGCGTACTTTGCCGCAGTGGGTTCCGGCGGCGAGTCTGACGTCTTCAACCATTTGTCCGGCGTTTAGCTCGGCCACGAGTATGCCTTTCATGCGTTCGGCCAGTCCGGCTATGGCCTGAGTGGGGAAGGGCCAGAGGGTGACGGGACGCAGCATGCCTACTCTGATGCCTTGTTCGCGTGCGTTCTCGATGGCCTTGCGGCAGATGCGCGATGTGCATCCGAAGGCGACTATGAGGTATTCGGCGTCGTCTGTCATGAATTCTTCATAGCGGACCTCGTTGGCGGTTATGGCGGCGTAGGTGTTCTGGAGACGTTTGTTGTTTTTCTCCATTTCGGACGGCTGCAGCTCGAGCGATGTGGACACGTTGCGGTGGTCGCGGCCGCGTTTGCCTGTGACGGCCCATGGGCATTGGTCGATGATCTGCTGCTGGGTGCGGCGCGGGCGTGACGGGGGCAGAACCACTTTTTCCATCATCTGGCCTATGACGCCGTCGGCCAGAATCATGGCCGGGGTGCGGTATTTGAACGACAGGTCGAATCCGAGACCGACAAAGTCGGCCATTTCCTGAACGGAGTTGGGCGCGAGGACTATCAGGTGGTAGTCGCCGTGGCCGCCGCCCTTGGTGGCCTGAAAATAGTCGGCCTGCGAGGGCTGGATGGTGCCGAGACCGGGACCTCCGCGCATCACGTTGACGATGAGGGCGGGGAGCTGGGCCGCGGCTATGTAGCTTATGCCTTCCTGTTTGAGACTGACGCCCGGCGAGGATGATGATGTCATTACCGCTCTGCCGCATGAGGCTCCGCCGTAGATCATGTTGATGGCGGATACTTCGCTTTCGGCCTGAAGCACGACCATGCCGGTGGTTTCCCATGGCATGAGGGCTTCAAGGGTCTCGAGCACTTCTGACTGAGGGGTGATAGGGTATCCGAAGTATCCGTCGGTGCCGTAGCGTATGGCTGCGTGGGCGAGGGCTTCGTTGCCTTTCATCAGTTTTATTTCGTCTTCCATATCAGTGGGGGATGATGATTTTGTTGTTTAGTGGCGGCTGCCGGATCATGCGTCTTTTTTCACGACTCTGTAGACTTCGATGCACGCATCGGGACACACGGCGGCGCATGATCCGCATCCGACGCATTTTTCCTCGCTCACAGCGTAGGCGAAGTGATAGCCACGGTCGTTGACTTCCTTGGGCTGCAGGGAGAGCACGTCGGCGGGACATGCCACCACACACAGGTTGCATCCTTTGCAGCGGTTTGTGTCTATTTCGACAGCACCGAAAATTTTAGCCATAATTTTTTATTCGTTCAGGTGTTGACTTGAGTGAAGTTTATTATTTGAACGCAAATTTAAACAAAAATTCTTAAAAGCAACTTTTTTAACACAAAGTTAACCATCTGCACATTTTTGCCTGCGGTGTGCCGTTCCCGGGCAGTCATTATTCGGGTGCGCCAGGGGTGGAGGTTCAACTTTTTTTCGTAACTTTGCAGCGAACTATGGGCAGATTGATGTGCATTGACTATGGGCGCAAACGGTGCGGCGTGGCCGTGACCGACGAACTGCGCATTGTGGCCACAGGGCTGGCCACGGTGCCTGCCGGAGAGTTGCTCGCGTTTATCAAGAATTATGTGAGCGCGAACCGTGTGGACGCCATAATCGTGGGCAAGCCGACGACTATGGGCGGAGAGCCGTCGGAGTCGATGGCCTATATCGTGCCGTTCGTGCGGTCGCTCGAGCGTGCTCTGCCGGACATGCCCGTTCGTTTCTATGACGAGCGTTTCACATCGGCTCTGGCCCACAGGGCTATGATAGACGGGGGGCTGCGTCAGAAAGCCAGGCGCGACAAGGCTCTGGTGGACCGCATGGCCGCCACTATAATATTGAACGATTATTTGCAAAGTCAGTATAAAGATTTATGAAATTACCTATATATCTCTACGGGCACCCGGTGCTCCGTGCGGAGTCGGCGGCGGTGGATGCCGTGAATTATCCTGAGCTGAAGCAGCTGATAGCCGATATGTTTGAGACGATGTATGCTTCTGACGGGTGTGGCCTTGCCGCGCCGCAGATAGGCCGGAACGAGCGCATAGTGGTGATTGACGCCGATGTTTTCAAGGATGACCATCCGGAGTGTGCCGGCCGCAGGATGGCACTTGTGAATCCTGTGGTGGAGGTGCTCGACGGCGAGGAGGTCTGTCGCCCTGAAGGGTGTCTGAGCCTGCCCGGTCTGAGCGAGAATGTGAACCGAGTGGAGCACATACGCCTGACGTGGACCGACGAGAATATGCAGAGTCACACGGAGGAGATCGGCGGATTTCTGGCGCGCATAGTGCAGCACGAGTGTGATCATCTGGACGGAAAGCTCTATATGGATCATGTGTCGGGCACGCGCCGTATGCTGTTGCGCGCCAAACTGCGCAATATCATAGAGGGCAAGGTGCGGTGTGATTATCCGGTGCGCACCGCTCCGAAAAAGAGGAAATGAACAGATAAAGTAGAAGGAACAACCGTTTGATTTATGGCAGACGATAAGAAGATAATTTTTTCAATGGTGGGGGTGAGCAAGATCTATCCCCCGCAGAAGCAGGTGCTTAAAAACATATATCTCTCGTTTTTCTATGGCGCCAAGATCGGTATAATAGGTCTGAACGGCTCGGGTAAGTCCTCGTTGCTGAAGATCATAGCCGGCATAGACAAGAGCTATCAGGGCGAGGTGGTGTTCTCGCCCGGCTATTCGGTGGGATATCTGGAGCAGGACCCGCAGCTCGATCCGCAGAAGACCGTGATTGAGGTGGTGCGCGAGGGCGTGCAGCCTGTCATGGACATGCTCGCTGAGTTTGACCGCGTGAATGAGACTTTCGGCGATCCCGACGTGCTTGAGGATCCCGACAAGATGGATGCGCTGATAGCGCGTCAGGCCGAACTTCAGGACCGTCTGGACGCAGCCGACGCCTGGAACATAGACTCCAAGCTCGAGCGGGCCATGGACGCCCTGCAGTGTCCGCCGGACGATCAGCCGGTGACCACACTCTCTGGCGGCGAGCGTCGCCGTGTGGCCTTGTGCCGTCTGTTGCTTCAGCAACCCGACGTGCTTCTGCTCGATGAGCCTACCAACCATCTCGACGCCGAGTCCATAGACTGGCTGGAGCAGCATCTGCAGCAGTATCCCGGCACGGTGATAGCGATTACCCACGACAGGTATTTCCTGGATCATGTGGCCGGATGGATATTGGAGCTGGACCGCGGCGAGGGAATTCCGTGGAAGGGCAATTATTCTTCGTGGCTTGAGCAGAAGACCAAACGCATGGCGCAGGAGGAGAAGCAGGCGAGCAAGCGCCGCAAGACCCTCGAGCGCGAGCTGGAGTGGGTGCGCATGGCACCCAAGGCCCGTCAGGCCAAGGGCAAGGCCCGTCTGAACTCGTATGACCGTCTGCTCAACGAGGACCAGAAGGAACGCGAGGAGAAGCTGGAGATATTCATTCCCAACGGTCCGCGTCTTGGCAATAAGGTGATCGAGGCTTCAGGTCTGGCCAAGGCTTTCGGCAGCAAGCAGCTGTTCAAGGATCTGAATTTCTCGTTGCCGCCTAATGGTATCGTGGGCGTGATCGGTCCGAACGGAGCCGGCAAAACCACTCTGTTCAAGTTGATAATGGGGCTGGAGAGTCCTGATGCGGGCACGTTTGACGTGGGCGAGACCGTGAAGATCGCATACGTGGACCAGAACCATCACGATCTGCTGCCGGAGAAGTCGGTCTATGAGGTAATATCGCAGGGTGTGGATTCGTTCAGGATGGGCGGACGTGATGTCAATGCCCGCGCATATCTGTCGAAATTCAATTTCAGCGGAGCCGATCAGGAGAAAAAAGTGGGTGTGCTTTCCGGCGGAGAGCGCAACCGTCTGCATCTTTCCATGGCGTTGAAGCAGGAGGGCAATGTGCTGCTGCTTGACGAACCGACCAATGATATTGACGTGAACACTCTGCGTGCGCTGGAGGAAGGTCTGGAGCAGTTTGCCGGATGTGCGGTGGTGGTGAGCCACGACCGGTGGTTTCTGGACAGGATCTGCACCCATATCCTTTCGTTTGAGGGCAACGGCGAAGTGGTGTATTACGAGGGATCGTATTCCGATTACGAGGAGTATAAGAAGGCCCATACGCCCGACGGCAAGGAGCCGCGGCGCCGTCGTTACCGCAAGTTGATGGAATAAACGTAAAGGTCCGTTGTCTATGGTGAAGTTTATCAATGGCGTGTGGTGTGCCGCCGGAGTCTTGGCGCTGGCATGCGGCTGCAGTGGCGGCCCGGGGCATGACGTCTGGACTCTGAATGGGTCCGTGCCTGAGACCGGCGGCACAGTCTATGTGGATGCTCCGGCCGCCGGCGGTGCGTGGCGGGCGGTAGATTCGGTGTCGGCCGATGCAGGCAGCAGGTTTCGTATGGAGTTGCCGGCCATGCCGCATGAGACGGTGTACAGGCTTAGGACATCGGCCCATGTGCTGTATTTTCCGGTGGACAGTACGGAGTCTCTGACGTATGATCCGGTCAGCGGCACGGTGGGCGGCAGTGGCAAGGCCGCGCTGTTTTCGTCGGTGGACTCACTGATAAGGGCGGATTTCACTCCCTGGATGACGGCTGAAGCCGATTCGTTGCTTAAACGCAGGCTTCTTGGCATGCTTTCTGGTCATTACGACAGTCAGGCGGCATATTATGTGGTGAGGAAAAATGTGGGCGGCCGTCCGTTGCTGTCGCCGCTGACGGGCAGTATGGACTACAAACTTTTCCGTGCTGTGGTGAATTCTTTCAGCGGTTTTCGCCCGGAGGATCCACGTACACGTCAGCTTGTGGAGGAGTTCGGCAGGATAGAGGCCACAAGAAGGTCGGCTGCAGGTGTGGAGCCGCGCACAGGTGTGATTTATGCTCCTGAAATCAGTTATTTCGAGATCGCGCTCGGAGACTGCAACGGGAGGGAACGACGTCTTTCGGAGTCGGTGGACTCGAACCGCGTGGTGGTGCTGAGTTTCGTGAATTTTGCAAATGAGGGCACTGGGCTGTTCAACATGGCTCTGGGCGATCTGTATGAGAAGCGTCACCGTCAGGGGCTTGAGATCTATCAGGTGGGGTTTGACACCAACCAGCATTCATGGAGCGCCGTGGCGGGTAATCTGCCGTGGGTGAGCGTGTATCAGTCGGAAGGTGCATCTCAGGTGCATCTGAATCAGTATGCGGTGGCGGAGTTGCCCACTGTTTTCATCATAGCCGACGGCGAGATAAAGGAGCGTGTGGACAGCCCTGACGGCGTGGTCGCGGCAGTGGAAAAGTATTTTAAGTAAGTCTGATAGCGAAGATATGACCAGTTTTTTCAGTAAGGCGGTGTTTTCTGCCGTGATGGGGCTGACGGCCGTTACGGCTGTGGCCGCGGCACCTAAATATATATTCTATTTCATAGGCGACGGCATGGGGCCCGGACAGGTGATGGCCGCTGAGACGTATAACCGGATGACTCGCGGAAGTGACACGGAGTTGCTGATGATGCGTTTGCCGGTGAACGCCATGTGCACCACGTGGTCGGCATCGTCGCCGGTGACTGATTCGGCTGCTGCCGGCACCGCTCTGGCCGCAGGGGTGAAAACCAAGAACAGCATGCTGGGCATGGGACCCGATTCCGTAGCGGTGAACTCGATTGCCGTGGATCTGAAAGAGATGGGCTATGGAATAGGTCTGATCACGAATGTGGCTCCCGACGATGCCACTCCAGGGGCGTTTTATGCCCATGTGCCGTATCGCGGCATGTATTATGAGATAGGGTGTCAGGCGGCGGAGTCCGGTGTGGATTTTCTTGCCGGTTCGAACCTCAGGGGCACGCGTGACGGTAACGGCATTTATAACGGTCTGTATGAGCGGTTTGCTGCCAACGGGGTGGATGTGGTCCGCAGTCTTGACGGCGCACGCGGAAGCCTGTCGCGCAAAGTGCTGCTGCTGGATTCGGACACTCTGAGCACCCAGACCGGTCATGCCATAGATTCACTGAAAAAGGAAAATGCTCTGCCGGCGGTGACGGATGTGGCCATCGGGCATCTGATGAAGCATACGCCTGACCGTTTTTTCCTGATGGTGGAAAACGGCAATATAGATTGGGCCGGCCATGCCAACGACGGCGCAACGGCTGTCAAGGAAGTGATTTGTTTCGATCAGGCTCTGGAGCGTGCATACAAGTTCTATGAGCAGCATCCTGACGAGACCCTTATCGTGGTGACCGCCGACCATGAGACGGGCGGCATGTCGGTGGGGCAGGCGTCGACCGGATATAACTGCTATACGGAATATGTGGACTGCCAGAAGGTGTCGAAGGAGTTTTTCACCAACTGGTGCAGGGATATGATACGCGGCAATGTGCCGTATTCATGGGTGCAGATGAAGTCGTATCTGCGTGAGAATCTCGGATTCTGGGAGATGATTCCGGTGAGCGAGGAGATGGAACGAGTGCTCGAGAGCAAGTTTACAAAGACGTTTGTGACCCGCGACGGTTCAGTCAGCCACAGTCTCTACAATGATTTTCCGGAATTCGCACAGGAGGTCTATGACGTGGTCAACCGCCGGTGTGGTTTCGGATTCACCACGGGCAACCATTCGGGTAATCCGGTGTCGGTGTTTGCCGTGGGTGTCGGGTCGGAACTGATAAGCGGGATGGTGGACAATACGGATCTGCCGCGACTGATTCTGCGCGCGGCTAAAGGAGACGGACAACAGTAAAAAACTTACGGTTACGGCTACAAACACTCGAGAACGGCTTATTGACGTGGCACGTCAGCTCTTCACCCGCAACGGGCTGAAGAACACGACCATGAACGATATTGCGAATGCTTCCGAGAAAGGACGCCGGACCGTATATTCCTATTTCCGCACCAAGCGTGAGATATATGAGGCGGTGATCGAGGACGAGAGCCGTCAGGTGCGTGACCTGCTCCGCAGGGAGGTGGGCCTGATGGACACTCCGGAGCAGAAGTTGCGCCGGCTGATGGAGCTGCGCATGGATCTGGCCGTAAGTTCCGGCCGCCGTCCGGAAGTGTGGTTCCGGTCGCTTTTCAGCCGCGATGTGGACCGTGCGGACCGGATGCGGAATATGGTGCGTGGATGTATATATGAAATGATCGGCGGGATTATATCCGACGGAGTGGCCGACGGAGTGTTTGACACCGAACAGGCCGGACGGGTAAAGTATCTGCTTACGGTGCTGGTGCAGGGTTGCGACTGGGAACTTATGCGTGAGCCCGAACAGGCTCAGTCAGAGCCGCCGTCGCGCCGGGTGCGTTTTGCCACGTCGCTGGATTTTATAATGGACGGTCTTGCCGTTAGAAAAATGTGATATAAACCAAATTTTATAACTAATTCATCAATTAAAATTTCAAGATCAAAATGAAATTACTTGAAGGAAAAACCGCTTTGATCACCGGTGCAGCACGTGGCATCGGCAAGGCTCTGGCTCTGCGCTTCGCGCAGGAGGGCGCCAACATCGCTTTTACCGACCTCGTGATCGACGAAGGTGGCAAGGCCACCGAGAGCGAGATCGCGGCATACGGAGTGAAGGTCAAGGCCTATGCGTCGAACGCAGCTGATTTCGAGCAGACACAGGAAGTGGTGAAGCAGGTGGCTGAGGATTTTGGCCGCATAGACATTCTGGTCAACAACGCAGGCATCACCAAGGACGGACTGATGATGCGCATGACCGAGGCTCAGTGGGATGCCGTGATCAACGTCAACCTCAAGAGCGCGTTTAATTTCATCAAGGCTGTTCTGCCCGTGATGATGAAGCAGCGCAGCGGCTCGATCATCAACATGGCTTCAGTGGTGGGTGTGCACGGCAACGCCGGACAGGCAAACTATGCATCGTCGAAAGCAGGCCTTATAGCTCTGGCCAAGAGCATAGCGCAGGAAGTTGGCTCTCGCGGCATACGTGCCAACGCCATCGCTCCCGGATTTATCGAGACGGCCATGACCGCCGCTCTGCCCGATGCAGTGCGCGAGGACTGGTGCAAGAAGATTCCCCTGCGTCGTGGCGGCAAGCCCGAGGATATTGCCGACGTGGCCACATTCCTGGCTTCCGACATGAGCTCGTATGTGACCGGTCAGGTGATTCAGGTGGACGGCGGCATGAACATGTGATTCTGCGCGCTGACCGACAATCCTGAACAAATACACAGGTGTGCGGCGTGCGTGTCATGTGGACAATTGTGCGCCGCACACTTTTCAAAAACCGTTTTATATTTATACCATCTTTTAAGGATGCTTCAGTACAATACACACAACACCAGGTTGCCTATGCCCGAATACGGAAGGTATGTGCAGCAGTTGGTGGACAAGTGCGTCACTATCGAGGACCGCGACGAGCGCAATGCTTTTGCCGCCGGGATCGTGGCGACGATATGCAATCTCTTTCCTCAGCAGAAAACCAGTCCGGAGTGGCGCGACAAGCTCTGGGACCATCTGGCCATAATGTCGGATTTTAAACTGGATATAGATTATCCGCGTGAGGTGACGGCCCGGGAGGATCTGGAGTCGTGTCCGGAGCGGCTGCCGTTGCCCGGCCATGACATACGTCTGCGTCAGTACGGCAATAATGTGGTGCAGATGATAGCCGCGGCCCGTGCTATGGCCGCCGATGATCCTGAACGCCGGGAATTTGTGATGATGATAGCCAATCACATGAAGAAACTGATGCTCGCCGTGAATCCCGACGGAGTGGAGGATGCGCGTGTGTGCAAGGATCTGGCCATGCTGTCGGACGGGGAGCTGATACTCAATCCTGAGGAGACTCCGCTGCTGGAATTCGAGGTGCCCGCCGTGATGTCGGCCGCAAAGAAAAAGAAACGCCGCTGATATGCTATTGCCTGATGTAGTGAAAGTGGCTGTGGGGACTGTGATCAAGACCCACGGTGTTAAAGGCGAGATGGCGGTGGCTCTGGATGCCGATCCGGCTCTGGAACCGGGAGATGCTGTGATCATGGAGATTGACGGACTGGATGTGCCGTTTTTTGTGTCGTCGGTGCGCGGCCGCGGTGCGGACAGCATTCTGCTAATGTTTGACGGAGTGGAGTCGGAGACTGATGCCCTTCAGTTTGTGGGGCATACCGTTTTCGTGTACACTGATGAGGATTCGGAGGGAGATGACGGCGATATGACGGCCGGAGACCTGGTGGGCTATGACCTGTGGGACAACGACGTGTGTGTGGGACGCATAGACGACATAATGGAAGTGGGGCCCGGATGCTGGTATTTTGTAGTGGGCGGACAGGCGCAGGAGCGTCTGGTGCCGGTGGCCGATGATCTTATCTGCGGGATTGACGAGCAGCAGAGAAAAGTGGTCATGGACCTGCCCGAGGGTCTGCTGGATCTGTGATGTGGAAAAATTTTTGTAATAATTTTCTAAAAATCTGAGATATAGATGAAATTTGACGAGCTGGATCTGAGCTATGATGTGCTTGACGCGTTGGACGCGATGAATTTCGATGAATGTACGCCTATTCAGGAACAGGCCATTCCGGTGGCTCTGCGTGGCCGTGACCTTATAGCCGTGGCCCAGACCGGCACGGGCAAGACCGCCGCTTTCCTGCTGCCTGTGATCGACCAGCTCGGCATGCGTGAGCCTTCCGATTCGGTGAAATGCGTGGTGATGACCCCTACACGTGAACTTGCTCTTCAGATTGACCGTCAGCTTGAGGGATTTTCGTATTTTCTGCCTATAAGTTCCACGGCGGTGTATGGCGGCACGGACGGTGCCGGATATGCCCAGCAGCAGCGTGCGCTGAAAATGGGAGCCGAGGTGATCATAGCCACTCCCGGACGTCTGCTCGCCCATCTGAGCATGGGATATGTGGATCTCAGTCAGGTGGAATTTTTTATTCTTGACGAGGCAGACCGTATGCTCGACATGGGTTTCTATGACGACATCATGCAGATAGCGGCGCGACTGCCCAAGGAGCGTCAGACGCTGATGTTTTCGGCTACGATGCCGCCAAAGATACAGAAAATGGCCAAGGCTCTGCTGAATGATCCGGTCGAGGTGAAGATTGCAGTGTCGAAGCCTACCGATAAGGTTGAACAGAGTGTCTACATCTGTCATGAACCTCAGAAAACCGGGATTCTGACCCATCTGTTCAATTCGGTGAACGGCAGGCGCGTGATTGTGTTCGCATCATCCAAACTCAAAGTCAAGGAGCTGGCACGCGAGTTGCGCAAACTGAAACTGAAAGCCGGCGAGATGCACTCTGATCTTGACCAGAACTACCGTGAGGTGGTGATGAATGATTTCCGCAACGGACATATAGACATTCTGGTTGCCACGGACATAGTGGCCCGTGGAATCGACATAGACGATATAAGTATGGTGGTTAACTATGACGTGCCGCACGACAATGAGGACTATGTGCACCGTATAGGCCGTACGGCCAGGGCTAATGCCGACGGTGTGGCCGTGACGCTTGTAAGCGACCGCGACAGGCGCAAGTTTGCCCAGATAGAGCAGTTTCTCGGATATCAGGTCCGTAGGGAGGAGCTGCCGGCCGGGTTGGGCGATGCTCCGTCTGCCACGTTGCCTTCGGTCGGAGGAAAGCCCGAGGGCAAAAGGCGTGGACGCGGCGGCCGAAACAGGAATGTCAATGCCGGCAAGGATAAGGAGAGCGGGCGCGGCAGGCGCCGTGAAGGTGGCAGACGCCGCGGCAACAAAGGGCCACGGCCTTCCCAGACCGAAGGCAGCTCTACGGGACAGGAAGCCTGATCGGACGGAGACAGCGGGCCGGTCGGTCGGCTGATTTGTGGCCGATTTCAGAACAATGTTGATAAATATGGTTAATTTTAGAAAATCGACCTTTTTATAGGCGTTGCATGGAATAAATTCTGTAAATTTGTGCAGGAGAATATTTATCACATACTTTTTCTTGGTCTTAATTTATGTTGTCAACGTTGCTTGTCATTTTTGTAATCGGCTATCTGGCTATTGCGCTGGAGCATCCGCTCAAGGTCGATAAAACCGCATCCGCCCTGTTGCTGGGCATGCTCATGTGGATTCTTTATGCTCTGGGTGCAGAGTCGATAGTGCCTGCGGTGCAGGGTGAGCATTTTCAGCGTTTCGTGGCCGACAATCCTGCCCTGGGATCGAAGTCTGTGGCCGAGCAGGCTCTGGCATACGTACTTAACGTTGACATAGTGGAGCATCTGGGTGACATCACCCAGACGCTGTTTTTTTTGATAGGAGCCATGACCATAGTGGAGCTTATCGACGTGCACGGAGGATTCCGCATCATCACCGAGCGGATCACCACACGCCGCAAGCGCAGGTTGCTGTGGATATTGAGTTTCACTACATTTTTCATGTCGGCCATACTCGACAACCTGACCACCACGATTGTGATGATCATGCTGCTGAGGAAACTGATAGCCCAGCAGCAGGAGCGGTGGCTCTATGCGGCGGCTATAGTCATTGCGGCAAACAGTGGCGGCGCATGGTCGCCCATCGGTGACGTGACCACCATAATGCTCTGGGTCAAAGGAAATGTAACGGCTCCGGCTCTGCTGAGCTATGTGCTGTTGCCGAGCGTGGTGTCGATGGTAGTGCCGATATTTTTTGTGTCACGCAGGCTTCACGGCGAGCTGGATCCGGTGCTGCCCTTTGCAGCCACCGACATGTCCATCACCCGAGGAGAACAGAATGCCATGTTCTTTTTGGGAGTGGGCGGACTTATATTCGTGCCGGTGTTCAAATCTGTCACACATCTGCCGCCTTTTGTGGGCATACTGTTTGTGCTCGGGGCGCTGTGGGTTTTTACAGAAGTGTTCTATAACTCGAAAACGATGCTCGAGAAAGCCAAGCAGCATCGCATTCCCAAGGTGATCCAGCGGGTCGACATGCCCTCGATATTGTTTTTCCTCGGCATTCTGATGGCCGTGGCCGTGCTTCAGTCCACCGGAGTACTGACATGGATGGCGCAGGTGCTTGACAACGAGGTGCACAATGTATATGCCATAAACACTATGCTCGGAGTGCTGTCGTCGATCGTCGACAATGTGCCGCTGGTGGCCGGAGTCATGGGCATGTATCCTGTGGCAGATCCCGGATCGGTGGGCTATGCCGCTGAGTTTGTTGTGGACGGAACGTTCTGGGAGCTGCTTTCCTACTGCGCGGGAGTGGGCGGAAGCCTGCTGATTATCGGTTCGGCTGCGGGTGTGATAGCCATGGGACTGGAAAAAATCAGTTTCGGATGGTATATGAAAAATTTCACATGGCTCGCGTTTATTGGCTATATGGCCGGTATCGGGGTCTATGTGATTGAAAAAATGATTTTTTGAATATCTGTAAAGCGCTGATTATGCGGAGATAAATAAATTTATCGATAAAAAATTGCGAAATTATTTGCACAGTCGCGAAAAAACGCATAACTTTGCAGCGCAAAAGCCCAGGTGGCGGAATGGTAGACGCGCTCGTTTCAGGTGCGAGTGCTGCGAGGCGTGCAGGTTCGAGTCCTGTTCTGGGCACCGCGACCCCTTGATAATCAACTGATTTTCAAGGGGTTTGTTAAATTATGGCATACTGAAAAGTGTGCTTCCCCCTCCTAAAGAAAAAGGATCATGTATGAACGCTAAGTCTTTTACCATCCACACCGAACTGCTTGACGGCACTCTGGAAGGTGCACGCAATATATATATGGGTGCGAATTCCACATGTCACCTTTATGTGATTCCTCGTGGCGAAATTTCTCTGGCCAACACTTTGTCTGACATCTCTGGCCAGCCGGCGTTTTATATTTTGCTTGGGGAAGGCGAAGGGCCGGATGACCGGGCAAAGGCATATATCGGCCAGACCACCGATTTTGCAAACCGCAAGAATGACCACATGCAGAAAAAAGATTGGTGGGACACGGCTCTTGTTTTCATTTCCGATAACCACAAGATATATGGTGACGACGTGAGGTTTCTGGAATATATAGGGGTGAAAGCCGCCCAGGAGACCGATTCGTTTGAGTTGTTGAATGGCTCCAATCCGCGAAAACCTAACATAGCGCCGTTTCGTGTGAATGATATGGAGGTGTTTTTCCGCGACATTGAGCTGCTCACACGGTTTTACGGGTGCCGGATATTCGAAAGACGGCAGGTGTCGGCGAGCGAACGACATCTTTTTTATGTGAAGGCTGCGGAACGTCATGCGGATGGTGTGGGGTATTATGACGAGACTAACAGAAAGTTTGTTCTTATGAAAGGCAGCCGGCTTGCTCTGGACGTTGTGGCAAGTTATAAGAATGCCGGCCGGCCGAAGTTTATCAGTGAGCATTGCCGCATTGTGAACGGAGAGATTGTTCTCTGGCATGATGTGGCCGTTGATTCTCCCAGCGGAGCATCCGGGCTTGTTCTCGGTCGGCCGAGCAATGGTTGGGCGGACTGGACAGATGCCGAGGGGCATTCCCTCAATTCTGTGGTTAAAAGGTGAGAAATACGAATGTATTATAAATGATATGGGTATGAAGAAAATCGTTACAGTGTGTCTGTTGGCATTGGCCGGTGTGACCGGAATGTCGGCGGCGACACGCAGCAACAAGACGGAAGTGGCGCGCAATCTCGACATCTTTAATGCGCTGGTCAAGGAGCTTCAACTGAATTATGTTGATACGATCGATGCCAAGAAGTCGATAAATACGGCTATTTTCTATATGCTTGACGAGATAGATCCATATACGGAGTATTATTCTTCCGACGATCAGGAACAGTTCAACATGCTGTCTACCGGCGAGTATGGCGGCATCGGGTGCGTGATCACCAAGGGCCGCGACGGGCGTATATATTTTGCGGAGCCTTACGAGGGCACTCCGTCGCAGCGTGCCGGAGTGCGCGGCGGTGATGTGATCCTGCAGATAGACTCCGACACTTTGTCCACGAAGTGGGATGTGGCGCGCACGTCGGAAAAACTGCGCGGTCCGGCCGGTACGGTGGTCAAGGTGAGGGCCATGCGGCCGTATGTGGCGGATTCGATAGTGACTTTTGAGATCGAGCGCGCCAAGATAGTAAATCCGGCGGTGACATACTACGGTACGGCCGGAACTGACGGCAAGACGGGATATATAGCTCTGTCTGCGTTTACAGACAAGGCGGCCGGCGAGGTGCGCGATGCTTTGGTGGATCTGATGGAGAATCATGGTGTGACGTCGCTTGTGCTCGACCTTCGGGGGAATCCCGGCGGACTGCTTGAAAGCGCTGTGCAGATTGCCGGTCTGTTTGTGCCCAAGGGCACGGAGATAGTGCGTACGCGCGGCCGCGGGGCTTTGTCGGAAAGGGTCTATAAGACTATCCGCAAGCCGGTGGCGCCGGATATGCCGTTGGCAGTGCTGATCGACGGCGGATCGGCGTCGAGTTCGGAGATTGTGGCCGGATCGCTGCAGGATCTGGACAGGGCGGTGATTGTCGGTGCACGGTCGTTCGGAAAGGGGCTTGTGCAGTCTTCACGCACGCTTCCTTTCGATGGAGTGCTTAAACTGACCACAGCCAAATATTATATACCTTCGGGTCGTCTGATCCAGGCCATCGACTATTCGCGGCGCAATGAGGACGGCTCTGTGGCGCGTATGCCCGACAGTCTGACCACAGTCTATAATACTGTGCATGGCCGCCCGGTGAGAGACGGCGGCGGCATAACCCCCGACGTGGTGGTGGAGTCGCCGAAAATCAATCGTCTGCTTTACAACATCAGGCGTGACAATTGGGATAATGATTTCGCCACTATGTATGCCGCGTCGCACGATTCGATTCCTGCGGCTACGGAGTTTGTGGTGACCGATTCGATATTCGCCGGGTTCAAGCGCTTCATTGATCCTGACAAGTTTGCCTACGACAGGGCGTGCGACTCGATTCTGAAGCAGTTGCGCGAAGCCGTGGAGGTGGAGGGTTACAAGACTCCGGAGGTCGATGGACAGATTGATGCTCTTGAGACCATGCTGCATCATGATCTGGAGCATGATCTCGACGTGAACCGTGAGATTCTCAATGAACTGATCAGCGATGCCATAGTGCGCCGATATTATTATCAGAAAGGCGCCGTGGCCAACTCCATGCGTTATAATAAGGCGTTGCATCAGGCGCTGAAGTTGCTTGAGAACAGGGAGGAGTACTGCCGCATACTCAATTTAAGGTAATGACGTTTGAAGAACTTATGCCGCGGCTGTCGGCCGCGGTCCGTGGAGATGCGCTGTCGGCCGCCGTCAAGGGCGGCCGGCGTGTCTGTGTGACCAATGCGGCGGGATCGTCGGCTGCGCTGATGCTTTCGTTGTTGAAAACCCGGGCGCCGTTGCTCGTGGTGGGTGATTCGGCCGACGATGCCGGGTATCTGTATCACGATCTGTGCAGGCTTTGCGGTGACGATGCTGTGGTCATGCTGCCATCCGGATATAAGAGACATATAAAGTACGGTCAGCCCGACGCTCCGCAGCAGATATTGCGACAGGAGGCGATGAACAGGCTCTACGGTCATGGCGGAAGGCTGCGCTTTGTGGTGAGCTATCCCGACGCTTTGGCCGAGCGGGTGGCTTCGCCGGTGACTGTGAGCGACCATACGATACACATTGCCGTGGGCAAGGATACGGATCTCTTTGAAACGCAGAAATGGTTGCGGGAAAAGGGATTCAAAGAGCAGGATTATGTCTATGAACCCGGACATTTTGCCGTGCGCGGCTCGATTCTCGATATCTACGGCTACAGTAATGAACTGCCTTACCGCATAGACTTTTTCGGCGATGAGGTGGATTCGATACGTGAGTTCAACGTTGAGACTCAGTTGTCGGAGCGTAAGCTCGACCAGGTGGATATATCTTCCAATGTGGCTTCTCAGTCGCGCGGGTCATCGCTGTTGGAATTCATTGATCCGGCCACCGTGGTGGCTGTGCGCGACGATGTGTCCATTCTGACCTCACGTGTGACTTCGATAGCGTCGGAGAGTTTCAGCGATTCGGCGGCGATAGCCGATGAGGGCGACAGGTCGGCCATGACCCATGTGGTGGATCCGGATGACTTCTCGGCACGGCTGGCCGGATTCAGGCGCCTGACATTTACCGCAGGTGCCGCTACGGATCCGGAGTCGGATGCCGCTATTGATTTCAATTGCTCTCCGCAGGGCATTTATCATAAGAATTTTGAGCTTATCTCGGGTGAGTTCTTGCGGCTTGCATCAGAGGGCTACAGGCTGTTCATTCTTTCCGACAGCCCGAAGCAGCATGAACGTCTGAAAGAGATTTTTGCCGAACGTGGGGATAAAATCGAGTTTACACCGGTGGATTCCACGCTTCATGAGGGATTTGTGGACCATCTGTCGCGTGTGTGCGTATTTACGGATCATCAGATATTCGACCGTTTCCATAAATACAGCCTGAAGAGCGAACGTGCGCGTTCGGGCAAGGTGGCCCTGTCGCTTAAGGAGCTGGCGGCGATTGAGCCGGGTGATTATATAGTCCATATAGACCATGGGGTGGGGCGTTTTGCCGGGCTGGTGCGTTCGGCCGGCATAAACGGACGCATGCAGGAGATGATCAAGCTGACGTATCTCAACGGCGACACTATTTTCGTGTCGCTGCATTCGCTGCATAAATTGTCGAAGTATCGCGGCAAGGAGGGGGTGGAGCCGCGTATCAACAAACTTGGCACGGGTGCGTGGAACAAGATGAAGGAGCGCACGAAGTCCAAGCTCAAGGATATAGCCCGTGATCTTATCAGCCTTTATTCACGCCGCCGGCAGGAGCAGGGATTCCAGTTCTCGCCTGACAGCTATATGCAGCATGAGTTGGAGGCATCGTTCATATATGAGGACACCCCGGACCAGCTTACGGCTACCAAGGCCGTGAAGGCCGATATGGAGTCGCCGCGGCCTATGGACCGTCTGATATGCGGTGACGTGGGTTTCGGCAAGACGGAGATAGCCATACGCGCCGCGTTCAAGGCTGCGACCGACAACAAGCAGACTGCGGTGCTCGTGCCGACCACGGTGCTTGCCTATCAGCATTACTGCACGTTCAGGGAGCGTCTGAAGGATTTTCCGGTGAAAGTGGACTATCTGTCGCGTGCACGTACGCCGAAGCAGGTGCGCGAGATTCTGGAAAATCTTGCGGCCGGAAAAATAGATATTATTGTGGGCACCCACAAGCTGATCGGCAAGACGGTGAAATTCAAGGATCTCGGACTGTTGGTGGTCGATGAGGAACAGAAGTTCGGTGTGGCGGTGAAGGAGAAACTGAAAGAGATGAAAGTGAATGTCGACACGCTCACCATGAGTGCCACCCCGATTCCGCGCACTCTGCAGTTCTCGCTTATGGGCGCCCGTGATCTCAGTGCCATCACCACTCCTCCGCCCAACCGTTATCCGATTCTCACCACAGTGTGCTCCATGACCGACGCTCTGCTGGCCGATGCCGTTAATTTCGAACTGTCGAGGGGTGGTCAGGTGTTCATCATCAACAATAGGATAGAGGGCTTGTATGACATCGAGAATATGGTGCGGCGTCTGGTGCCTGATGCTCGTACTGTGGTGGGACACGGGCAGATGCCGCCGGAAAAACTGGAGAAGTCGATAATAGATTTCGCCGCCCACGATTATGATGTTCTTCTGGCCACCACCATAGTGGAAAGCGGTATAGACATGCCCAATGTCAACACCATTATCATCTACAATGCGCAGAATTTCGGATTGAGCGAGCTGCATCAGTTGCGCGGAAGGGTGGGACGCAGTGCCCGCAAGGCTTTCTGCTATATGGCGGTGCCGCCGGGAGCGTCTGTCAGTCCGGTGGCGCGTCGCCGTCTGCAGGCCATAGAGAGTTTCAGCGATCTGGGCAGCGGCATACACATAGCCATGCAGGATCTTGACATCCGCGGCGCAGGCAATCTGCTCGGTGCCGAACAGAGCGGATTTATCGCCGATCTCGGCTATGAGACCTATCAGCGTATTCTCAAGGAGGCAGTGACGGAACTGCGAACGGAAGAGTTCGCCGACACGTTTGCCGATCAGGATGAGTCTGAGCAGGATTATGTGGCCGACTGTTCGATCGAGAGCGACATGGAACTGCTGCTGCCGTCGGATTATGTGCCGCAGGATCGTGAACGCATAGCCCTGTATCAGGAACTGGACGGGATTGAGCGGGAGCTGGATCTGCAGGCGTTCGCGTCAAGGCTTGAGGACCGCTTCGGCCGCATTCCGGATGTGGCGGCAGAGTTGTTGCGGGTGCCCAGATTGCGTCGCATAGCCCGTAAACTCGGTGTGGAGAAAGTGTCGCTCAAGCAGGGACAGATGTATCTGTTTTTTGTCGACGAGACGAATGTGGCCTATTATCAGAGTCCTATGTTCGGGCGTATGCTCACGTATCTGCAGCAGAATTTCCGCCGTTGTCAGTTGCGTGACCGTAACGGTCGCAGGTCGATGTCGGTGGCACATGTGGATACTGTGGAGACAGCCGTGGCCATCCTTTCCGATATTCTGGAATTGCCTGTGAGCTGAAAAACAGTCGGGTCAGTTCCTGTCGCGCAGATGTCTGTCGGCCGCGGCAAGAGTTTCCGGCCTGCCTATGTCAAACCAGCTGTAGCCGTCGGGTTCGGTGGCATAGATACTGTGTGTGCCGGACGCGGCCACATAAAAAGGTGTTATGGAGAATGCGTCGGAGCCTGCCGAGCGGCTGTAGTCTTCGAGGGCGGGGAAGAGTGCCGTCGAAAACAGATGTATGCCATTGAACGATCTGGTTGTGTGTCGGGAGGGGTCATATATGAACCCGTCTGGACGAGTGGCGCCGCTTGCGGTGTCGATCCATCCGCACAACTGCATCATATCGCTGCCGTCAGCAGATCCGTTGTTGCCGTCGTTGTGGTCAAAGACAAGACGGCGTGATGATCCGCGCGAGCCTACAAGCAGCGTGGCGTCTCCGCGCATCTTCATGAGCCGCAGGTCGAGATCGGTGAGGATGTCGGCGTTGTGGAGCAATATCGGTTCATCGCCGTCAAGCAGCGGACGTGCTTTCAGCAGCCCTCCGCCGGTGTCGAGCAGTCGGTCGCTTTCGTCGCTAATGGCAATGTCGATGCCGAAATTGCCGTTGCGGTCGAGAAAGTCGATCACTTTACCGGCGAAATGGTGAACGTTGACCACCGCACGGGTGATTCCTGCCTTTTTTATGTTTTCGATGACATGCTGGAGCATTGGCTTGCCGCCCACTTCAATGAGTGCTTTCGGACGGTCGTCGGTGAGCGGACGCAGTCGGGTGCCGAGTCCGGCGGCATAGATCATCGCTTTCATGGACGCAGAGATGGCTGTTCGCGGTGTGTTTCCGTCACGGCAATGGGCTGCCCGGCAAATTTTTCACGCAGTCTGGCGGCCATGGCGGCAGCGCAGTAGACCGACCGGTGCTGTCCGCCGGTGCATCCGAATGCTATCTGAAGGTGTGTGAATCCACGTTTCAGGTAACGCTCCACGGCGTGGTCCACCAGCGCGCAGCAGTGGTCGAGAAAGGTGAACACCTCGCCGTCGTTTTCCAGAAATTCGGCCACGGGAGCGTCTTTGCCGGTGAGTTGTTTATACGGCTCGTAGCGCCCGGGATTGTGGATGGCCCGGCAGTCGAACACGAAGCCGCCGCCGTTGCCCGACATATCGGCCGGAAGTCCTTTCTTATAGCTGAAACTGAGTACTTCCACCGTCAGTATGCCGTTGGCATCATTGTCGCTGCCCACGGATGAGTGTGTGGCATGGCGTGACAGCAGGGTGTCGGTGATTTCGCTGAGATAGGGGAACACGGCTGGATTCATGGCTTCGCGCAGATTGGTCAATGCGGCCGGGATCTGCTGCATGAAAGCGGGCTTGCGCTCGTGGTATCCGCGGAATCCGTAGGCGCCGAGCACCTGCAGCATGCGGAAGATCACGAAAAACGGCAGGGATGTGCGGAATTCTTCGGCATCGACCCCCGATGCGGCTATATAGCGCTCGACCATCGAATTGCGGAACTCCGCCGACAGACCAGCGCGGGCCTGCCACAGGAATGAAGCCACGTCGTAGTGCACGGGACCACGGCGTCCGCCCTGAAAGTCGATCAGATACGGCATGTTGTCTCGGATCATCACGTTGCGCGACTGGAAGTCTCTGACCATGAAGCCCCATGGCTTTGCCATGAGCAGGCATGACGCGAGTGACTGGAATTCCTTTTCCAGACGCGGCTCGTCGATTTCCAGACCTGTGAGCTTCAGATAGCAGTATTTGAAGTAGTTCAGGTCCCACATCACGGAGGTCATATCCATTTCCGGCACCGGATGACATCTGGAGAAGTCAAGACCCAGCGCTCCGTTGATCTGGAAACGGGGGAGCATGTCGATTGTTTTGGCCACCAGGGCGGTGTCGGTGATCCGGTCGAGCAGGCATGTGTCGCCGAGATCTTCCTGAACGTAGGCGGTCCTGTCGGGGCTGACGGCCAATATACGCGGCACCGGCAGATCGCGTGAGGAGAAATATCCCGACAGGTATATGAAGGCGTCGTTTTCGGTCGTGACGGTGCCTATGGCTCCTATGACCGAGGTGCCGTCGGCGCGGACCACCCGCCAGTAGCGGCGGTTGGATCCGGAGCCGGTGATGGGTTCAAACGACTTGGCGTCGGGTATGAGGGATTTAAGCCTTTGCATAGAGTTTCTCTCTGGCGGCCTGCACGCGTTCGTCGGTGATATAGTCGTCGTAGTCCATCATCTTGTCGATGATGCCGTTGGGAGTAAGCTCGATTATGCGCGTGCACACTGTCTGGATAAATTCGTGGTCGTGGCTCGACATGAGGATGTTGCCCTTGAATGACTGCAGAGTGTTGTTGAACGCCTGTATGGATTCAAGGTCGAGGTGGTTGGTGGGAGAGTCGAGCACCATGGTGTTGGCGTCGCGGAGCATCATCCGGGCGATCATGCAGCGCATTTTTTCGCCGCCGGAGAGCACCGATGCTTTTTTGAGCACTTCCTCGCCTGAAAAGAGCATTTTGCCGAGGAATCCTTTGAGGTAGATCTCGCTGGAATCGTCGGAGAACTGACAGAGCCAGTCGACCAGATTCATGTCGGTGTTGAAGAATTGCGAGTTGTCCAGCGGCAGGTAGGCCGTGGTGATGGTCTGTCCCCATTCGTAGGTGCCGCTGTCGGGCTGCCTGTTTCCGCAGATGATTTCGAATAGGGCGGTCATGGCGCGGGGATCGTGGGAGAGGAATGCCACTTTGTCGCCTTTTTCGATCTGGAAATTAACGTCGTTGAAGAGTATCTCTCCGTCGACCGATGCGCTCAGACCCTTGACTTCGAGAATCTTGTTGCCCGGTTCGCGCTGCGGGGTGAAGATGATTCCGGGATAGCGGCGGCTTGACGGCTGGATTTCCTCGACATTGAGTTTTTCGAGCATTTTTTTGCGCGATGTGGTCTGCTTGGATTTGGCTACGTTGGCCGAGAACCGCTGTATGAATTCCAGCAACTCCTTGCGCTTTTCCTCGGCTTTTTTGTTCTGCTGCTGCTGCTGGCGCAACGCGAGCTGTGAGGACTGGTACCAGAACGAGTAGTTGCCGGCGAAAATCTGCATCTTGTTGTAGTCGATGTCGAGAGTATGGGTGCAGACAGAGTCGAGGAAGTGGCGGTCGTGGCTTACCACCAGCACTGTGTTCTCGAATTTCGACAGATAGTCTTCAAGCCATGCCACGGTTTCGAGGTCGAGGTCGTTGGTGGGCTCGTCGAGCAGCAGGTTGTCGGGGTTGCCGAAGAGGGCCTTGGCCAGAAGCACGCGCACTTTCTCGTTACCGCTCATGTCTTTCATGAGGGTGTAGTGCTTGTCTTCCCTGATGCCAAGACCTGACAGAAGTGCCGCTGCGTCGCTTTCGGCGTTCCAGCCTTCGAGTTCGGCGAATTTTTCTTCAAGTTCGGAAGCGCGTATGCCGTCGGCGTCGCTGAAGTCGGCTTTGGCATACAGGGCGTCTTTTTCCTGCATTATGTCCCACAGGACCGAGTGGCCGCGGAGCACAGTCTCCATCACCGTGCATTCGTCAAATTTGAAGTGGTCCTGTTCGAGCACGCTCATGCGTTCGCCGGGGCCCTGAATCACATCACCGTGTGTGGGCGACAGCTCGCCGCTGAGTATGCGCATGAGTGTGGACTTGCCGGCGCCGTTGGCTCCGATGATGCCATAGCAGTTGCCCGGGGTGAATTTCATGTTTACGTCTTGAAACAGTACCCGTTTGCCGAATTGCATGCCGAGATTATTGATCGCTATCATATATGTGTCGCGTTAGATTGTAAATTTATTGGAAACCGTCTGCAAAGTTACGAAAAAACGCTAAAAATTCGTTACTTTGCGTGTAGATTATGACAGTACGGCGTATAAGATATGTGGATATGGCCAAGGGGTTGGCCCTTGTGATGGTGATTCTGAGCCATACCGACGGGGCCATGTGGGCTGTGCCTTTCGATAATTTTTCGTTGGCCGTGTTTTTTGTTTGCGCGGGTTTCACCACATCGGCCGGTTCGCTGTCGTTGCGGCGCAAGTTCAGAGGGCTTGTGGTGCCTTATGTGACGCTGAGTGCCGTGTGTCTGCTGTATTCTCTGGCAGTGGGGAGGGAGGTGACGCCGCAGTCTTTGGCCGGTATCGCATATTCGAGGTTTTGCCTGTATCCGGGGACGGATGCTCCGGGGCAGGTGGTGCTCATGACGCTTAACAACAGTGTGCTGTGGTTTCTGACGGCTTTGTTTTCATCGTACGTTGTGTTGCGCCTGATTCTGTTGCCTGATTCCGTGTCACGGCAGGCCTTGATGGCATCGGGGAGTCTTGTGGTGGCCGGCATGGCGGATTTTCTGCCGGTGTTGTTGCCGTGGAGTCTGGATTCGGCGTTTTTTTTCGCTCCGATGATGTGGTGCGGCTTCAGGATGAGAGCGCGTGACACTCTGGCGTGTGTGGGATTGCCGGCGGCATCGGGGCTGTTTGTTGTGTATGGCGTGCTGTTCTGTATCACGGGAATGACCAATTATTCGGTGCGCGATTTCGGCGATTCGCTGATTTTGACGTTTGCGGCCGGAGTGTCAGGCTCGGCAGGGCTTCTGGCTGTGTGCCGTTGGCTGGAGCAGTCTGGTCGGCGTGTGCCGTTGGTTGAGAAACTGAACGCGCAGGCGCTGACGGTGTTTGGCCTGCAGTTGATATTCATCGGTCTTGCCTGGCGTGTCTGTGTGAGGTTTGTGCCGGAGGATTGGCTGGCGCTGACGGTGGTTGCCGAAGTTGTGGCAGCGTGTGTGGGCGGTTATTTTGCCGGGCGCGTGATGCGGCGCGTTCTCCCGTTTTATCGTTGAGTGGATCTTCCTCTGTGTATATAAAAATACAGCGCCCGGCCGGAATCGGTCGGGCGTCTGCTTTGTTGTGTAAGGCTTATGCCGCAGTGGATGGTGTGTGGATCAGGCCTTGTAGAATTCGATCTGGTCGGGAGTGAAGTTGGCGATGAAGTCGGAGTGGGTGTTGACCACAGCCTGCGCCATCTTGTTGTAGACCTGTGCTGAGCGGATGAAGCTGTCGTTGCGCTGTGCATCGAGCAGGAGCAGGTAGCTCATGATTATGTTGCCGGCCATTTCCACCAGACGGCGTGCCATGAAGTCAACGTATGCGGTGTCTTTGGCTTCCAGTACGGATGCTATGGCGGCGTTGTATTTCTCGGTCATCTGCTCAAGGTTGGCCTTGGCGGTTTCAAGTGCGGGCTTGATTCCGGCTGCGAGCTGCTCGCGATAGGAGTCGATGAGCAGGTTTACGGTGCCGGTGGTGACGTGGCGTATGGCGGCCACTACCTGCAGCTGGGTCGTGCCTTCGTAGATGGACGTGATGCGGGCGTCGCGGTACACGCGTTCGCAGGCATAGTCTTTCATGAAGCCCGAGCCGCCGTGGATCTGTATGCAGTCGTAGGCGTTCTGGTTGCAGTATTCGCTGCTCAGACCTTTGGCCAGAGGAGTGCATGCGTCGGCCAGTTTGGAGTAGAGTTTGGATTCTTTTTTCTCTTCCGGAGTGAGCGCGCGTTCCTTGGCGATGTCGTCGTAAGCCTTGTAGAGGTCCACATAGCGTGAGGTTTCATACAGCAGCGAGCGCGATGCGTCAAGTTTGGCCTTCATGGTGGCGAGCATCTCGAATACAGCGGGGAATTCGATGATGGCCTTGCCGAACTGTTTGCGGTCCTTGGCATATGCCAGAGCCTCGCGGTAGGCGATTTCGCTGACACCTACGCTTTGGGCGGCGATGCCGAGACGTGCTCCGTTCATCAGGGCCATTACGTATTTGATCAGGCCCATGCGGCGGCTTCCGCAGAGTTCGGCTTTGGCGTTTTTGTAGACGAGTTCGCATGTGGGAGAACCCTTGATGCCCATTTTGTTCTCGATGCGGCGCACGGTGACACCGCCGTCGCGTTTGTCGTAGATGAACATGGACAGACCGCGTCCGTCCTTGGTGCCGTCTTCAGAGCGGGCGAGAACCAAGTGGATGTCGCTGTCGCCGTTGGTGATGAAGCGTTTCACGCCGTTGAGAAGCCATGTGCCGTCGGGCTGTTCGGTGGCTTTCAGCATCACCGACTGGAGGTCGGATCCGGCGTCAGGCTCGGTGAGGTCCATCGACATGGTTTCGCCGGCGCATACGCGGGGAATGTATTTCTGTTTCTGCTCTTCGGAGGCGAATTCGTAGATTGTCTCGGCGCAGTCCTGCAGTCCCCAGAGGTTTTCGAAACCGGTGTCGGCACGGCTCACGATGTCGGCGGCCATGATGTAGGGTGTGATGGGGAAGTTCAGACCGCCCAAGCGGCGCGGCATGGCCATGCCCATCAGTCCGGCCTTGCGGCAGGCTTCGAGGTTCTGGCTGGTGCCGTCGGCATAGATCACCCGGCCGTTTTCCACGCGCGGACCCTGATGGTCCACGTCTTCGGCATTGTCGGCGATGGTGGTGCCGCAGAGTTCGCCGACGATTTCAAGGACTTTGTCATAGTTGTCCATGGCATCCTCGAAATTGTAGGGCGCGTAGTCGTACTTGTCGGCTTCGGAATAGTCGCGTTCTTTCAAGGCGACTATTTTTTGCATCAGCGGATGGCTCAGGTGATGCTTAAGGTCTGGATTGTCAGTATAAAAGTTAGCCATAATCTTGAAAGCGGGGCTTACTTGGAGTTTTTCTTGTAATATTTGATCAGCTTGGGCACGATGTCTTCGACATTGCCGGTGATCACGTAGTCGGCAATGGCGTTGATGGGTGCCGCAGGATCATTGTTGATCGAGATGATGATCGAGCTTTCCTGCATGCCGGCGATGTGCTGGATCTGTCCGGAGATGCCGCAGGCGATGTAGAGTTTCGGGCGTACGGTGGTGCCGGTCTGTCCGATCTGGCGGGCGTGTTCAACCCATCCGGCGTCGACTGCGGCGCGTGTGGCGCCGACTTCACCGCCAAGGGTTTCGGCAAGTTCGAAAAGCATGTCGAAATTCTCTTTGGATCCTACGCCGTAGCCGCCGGCCACGATGATGGGAGCGGCTTTGATGTTGATCTTTGATTTTTCGATATGGCGGTCGAGAATCTCTACCACGAAATCCTCGGGTTTTACGTATTTGTCGACGTCAAGAGTGACCACCTCACCTTTGTGGGCGGGGTCGAAGATCTCTTTTTTCATCACGCCTTCGCGCACGGTGGCCATCTGCGGACGGCAGTCGGGGTTGACGATCGTGGCCACGATGTTGCCGCCGAACGCCGGACGTATCTGATACAGCAGGTGGGTGTATTCCTTGCCTGATTTAGCGTCTTTGTGGTCGCCGATCTCCAGTGAGGTGCAGTCGGCCGTGAGTCCGCTGTGCAGGCATGAGCTTACGCGGGGACCGAGGTCGCGGCCTATGCAGGTGGCGCCCATAAGGCATATCTGGGGTTCGATTTCGCGGAACAGGTTGATGAGTACGGCCGCATGGGGATTGGTGGTGTAAGGATACATGCGGGCGTCGTCCACTTTGTAGACCACGTCTGCGCCGTATGGCATGAGCGTCTTTTCCACGTCACCGAGGTTGTGGCCTATTACGAGGGCTTCCAGCTTCACTCCGAGTTTGTCGGCGAGCACGCGGCCTTTGGTGAGCAGTTCGAGACTGACGTCGGCCACATGGTCTTCGTCCCACTCGCAGTAGACGATGAGGTTGTTTTTGTCGTTGGTCATAATCTATAATATAAATAGGAGTGGGTGATGATTAACCGATGGTGTGGTTGGTGATGAGTTCCTTTATGAGTTCCTCGATCTGGGCGTCGTCGTTGTCGAGACAGCGGCTTTCCTTGGCAGTGAACACCACGTTCTCGATGCTCTTTACCTTTGTGGGAGATCCGGGGAAGCCGATCTGCTCGGGGTCGGCCTCTACGTAGGCGGCGCTCCATTCCTGAATGATTTCCGGACAGCGGGAGTCGGCTCTCTGAGCCAGCTCGTCGGAGAGCTGTGTGCGCTCAGTGGGCGATGCCGCATATTTGAATTTCATGACACGCTGTGCGTTGCGCGGGCGGCATTCGTCGGCCGATCCGGTCACGGTGACAACGCAGGGCAGGGGAGCTTTCACGGTTTCCACGCCATGCTCCAGACGACGTTTTACGGTGACATGGCCTTCGGCCACACCGAGGATCTCTTCAGCGTATGTGACCTGCGGCACACCGAGTTTCTCGGCTATCTGAGGACCTACCTGTGCGGTGTCGCCGTCGATTGCCTGGCGGCCGCCGAGGATGATGTCGTAGCCGGTCATTTTCTTCACGGCCTGTGCCAGAGAGTAGGATGTAGCCAGGGTGTCGGCACCGCCGAGTGCACGGTCGGTGAGCACGACTCCGCGGTCGGCGCCGCGATAGATTGCTTCGCGGATGATTTCAGAGGCGCGGGGAAGACCCATGGTGAGCATGGTGACTGTGGAGCCGGGATTGGCGTCTTTGAGTCGAAGAGCCTGCTCGAGAGCGTTGAGGTCTTCGGGATTGAAGATGGCAGGCAACGCTGCGCGGTTGATGGTGCCGTCTTCTTTCATTGCATCTTTGCCCACGTTGCGGGTGTCGGGCACCTGCTTGGCGAGCACGATGATATTCAAGCTCATATTTTGTAAATTGTTATATAATAATTAGTTACTTATTCGGTAGTGAGAAAAAACTCTTGCAAAGTTACGTTTTTTGCCTTTCATATCCAAAAAAAGCCGTTAATTCTTTGGTTGGTAAGCCCGGTTTAGTTAATTTTGCACTGAAATGTTAAAACGTTTTTGCGGCATTGTGTTTTTATTGCATCTTGGCAAATTAAACAAAATTGCTCTAAAAGTGTTAAATTATTAAACTAAACGGAATTTTCCGAGTCTAAACAGCGAATGAAAAAATCCACAATCTGGTTTATCACCATAATCATGGCCGTTACATTTGCCGGTCTGATATATGTGCAGTTTCTGTACATGAATAATATGGTGCGAATGCGCGACGATCAGTTTGAAGAAAGTGTGCGCCGTTCGCTGTATGCCGTATCGTCGATGCTCGAGCAGGAGGAGACCCGCCATTTTCTTGAAGAGAATCTGGCTCAGGTGGACAATTGCCAGAGATATAAGGTCACACCCTCTACAGAGGGGGTGTCGATGAGTTTCACCACTCCGAGCGGACGCCGGGGTAATCTTACAATAGAGGATGCTCTCGACAAGCTCCCGGGATCATCGCCGGTGCCGTCGTCGCTTACTCCGAAGGCCGGCGGCAACCTCGAACAGCGTTCGAGAACTCTTCAGGAAACTCTGAGAGGGCGCTATCTTTACCAGCGCGGACTCATAGACGAAGTGATCCTAAATATCATTGCCCGCAGCAGCAATCGCCCCATAGCTCAGCGCGCCGACTCGTTGATGGTGCGTAATTTCCTGCGTTTCGAACTGGAAAACAACGGGCTGAAGATACCGTTTGAGTTTGCTGTGGCCAACCGTAACGGCGCTCTGATCTACCATACGGCGGGATTTCCCTCGGGAGTGTCGCGGCAGGAGGAGCGCAAGGAGGTGTACACACAGCCGCTGTTTCCCAACGATCCTATCAACAAGATCAATTATCTTGAAGTGTATTTTCCGACCAAAGCCGACTATCTGTTCAGCTCGATCAGGTTCATGATACCGTCTTTTGCGTTCACATTTATTCTTCTGCTGATATTCATATATGCGATTATGGTCGCTTTCCGTCAGAAAAAGGTGAACGAGATGAAAAACGACTTCATCAACAATATGACCCATGAGCTGAAAACTCCCATAAGCTCACTGTCGCTGGCCGGCCAGATGCTCGGAGACGCTTCGGTGCGCAAATCGGACACGATGATGCGCCATATCGCGGAAGTGATCAATGACGACACTAAGAGACTGCGTTTCATGGTTGAAAAAGTCCTGCAGATGTCGCTTTACTACAATCAGAAGTCGGTGCTGAATCTTGTGGCCCTTGACGCCAACAAGGTGATAGCGGCGTCGGCCCACTCGGTCAAGCTCCGCGTGGAGAAGGTGGGAGGACGCATTGAACTGGATCTTGCCGCCGGGCGTTCACTGGTGAAGGTGGATGAGATGCATTTTGCCAATCTGATCACCAATCTGCTCGACAATGCCGTGAAGTATCGCAGCGAGGAGCATCCTCTCATCCTGAAGATAGCCACCGAGGATCTTCCCCACAATAAACTTCAGATCACTGTGACCGACACGGGCATAGGAATCAGGAAAGACGATCTGCGCAAGATTTTCGACAAATTTTTCAGAGTGTCTACCGGCGACCGTCATGATGTGAAGGGTTTCGGTCTCGGTCTGGCATATGTGAAGAAGATGGTGGAGGAATTCGGCGGAGAAATCACGGCCGAATCGGAATTCGGCCGCGGCACCACCTTTACACTGACACTACCGTTGGCGCCTGATCAGGAATAGGCGGCGGCTGTTTTATCATAATCAACGAAATTTATAATCCTTTTTCCCAACTCATAACCGATATGGAAGAAAAACTTAGAATCCTACTTTGCGAAGACGACGAAAATCTTGGCATGCTTCTGCGTGAGTATCTGCAGGCCAAGGGCTACAGCGCCGATCTCTATCCCGACGGCGATGCCGGCTATAAGGCTTTTGCCAAAGGTAAATACGATCTTGTGGTGCTGGATGTGATGATGCCTAAGAAAGACGGTTTTACCGTGGCTCAGGAGATCCGTACCGTGAATTCCGAAATTCCGATTATTTTCCTTTCGGCGCGTTCGCTGAAGGAGGATATTCTGTCGGGATTCAAGATCGGTGCCGACGACTATATCACCAAACCTTTCTCCATGGAGGAGCTGGTGATGAGAATCGAGGCTATATTGCGCCGCGTGAAAGGCAAGAAAGACCGTGACGTGACCATGTACAAGCTCGGCAAATTCACATTCAACACTCAGAACCAGACGCTGATGATCGGCGATAAGTCGACCAAGCTCACCACCAAGGAGTCGGAGCTGCTGAGTCTGCTGTGTGCGCACGTCAACGAGATACTTGAACGCAATTATGCGCTGAAGACCATTTGGATCGACGACAACTATTTCAACGCCCGCTCCATGGACGTCTACATCACCAAGCTGCGCAAGCATCTGCGTGAGGATCCCGAGATTGAGATCATCAATATCCACGGCAAGGGCTATAAACTCATAGCTCCGGTGGTGGAGGACTGATCAGGTTGTCTTATACACAGAAATATACTGTCCGGGCCGCAATGTGGAAAACATGCGGCCCGGTTGTTTATTTGTAGGATGGATTATTTTACGGATGGGTGCAGGCGGAGGTCATTCGAAAAATGTGTCGGTATAGCGGACGGTGCTGTTGACAGCTGAGGAACGAATGATTCCGACCGATGGAGCCGGTCGACTAAAAAGTGTTCGCGGTGGTCGCTTTCGGCTACGTTTGCGAAAGCGGTTTTGACCAGGTTGCTGATTGCGAGGCTGTCGCCGCTTTGTTCCTGTCGGATATTGATTGTCATGCAGTGGCTGTCTGTTGGTAGGAAGATGGTCAGGATTATGGTTTTGTGGAGTCGAGAGTGTTGTATTCAGCATCGGTTACGGGGTCGAGCCATTCGTTGGAGGTGTTGTCGCCCGGGATTTCAAATGCCAGGTGTGCGAACCAGCTGTCGGCCGCGGCTCCGTGCCAGTGTTTCACATTGGCCGGGATGTGTATGATTGTGCCCGGAAGTGTCTGTTGTGCCGGTCGGCCTTCTTCCTGATACCATCCACGGCCTGCCACGCCCACAAGCATCTTAATTTACCATTTTTACTTATCCGGCCATGCTTTTCAATATTGCGGCCACGATTTCCGGAGAGGTGGTTTTGCGCGAATATTCGTCGGATCCGGGAGCACCCATTGCCACGTCGGCGCGGCGGAAAGCCATGGATGATGCCACGGTGGTGCGGGCCGATGCATGGAGTTCGGTGACTCTGCAGCGGCGGACTATGGAGCCGGCGTTGTCGGGCGACACTCCTCCTCCGGCAAGGATGATGATTCTGCCTGCGGCTTTCTCTACAAGCCGAGAGAGCATTTCGGCTCCTTCCAGGGCAGAAGGGGCCTGGCCTGAGGTGAGGATGCGGGTGCATCCGAGAGATATTATCGTTTCCAGAGCATCGAATGGGTCGCGGCAGAGGTCAAACGCGCGGTGGAAAGTTACTTCCATCGAGCCTGCGGCGGCCACGAGCCTGCGGCAGGCGTCAACGTCCACGTCGCCCTGTGGGGTGAGGGCGCCTATCACCACTCCGTTGCATCCGTACGACGCGCACAGCCGCACGTCGTGTTCCATCACCTCTACTTCTTCGGGGGTATAGAGAAAATCGCCTTCGCGCGGGCGGATGAGCACGTTGACGTCGATGCCGCCTATGGCCATGGCACGGCGTATCAGGCCAGCCGATGGGGTGATTCCTCCGTCGGCCAGGGCTGAGCATAATTCTATACGTTGGGCGCCGCCTTGGGCGGCTGCGATGGCGGAGTCGATGGATCCTGCGCAGATTTCAAGTGTCATAATGTGTGAAATTGTGGCTTTTTTGCTGCAAATATAGGTTGTTTCGGCGATAATCACTAACTTTGACAATGGAAAAATCTAATAACCGTTTTTTATGCTTATGAATAAATTTCTTGTCACTTTGATTGCCGGCGCAGCAATGTCCGGAGGTCAGCTGTCGGCCATGCAGACCGCCGACTACCGTGTGGTGCCTTTGCCGCGCGAAATCACCATGACGGCTGCTGCCGAAGGATTCAAGTTGTTGCCCACAACTAAAATCGCTTATAGCAAGGGCGATGAGCAGCAGAAAAAGAATGCTGAACTGCTGGCGGAATATATCGGCGGACTCACCGGCCTGAAGTTGCAGATCACCACCAAGATGCCGCGGGCCAATGCCATTGTGCTCAGCGCCGACTTGGCCGGGGAGAATCCCGAGGCTTATGCCCTGACAGTCACAGACCGTATGATAAAGATCAACGGGGCGACTCCGACCGGAACTTTCCGAGGTGTGCAGACGCTCCGCAAGTCCATAGGCGAGCCTGTGGCCGGGGGTGAGACGCTGACGTTTCCTGCTGCCGAGATCGCAGACCGTCCGGAGTTCGGATACCGCGGAATGCACCTTGATGTGAGCCGTCATTTCATATCTGCCGACTCAGTGAAGCGCTATATCGACATTCTGGCGCTTCATAACATCAACAAGTTTCATTGGCATCTTACCGATGACCAGGGCTGGCGTCTGGAGATCAAGAAGCATCCTAAGCTGACCGAAGTGGGCTCCAAGCGTTCCAAGACCGTGATAGGCAAGAACTGGGGCACGTTTGACAACATTCCCCATGAAGGTTTCTACACTCAGGAGCAGGTGCGCGACATTGTCCGGTATGCGGCAGACCGTCAGATCACCATCATTCCCGAGATAGATCTGCCCGGACACATGCAGGGCGTACTTGCCGCATATCCTCATTTGGGCTGCACCGGCGGACCGTATGAAGTGTGGTCCACATGGGGTGTGAGCGACGAGGTGCTGTGTGTGGGCAATGATGCCACTTTCGAGCTTATTGACGATGTGCTCACCGAGGTGCTTGACCTGTTTCCTTCGGAGTATATCCACGTTGGCGGTGACGAATGTCCTAAAGTGCGCTGGAAAGATTGTCCCAAATGTCAGGCCCGCATAGAGTCTCTCGGTATCAAGGGCGATGACAAGCACACTGCTGAGGAGTATTTGCAAAGCTATGTGATCAACCGGGCCGAACGTTTTCTAAATGAGCGTGGCCGCAAGATGATCGGCTGGGATGAGATTCTGGAGGGTGGCCTAAGCCCTAACGCCACAGTGATGTCGTGGCGCGGCGAGGATGGCGGCCGTGAGGCCGTGCGTCAGGGCCATGACGCCATTATGGTGCCCAACAATTATCTCTATTTCGACTATTATCAGACTGAGGACACCGACGGCGAGCCGCTTGCCATAGGCGGATGTGTCACCACCGAACATGTCTATTCTTATAATCCCCGCATGAAAGGTCTGACCGATGAGGAAAAGTCACATGTGCTTGGTGTGCAGGCCAACCTCTGGACGGAATATATACCTAATTTCCGCCATGTGGAATATATGGTGTTGCCGCGCATGGCCGCTCTGAGCGAGGTGCAGTGGACCGATCCGGAATCAAAGGACTACACCGATTTCACCACTCGTCTGCGTCGGTTTATGAAACTCTATGACCATGAAGGCTACAATTATGCCCGCCATCTCTTCAATGTCAGGGGTGAGTTCACTCCCGACCATGCCACTGGTGCGGTGGTGGTGAAGCTGTTCAGTGTGGACGGCTCGCCGATACACTACACTCTTGACGGCACCGAGCCGACCAGACAGTCGGCGCTCTATACCAGACCGCTGTCGATCTCGTCGGACTGTACTTTCACAGCGGCGGCTTTTCCTGAATCAGGCATCAAGACCAGACCCATATCGGAGACATTCAGTTTCAACAAGGCCACCAACCGTTCGGTGACTTTGCTGCAGCCTACTCATTCCAATTATACTTACAAAGGCCCGGGCACTCTGGTGGACGGCCTGCGCGGTGTGGGCAACATTCGTACCGGACGCTGGCTCGGATTCAGCGGCAATGACATGGAAGCGGTGATAGATCTCGGTGCGGAGCAGGAACTGTCGGAAATGGAGCTACGCACGTTTGTTGACCGTGACGACTGGGTGTTCAATGCGCGCGGCGTGGCGATTGCCGTGTCGTCTGACGGTGTGAACTACACCGAGGTGGCGTCAAAAACAATGGAGCCGGCAACCGCCGACTCCCCTAAAGGCATAGAGACGTTCACTCTGACGTTTGAGCCGGTGAAGGCGCGCTATGCGAAGGTTACCGCTCTGTCCGAGCATAATATTCCGGCATGGCACGGTGCCGCCGGAAATCCCGGATTTTTATTTGTGGATGAAATCTCGCTGAAGTAACTGCTTCAGTTCACGATACAACCGATTGACCGGCAGCCCCATCACATTGTAGAAGCTGCCGGTCATTCCTTTTACGGCGGCAGCTCCGATCCACTCCTGTATTCCGTATGCCCCGGCCTTGTCGAGCGGGGAATACCGTCTGACGTAGTAGTCTATCTCCTCAGCGGAGATAGCGGAGAATTCGACATGGGTTGTTTCTGAAAACGTGTGCGGCGTTCTGCCTGGAAGGGTGAGAGACACGCCGGTCACTACGGTGTGGACACGTCCGGACAGGCGCGACAGCACGGATTTGGCTTCGGCGGCATCACGGGGCTTGCCGATCACCTCTCCGTCGAGTATCACAACCGTATCGGCCGTGACGAGGACTTCGTCGGGGGCCAGTGTGGCGGTGTAGGGTCCGGCTTTGAGCCGCGAAAGATAGGCAGGCACTTCCTCCGGCGCCATGCCGGCAGGCACGGTTTCTTCCACCGGGCGCGATGTGTCGACTCTGAAGTCGATGTCAAGCATCGCCAGCAGTTCCCTGCGTCGCGGCGATCCGCTTGCCAGTATTAATTTCATGTGTATTCGGGATATTTTATGATGCTGATGTAGTTTGCTGTTTCAATTATGGCAATAAGTGCACGATCACCATCCGAATGCCGTATCCTTATGGAGCCAATGGCCCTGTACGCGCATTACCTGTTCGATGAGGTCGCGTGCCACTCCGTGACCGCCGCGGCAAGGGCTGATGTAGCGGGCATGTTCTTTCGCGTCATCCGATGCGTCGGCCGGGGCTACGGGCAGGCCGACGGCCTGCAGGCATTCGATGTCGGGCACGTCGTCGCCGGCATAGGCCACCTGGTCGGGCGTGAGTCCGTTTTGCCGCATCCATTCCTTCAATATGTTGATTTTGTGTGACGCTTTCAGGTATATGTCGCGTATGCCCAGAAGTTCGTAGCGCAGCCTTACCACTTCGGTGTCGGCGCCTGTGATAATAGCGATTTTGTAGCCGTGCTTCACGGCAAGCTGTATGGCATATCCGTCTTTCACGTTGGCCATGCGTGCCGGCGCGCCGTTGGCGTCGATTGGCACCACGTCGGGCGACAGCACTCCGTCCACGTCAAACACAAATGCCTTTATACGGCTGAGATCATAGTCAATTCTGCTCATATATTTATATTCTGTCGGTCAGTTCAGGGTGATATATTTTAAGTATTTCCCACGACAGAAATCCGTACACTCCGGCTATCTGTGGCGGAAGCGAGCGCATGTGGCCCTCGATTGTATGCAGGTCACCGCGCCGGGCGGGTCCGGTCATGGCTTCGGTGGGCGGAAGTGAGCGGGTTCTTTCGAGTGTCACTTCAAGCAGCGGGCGCATCATTTCAAAATCGAGTCCTGCTTCCCGCATCACCGTTTCCGAAAGAGACCAGAGATACACGGCCATGTTGCAGCCGATCACGGCTGCGGCATGCAGTTGCCTGCGTTTGTCAGAGCTGAGGTGAGTTACCCGTGGGGTGAGAAGGCGGGCGGTATCCGTGATCATGCTCTCGGTTTCAGCCGAGGAGCCTTCGGTGAACAGCGGCACCCGGCTCCAGTCTACATCAAGTCCGCGGCTCATGGTCTGCAACGGATAGAATACGCCGTGACGCGGGAATTTCATAGGATCAAACACGTCCATGCTCACAGAACCGGACGTGTGGACCCACACGGTGTCATTATCCTGTGGCTGCGCCATGTCGAGAATCGTCCGGATGGCGTCGTCGTTGACAGCCACTATGACCATGGACGCTCCCCGGCCTATGCTATCGATCGGCACGGCCGTTGCTTTGGTGGCGCCGGCGAGTGTCCGCGCGCTCTCCGTGCTGCGTGATGCTATATGGCGCACCTTGACTCCGGACCGGTGAAGGCCTGTGGCCATTCTTGTGGCGACATTGCCGGCGCCGATGAAGTCGACTGTCAGCATTGCTCGTGGCGGAATGAGCCTATATGCACCCGTTCCCACAGCAGTTTGTCGCAGTTCTGCGGCTGGCGGGTCTCGTCGGGATAGCCGAAGGTCACTATGCACAGCGGCTGGATATGCTCGGGGATGCCGAGAAGTTCCTGCACGATGTCCTCGGCGGGAGTGCCGTCGGCGGTGAGACGGCCGTTGACTTCTATCCAGCATGATCCAACGCCCAGATCACGGGCCTGCAGCATCATGTTGGATGCGGCGATGGAGCCGTCTTCAACCCATGTCTCGCTGGCTGTGGTGTCTACGCATACTGTCACGGCCATCACGCATTTCGCCACCGGGCCGGCGCCCGCAGCCTTACATTCGCTGAGTTTTTCCAGCATGTCCTTGTTGTCGGTCACAACGAAATGCCATGCGCGGCTGTTTTTGCCGGTGGGTGAGAGGAGCGCCGCTTCCAGAATTGTTTTTACGGTGTCGGGGTCAAGGGGCTGTTCGGTATATCGGCGGATGCTGCGGCGTTCCACCAGAAGTCGGTGCAGAGATTTCATATTTCTGTGTCGATGGTGTAGTAATTGATTATATGGTCACGCGCAGGAGCAGCCGCTGATAGAATGTGAAATTGTCGCGAGCCACATTGAAGTCTAGCGCTGCATCCAGACTGACCATGTTTTTGTAGTTGATTATATTTCCTTTGATGGTTGTGCGGTTGTAGAAGTCGGAAGCATAGAACGGTTCGCCTTCGTGAAGCAGGCTGCCGAACTGTGAGTAGAGCGGGAAAAGCGGTTTGCCGGATAAGTAGAGAGTATTCTGCAGGCTCAGACGCCACCAGCTCATGGCTATGTCGGCCCATAGTCCGGCCGATGTGTGGCAGTGTCCGTCGGCGCGGTCTCGCGTCATGGACGCGAGCGTTCCGGCCCGGAACGTCAGACTGTCTATCGGATGGCTCAGAGCCGACAGGTCTATGCCGATATAAGGATTGGCCACGAAATTGTCCACTACATATTGGTCGGCCGGAGGATTGCTCTGTTTGGCAAGATGGTTGAGCATTATCAGCCCGCCGGCCAGAAATATGCGGTGCGGCCGTTGCCATTCACCCATGACTATTATATCGAAGGCTTCGCGACGGTCGTGGCCCTGCATGCCGCGCCAGTCGACCAACGCCTGCATGAATCCTTCGTCGCCGAGGTATCGGGCCATCACTCCGCGGATGTTGTGCTGAAAGTATCGTGTCGAATCCGACTGTATGTAGTTAGGCAGAGGACGTATCAGATGTCTGTACGGCACCATGCCCATGGCAAACTGCCATCGGGTGCCGCTGTACAGATAGTATAGCGTAGGAGATATGCGGTGGCCGTCCCATTCGCAGCCGATCGGCTGGTTCCACACGGCGCCGCCCATGACCGCATGGCGTCCGGAGTCGAACGACACTCCGATTTCAGGTGCCAGCTGTGTGAAAAAATAGGTTTTCGTGGGTGTGTAGCGGGCGTCGCATTCGCGGTTGTCGAATACGCTGTTTAGCTCGATGTTCCATTTGAATTCGGTCTGTGCGGTGGCGCCGTTGGCGGCAAACAGCAGCATTGCGGCGGCAAAAAATCGGCGGCACGATATGTGGGCCAGCATATAGAGTGCGGCGGCTATGGCAGACCCGATCACAGCTCCTGCGATCAGATCGCTCGGATAGTGTACTCCAAGATAGAGCCTTGAGCACGACACCACGGCGGCCCATGTGAGGATAGCTGCTGTGGCCGTGCGCCGACGGAACAGCAGGCTTATGAATGTGGCGAGTGCGAAGGTGTTGGCCGCATGGCATGATGGGAAACTGTAAGAGCCTGACCGGTAGCCGTTGACCACCGTGATCATGTCCGACAGCGGATTGTCAAGATTCGATGGGCGCAGTCGCGCTACAGCAGGCCGGATCACCGATGCGCATATCTGGTCGGTGAATGTTATGGCAAGTCCTATGGCCGCTATGTAGACAAGAGCTTTTTTCCATCCGAATCTGTGGAATATGAGTGCCGCAAGAATGACATAGAACGGTATCCACACATGCCTGTCCGAAACAAACATCATGGCGCTGTCGAGCCATGCGGTGTGATGCCCGTTGAACGCCATAAGCATGCCAATGTCGGCGTTGTGCAGAAAGTCCATCATTTCACATTCGGAATTTCTGCCATTATCACCTGGTTCATAAGTGATTTTAGTGTCGCTGCCGAACGTTTTGCCTTAAGTTCCATCTGGCGGATGCGTGTGGCCGATTTCTGGTCTCCGGGCTTGAAACGTTCACGCATGTCTTCAAGCATACGGCAGTCGGCGGCTTCTTCCTCGAGAGCATCGACATATTGCTCCATGAGCCGTCTTGCCACCGGCGACTTGAAATCGCTCCAGCGGGTGTAGACGCGTCCGTCGGGCAGGGCAAGGGTGAAATCCGGGGAATTGTCGGCGTGTGAGTCCTCTATATTGTCGATCCTGTCCAGAAGGCCGGCGTAGTCGGCGCCGTCGGGCCATGTGGCGCGGTAGTTGTCGAGACGTGCCCTTGATGCAAGGTCTGGAGCATTGACAGGATGGTTGATGCGCATTGACGAGGGAATGAACACGTAGATGGTGATGCGGTCGCCAAGGCGGTTGCGGTCGGTGGCCCACCATCCTGTGCCGGTTTCCTCGTCTATGGCCAGAAGATAGTCGTCGTAAGGCGAGTTGTAGGGCATGCCCATGTTCTGCGGCGTCAGAAAGTCTCCGTTGTCGTTGCGCCGCGATATGTAGATATCGTAGCCGCCCATAGAGTCATCGCCTTGGGTGGCATAGTAGAGAGTTATGCCGTCGGTGAGCGCGAACGGGAAATTTGCCGTGCCGCCCTGGTCCAGTATTTCGCCGGCCGGGGTGGGAGTGTCCCATGTGCCGTCGGTGAAACGGACGCTCTCCATCAGTCCTGAGTTTGATCCCCAGATGATCGACTGGCCGTTTTCAGGCATGTAGACTACGGTGTTGTCGGCTACATCGAATTCTTCGGGCAGTGTGGCCGGTGAATAGAGTCCTCCAGCCGAAGGGCTGAGACGGTATGTCTCAAAAAACGCCTCCTTGTCCACGGTGATGCTGTCGATCACCACTATCTGCTCTACGCGCTGCATCATGGATTCAAGCCGGTCCACGCGTTCCTCCAGTGAGTCTGCCGCTTCGGTGAGAGCCGTTTTACGGGTGCGTTTCATCGCTTTCCGGCATTCCTCGATATGTTTTCGTGCCAGCGATGGGTTATAATCGTCAAAAGCCTCCTTGGCTGCGCTGAGAGCATCCTGCGGAGTCACCCGTGCGGGAGCGGCCCAGATTGCTCCGGGTATCATAGCCATGGCTATTGCCAGAATTGTTGTTTTCATAATCGGCAAATTTACGAAAAAGTTTTCAGTTGTCGGTTTTCAGTTGCCTGTTTTTGGGATTTTGAGTACTTTTGCGGTCATAAATCAATGATATGGAATCAATCAGGCAACTTTATAAGATAGGTTACGGTCCGAGCAGTTCGCACACTATGGGTCCGCGCAATGCCGCAGGGATGTTTCTGAAGCGTAATGCCGGGGCCGTTCGTTTTGAAGTGGTGCTTTACGGTGCGCTCGCCGCTACCGGTAAGGGTCACCTTACAGACAAGGCTATCCTCGATGTGCTTTCGCCTGCCGCGCCCACAGAGATTGAGTGGCAGCTTGACGTTTTTCTGCCGTTTCATCCTAACGGCATGCGTTTCAAGGCGTATTCGGCCGACGGCTCCGTGATGGACGACGTGACTCTCTACAGCATAGGCGGCGGCGACGTGATCCGCGACGGCGAGGAGCGCAAGACTTCCGAATCGGTATATTCCATGACCACTATCGCCGAGATCCTGAACTGGTGTGACACCACCGGTCATGCTTTCTGGGAATATGTTGAGCAATGCGAGGACAGTTCAGTGTGGGACTATCTCAGCGAGGTGTGGAAAGTGATGAAGGAGGCCGTGGAACGCGGTATCGAGGCCGAGGGCGTGTTGCCCGGCGGACTTGGAGTGTCGCGAAAAGCCATCAGCTATTATGTTCATTCCGCTGGCTATAATAATTCCTTGAAATCGCGAGGTCTGCTATATGCGTATGCCTTGGCTGTGAGCGAGGAGAATGCCGCCGGAGGCAAGATTGTCACTGCTCCGACGTGTGGTTCGTGCGGCATAGTGCCCGCCGTGCTGTATCATCTGCATAATTCCAAGAATTTCAGTGAAAAGCGCATATTGCGTGCGCTGGCTACAGCCGGATTGTTCGGCAATGTGGTCAAGCATAACGCGTCGGTGAGCGGCGCTGAGGTCGGATGCCAGGGCGAGGTGGGGGTGGCATGCGCCATGGCGGCCGCGGCCGCCAGCCAGCTCTTTGGCGGCACGCCGCGCCAGATCGAATATTCGGCTGAAATGGGGCTGGAACATCATCTCGGGCTTACTTGCGATCCGGTGTGCGGACTTGTGCAGATCCCTTGCATCGAGCGCAATGCCTATGCTGCCGCCCGCGCTCTGGATGCCAACCTTTATTCGGCTTTTTCAGACGGAAGGCATTCGGTGAGTTTCGACCGTATTGTCGAAGTCATGAAGCAGACCGGCCATGACCTGCCTTCGCTTTATAAGGAAACGGCCAAAGGCGGACTTGCGGTGATCAAATGACCGATTGAAATATACTTCATATAAATTAGACAAAGGTGCGTGGTCTTATGACACACGCACCTTTGTCTGTCTATAAACCATTCCCATAAATCATAAACTATAAACATGGCATCATACTTCGATGTGATTAGATAGCGATGGTGTGTCAGCTCCGGGGATGCGGTGATTTTACCATGATTTGAGTATTTCGGCGATGGTGGAGCGGCAGTAATTTTGCAGCCGAATAACCAAATATCCATCACGTTTCAATGAACAGTAAAATCACATCGCTCCTGATCGGAGCATCGGCGTGCGCTCTGGGGGCATCGGCCCAGCTTACAGTGGGCGGCTATGGCGAAGCGACTTATTCCTATAATTTTTTTTCGGACGCATGGAACAGATATAAAAATCCACAGAATTTTGCCGGTCAGCATCATGGCCGCGTGGATCTGCCGCATGTAGTGGTCTATCTCGGCTATGATTTCGGCAAAGGTTGGAGCATGGGTACGGAGATAGAATTTGAGCATGGCGGGGTGGAGACCGCCGTGGAAATGGAGGATGATGAGGGTGGTGAGTATGAGACTGAGGTAGAGCGTGGGGGTGAGGTGGCTCTGGAGCAGTTCTGGCTTCAGAAATCGTTCATGCCGCAACTGAATCTGCGGGTGGGACACATTGTGGTGCCGGTGGGATCAACAAACCGTGCACATATGCCTGTGGAATTCTTCGGAGTGTATCGTCCGGAGGGCGACGCCAAGATCATTCCCTGCACATGGCATGAGACCGGCATATCGTTGTGGGGACACGCCGGACGCTGGCGCTATGAAGCCTTGATAATGCCCGGCCTTGATTCCGACCGCTTCGGCCGGGAAGGTTGGGTAGCTACCGGTGGCGGGTCGCCCTATGAGTTCAAAATAGCCAATACGGTAGCGGGTGCAGCCCGTGTGGATTACCGTGTTGATGGGTTGCGAGTCGGTGTGAGCGGATATGCCGGCAATACGTTCAGCAATACTCTGACAAAGCCTAACAGCAATTGGGAGGACGTGAAGGGGCTGCTGACAATCGGAGCGGTAGATTTTGACTATTCGGGCTATGACATGATAGTGCGCGGCGGGGTGATCTACGGACATCTGTCGAATTCTGACAGGATCACCGCCTACAATAAGAAAATGCGCAACGACTCTCCTTCGCCGAAAACCAATGTGGCATCCGATGCCATATCGGCCGGAGTGGAAGCCGGTTATGACATTTTTGCTCCAATAAAGGTCAGGAAACAGAAGTTCTATCTGTTTGCCCGCTATGATTTCTATGATTCCATGCTGAGGACGGCCGGAGGTATTCTCCGGTATGACTGGTGCGGACGTCATCGCGTTGCCGCCGGAGTAAATTACTATCCTATTCCGCAGATTGTGGTCAAGGGGGAGTATTCGGCCGGGATTATGCGCAGGCCATACAACAATGAGCCGTCTGTATCGGTGGGGGTGGCTTATACGGGATTTTTCACTCGTCGGAAATAAATTTAATAACCAAACATATTTTATACTTTTATACTTTTATGGTAAAGAATCATTATTTTGTCCTGGCTGCGGCGATGTCGGCAGCAATGCTTGTGTCATGCTCTCAGGATGATCCTGCGGATGGAGGATCGTATGCGGCCGACGCACAGGAGATCGCTTTGCGCCCTGTGGTGGAGGATTATGTGAACAATACGGTGGTGCCTACCTACCGGGGTCTGGCCGATGCGTCGCTCCGTCTGGCGGCGAAATGCGATGAGATGTGTGCGGCCGGCGTTGGCAATCTGACGCCGGACATGGTAGCTGAAGCCGGCAGGCTATGGATCGAAGCCCGACGCTACTGGGAGCTGAGTGAAGCGTGGCTTTTCGGCGCAGCTGCCGACTATAACATTGATCCGCATATCGACACATGGCCGCTCGACAGGACCGCTATGGAAGCCATGCTCGGTAATCCGTCGCAGATGGCGCAGATGCACGACCGCGAGAGTGCGGGAGAATATGTGGGTTCGTCGCTGGGTCAGGGACTGCTAGGGTTTCATGCGATTGAATATATGATTTTCGAGCCGTCGTCGGAGTCGGCTGCTGTCACGTCGCCACGTCCTGTGGAGCGGTTTACACAGAATGAACTGTATTATCTTGCCGCCGTTGCCGATGATTTGCGCAACTGTTGCGTGCGTCTTGAGGCTTCGTGGGCCGATCCCGGCACTGTGTCGGCCGAAAAACTCTCGATACTTGATGATGCTGAACTTAGCTATGACCGTAATTACGGAGCATATATGAAGAATGCCGGAAAAGTCGGCAGCATGTATGTGAGTTATGCTCAGGCGGTGGAGGAACTGATTGTCGGTGCCCAGGACATAGCCGACGAGGTGGGCAATCAGAAGATCGGCAATCCGGTAGGTTCAGGTCTGGCGGCGGATCCGGATTATATAGAGTCGCCATACGCGTTGAATTCCATTACGGATTTTGTCGACAATATCCGCTCGGTGCGTCATGCCTATATGGGTTATCAGCCAGCTGAAGGCGAGACTGAAGATTACATCATGCCGTCGGCACATACTCTCAGCGATTATGTGGCTTCTGTGGATCCCGGTCTTGACCTGAGGGTGAAAGCGGCCATAGACAGTGCGGTCGATGCCATATCGCGCATGAGGGAGCCGTTTGCGTCCACTTCGCAGGATGTGTCCATGCACGATGTCAATTTTGCCGCAGTGGATGCCTGCAATGATCTTGTCGACGTGTTTGATGAGGTGATATTGTTGATCTCAGATAATTGACACAGTTGATTATGAAACAGTATTTATATCTGCCGGCCGTTATCATTGCGGCGACGGCCGTGACCGCATGTTCCGCGGAAGAGGAAAAGCCCGGCGATCTTTCCGGAACGCATGATCCGGAAAAGAACGAACGCCCAGAGTGGTATTATGCAGGCGGGGAGTTGGGCACGTCGTTCATAACCACTTCGGCTGCATTCGAGCAACCTACAAAAAGTGTGGAGCGCGGCGGACTGCTTGCTTCGTTCAAGCGCGGCGAGCAGTTGTTTGAGAAAAATTATGTGTCTAACAACAGCGGAGTGAGGGGAGGGCTGGGACCGGTCTACGTACGCTCGTCGTGCATGCACTGCCATCCGGGCTACGGCCATGGCAAGTCGCGGCCAGACGGACCGTTCAGCACTAATGATCCTGGCAACGGATATCTGCTGGTGGTGTATAATCCCTCGACCCAGGCCTATGTCAACTGGCTTGCAGGTATGCCGCAGGGCCATGCTGTGGCTCCATTCAAAGCTCCGCTTGACGAGAGCCGCGTGATGCTGAAATGGCATGAATATACCGATCGTTTCGGCAACCGCTTTGATGACGGTGAGACGTATGCGTTGCGTTATCCTGAGGTCACGATGGAGCCTTCTGCTGTCTATGCCTATAATCAAGGTGTGCTTACGGAGTCGCAGATGGGTGATTATGAGGTGCGCCTTGAATCGACCATCGGCATATACGGGACAGGTTTGCTCGATGCTATCTCTGACGAGGATCTGCGCAGGCAGTATGAAGAGGAGGAGAAGGACGGATTTTTGCCAAACGGACTGAATCCGGCGGTTTTCAAGGGCGGAGACTGGACGGGACTGTACACCTCGAAGGAACAGAGTTCTGACGGAGCCGGATATCCGTTCCGTTACACATACGCGCTGTCGCGCGGTCCGCTGCAGGACGCCGCCGGGGCCAATGCGTTCTGGAATATCACCAACGTGACACGTTCTGACCGTCGTTACCACTATAAGGATGCCGGAGGATTCTATGCCGTGGCTGCTTCGCGTGATCCGGAAGTGCAGGCTGCTTTTCCAGCCTACATAGAGTCAGTGGATCCTGACCGTACACATCCCGAATGGTTTTCCGGTGATGTCGAGAAGGATATTCTGGCATATATCAATTCGACGTCGCTGTCAGCCGAGGCTTCAGACCAGAATTATATAGACATGATGGTGTGGCACCGGGGGCTGGCCGTTCCCGCAGTGCGTGATATTGACAATCCGTCGGTGGCTCGCGGCAAAGAGCTATTTCAGGAGATAGGCTGTGCCTATTGTCACCGTCCTTCGTGGACTACAGGGAAGGATGAAGTGAGGGATCCGGCACAGTTTTTCAATGGAAGTGGCGGACGGGATCTTCCGCGCTATCCAGAACAGAAGATATGGCCTTATACAGATATGGTGCAACATAAATTGATGATGGTGAATGATATACGCAACGGATGGTGCCGGACTACTCCTCTTTGGGGCCGTGGTCTGCATCAAAAGGTGACCGGAGCGGAGTATGCCGACCGTCTTCATGACTGCCGTGCGCGCACCACGCTGGAAGCGATCATGTGGCATGGAGCTTCTGAGCAAAGCGATGCGGCATATTCCGTGAACCGTTTCCGTGCTCTGTCAAAAACAGACCGTGATGCCGTGGTCGCGTTTTTAGAAGCAATTTAGAATTAGGAATTAGGAGTGAGGAGTTAGGAGTCGGGTGTTTATATTCGATGTTTTTGCTAAATTTGCATTCCTGACTCCTAACTCCTGACTCCTGACTCCTGACTCCTGACTCCTAATTATAAAACTACTATGCCTTTCATTATATTGGCCTTGATGGTGGTGGCTTTGGCCGCCGTGAGTTTTTTGCCTGATGCGGAGAGGATTTATACCTCTCCGGTCTTTGTGGCGGGGTGGGCTGTATTGGCCGCGTGGTCGTTGTGTGTCATTGTGAGACGCAGACTATATGTGCGTCCTGCCGTGTTTATGCTTCATGTCTCATTTCTGGTCATACTTGCCGGGGCATTGGTCACGCATTGCTGCGGCACGTCCGAGAAGGTGCATCTGAGGGTGGGGGATACGGTGTTTGTAGGAGCGTTGCCTGTGACTCTCGATGAGTTCGTTGTGGAATATTATCCTGGCACACAGGCGCCTTCGGACTTTGTGAGCCATATTACGGTGGACGGCACAAAGGAGACCGTAGCGATGAATAAAGTGGTGACGGCGGACGGTTACCGTTTTTATCAGTCGGGCTATGATGCCGACTCTCTTGGCTCTGTGCTTACTGTCACCCATGATCCGTGGGGCATCGGGGTGACATATTCAGGATATTTGATGCTACTGGTGTCCATGATATGGATATGTGTGCCGGAGAAAAGACGGAAAACAGTGGCGGCGGTCGTCGCGGTTATCGGCTTTTGTTCGCCGGCTCTCAATGCCGCGCCATCGGTGGTTCCGGCCGATGTGGCTGAACGGTTCGGAAATCTGTTTGTGTATAATAACGGACGTGTGGCCCCTTTTTCATCGCTTGCGCGCGATTTCACAGTAAGGCTGACGGGGTCGGCGACGTATCGGGGGATGAATCCTGAGCAGGTACTGTCGGGATGGCTGTTTTATTATGACTCCTGGAAGGACGAGCCGTGTATATATATAAAAGGTGTGGCGTCTGATGGCGGAGACCGTGCGTCGCTTGCCGACTTTTTTGATGAGAGTGGCCGTTATCGCTTTTCGGATATGGGCCATGAGGAGGAAAATGAAAAATTCTCGCTGGCGTCAATGGCGTCGGCCGGATCGCTCTGGAAAATATTTCCTTATACAGGATCGGGGAATATGGTATGGTATTCGCCTGTGGACGATATGCCTGATGCGATGGACGTGGATTCATGGCGCATGGCCCGGCATAGTCTCGGCTATGTGGCGGAGTTGGTGGCCGTCGGCGACTGGGAGGGCGTGGCCCGGACTGTGGACAAGATAGCGAGCTATCAGCATGCGGTGGTGCCGGAGGTGTTGCCGTCGGCCGCAAGGACGTGGGCCGAGCGTATGTTTGTGGATTTGTCGGCTTCGTCGTGGCCCGCGGCTGTCATGGTGGTTGCAGCGGTGGCGCTGTTTGTCTGTCCGTGCCGCCGGGTGGCATGGGCGGCGGTAGGTTTGTCGGCCGGCTATGTTCTGTTTCTCATCTCGCTGAATGCTGTGGCGGCAGGACGGGTTCCTATGGCCAACGGATATGAGACCATGCAATGGATGGCCGTGGGCGCATGTGTGGCTGCCGCTTTGGGCGCACGGCGCACTCCGGAGTTGCTTGCTTTGGGGCTCATGGTGGCTGGACTGTCGCTGATGGTAGCCATGATAGGATTGCGGAACCCTCAGGTCACACAGATAATGCCCGTGTTGCGGTCGCCGCTGCTGAGCGTACATGTTCTGGCTGTGATGCTTGCCTACGCTCTGCTGGCGTTGATGGCGCTGTGCGGTGTGGCGTGGCTTTTCGGTAGGCGCCATCTTCTTGCCGAAAGCCGGCGTATGCTCAGACCGGCGGTGTTTTTGCTTGCCGCAGGTATATTCATTGGCGCTGTGTGGGCAAATATGTCGTGGGGGCGCTATTGGGGCTGGGATCCGAAAGAGGTCTGGGCACTGATAACCATGCTTGTATATTCCTTGCCGTTACACCGACGCTCGTTGTCGTGGCTTGCGGACGACAGGGCTTATGCTATATGGTGTGTGGCGGCTTTCACTTGTGTGGTCATGACCTATTTCGGGGTGAATTTCATATTGGGCGGTCTGCACAGTTATGCATGAATAAGAGAAAGGAGCTCATCACTGAGCTCCTTTTCAATAGGTTTCCAATAGGTACAATTTCTAAGGTAAAAAAGATTGTTACAGGTTTCTGATGCAAAGGTGGCTGTTTTTATCCGTGCGTGCAACTTTATTTATATGTTATTTAACATCGTTTAATAACTATGTTTAATCGCATGTGAGGTAATTTGCGTTATATCAGCTGTTTGTGTGTCTTATGCCTGCCGTTGCATGGCGCCTGTATTTACTTCCCGGTGTTGGAAAGATCGTTTTTTACCTCTAAATCCACCCGATGCATGGTGAATTTCGTGCCATCGAACGTGCCGTAGCTCATATTGGTGATCCAGTCTCCGAGCACTATCATTCGCGCTCCTTCCACCTTGCGGTCGACCACGGTGTGGTAGTGTCCGAACACATAAAAATCGACCGGAGGTACCGGACGGGTGAGTTGATTCTCTTCAACCCATTGCACGAGTGGCTCCACGGGCAGAGGGCGGGCTGCCGGACCGGTGTGGTGGCGTCGTCTGTTGTATGCACTCCACCAATGGGCGAATCCTACTGTCCAGCGTGGATGAATGGCGGCGAAAAGTATCTGACACAGTCTGTTGCGGAACAAAGTGCGGATAGCTCTCATGCCTGGGCCTATCCGCCCAAGGCCGTCGCCGTGGCTTATGATGAATCTTTTTCCGTCGATGGTTTCATCCAGAATGCCGTCGACCACTCTTATGCCGAGTTCCGAAGGAAGATAGTCGAATATCCAGATGTCGTGGTTGCCGATAATCCACGTCACCTCCACCCCGGAGTCGGCCAGTTCTGCCAACGCGCCAAAAAACCTTACATAGCCCTGTGGCACCACATGGCGGTATTCATACCAATAGTCGAGAATATCGCCTACCAGATACAGCCGCCGGGCAGTCGGCCCGATTGACCGGAGCCAATCGGCCACAGCCTTCTCGTGCGCGCGCGGTTCAATAAAATATGCGGCGCCCAGATGCAGGTCGGATATGAAATAGTCGATCTTCCTCATAGGTTAATGCTTACAGGAATCCGAGTTCCAGCTTGGCTTCCTCGCTCATCATGTCCTTGGTCCATTCCGGCTCGAATACGATGTTGATCTCCACTGATCTGATTCCGGCGATGGTCTCGAGTTTATATCGCGCGTCTTCCACTAAAAAGTCGGCAGCCGGACAGTTGGGGGCTGTCAGGGTCATGTCGATCTGGAGTACGTCGTCATCAGTCACTTCTATCCGGTAGATAAGGCCGAGAGAATAGATGTCGACCGGGATTTCCGGGTCGAATACCGTGCGCAGCAGTTCCACTGCGCGCGTCTCAACATTGAGTTTTTCTTCTGCGTTCATAATAATCCACAAAGTTAATGCTTTTATCGTCTAATTTCAAAAAAATAGCCTACGGCCTGAAAATAGTGAAGAATTCACATGATTATAGGCCTTTTTTTTGATAGTTTAAAAATAAGTGGTAAATTTGCCCTGTATTTGGGGTGGACTATGCCCCGCTTAATCAGTGCAATAAACTAAACTACAATTAACCATTATTTTTTAACTAATTTAATTCACAGACATTTACAAGTATGGAAGCTAACAACTCCCCCGTGGCAAAGCCCGTAAAGGGCGGCGCTCCCGTGAAATCTTCGGTTACCGGCGTTAAGAACGCATTTCTGGTGATCTGCTGCTGCTTTGTTGTGGCAGTTCTCGCGTTCCTCTTCTTCTTCGGCGCTCCCAGCCACTTTGAGTTTGAAGGTGAAGCACCCGCATCAATGTGGTTCTTTGAAGGTGATGCACACCCCACAGACCTTATCGGTACCATTTTCAAGGGTGGTGTGATCGTGCCTATCCTGCAGACTCTCTTCCTCACCGTTATCGTTCTCTCCGTTGAGCGTGCCATCGCTCTGAAGAGCGCCAAGGGCACCGGCAACATCGCCAAGTTCGTTGCCGCTGTCAAGGAAAAACTCGCTAAAAACGACATCGCCGGTGCTCAGGAACTCTGCCGCAAGCAGAAAGGTAGCGTTGCCGCTGTTGTTTCCGCAGCCCTCGTTCGCTACGAAGAGATGGACAAGAACACCATTCTGACCAAAGAACAGAAAGTTCAGACTCTCCAGAAGGAAGTTGAAGAAGCTACCGCAATGGAAATGCCCTCTCTGCAGCAGAATCTGCCCATCGTGGCAACTCTCACCACTCTCGGTACTCTCGTCGGTCTTCTCGGTACCGTTATCGGTATGATCAAGTCGTTCCAGGCTCTGTCCGCATCCGGCGCTCCTGACTCGACCGCTCTGTCAACCGGTATCTCCGAGGCTCTTGTGAACACCGCCTTCGGTATCGCAACCGGTGCATTCGCTGTTATCTCCTACAACTTCTACACCAACAAGATCGACAACCTCACCTACGCTATCGACGAAATCGGTTTCTCGATCGTGCAGACCTTCCAGGCTACACACTAATTCCCCATTACTTAGTTTTAAACCAATCACATTGAATCTAAAGTAATATGGGAAAGCCTAAAGTAAAAAGAAAGAGTACGCTCATCGACATGACGGCGATGAGTGACGTGACCGTTCTTTTGTTGACTTTCTTCATGTTGACTTCAACGTTCCTCGCCAAGGAACCCGCCACGGTTATCACCCCGAGCTCCGTGTCTGAAATCAAAGTGCCCCTGTCTGACCTTGTTACCATTCTGGTCAGCGGAGCCGAGATCAAGAGCAACGGCGATATCAACCGTGCGGTGGAAGGCAAGGTGTTCATCGGCATCACCGGTGACGTGGACTCCACCTACAAGAGCGAGAATGTGCGTCGCGACCTCATCATCGAGGCTGCACGCCTGTACAACGAACGTCATCCCGACAAGAAGGTCAGCTTCACCGCCTCTCAGGTTTCGGCTTTCTCCAAGCTCGGCATGTTTGGTATGCCCATGAAAGATCTTCCCGCTTTCCTGGATATGCCCACCACCGAGCAGGACAAGGTGATGAAAGAATTCAACCCCAACGTGGTCGGAATTCCCATCAATGATAACCGCGACCTGAACAACCTCAATGAGTTCCAGATCTGGATGGATGCCATGCAGCGCGTGGCTCAGAACTATCGCGACAACGGACGCGTGAAGGAAAACGGCGAGACCGCCGCTCCCAACGACAAGTTCTATGCCGCCCTCAAGCGCACCGGCGAAGGCATTGCCGTGAAAGCTGACAAGGACACCCCTTACAGCACCATTCACGATGTGCTCGACAACCTCCAGACGATGAAACTCAACAAGTTCACCTTGATGACTGCTTTGAAATCTGAAAACGACTAATCATTATGGCACAGATAGAACAATCCGACAAGGGCAAGAAAAAGAAAGGCGCCCAGAAAAAGATGTCTATCCACGTGGACTTCACACCCATGGTGGATATGAACATGCTTCTGATCACGTTCTTCATGCTCTGTACCACGATGATCAAGTCGCAGACATTGCAGATCGCCCTTCCTTCCAATGAAAAACTGGAAGAAGCGCAGCAGAACAAAACCAAGCAGTCAGAAGCAATCACACTGATCCTTGATTCCGAACGCGATGCACAGGGTCATGTGAAGACTGAAACAGACGAAGCCACCGGACAGACTTATCCCATGCACGTGATTTATTATTACGAGGGTAAGCCTTACGATGTGCCCGCTGACCAGATCGACAAGAATGGCGACGGATTCATCGACAATGACGGCACTCTGAAACTTAAAGAAGAGCGCTTCCGTGGTAATCTTGAAGGCCGGCAGAACGGCATACGTGCCATCCTGCATGCCCGCAACGAACAGGTACTTGAAAGGATCGACGCCCTCAAGGCCCAGTGGAAAAATAAGGAGCTTACAGACTCCGCTTTTCAGGCGCAGGCCAAAGAGATACGCAATGACTCCACTCTGACCCGTCCTGTTGTGATCATCAAGGCCGGTCCGGATGCAAGCTACGAAAGCGTGATTTCCGCTCTTGACGAGATGCAGATCAACCAGATCTCGCGTTATCAGATCGACAACATCAACTCTGTCGACTCCATGTTGATTCTCTCGTACAAGCATGCCCATGGCAAGCTTTGATATATGTGATGTTTGAACTTGTTTAACCCTTAAAACAGAAAGAAATTATGGCAAAAGACGTAGATCTTTCATCACATGAGTGGACTGACATAGTCTTTGAAGGCAAGAACAAAGAGTTTGGTGCCTATCAATTACGTAGCTCAAGTGCAAAGCGCCACAACTGGGCCATGCTTTCGGTGGTGGTGGTCATGATTGCCGCATTCCTGATTTCTCTCGGTGTTTCCGCACTGGAACGCGTCGAGGATGAAGGACCTCTGGCTGAAGCCGAGCAGGAAGTGGTGAGCGTGGACACCTCTGTCGACGAGCCTGAAGAAATAGAAGAGCCCGAAGAGCGCTACGAAGAACCTGAAGTGGAAGAAGCCCTTCCCGAAGAAATCCTCAACACGGTGAAAGTTACCGAGCTCGCCATCGTCGATGACGACCAGGTGACCAAGGAGGACGAAATCAAGAACCAGGATGAAATGCGTGAGACCGAGACCGCTTTCGGTTCTACGGACTTCGACCAGGGTACTGATGACGTTGCCGTGATCCGCGAACACAAGGAGGAGATTATCGTGGAAGAGAAAAAAGAGACCAACGAGGTGTTCAAGGTTGTGGAACAGCAGCCTCAGTTCCCCGGCGGTATCGAAGCTCTTTATAAATTCCTCAACGACCACATCCGCTATCCGGAACAGGCCGCTCAGAACAATATCCAGGGTCGTGTGACCGTGCAGTTTGTTGTTGAACGTGACGGTTCGATCGGAGAAGTGAAAGTGGTGCGCGGCAAAGACCCCGATCTGGATAAAGAAGCTGTGCGCGTGGTTAAATCACTGCCCAACTTCATTCCCGGTAAGAACAACGGTCAGGCCGTGCGTGTGTGGTACACTCTTCCCATCAACTTCCGTCTGGCAGGTTAATTTTAAAATACCGGTCTCTGACGAGATATTATCTTAAACAAAGCGCCGTCCTGGATCATACAGAGGACGGCGTTTCGTTTTTTTATAAATAGGATGCGTTTAAGAAATAATAAATAATATATGAGAGAGATGATGGGAATGGTTGGCGCCGTTGTGGCGTTGTGTGGCATGTGGTGTTGCCGCGGGCCGGAAGGCCGTGGACTGGAAACGGCTTTGCATGCGATTCTGGCTGATGCGCCCGCGCAGGTCGGCGTGGCAGTGATAATCGACGGCAAGGATACCGTGGTGGTCAACAATGATGTGCGTTATCCATTGATGAGCGTGTTTAAGTTGCATCAGGCCATTGCTGTGTGCGGCGCTCTGGATGCTTCGTCGAGAGATCTTGATCTGATCATGCCAGTGGCAAGCGAAGATCTTGACCGTAATACCTGGAGTCCGCTTGCCGAAAGTTGTCCTGAGGGAAATGACAGTCTGACTGTGGGCGAGATGATGGATTATCTGTTGCGTTTCAGTGACAATAATGTCAGCAATATACTGTTTGACCGAATCTGCACTATAGCGGAAACCGACAGTTTTATAAGACAGGCGGGTGTGGTCGGAGATTTTCGTCTTGAGGTGACCGAACGGCAGATGCATGCCGACCACGGACTCAGTTATCGCAACTGGAGTTCGCCGCTGGCTTGTGCGGTGTTGGTCGACAGAGTGTTTACCGATTCTTTGGTATCGGCGGAAAAGCAGGCTTATATCAGACAGTGTATGGAAGAATGCGACACGGGTAGGGAGCGTATTGCCGCCGCACTCACAGGCAAGAAGGGGGTGGTGTTTGCCCACCGTACCGGCTCCGGATATGTGAATGACAGGGGACAGGTGATTGCGGTGAACGATGTCGGCTATGTTAGTCTGCCTGATGGGCGTGGATATGCGATCGCGGTGCTTGTCAGGGATTATGGCGGTCCGCAAAGTGATGCCGACAGTGTCATTGCCGCGATTTCAGCGGAGGTATATGATTATGTCTCACAGCAAGTGAGGTGAGGTGGAGAGTATAAAAAATACACGTACGCAGTGGCAATTGAATCCGGTGCGTACGTGTTTTTTTGTGGGATATATGCTTGTTATGCGGGATTACAGGCGGATTTTAATGCCGTTGTGGATGTATATCCCGGAACGTGTGGGGCGGGCCATGCGCATGCCCTGCAGGTTGTAGTAGGCTTTTTCAGTGTCGGTAACGTTGGTGTCGATTTGTGAGATACCGGTTTCTATGTGTTGTTTGGTATAGTCGAGTGTGATGGTATGGTTTTCAGGGTCTACAGTGATTTCGGGATTGGCGTTTCCGGCATGTGACGGAGCTGAGAAATCGTCATATACCAGAGTTGTGCCTTTGGGCACGAAGAATGTTCCGCCGGCGTATACGGAGCGTATGCCTTTGTTTTCGGGATGGTTGAGTGTGAGACGAACATCTTGTCCGACCTCGGCAGCCGGAGTGGTGCCGGTCATGCTCACGGTGTAGATGTCGTAAGTCTCGAGATCAGAGTCATTGACACGTGTCAGATAGTAGGAATTGTCGGATGCTGATGATTTGCCGACGTAAGGGCTTTCGTTGCCGTCGTTGGAATAGTAGCTCCATTTTCCTATGGCATAGGCGCCGTCGATTGTGGCGGATGCCGTTACTGTAGGGTTGGACGACGGGAGTGACGCACGTGAGGAGATGCAGTTTTCCTGTATGCCGTGGCCATTGAGTGATGTGAACTGATAGATGTTGCCTTTGACGGTGATATGAACCCAGGCTTTCGGGGCGTCGGAGGGTTTGGTCGCGAATTTGAGAGCATAGTAGTTGGTGTTGCTCTGACGGTATTCGTTCTCGGCGTTGAGTATATGGTGGGTGCCTGCTGTCAGGTAGCCGTTGAGGTCGTTGGCCAGCTCTATCTCATACCATCCTGTGGTGAATTCCGATTCGGCGAATTTACCGTTGTATTCCTTTAATGTAAACTGGCATCCGGCGTCTTCACGGTCGGGGGCCGAGGTGCCGCCATACCAGTTGTAGACTTGGTTTCCGTTGAGAGTGGTCTGGTTGAGCTGGCATGAGGTCCCGCTGTGGATCACATACATGCCTACGGTTGAAGCATGGCTTATGGTCCAGCCTGTGGATGGTTCGGAAGCGGATAGTTTGATCTGGGTGTTGTGTGATGCGGCAGGGTTCATGTATGACCCGTCGGCGGGGCTTATGATATTGAATGTGCCGTCGGTGCGGGTTTCGAATTTCCACACTCCGGTGATGTCTTGCTTGTCGGCATTGCCTGTGTAGCCGTAGAGTCCGGTTGGTGTGGCTGTGGTGAAATAGCTGTTGCGCAGCGAGGAGCAGATGGTATATAGGTATTGTTCGGCATCGGTGGACGGTTTAGGCTGGTTGATGCGGGAAAGCAGTGAGTTGATGGCGCTTTCGATGGCTGTGGCCGTCTTGGATGCTGCCGCGGGGTCGAAATCGGAAGCCTGGAGTATCTTGGTGGCTTGTTCTACGAGTGCGTCGACAGCAGGTTTTTCTGATTCGGGATACTGGCCTATGCCGTCGCCGTATGTCAGTCCGGCGGCTGTAGCTATGGCGTTTGCGAGAGTGTTGCGCGCTGTGCGTACGGCATATATGGTTTCGAATTCTTCCAGCGATACCGGATCGACGTTTTCTTCCTGAAGATATTCGGCCAGAGTGTTGGCCACTTTGATGTAGCCACGTCCGTAAAGGTAGTCGGAGGTGATACATTCAGGATCTGCCGTTCCCGATGAATTGAGCAGGGGAGTGTATGTGTCGACGTATGTGGCGCCCTTTTGGACGGCCAGATTCTGCAACTGTGAGTTGAAGGAGACAACGGCGTTGTTATTAGTGCCGGCCATAGGTATCTGCGCCATGATATACAGTTGGGAAGCAGGCGACAGACGTTTTGCCTCATCGATCAGTGCGCCGTATTTGGTGATGTTTTTATCGGAAGTGCCGCAGTAGAAGAATATTTTGGCGGGGTTCTGCTTGTTGCCGTTGCCGGTCAGAATCGCAGTGAGTTGCGTTTTGTGCTGGTCGAGTGACAGACCTCCGTATCCCCATCCGGTGCCGCGGCTTTTGATTCGGGGTGAGCGCAGCAGTTCATGCCATTCGCCGCCGTGGATCATCTCATCACCCACGATAATTACGTCGTCGGTCGTCAGAGGAAGCATGCCGAAATAGCTGGACCGCATGCCGTTGCTGTTGTTCATTCCGGAGTTGATGTTTGAGTAGGAGTCCTGATAGACGCATTCGGCGTTTTCATCGACATAAGGCGCTATCTGTTTGCACCATATGCGATAGCCTGCTGCATACAGGTGAAGGCCGTCGGCCGACCATTCGCCGTAGTTGCGCACTCCCAGCAGGGCGTCCCATAGGTCAAGGTATGTGACGTCCAATTCCGCGCACAGGGCCTTAAGCATTTCGTTGGCAGCCTTGTTGTTGGTGTTCTGGGGTTCGTGGACTCGCGGCAAGATGCTCTGTATATGGATTTTGGTCCGGGGAGACTCCTGTTGTATGCGGGTGATGATGGTGCGGATATTGCTGACTACTGTGGCAGGAGCGATTCCGGTGCTGATGTCGTTTGTGCCGATCATCAGAAACAGTTTTTCCGGTTTGCCGTCAATGAATGATTCGAGGTTTTCAAGTATTTCGTATGAGAATCCTCCGGATGTGCCGCGATTGATGATGCGATGGTCAGAACCGAAGGCTTCCCACCATTCGTGCATATTGGTGATGGAATTGCCGACAAACACGATATTTTCGGAGTTTATCGGCGTGGATTTAAGCGCGTCATAGCGATGTAGCCGGAAAGGTCCGTCGGCCATTGCCCATAATCCGGACATAACGGTCAGAGCCGTTGCAAGAATCAGTCTGAGTTTCATGGATAAATTGAATTGGGGTATTTTATTGCAAATATATTCGAAATTACGGTTATTGCCAAATATATATGGATTATAGGCCCTTTTCAAGTTATCAATAAGTTGATTAAATCAGATTCAATTGTATGCAGAATAGTATTTATTGTATGTAAGCGCGGTCCTAAATTTGATCTGTTTTGTTTCTGTGGAGTGTAGCGACGAATTTTGGATGGTGCTGTAAATGACAAGGGTGTGCCGTTCATAATATAAAATACGGCACACCCTGTTCTTTTTTACCTTTTGCAGAGTCTATATGGGAATGAGGTCGTTTTGGTTATTTGGATGCGGGAGCCTGGGGGCATGCTGCGTTTGAAGCCGCAGGGCAGGTGGCGCGCATTGCACGGTGGTGCTTGCCCGGTTTTTTCCATGATCCGTGGCCAGATACGGCAATGTTTTCCAGATAGCTGACATACTGTTCGGGAGTGAGTATGGCTTTGACTGCGGCAAGGTGTTCGGTGCGCATGGTGCGGCTGCAGCCCTGTTTTGCCTGTTTGCATTCCTGGCGTTTGGCAGCTTCAGCCTTGTGCAATTCTTTGAGTTTATTTTTTTGTGCGTCGGTGAGGTTGAGTCCGTTAAACGGGCACTGGCTCTTTTTTGCGCAATTTTCAGGCTGGCGGCAGTTTTCGGTCTTGTTGGGGCAGGGGGCACAGCAGTCTGTATCTGTTTTTGTGTTCTGGGCCGATGCTGTGAATCCTGAGATTGTCATGGCTGCCACAGCCATTGCGATCATAAACTTTTTCATTGTCTGTTGTTGTTAATTGTGTTTGTGTTGTTTACGGTTATTATGACAGCGGACCGTCGGTATGGTTTAACAGGTTAACATTATTTGACAATATTGGTCATAGATGTTGCATTGGTGAACAATCCGGCCTGTCGGTTTGTTTGTAGTTACGCATTATGCGCCATTTTGTCAGTTTCTATGACAGAGGAGCGCTTTGGCACGGAGTATGCAGTGTAAACAAGTAAACAAATATAACAAAACATATTTAACCAAAATAAATTATTCAAGTTATGAATATCAAACCCCTGGCCGACAGAGTGCTGATTCAGCCCACACCGGCCGAAGAAGTGACAATGGCAGGCATTATCATCCCCGATTCAGCAAAGGAAAAACCCCTTAAGGGTGAAGTTCTTGCCGTGGGCAACGGCACCAAGGACGAGGAAATGGTGCTTAAGGCAGGCGACAAGGTGCTGTATGGCAAATATGCCGGCACTGAGATCGAGCTGGCTGGCGAAAAGTATCTGATCATGCGTCAGTCCGATGTGCTTGCAGTGATCAATGATTGAAATTAAACCGAATTTTCTGACTTGACAATTAAAATTCCTACTTATGGCAAAAGAAATCAAATTCGATATCAAGGCTCGTGAAGAGCTGAAAAAAGGTGTGGACGCTCTGGCTGACGCCGTGAAAGTGACACTCGGTCCCAAAGGCCGCAACGTGATCATTGATAAAAAATTCGGAGCACCGCATATCACCAAGGACGGTGTGAGCGTGGCTCGCGAAGTGGAGCTTGAGGATCCGTTTCAGAACATGGGTGCCCAGCTCGTCAAGGAAGTCGCTTCCAAAACCGGCGACGATGCCGGCGACGGCACTACCACCGCTACCGTTCTGGCTCAGTCGATCATCAACGTCGGCCTGAAGAATGTGGCTGCCGGAGCAAATCCCATGGACCTCAAGCGCGGCATCGACAAGGCCGTGGCAATTGTGGTGGGCAGTATCCGCGAGCAGAGCCAGGAAGTTGGCGATGACCTGAAAAAGATCGAGGACGTGGCGCGCGTTTCGGCCAATAATGACGAAGCGATCGGTGCTCTTATCGCCGAAGCGATGAAGAAAGTGAAAAAAGAAGGTGTCATCACCGTAGACGAAGCCAAGGGCACGGAAACCACAGTGGATATTGTGGAAGGCATGCAGTTTGACCGCGGCTACATATCACCTTATTTCGTCACCAACACCGAGAAGATGGAGTGTGAGATGGACTCGCCGTTTATCCTTCTCTTCGACAAGAAGATATCCAGCCTTAAGGATATGCTTCCCATTCTTGAAGCTACCGCACAGAGCGGACGTCCGCTGCTGATCATCGCTGAAGACGTTGACAGCGAGGCTCTTGCTACTCTGGTAGTGAACCGTCTCCGCGGATCGCTGAAGATCTGTGCAGTGAAGGCTCCCGGATTCGGCGACCGCCGCAAGGAGATGCTTGAAGACATTGCCACTCTGACCGGAGGTGTGGTTATCAGCGAGGAGAAGGGCATGAAGCTCGAAGGTGCCACCATCGACATGCTCGGCCGTGCTGAGAAGGTTACCGTAAACAAGGAGAACACTACTATCGTGAACGGTGCAGGCTCTTCCGACGCTATCGCAGCCCGTGTGGCCCAGATCAAGACCCAGATCTCCAATACCACATCCGACTACGACAAGGAGAAACTTCAGGAACGTCTGGCCAAACTGGCCGGCGGTGTGGCTGTGCTCCATATCGGCGCTCCTTCAGAAGTGGAGATGAAAGAGAAGAAAGACCGCGTGGACGACGCTCTTTCGGCCACACGTGCGGCAATTGCCGAGGGTATTGTGCCCGGCGGCGGTGTGGCCTATATACGCGCCATTGCCAAACTCGAAGGAGTAAAGGGAGTGAACGATGACGAGACTACCGGTATGGCTATTGTGAAGCGTGCTATTGAGGAGCCGCTGCGTCAGATCGTGCACAATGCCGGAGAGGAAGGCTCTGTGATCGTGCAGAAAGTCAAGGAAGGCGATGCCGACTATGGCTACAATGCACGCACCGGCGAATATGAACACCTGCTGGCCGCCGGCGTGATCGACCCGGCCAAAGTGACACGTGTGGCTCTGGAGAATGCTGCTTCTATCGCCGGCATGTTCCTCACCACAGAATGTGTCATCGCCGAGAAGAAAGAGGAAAATCCCGCACCTGCCATGCCTAACCCCGGCATGGGTGGCATGGGCATGATGTAAATCGAGAGAGATATATTTCTTCCAATAAACACGAGATCACGCCGGACATTTCAGGTCTGGTGTGATCTCGCTTTTTATCTATGATCTTCAAGATGATAAAACTATAATACCTAATTGTACAAAAAGTAGACCGTTTTCAATAGTGTAGAGCGGCGGACTAATCGTTCTGCATTGTGCGTGTGGGGAGCATGTTTGAGATTTCATCATAGTCTGTGATCAGCAGCCGTTCGTCAAGTTGTTTTTCCTCCAAAGAACAGACGTCAGCAATCAAGACATTTATGTAGAGTGGGGGTAGAGCTGTATAAGCCATAAAGAGCAGCCCAGCCGTGCGGATAGGTGCATGACTGGGCTGCTTTTATGTAGATTAATAAGGTTTGTGGCAGGAATGATCAGGCAAGGAAACCGAGCAGCACACCGGCTGCTACTGCCGAGCCGATGACACCGGCAACGTTCGGACCCATGGCGTGCATGAGCAGGTAGTTGCTGGGATCGTATTCCAGTCCGAGGTTGTTGGAGATACGGGCCGACATGGGCACGGCCGATACGCCCGCGTTGCCTATCAGAGGATTAATCTTCTTGTTTTTGGGCAGCACGAGGTTGAAGAGCTTCACAAAGATCACGCCGGATGCGGATGCGATGATGAAAGCCATGAAACCGAGAGCGAAGATGCCGATGGTCTGCGCGGTGAGGAACTGTGATGCCTGGGTAGAGGCGCCCACGGTCATGCCGAGCAGAATGGTCACGATGTCGGTCAGCGCGTTGCTGGCGGTTTTGGCCAGACGGGTTGTGACTCCGCATTCGCGCAACAGGTTGCCGAAGAAGAGCATGCCGAGCAGCGGCAGGCCAGAGGGAACCACGAAGCAGGTGAGGAGCATGCCGACGATCGGGAAGATGATCTTTTCGTTCTGGCTCACGGCACGGGCCGGTTTCATCTTTATCAGGCGTTCCTGCTTGGTGGTGAGCAGGCGCATGATGGGCGGCTGTATCACGGGCACGAGGGCCATGTAGGAGTAAGCCGACACGGCTATGGCGCCCATGAGGTTAGGGGCCAGTTTGGACGAAAGGAAGATGGCTGTGGGGCCGTCGGCTCCGCCGATAATGGCTGTGGCGCCAGCCTGGTCGGGAGCAAATCCCAGCAGCAGGGCCACCATATAGGCACCGAATATGCCGAACTGGGCGGCAGCTCCGATAAGCATCAGTTTAGGGTTGGCTATGAGGGCGGTGAAGTCCGTCATGGCGCCTATGCCCAGGAATATGAGCGGAGGATACCATCCGGCCGACACGCCGTTGTAGAGAATGTTGAGCACCGAGCCTTCTTCGTAGATGCCGATCTCAAGTCCGGCTTCTGTGTTGAAGGGTACGTTGCCTATGAGCATACCGAAGCCGATGGGCACCAGCAGCATCGGTTCGAAGTCTTTTTTGATGGCCAGCCAGATGAAAAACAGACCCACGGCGAGCATCACGAAGTTTTGCCACGTGGCGTTGTAGAATCCGGTCAGATGCCAGAACTGCTCTAAGTTATTGAGCAGAAAATCACCAAAATCCATATTGATAGTTGATATATATGATTAGATGGATTTACTGACGGTCACTCAAGGGTGATGAGAACGTTGCCTTCGAGTACGGAGTCACCGGTGTTGATAGCGATGGATGCTATCTTACCGTCGCGTCCGGCATGGATGGCGTTTTCCATTTTCATGGCTTCGAGTATCACGACTGTGTCGGATGCCTTGACTGTATCGCCCACTTTCACGGGGATGCTCAGCACCACGCCGGGCAGAGGGGCCTTGACCTGATGGCTGCCGGCTGCGGCAGGAGCCGATGCGATGACTTTGGCGCCGATTTCGGTGCGGGGAGCGGCGGCGGGACGCGGAGAGTTGACCACGGTGACGGGTTTGGTCGTGTTTTCAAGTTCCACGGTGTAGGGGGTGCCGTTGACCTGCACGTGGGCAACGTTGTTGTCGATGTCGCCAACGGATACCTTATATATGTTGCCGTTGATTTTATATTTGTATTCTTTCATTGTCGATTCGTGATTTGAGAATGGATGTTTTTTAGCTGTGAGAGAGCCGGTCAGCGGCGTGGCATCTGCCTGATGGAGTAGATTTTGGAGCTCCAAGGCGAGTATGCGCGTTTGACTTTGTTGATGGTAAGGATGGTGCTTTCGCGGTCGTGCACGTTCAGGTGCTGGTGGAGTGCTGCCACTATGGCTGCGATCTCTTCGCCGGAATCGTGAGAGGGGCGTGCCTCGCGCGGTGTTTCGGCAACTACCATTCCCTGTGCTTCCATCTTGCGTGAGCGGTTGCGGCTTGCGCCGATCTTGCTGATAATGTAGAAGCAGATGCAAAGGGTCAGGAGTGCGCTGAACACGATTGCCATGGCCATTACGGTCATGCCGAAGCCGTTGGCGTCGATATCCTTGAAATTCTGGATTTTGGGGTTGACACCGCGGATTTTGTTGGCAGACGAGGGGGTGACGTAGAGCTCGGATGTGGATCCGTCGCGTACTTCCCATTCGTCGCCGCCGTCTTCTGTGCGGGCATAGCTTGTGTTGGGTGCGATCACCGGGACGGTCACCTCGTCGATCAGGGTTTTGCCGTCAGCATCGTAGATGGCTATGTAGTTTTCCTGACCGGGTTTGAGCTTGAAGTTCAGGTGGAATGTGCCGCGGGTCTCATTTCCGTCGGCCCAGAAGATCACGTGTTGGCGTTTGGGCACACGGGTTGTGACGTCGCCGAGGGGAACGGGGTATTTTGTGGGGTTCCCGGGATCGTCGGTGATGAACACGCTGGAGATTTCCAGTGGAGCGAAGTTTGAGTTGAACAGTTCGATCCAGGCCGGATAACATCCGTAGTCATCGATGAAATTACTGTCGTTTTGCACCATCACTTCGTTGATGCGCAGGCTGCGCCGGCTCTGTGCGGAGCCGACTGCAGCACACGCTGTCAGCGCGATGACGAGCATCAATAGTTTGCGTTTCATATAAATATGTGAGAATGAACGGGAGAGTGTGGTTTACAGAGGTATGTTGCCATGTTTCTTGGCGGGATTCTGCACTCGCTTGGTGGCAAGCTGCTGCAGGGCGCGGATAATGCGGAAGCGGGTGTTGCGCGGTTCGATCACATCGTCGATGTAGCCGTATTTGGCAGCGTTGTAGGGGTTGCAGAAAAGTTTGTTGTATTCCTGTTCTTTCTCGGCGAGGACTTCGGCAGGATTTTCGGCTGCTTTGGCTTCCTTGGCATAGAGCACTTCCACAGCTCCAGCACCGCCCATTACGGCGATTTCGGCCGAAGGCCATGCGTAGTTCATGTCGCCGCGCAGCTGCTTGCAGCTCATCACGATGTGTGATCCGCCGTAGCTCTTGCGCAGGGTCACGGTCACTTTGGGCACGGTGGCTTCGCCGTAGGCGTAGAGCAACTTGGCTCCATGGAGGATCACTCCGTTGTATTCCTGACCGGTGCCGGGGAGGAATCCGGGCACGTCTACCAGCGATACGATGGGTATGTTGAATGCGTCGCAGAAGCGCACGAAGCGTGCGGCCTTGCGGGATGCGTTGCTGTCGAGCACGCCTGCCAGGAATTTGGGCTGGTTGGCCACGATGCCGACACTCTGTCCGTTGAAGCGGGCGAAGCCGATGATGATATTGCGTGCGTAGTTGCGCTGGATTTCAAGGAATTCGCCGTTGTCGACAATCGCGCCAATGACTTCATACATGTCGTAAGGCTTGTTGGCGGAGTCGGGGATGATCTCGTTGAGCGAGTCTTCCAGACGGTCGATCGGGTCGGTGCATTCCACGACGGGAGCTTCCTCGAGGTTGTTCTGGGGAATGTAGCTGAAGAGTTTGCGCACGATGCGGATGGCGTCTTCGCCGTCTTCTGCCGCAAAGTGGGCCACGCCGCTTTTCGACGAGTGCACTTCGGCGCCGCCGAGGGCTTCCTGGCTCACGTCTTCTCCGGTCACGGTCTTGACCACTTTAGGTCCGGTAAGGAACATGTAGCTGATACCTTTGGCCATGATGGTAAAGTCGGTGAGGGCGGGGGAGTAGACCGCGCCGCCGGCACAGGGGCCGAGAATAGCGGAGATCTGGGGGATCACGCCGGATGCCATGATGTTGCGCTGGAAGATTTCAGCGTAACCTGCCAGTGCGTTGATACCTTCCTGGATGCGTGCGCCGCCGGAGTCGTTGAGACCGATGACGGGAGCACCCATCTTCATGGCCATGTCCATTACTTTGCATATTTTCAGGGCCATGGTTTCCGACAGGGAGCCGCCGAACACGGTGAAGTCCTGTGCGAATACATAAACCAGGCGACCGTCGATAGTGCCGTAGCCGGTCACCACGCCGTCGCCCGGGTAGCTTTTCTTTTCCTGTCCGAAGTTGGTGCAGCGGTGGCGCACGAACATGTCGAGTTCTTCGAATGAGCCTTCGTCAAGGAGTTGCGCTATTCTTTCGCGTGCGGTGTATTTGCCGCGTTCATGCTGTTTGTCGATGGCTTTTTGTCCGCCACCAAGGCGGGCTTCGGCGCGCAGGTCAATGAGTTCCTGCACTTTGGCGAGTTGGTTACTCATGTCTTTAGAGTGAAATTTGGTGTTTCTGGTTTGAGGTTGAGTCTTGGATGTCGGTGTATTACCCTTGTCGCTTGTTTTTTTATTTGTTGGGATCTTCGCAGAGCTCGATCAGAGTGCCGCAGGTGCTTTTGGGATGGAGGAAGGCGATGTTGAGACCTTCGGCTCCTTTTCTGGGCGCCTTATCGATCAGGCGACAGCCTTTTGATTCCATTTCCGTAAGGGCGTTTGCCACTCCGTCTTCCACTGCGAACGCTATGTGCTGGATTCCGCCGCGGCCGCCGTTGGCTGCGATGAACTTTGATATGGCGCTGTCTTCCGAAGTGCCCTCAAGCAGTTCGATTTTGGTCTGGCCTACACGGAAGAATGCGGTGCGTACCTTCTGGTCTGCTACTTCTTCAATAGCGAAGCACTTGAGACCCAGCATGTTTTCGTAAAAAGGGATGGCTTCGTCAAGTGATGGTACGGCGATGCCTACATGTTCGATGTGAGAAAGTTCCATTTGTGAAAATTTGATAATTAAATTAAATCAGTTTATGCCACAAAGTTAACAATTATCATTCATACGAGCAAATTTACCTGACAACTTAATTACGGGCATAGAAAAAGAGACCGCCACTTATTGTGACGGTCTCCAAGCGCTTCAGGATGGGCTTGAACCAACGACCCCCTGATTAACAGTCAGGTGCTCTAACCAACTGAGCTACTGAAGCATTGCGTATACCCTTATCGGGAATTGCGATGCAAAATTATGATTTATATCTGACATGTGCAAATATTTTCCCGAAAAACTGATTTTTTTGATTGTCAAACCATGAAACGCAGGTTCAACTGGCAAGTGCAAAATTAGCGATTTGTTTGAAGAACTCGGT